>OBLW0100001626.1_pt1 | contig 18806 bp, 9 predicted proteins | sample 1520161 | NCBI WGS metagenome assembly OBLW01 (sample SAMEA3539309, study PRJEB22396) | soil metagenome | biome: tundra; feature: field; material: soil | place: USA | collected 2010-05 | depth 0.15 m | reverse complement strand
TCTCTGACATCACGCCGACCTCCTTCAAACAGACCCTTTATCAGGGTGAATCCGGTGGGGAGTTGAAAATGTTCTTGTCGATTCTGGCGGTGAAGGTGCGATAGCGGCTGTCAACCGGCGTTTACACTTGTAACCGTTTGGTTACGGGTTAACTGGAGGATTTTGAAATAGTTGTCCGCGTGGGAGGGCGGGCCACGGCCTACAGCGTCACTAACGCTGGTTCACAGCGAGCCAGGGTTTTCCGCGGTAGGAATCCGCCACCACCCAGGCGCCCGCCGTCAGCGCCGCCGAGAGGATGGTCTCGCTCCATACGAACGAGTTTTTGGAGCCTGCCGCTACGATGGGCAGCCACACCAGCAGCGTGAACATGCCGATCTGCAACGCCGAGAGCGCGGCTGCCAATCGTGCATAAACACCGATGAGCACCGCCACGCCCGCCGCTAGAAAAGTACCGCCAAAGAAATACGCCCAGGCCATATGCCATGGCAGCCAGCCCGGCACCAGCCCCGCGGTCTCTTTGGCATAGGTGAAATGGGCCACGCCGAAGGGAATCATGGCCAGTCCGTAGAGCACCCTTGCAATGCGCAGACCCTTTTCGCCGCTGGCGAGACTGAGGTGCTGCCGGTCCCAGTCAGCGGCGAACCAGGCATAGAGTACCCAGGCTCCCGCTACCATCACCGAGGTCTCACCGCAGCCTGACCAGGGATCTTGCGCGGTGGGTGCGCGGAAAATGGCGGGTACTCGAAACAGAAGGAACCATAGCAGGAGACAGGCGAGCAGCACGCGGGAAGCGGGGGCGGCCGCGCGCTGCCAGAGAAGGCCTATGCCCGATGCCAGGGAAATGCAGGCGCAGAGATACACCAATACCTCGCGTGCGGGCACGCCTTTGGATACCGGCTGCCAAACCGGGGTGAAATCGCCTTTCATCAGGCCCAGGATTCCGAGGGCAATCATGGTTGCCGCAAAGACCGCATGACCTACGCTTGCGATGCGCATCGCCCTGCCCTCCGATGGTGTTTCAGTTCATCGAGTGCGGGCATCCCTTGTATGCCACACGCCGGGCATTGTACCGCGAATTGGCGCGGCAGTTGCCTGAAGGCCACCCTCGGTAGTGTCCCAGTTTGAATTTGTTTTGACCGGGCGCGGCGTGAGAGGCTGCTGAAAAATGCCATTTCTTAAGGTTTTGGGAAGGGCACGAGTTCCACTCGTGCCGCTGAGTCGTTAGAATGTGTCCGCGTTTTAGCGCCTGAGGGAATTTCTGCGAAGGAATGGGCGCCGGCATGATCGGGAATTGGGCGTGTAGTGTCCCGCACTCATTTTGCCAAGTAAGGGAAATAATGCTAAAGTAAGGAATTGGAATCGCCATGCAAAAACAGGCCAAAATCACGAGCAAAGGCCAGATCACGGTTCCCATCGAAGTCCGCCGTCTGCTCGGCGTCCGCGAGGGGGACCGGTTGCTTTTCGAGACCGACAGCAACGGAGTGCATATCCGGCCGGTGCGAAGCCAAGGCGTATTCGAGAAGTATCGTGGCATCGGCAATCCGGGAATCCCGTCTGGGAAGAAGGCCATCAATCGATGGCTCCGCGAAATGCGCGGCCACAACGACTAACAGCTACCTGACACCGAATAGTGACCACCGCGATCGACACCAACGTCTTTGTCGCCTTGTGGGATGCTGACCCAACTGCGGCCGTGCCCGCCCGCAACGCGCTTGATGCTGCCTACCGCCGCGGAAATCTCATCGTGGCCGCTCCTGTGTTCGCCGAATTGATCGCCGCCCCAGGACGCACCGAAAAATTCGTCGACGGCTTCTTTGAAGACACCGGAATCGCAATTGATTGGGAACTCGGTGAGCGGATTTGGCGCTCGGCGGGCAACGCTTTCAAAGCCTACGCGGAACAGCGCCGTAAGCATCGCGACTTCGGCACACGCCGAATTCTCGCGGACTTTCTCATCGGAGCTCATGCCTCAGCCCACCATTATCGGCTCCTCACTTTGGACATGCATCTGTACCGCGCGGCATTTCCGGCCCTTGAGATCGAGAGCCCATGAGCTCGATTCGGGCGGGGCCAGGTCCCCACCGATTCATCTCGCGGCAAAAGTTGCAAGCAATTCTCTCTAGCGCGCTCTCGCCAGCACCAGCGTCACGTCGTCCGGTTGTTCGTTCTCGCCAATCCAATCCAGCACCGCCGCGGTAACAATTTCTGTAATCCGCTCCAGCGGCAGATGGCGATTGGCGCGCACCAGTTGAATCAGCCGTTCTTCCCCAAACTCGCCATAATCGTTTTCCGGCTCCGTCACTCCATCGCTGTAAGCGACCAGCACATCGCCCACGCGGAGTTGGACGGTCGCCTCCGGATAACTCACGTTGTCGAACAGGCCAACCACGGTTCCGCCGCAGGTTAGCAACTGGGATGATCCATCGTCCGATATCAGAATAGGACACAGGTGTCCGCCGTTGGCGTAGGTAAGCTGGCGCGTCACACCGTCGTACAGTCCCAAAAATAACGTCGCATACTTGGCCGCCGGAGTGCCTTCATAAAGCTGATGGTTCAACAGCGACATCATCGTCGCCGGAGACGCATCTGCTCCGCGTGACTCGGAAGCCAGCATCAATCCCGAACCTCCGCTGGCGATGGCCGATTCGCGCAGCACCGGAACGTCTTCGATGCTGTACGCCCGCACCGCCGAATAAATCGTCGCCATCAGCAGCGCCGCCGAAATTCCCTTGCCGCTGATGTCGCCGACGGCCAGCATCATCCGGTCGGAATTGAGCGCGACAAAATCGTAATAATCGCCGCTCACCGTCCGCGCCGGACGGCAGAACCCATGCACTTCGAGCGTATCGAGTTGCGTGATCAGCTTCGGATAAAGCTGCGCCTGCACTTCCTGCGCAATCGCCAGTTCGCCTTCCAGACGCTGCTTTTCTTTCTGTTCCTGAATCAGCGTCTCGATCGAGGTCGTCATCGAATTAAAGGAATTGGCCAGCGTCGCCAGTTGGTCCGTCGACTGCACCGTGATGCGATGGCTGAAATCGGCGCGATTGATATGCGTGGTCGCTTCGTAAAGTTGGCCCACCGCGGAGGTGATGCTGCGCGTCAACTTCGTTCCCACGACGAGTGCAAGTCCAACCACCATCGCGAACACAATCGCAACCAAGGCCAGAATGGTTTCCAGGCCTTTGGCATAATCGCCGCGCGCTCCAAACAGGGTCGCGTACAGCATCGAGGTTCGGGTATCGACCTCGGCGATCGCACCCACCGATCGGCGCGCGCCCGTGCTCCAATCCACCACCTCCAGCGGGATCTTCAAATTGATCGTGTGGTCGAGCGCATTACTCGCCGCCGGAATCGTTCCGGCCGTAAACATCTGCTGCTGGCGAGCGCCGTTGTCAAAGGGCAGGAATGCCTTCGCGTCCTTCTGTGCCGGCGCGCTCGAACCGGCAGCGGAACTGGAACTCGAACCCGCCGTTCCCGTTCCCGTTCCAGTGCCATAGACCGCAATCCGTCCCAGGTCGCCCGCGAATTTCTCCACGAAATTCCGGTCGAAGGGTTCACTCAGGATCACCAGCAGGTGTTCCTCCTCATCCGCGTTCGCAGTGCGCAGATAGAGCTTGCCCCCGTCAATCGCAATGTCGCCAAAGTCTCCCGTGAGGAACGACGGAGCGCTAACATTCGCCACGCCCTGCGGTCCCGAGCAAAGCGGCTCTGCCTGGTTGCTGCGCCACGCGCACACCTGCCGCTGCGCCCATTCCGGACGCCGCGACCTGACCTGCCCCACGCTCTCCAAATCCAGCTTTCCACCCTTCACCATTTGGGTCGCCAGATGATGCGCGATGGTTCGGTTCGCAGCCGCCATGCTGCGCAGGTGAGTCGCGATGTCGGAAGTTACGACGAAGCTGGCGAACTGCCCCGCCAGAAGATAAAGCGTGCCCAGCGATATCGCCACCAGCAGAAAAACCGGAATCACTCCGATAAAAACATAGGTGACGATGAGCCGGTTCCGGAGCCGCCACAACAGTCGTGCCCGGATCCATCGGTACGCGCTGATCGCGAGCAGCACCATCGCCAGCAAGCTGAGAAAAATTACCCACCCGATGAGGCTGGCCGCGGTGGCCGGACTCTTGCCGCTGACCATCCATTGCGCCGCGAACAGCAGCACATCGAGCCCTAAGACGTAGAGCGCCGCCCACCCGACCCAACTCTGGGGCCAGAGCCGGTTCGCGCGCAATTTGCTCTCGAGTTCGAGAGAGATCAGTCGCATCCGTTGCCTTAGGCGCCAGATAGAGGCCGCCCGTTCCCACGTCTTAGATCTCAGGATAGATGTCGAAAAATGCCGCCAGACTCGTCTTCAACTGCTTCTCGATCTCGTCCTTGCTACCCTCGAGCGTGTGCATGGTGACGTGCGCCTCCCGCCCATTTTTCAGTTTGACCGTCGCCGAGCCAACCTCCTCCACCTCGTCCGATGGCAGCAGGCGCAGCCCATAAACCAAGATCAGATTTGCCATCCCATGATTGTAAGCCAGACGCTATGCGGCCGATTCCGGGCTGTGTTTCGACGCGAGTTCAAAAGCCTTACCACAGGGGACACAGGGGCTCACTAGAGTTCTCAGGGGAAATCGTGGACTCATAAGACCCGTAAGGAAGATCGCACTTAAACGCAGCGGTGAAGCGCTGCGCGTGAATTCCTATCCTGGCGGATAATTGAAATTGATCGTAATCGTGGTTTGGGTGGCCGCCGCGTGGCCATTCAAAATGTAGGGTTGAAACCGCCATTGCTTAACCGCTGCAATCGCCGCTCGGCTTAGAACAAAATTCCCGCGAACAATCTTCAAATCCTCCACGCTGCCGTCGCGCCCGACGCGCGCCTGCAGCACCACCGGCCCGTGCAGTTTCTGCGCTAACCCTTCGCTGGGATAAGCGGGATTCACGCTATGAACCAGCAGTGCGCGCTCCGCGTCTTCGCTCACCGCCACCGGTTCGCTGAATTGCTGGACTGCGGGCTGCGCTTGCGGCGCCGACACGGGCATGAGCTGCGCAGGATTTACCGTCACCACCACCGGCGGAGCAATCGGCGGCGAACTCCTCATACTCTCCGGCACCGCCGCTCGCTCCACGTGCACCGGAGCCGGTTCATGACGCTCCACCGTAGGCACGGGGAGCGGAAAATCGTACGCCTTCGGCAACGGCATGGGGGCTTCCGTCAGCGTGGCTTCCGTTGCCACCACCACCAGCGCCGGGTTTTGCGCGTTCGAACTCGCCGGTCCTCGGCTGAAGTAGGCATCCTGCTGGGCGTCGCCGCCGGCCGCGCCCACCGGCAAGGCTCCGCTTGCGTTCTTATAAAATAGCGCCGCCACCGATTCTTTTAAGACCTGAACTCCGCCTTCCGGCGTTCGAGCCAGGTAGACCGCGGTATCGCGCGCTCTCCACAAAAAGAACGCCGCCACGAGCACCAGCACCGCCGCACAAACTTGACTGAACCCGATGGCATAATCCCGTGGTGCCGACGGCTCCTCCTCTTCTCCCGCTTCGTCCGCGATCGAGGCGCTTGAGGATTCGCCGCCAGTCTCGCTCGCCAGCCCGCTCTCCTCGATCACCGCCTCGGACTGGAGCGGCTGGCCGCTGGCGCCAGCTTCGGCCGCGGAGGAATCTGTCCCGACGCCGGCGCCATTCTCCTCACGCGAGGTCTGCGCCAGGTCCGCCGCGCTGAGCGGTTGCATCTTTTCACCGGCCTTGCCCAGCACCGCTTCCGCTTCCTCAGTTGAAATGGGCCTGTAGACAAGGAACTCAAGCCGGTTGTCGCGCAGCTCCGCGGCCGTGGGATCGCGATCGACGATGGCGATCGCCAGCGTGTTCTGGTTCGGAGTTGACTCCCGCGCCCGCTTCAAGAGAAAGCTCGCCTCCGGTTGCGCCGACCAGTCCGCGATTATGCAGGAAAAAGCCTGTGTCTTCGCTTTTTCAATCGCGGTAAAAATATCGGGACAGACGGAAATGCGAATATCGGCGTTTTTGCAGGCCGCTGCCAGGGTGGCATTGGTCTCGGAATTCGCGGAAAACAGCAAGGCTCGGAAAGCCATCGCGGCATCAGATTATCGGGATTGGCCGGCCGCGAACAGGTAACGAGTGGGTAGTAGCCGCGTGGAATCTGGCCGTTTTCGCGCCAGACCCGCAATTTCCCGGAAAAAACGCGGGTGACCTTCGTAATCTCAGTCGCTACGCAAAATGGCGCGGACATTTCGTCCGCGCCATTCGCCAAGCCGTGTACCCCAGGTTCGCGCCCGTTTTTTGGGCGCTAACCTGGGCCTCCAGCAGAAGCCTCGCCTACGGGCCCGAAGTATAGGTGTAAGCGTTGCTCAACCACTGCCCTCCTACATACGAGTACAGGGTCACGTAGATCGTGCTGCCATCCGCCGGCAAACTAGACACCGTCGTCGTCAGCGCCGCCCCCAGGTTTCCAGATTGATAGTACTGGTTTCCACCGACCACGCTGCCGATGTCCAGCCAGTAGGCCGTAGCGTTCGGATCGTTGCTCCACGTGAACGTCGCCTGGTTCCCGCTCAACTCCGTTCCAGGTGTTGGCGTCTGCATCGCCGCCAATCCGCCCGACCCATTCAGAGCCGTGTAGGTGTAGGCATTGCCTGACCAAACACCGCCAATCAGCGAGTACAGCGTGACGTAAATCGTGCTGCCATCCGTCGGCAACCCGTTCACCGTCGTTTGTGTCACGTTCCCCAAAGCTCCCGATTGCTCGTACTGGTTGCCGCCGGGCGTGCTGCCCACGTCGAGCCAGTAGTTGGTCGCGCCCGAGCCCGCGTTCCAGATGAAGGTTACGCTGCTGCTCGTCAGCACCGAACCCGGTGTCGGTGTGGTGATCGTTCCACCCGCCGAAGCCAGGCTATACGCCGTGTACGTGTAAGCGTTGCTGAGCCATTGTCCGCTCACCAGCGAATACAGCGTCACGTAAACCGTGCTGCCATCGCTCGGCATCGTAGTCACAGTGGTTGTGAGGACGTTGCCCAGGTTGCCCGATTGATAGTACTGGTTGCCTCCCGGAACGTTGCCGGCATCCAGCCAGTACGCCGTCGATCCGGAGCCTGCGCTCCAGGTGAACGTCACCGTGGTCCCCGTGAAGGTCGTGTTCGGAGTCGGCGAAGTGATCTGCCCTTGCACCGCGCTACCGCCAAACGCCGTATAGGTGTAAGGATTCGACACCCACGATCCGCTGATGAAGTAGTAGAGGGTCACGTAAACCGTGCTGCCATCGCTCGGCAGAGAGTTCACCGTGACCGATTCGGTGGTCGTGGGCAAGCTGCCCGACTGATAGTACTGGTTGCCTCCCGGAACATTTCCGAGATCGATCCAGTACGCCGTTGCTCCCGCCGCGCCATACCAGCTGAACGTCGCGCTGTTCCCCGTCAGGGTGCTGCCCGGAGGCGGGCTATACAAGCCAGGGTTCACCACGGTCACAGACTGTGCCGTGCTCGCGCCTCCGTTGTAGTTGCTGTCGCCGCCGTAGCTCGCGGTGATGTTCGGGTTGGCGCCGAATTGCAGTGCGCTCGCGCTCACCACTAACGTTGCCGTCGAGGCCAGGCCCGGATACTGCGGTCCACCCTTCACCTTGCCGCGCGCCAGAATCACAGCCGTGATATTCCGCCGCCGCTTCGGCCCCTCGCCCGTCAAACCGCCCGTCCCGAGCACTGTAGCGCCGTTGTAGAACGTAACCGTGCCTGTAGGCGCGACCCCGTTCGGCGAACCGGTCACAGTGACGGTCAGGGTCGTACTGTCCCCCGTGCCGATCGTGGTCGGATTCGCACCCAGGTTTGTAACGCTCGCCGCCTGCGCAATATTGAGGAAGGCATTGACGAACGTAAACGTATAGTTTGCCGCCGCCAGTGTCCCTTGCGTGACGAACAGCGTGTATTGTCCCGGAGGCGAACTCAACGTCGCGTTGGTATTGAACGCCGGCGAACCGGATACCACGCCCGGCCCGTCGCCGTTCACGTAACCGGTGATGTTGGCGCTGAATGCGGGGAACGCAGCATCGCCATAGTTCATGCTGGCGTTGATCGCGCTCACCGTGAGAACCGCTGGAGTCGCGTTGGTGGTCTCCGTGGTCTGCCCCGAAGCGTAGTTGCTGTTTCCCGCCTGGCTGGCAATCACCGAGCAAGCAACCGTCCCGCTGATCATGGTGTAGAGCGCGCCCACGTTCGAGCACCCGCCCGCGCTGCTGAACGTCACCGGATTGCCGCTCAAGCCGCCCGTAGCCGCCACACTGAACTGGCTGCCATAAACCGCGCTCGAAGGAGCCTGCGTGGTGAAGGTAACCGTCTGGCTCGCCTTAGTCGCACTGGTCGTCTCCGTAACCGTAGGAGCCGCCGAGTAAGAGCCATTGCCCGCCTGATTGGCGATCACCGAACACGTCCCGGTCCCGCTCGTCATGGTGTAGGTCGCGGTCCCGTTCCCGTGATCAACCACGCTGCAGACTCCGGAAGCGGTGAAAGCCACCGTCAGCCCCGAGCTCGCCGTCGCCGCCACTCCAAAACTGGAGTTATAAGCAGCGCTCGCCGGAGCGCTCGTCGTAAACGTAATCGTCTGCCCCTGGATTAGCGACGCAGCTGTGTACTGATAATCCTGGAAGCCGCCCACTCCCCCGATCGCAGTCAGCCGCACCCAGAAGGTGCTGCCGTCAACCGGCAAGGTTGTAACCGTAGCCGTGGAAGTGCCCGCCGCGTAGGTGTTGGTGAAGTAGTTGGAGCCGCCTTGCGTGCTACCGACGCTCAGCGTATAGCCGGTCGGCGAGCCCGAGCCCGGCATCCAGTAGAACGTCGCCGTGGCACTCGTCAGCGCCGCGCCGCCCTCGCCCTTCGGAACCGGCAAAGTGATTGAAGCTGGACTGGAGCAACTCGGGAAACTGAAGCTGAGAATGCGAGTGCTCCAGTTAAATGAACCCACTTGCTTCAGGTATTCGCCGGTATACCAGAAAGTGCAATCGTCGGGATCGAGCATCATCGAGCTGTAATCGCCCCATCGTTCTCCAACAACGGTGGAGTAGCCCTGCAGTGCAACCTGCTGCGCCGCGCCCGCATACAACTGGACTTCCGATTCCATGGTGCTGACCGTGTCGGTACTCAAACGGCCAGTGACATAAACCGACGGAAACACCGCGCTGTCCGATCCGCTATAGCCCAGGGCCATGTTGCCCTGGTGGTCCTGCGCAATGCTGCCCATCCAGCGGTGCAGACTGGAATCTGGGGACCATGTAGATTGCTGATTGACAGTTGGAGTGCCGAACGGACTGCGAATTTCGTACCAGCGTTCCGCCGCCTGGTTGGTGCCGCTTCCCTTAACCGTCTGGCTCAACGTAATCGACTCGTAGCTGCCAAAATTGCGATAGGCAGCACGGAACATCATATGTTCGCCGAGAGTATCCAGCTTGGTATTTGCGGAAAACGTTCCATTCTGTACCGCGGATCCAACCGCTCCGCTGTAGGTTGGCTGAACCACGCAGTATGTGCTGCTAGTGCCGCAAACCCCCCAGGCGTACGAACCCACCGTGATCGTTTGCTTGGCCCCTACGCTAACCGTACCCACGGCGAAATTGTAAGCGGCCGAATACATGTAGATGGCCGTAGCCGGAGAGCTCTGGCTCTGCTCGATATAGAGCGCATTGGTGTTGGCTACGGGCGGATAGTTCGCGCCATCCAGATCGACCGGCAAAACGGCATAGTCGGTCGAGGCCAGCGAGGCGCAGACGATGGTGGGGTTGCTGCCGGCCAGCAGCGCAGCGCGGTTAATGCCGCAGATCCCGGCGGCCTCATAGGTTGTCCCGCTAGAGTTGAACAGGTCGAACGTCATGGAATAAACGTTCGGCCACACACTGAGTTTTGGATAATCCGGGAAATAGCCGTGTGCCGCGTTCGGCACAAACTCGAACACCGTCCAGCTGCCGGTCGCGTCGGAACTGAGCGAAACCGCCACGCACTGATGGAACGGCGAGGTGCTTACCTGAAACTGGGTAATAATCCAGCGCTGCGCCAACTGATCGAATTTGACGATGCCGTCGCCGTTGTCGTTCACATAGCAATCGTTTGACGAGCCCAGAGCATTCCACAACGTATTCGTGTTGTACGGCCCCGCGAGCACCGCGCCATTGCTTTTGCTGAAGACGGCGAACGCCGAGTTGTCCAGTGAAACGATTTGCGTCGTGCCAGCCGCCATATCCGTATCCGGCGGCACGCTGTCGTCGCTATAGGTTCCATTCGGACCCGTAAAACTTTCGCCGACGCCATCGTAATTCGCGCCCAGGTTCAGTGACAGCGTCGCTGGCGAGAACGTCTGCAACAAGGGGTCGGTAAATCCCTCAATCGGGCCGGAGTCCGGCACTGGCGGCCGCTTCACTTCCTCAGCTTCGTGCAATCCAGTCGAAACGTACTTGTTCTTCAGCGAGTAAAGGGGCGGCGTCACCGCCATGTGCGTCACCTTCATCACCCACATCTCCGTCACGGGCGATTTCTGGTCGTCGGCGGACTGCGCGAAGGCAAGTCCAGTAAGGGTCAACATGCTAAGCATGAGGGTGAGCAAGATGGCTTTAAAGTGATTCAAAATTTCCTCCACAGGGGCAGTTGGATAAAAGGCAGACCGCTCGACTGGTATTTGCGGCAGCGTTTCTAAAAGGCATTTTGGGGACGCGAAGTATAGGATCCGACCTGTAGCGTTGAGAACCGAAGTTCTCCGCCCATGAGATGAATTGCAAGTGTCGTTTTCAGCAAGCCCTGTCGAATTTAACAGGATTGTGACGCGCGTCGATTCGGAAGGTGGCGACGATTCTGAAAATGGGTGGAGGGTAAAGCAACGAATGCCGGATGCTCTCACCCCTGTTGCACAAAGTCGCCTATTGACTCGCGGCCATGCTGCACGCAACTATCGCCTATCGTAGAAGTGACTGTCAAGCGTAAATCGCATTTGACCTCATCGCCTCTCGCTTCTGCCTTGGCAAGACGCTCGCTCTCAACCTGAAAAAAAAGGCACAGACCGAAGTCCGTGCCTTAGAAGAAGCCGCCAGCCGCAGCCGGCGAGCCATTTTTCGTTTCGCCTACGGGCCTGAAGTGTAGGTGTAGGAGTTACTCAACCACTGTCCTCCCACATACGAGTACAGGGTCACGTAGATGGTGCTGCCATCCGCCGGCAAGCTATACACCGTCGTCGTCAGCGCCAGCCCCAGGTTGCCCGATTGATAGATATCGTTTCCACCCACTGTGGAGCCGATATCCATCCAATAAGCTGAAGCGTTATTGTCCGAACTCCAGGTGAACGTCGCTTGATATCCGCTCAGTATCGAGCCCGGAACCGGCGTCTGCATTGCCGCGATCCCGCCGGTTGCATTGAACGCCGTGTAGGTGTACGAGTTAGCCGACCACACCCCGCTAACGTACGTGTAGAGAGTGACGTAGATCGTGCTGCCGTCCGTCGGCAATCCGCTTACCGTCGTAGTCAGCACGTTGCCCAGCGGTCCGGATTGCTCATACTGGTTGCCGTTCGGAGTGCTTCCCACATCCAGCCAGTAGTTCGTTGCTCCCGCCCCCGCCGTCCAGTCGAACGTCACGCTGCTGCCATTCAACATAGAACCCGGAGTCGGTGTAGTGATCACTCCACCCGCCGCCGCCAGGTTATACGCCGTGTAGGTGTACCCGGTGCTGAGCCACACTCCGCTCACATACGAGTACAGGGTCACGTAGACCGTACTGCCGTTGGACGGCAGTCCGCTCGCCGTCGTTGTCAGCACGTTGCCCAGATTGCCGGATTGATAGTACTGGTTGCCGCCAGCGGAACTCCCGGCATCCAGCCAGTACGCGGTGGCGCTTTGGCCGGCCGTCCAGGTGAACGTCACCGTGCTCCCCGTCAGCGTCGAGCCCGGAGTCGGCGAAGTGATCTGACCCTGGCCGCTCCCGCCAAACGCCGTGTAGGTGTATGGATTGGCCACCCACGATCCGCCGATCAGCCAGTAGAGAGTCACGTAAACCGTGCTGCCATCGAGAGGCAGTGAGTTCACCGTGACCGATTCGGTCGTCGTCGGCAGGCTGCCCGACTGGTAGTACTGGTTCCCGCCCGGAACGTTTCCGATATCGATCCAGTACGCCGTTGCTCCCGCCGCTCCATACCAACTGAAGGTAGCGCTATACCCCGTCAGCGTACTTCCCGGCGTCGGAGAGTAAATGCCCGGATTCACCACCATCACATCGGCCGCGCTACTTGCGCCCCCGTTGTAGTTGCTGTCGCCGGCGTAAGTGACCGTGATGTCGGGGTTATCGCCGAATTGCAGTGCGCTCGCCGGAACCACCAGCGTTGCCGAGGAGGCCAATGGAGCTAGCGGACCCAATTTGCCCTTCTTCAAGCGCGCTTGAAGCGCGGCCGTGAGGATCCGCCTCCGGTCGTGCCGTTCTTTGCCTTCGCCCACGGGGCCGCAACCGCCCAGACAGCCCGTCCCAAGCACCGTGGCGCCGTTATAGAACGTGACCGTGCCCGTAGGCGCAACCCCGTTCGTAGAGCCCGTCACGGTTGCGGTCAGAGTTGTACTGTCCCCTGTCCCGATCGTGGTCGGATTCGCTCCAATAGTCGTAGTGCTTGACGCCATGTTGATGGTCAGGAAGCCGTTGACAAACGTGAACGTGTAGTTCGCCGCCGCCAAAGTTCCCTGCGTAACAAAGATGGTGTAGCTTCCCGGAACCGAACTCAACGTCGCGTTCGTGTTGAACGCCGGAGAGCCCGATACCACGCCCGATCCATCACCGTTCACATATCCGGTGATGTTCGCGCTGAATGTCGGGAACGCGGCATCGCCATAGTTCATGCTGGCGTTGTTGGCGCTCACCGTCAGAACCGCCGGAATCGCGCTGGTCGATGCCGACGCCTGCCCCGACGAGTAGTTGCCGTTCCCTGCCTGGCTAGCGGTCACCGTGCAGGAGACCGTGCCGCTGATCATCGTGTAAAGAGTGTTGACGTTCGAGCAGCCACCAGAACTGCCATACGTAATCGGATTGCCGCTGCCGCCGCCCGTAGCTAACACCGAGAACTGGCTGCCATAAACCGCGCTCGCCGGAGGTGGCGTGGTGAACGTAACCGTCTGGCTAGCCTTCGTCGCACTGGTCGTCTCCGTAACCGTAGGAGCCGCCGTGTAAGAGGCGTTCCCAGCCTGATTCGCGATCACCGAGCAAGTCCCGGTGCCGCTCGTCATAGTGTAGGTCGCTGACCCGTTAAGGTTATCGACAACGCTGCAAGATCCCGCCGCCGTGAAAGCTACCGTTAGCCCCGAACTGGCCGTAGCCGCTACTCCAAAGCTGGAGTTGTATGCCGCACTCACCGGAGCGTTCGTAGTGAACGTGATCGTCTGCGATTGCTGGCAAGTGCCAGTCCACACGCAATTGTTTACGAGGTTAGCTGCGTTGGGAGTGCCGAGGCCTGTAGCCAAGTCATAGCCAGGAGCTGCTCCGTACGCCGGCTGGTACGATTGTGCGCCGGTCGAAAAACTGGTGTTGGCTACGGCAATTGCGCCGCTGCCAGGGCCACCCAGCGTGATCGGAGTCTCCGGCTGATATCCCGACCCAGCGGTCGTAATTGCAATGCTGCTGACGTAATTCGGCCCTTGGCCCAGAGTTGTATTCGTGATGTAGACGTAGAATGCGTCGAACTCCGTGGCCGGGCCAAACTCGGTGATGAAGTTGCCGGCCGCACCCGCCGTCTTCGCGGTAATCGTCGCTGTTTTGGTCGAACTGGTTGCCGATGCGAGTGAGCACCCGCTTCCAATCGACGTCACCAGGCCAGACGCCATCGCTGTCGTGGACGCTCCACTAATCGTGTAGGGACCGCAAGTAGTCGACCCCCCAAGAGGAACGTTCGTCAAAATTATGGTGTCTCCGTCTCCGGTTGTGCTTTGCATCGCAACCGTCCATTTGGCGGTTGTGGATGCGGCGGTCACCGAAGCCGTACAAGTGGCCTGAGTCCCGCCCGCCCAAACAGTTGTCCCCGTTGGCGTCTTGTAAGGCGAATTATTGGACGGTCCTGCAATTGTGCACGTAGGCGCCGTGGTGTAACCGCTGCCACCGTTGATTACGGCAGCGGCGGTGACGTTGTCAGTGCTAGTTACACCGAACGTGCCGGATGGTTTGTAGCAGTGGGCCTCTTCGAGCGTGCCGTTGTACTCGCACGCCAGATCGATGTCGCCCTGAGTAACGTCGTTGAAGACGCATCCAGCGCCCGAACCAGTGCTCGAGTTACAGCCGCTTCCCTGGAACGTTCCGCCAGCCGTCCCGTACTCATTCTGCGCCATCTGGTAGTAGATGGGATTGGGATTGCCCCAGGTCTCGCCCGTCTTTTGATTCACCAGCGCCTGAATGGCCGCCATTGTGGGCGTGGCCACCGAGGTTCCGCCAAATCCTGACCATGTGCTCGGAGCGCCGCTACATGACACCGCTCCGCCGGAGGTCTGAGATGGGTCAGACCAGCAAACGGTTTCGAAGTGCCCCCAATTCCCGTTGGCGGCAAACATCGAAACGTCGGGAATATCGCGCAGACCATCGGAGGGCTGCCCGTAAACAGCTTTGCCCCCTTTCAACGACGCACCCGACTGCCATGAGGGCTTTGCATACCCTTGGCACTGCGGGTCCGACATGCCATCGGCGCCCTGATCCGTGCCGCCCTGTCCAGTGGCACAGTTGCTCACGCCTCCGCTGGCTGCGCCGGTGCTCAGGTAGCTGGCGGTCGTGTCCCATGGGCTGACGTTGCAAGTGCCCGTGCTCCCATAGGTCGTAAAGCTGCTGCGAGCGATCTCGGAGATCTCAAGGTTGGCGCAGGAATCGTTCCACGGCATCTCCGGAATGTAGCTTAAGGCGGAGCCATCGCCCGAGGTGTTCGTCGCACTCCAGTAGGTGCTGAGCGGAGCCCCGCCATTCTGGCCGGTCTTGGAGTTATAGACGTCCTCGAAGTCAGTTCCACCGACTGACACGTTAAAGGGGGTTTCGCCCCATCCCGTAATACCCAGACTGGCGACCTGATAACCCGGCGTATTAAAGTCGGCCGAACAACTGGACGGGCCGTCGTCACCCGATGAAACGAAAACCGAAATGCCTTCCGCGGCCGCCTGCTGATAAGTGTTGTAGAAGGCCTGGTTGCCTCCGTTACCGTTAAACGCTTCGCATACTCCATAGCTGACGCTGACGATGCCCGGATATGGACCAGCCGCATTGACCAGGTTCGTCAGCGCGATCAATCCGCCGAAGGTCGTCGAGCCCCCCGCGCACGAGATCAACTCGATTGAAGCGCTGGGAGCGATCGCGGTGGCCATTTCCACGTCAATGGCTGCTTCGCCGTCGTCCGCATTGGTGCCAGGATCGGTGCAGCCGCCCGGATGCGCCTGCGTGTAAGTCCCGGCGTAGGCGGTCAAGCCAAAGGCCGTGCGGTAACTGTTCCAGTCGGCCGCGCCTCCGTAGGTGTCGGTGTCTTCGACCAGAACGATGGTCTGCCCCTGACCCGAGTAACCGGACGTATAGAGAGGATTCAAATTGTAGATGGTCTGATCATCCTGCGGCGTCATGGCGTAGCAAGTGCCGGGTTCGGTGGGGAAGTCTGCGGTTGCGGCGCAACCGGCAAACGTATAGTCCGGCGTCGCCACCTTGTACATCGGGTGGGGCTTGAAATCGTTCAGCGAAGCGATTCCCTTCACGACCGGCGCGAGTGCCATCGGAATCTGCGGATCGCTCATGTTAGCGATATGCTGCTCGCCATTGACCTCAAGCTGGTGGATCGACGTGCCGAACGCCGCACGCAGTTGCCCCGCCGTGCCCGAAAAGTCGATCAGCATCTTGTTCGGATAGATATTGTTGATGCGAAAGCCGTGCGCTTCCAGCCAGCTCGTAACCGTGTCGATATCTTCCTGCGCCACGCCAAACCGGTCGCCGAGTTCCTCCGCCGTCAGCCAGTGGTGAAAATTAGGCGAGTTCCGGTCGTTGAGTTCGTCGATCAGCGTGTTCAGTTCCTGTTCCTTCTCGGCCGAGCGCTGGAGCAGCAGGAATATGTGATCGACGTCGAAGACGTCCGAGACCGGGCCGCGATCATTCTGAGCGTTTGCTTCCGGACGCGTATTGCCCGCCAATCGCAGGGTCCGGGCTTCGTCAATCGCCTGCGTAATCCGGCTGCCCACCGCGGCTGCGAACATCGTTTGAGGAATTAAAGCCAACGCCACGGCAAACATGGCAAGGAACACAACCGGATAAATGCGGCGCGTATTTCTCACAAAACCCTCCTCCAAAAATCTATGCGGCTTTAGGAATGCCTCGCACTAAGTGGCCGACCCATCTTGCGTCAAGCACACAGCCGCGCGAAGCGGACGAAAGCACGACGACACGTTCAATTTCGAATCAACTGAATCAGGAAGTACGAAACTGGCCCTGGCAAACTGAGCGTCCGCGCGCGTCAATTCGGAAGGAGGTAAACAACTCAACCGGTGAGCGCCGCAACCGCTTAAACGGTTGCTACTAGTCTCACCTTGATGTCACCATTTGACTCGCGGAAGCGTTCGCATCACACTATCAACTTCACCTAATGGTCCTGTCAAGAAAAAATCGAACAAAATCGCAGCGCTAGCCCTGGAGCTCAAGATAAATGGCTGGAAAGCAGAAATATTTTGCCATGTGCGGACTGTCCATGACCGCTTTAGCCATGCTCGCCCTGACCATTTTGATTGCCGCCGCTGCTACGCAGGCAGCCGGCCAGGAGGTGAACCACGGGCCGGCAGGGAACGTTAGCCTTGGCGACTGGGGCAGTACGGATGTGGAAATGCAGGTAACGCCACAGGGTGCAACCCTGGAATTCGATTGCGCTCGGGGAACGATCCTGGAACCGCTGGTGCTGGACGAAAAAGGCGGTTTTCGCGCCCACGGAACATTTCAGACCGAGGGCGGGCCAGTCAGGAAGGACGCGCCCCCCGGCGCGACGGCGGTATACTCCGGCCACGTGGACGGCGACACCATGCGGTTGCAATTCGTGCTTTCCGGCAACGAGCAGGCGGAGGGACCGTTCACCCTCGCTCGGGGGAATCATGGACACCTGCGGAAGTGCAAGTGAGGGGTAATTTCTTGCTGTGGCTTTTCGCCTGCCTGCTCCTCGCGGTTGCGAAACCGAAAATAACTAGATAAAGAAGGGTCGCTCCCAATAAAGTAGACGGAATGGGCCGCGCCAAGAAACGCTCGAAAGCACCCGGCCAGGCGAGCAAGAGGTCGAACACAAAAGCACTTCCAAGAGCCGGGCAATTCCTCACCCGCAACAAACTGAATGCCGTGCTCTGCGTTCTGCTCGCAGCGGTGACAATTGCGCTCTACATCCCGGTCCTTGGGCACTCATTTGTCGTTCTCGACGATCGTGAGTACGTCACCGCGAATCCCCACATCCATGGTGGCCTTGACTGGAACACGTTCAGGTGGGCATTTACGTCAACCGACGCGTCGAATTGGCATCCGCTGACTTGGCTTTCCCATGCTCTCGATTACCAACTTTTTGCTTTGAACCCGGCCGGCCATCATTTGGACAGTGTGCTGATTCACGCTCTGAATGCGGTGTTGTTATTTCTTCTGCTGGGGTGGGTTACCAAGCGCGTGGGCCCGAGCCTGCTGGTTGCGGCGCTGTTCGCCTTGCATCCGCTCAACGTGGAGTCGGTGGGGTGGATAGCGGAACGAAAGAACGTGCTGAGCACTCTGTTCTTCTTTTTGGCGATCGGTGCGTATGTGCGGTACACCCAAAAGCCGGATTGGCGGCGCTATCTGCTGGTGGCGGCGCTGTTCGCCGCGGGGCTGATGGCCAAGCCGATGATCATCACGTTGCCCTTTGTCTTATTGCTGCTGGATTATTGGCCGCTGGAAAGAATGCCGCTGGAAGGAACCGAGGACGGCCCGGCCGCGTCGACGGGAACGCCGCGAGTGGCACTTTCGAGGCTGCTGCTGGAGAAGATCCCATTGCTCGTTCTCTCGGCCGCCAGCGCATGGATCACTCTAATCGCGCAGCGAAATGCAGAGCGCACCTTCGAAGAACTCCCCCTCGGCATACGAATTGGGAATGCCGTCGTGGCCTACGCGTTATACCTTTGGAAAATGCTCTGGCCGGCGCAGCTTGCATTCTACCCTCATTCTGTAACTCTCCCGACATGGCAATGGGTTCTATCCGCGCTAGCGTTGATAAGCGTCACCGCGTTCGTAGTTAGCTTTCGTAGAATGCGCTACCTGCCGGTTGGATGGTTTTGGTTCCTCGGCACTTTAGTTCCGGTCATTGGCCTGGTACAGGTAGGAGAGTACGCTATGGCTGATCGCTATGCCTACATCCCGCTAATCGGAATTTTCATAATGATTGCCTGGGGACTTGCCGATTCGGCGGAGGCGAGAAAAATCCGGCCGGGTTGGCTGATAATCCCGGCTTTGTGCGTTTTGACGGCGCTCAGCCTCGCCACGTCCCATCAGATGGATTGTTGGGAGAGCGATTACGACCTATGGTCACACACGCTGGAAGGCGCCGAGAGTCCCCTGACGCTTAACGCCCTCGGGGTTACACTCATGCACCCCGACTCGGAGATGACGAGGCATGACCTGGAGAACTTTGGAACAGAGCAGAACCGAATGGATGAAGCCCGCCGCCATTTCGAGCGGGCCTTGGAACTGCGCCAGCCAATGGCGCAACAAAACCCAGGCGCTTATCTGCCAGACATGGCCAGGACCTTAAACAATCTAGGGAGCAGATCGGAAGAGCACACGTCTGAACTCCAGTCACTT
>OBLW0100001625.1_pt1 | contig 18814 bp, 24 predicted proteins | sample 1520161 | NCBI WGS metagenome assembly OBLW01 (sample SAMEA3539309, study PRJEB22396) | soil metagenome | biome: tundra; feature: field; material: soil | place: USA | collected 2010-05 | depth 0.15 m | reverse complement strand
AACTCCGGGCTACCTGATCAAGAATGTTTGTCATGGTTTTTGGTGAGAATCAAAATGCCAGTTCAAAACAGCGTGGGTTGCTGAGGTGCGGCCAGCCGCTCCTCCTCCGCCCGGATCTCATTGCGCAGCCCATCGTAAAGGGCCGGAAACAAGAACTCCACCGGCACACGCAGAATGATCCCGAGGCGCAGGGCATTGGCCAGTGACGGCGTGTGCTCGCCGCGCTCGTAGTCCGATAGGGCTGACGCGTCCTGGTGCCCCAGCAGGTGGGCCACATGCGCGGGAGTGAAGCCCATCCTCCTTCGAAAATGATCCAGCATGTTTTGATGTTGCTGTTTGTTTTGTCGCATAGTGACTTTTTATTTCTTAGTAAAGTCACTGTAGCAATTGTATTGGGTTTGCAAAGTAGGGAAAATTTGGCACAAAGGCCGCTCGGGGCTCCCTCATGTGGATAACTTGTCAAAAAGCCGCCGTCGGCACTGGCGGTGAACGTGGCGGCGAACCTGCTTCATCCCGCGCAGCCGACGCGGCACACGCAGGCTCCGCGCTTTTGTACGGACACGTTCAGCAGACTCACCCACAAGGAGAGTCCGCATGAGTTCCGCCATGAATTCAAAGACAACATTGAGCTTGAACATGGGGTAGATGGTGGCGCTGGTTGGACAAAAAGTAAAGACGGGAAAACTGGCCCCTTGCCCTGACATGGCAAGAGTGGCAACTTTTCCCGTCTTTTCAAGTTTGGCGGAATTTCCTATGCTCACCTGCCTATGCCAAGGCAGCCTAAACAAATCAAACTTACGGTGATCTGGGAAACTGCGCCCAATCCCGACCCGCACGCTCTGCTCAAGGCGGTTGCGATGCTGTTCGACCGCCGGGTTCCGTTGTCCACAGAAGCGGATTTGACAACACGCGACGACAAGCTAATGTGTGAACAACCCCAAGATCCTTAACCTTGCCCGGAAATGGCGGAAATCATCACGGAAGCCGGCCTGCGGCTGGCCATTTATGCCCGCGTCTCCACCGAGGAGCAGCGGGAGGGACAAACCATCGACTCCCAGATCGCCGAATTGGAACGGTTCTCCCGAGAGAAGGGATGGCTCATCGCCGGGATCTACAAAGACGAGGGATGGAGCGGCGGAGTCATGGAACGGCCTGAACTCGACCGCCTGCGCGACGACGCGCAGAAGGGCGTGTTTGAAGCTGTCTTGATCAACGATGTGGACCGGCTGGCCAGGGACGTCGCCCACCTGGGCGTGATCAAGCGCGACCTGGAAAAGAAGGGCGTCAGGGTCATGTTCCGCAAGCTGCCCACGGAGACCAGCCCGACCTACAACCTCATGGTGAACATCCTGGGCAGCTTTGCGGAGTTCGAGCGCGAACTCATCGCCGACCGAACGCGACGCGGGCGTCGGCACAAAGTGGAAGTCCGGAAGCAATACCTGGGCTGCAACACCGCCTACGGATACCGGTACGTGCCGAAAGACCGGCTCTCAGGAACAGACGGAATCCTCGAAATTGCCCCAGCCGAGGCCGCTGCTGTCCGGCAGATGTTCGCGTGGGTGGACCAGGAAGGGCTCTCGGCCAGGCGTGTCCTGCACCGCCTCAACGAACTCGAAATACCGCCCCGGAAGGGAGCGGCCAAATGGGGCAAGTCCAGCGTCCTCAGAATCTTACGAAGCGAAATCTATGCTGGCGTCTGGCATTACAACAAATTCCAGGGTTGCGAACCGAAGAATCCGGCAGCGAGTCCGCGATACCGCAAGCACAGCAAGTCCAGCGTCCGCAGACGCCCCAAGAACGAGTGGCTCCCCCTGGCTCTCCCGAAGTCCCTGCAGCTTGTGCCGCGAGACCGGTGGGAGAGAGTCCAGCACCAGCTTGATCGGAACATCACGTTCTCACCGCGAAACGAAAAGCACGCCTACCTGCTGAAGGGCCTCGTGCAGTGTGGCGGTTGCGGTGCCCGGTACGGCGGCGATCCCTGTCACGGCAGGTTCTATTACCGCTGCGTCGCGCGCTGCAAGAGTATACCCAGCATTGCCGAGAGAATTCTCGATGATGCCGTTATAGAAGCAATCCGGAACGTAATCCTGAAGCCCGAGGTCATCCTGCAGCCGCTTCGCCAACTGGACCGCGCCGAAGCTCGGGAACGGCGGCAACGAAAAGAAGCGGCCAAAGACATCGAGCCGGAGTTCGCCCGATTGAAGTCCGAAGAGGACAGGATTCTGGAAGCGTACCGGACCGAAATCATCACCCCGGCGCAATTGGGCCAACAGCTCGAACTCGTCAAGGCGCGCCGCGCGGCGCTGGAGTTGCAGCGGTCCGAGGTCCAGCGGGAGCCGACGGTGCCGCCCGAGCAAGCTGAAAAGGCGGTTGCCGACTACTGCACCGAGGCGGCGAGGAACCTCGCGACTTTCACCGAAGAACGTTGGAGGGTGTTCCTGCGCACCATTATCCACACCGTGATTTTTCAGGGCCACCAGATCACGATTCAGGGCAGAATCCCAATCGGCGAGTCAGCAGACAAAGCAGCCGTTCAACTCCGGCTGGCGGTGCCACTGCTTTCTCGGTCGGACTGATTAGGGCCGCGAGAATAGACCAACCAAGTCCCGGCCGCCGGTTCTGGCGGTCATGTTATCAGAGGACCCCAATCTGTTGTGCCCTCCGGGTGGCCGCGATAGCTTTTTCATCTTGACTATGAGGGGTGATGGATTGCGACCAGGTTAATAGGACATCGTGGTCGCAATCCGGCACCCCGCATAGCCAAGATGTAATTGACCTCTGACGTGCCTGGTGGTCACGATGGGCTGGGTCGTTGGGGCCGCCCGGCTGCGAAGGGAAACTTGAATGCCATTCCAAGCGGAATCGGCATAGGGCGTCATGGGCGCAATCCGGAATGCGAAACCCACCGCCCCCGCCGCGGTCAATCGTCAGTTGTTTCATTTGTGGCTTTCTCTTATCGCCAAATGGGGTGGGAAGCGCCAGGCTGGCAACGGTTGATTTCACAGGGGTAGCGCTACTGCCCCTCTTGTCTGTTTTAATCAGCGAAATGCTTCTTCGGCAGATTTAATTCGATGGTTCCTTCAGGACCTGCTCAATGAGACAGACTGCATCCTTCGGAGTGAATGGTTTCGCCAGCACCCTGCAACGTGGGAAAAGCGGGCAGTCCTGGCAATCCACATCGTCGAAGGCCGTCATGAGGACACAACGGATTGCCGGGTGACGTTTCAAAACCGAGCGAACCAAGTCGTGCCCATTCATCGACGGCATCATCACATCTGAAAGCAAAACATCGAATGGCTCGGACGCCGCACACAGTGCAATGGCTTGGGCTCCGTCCGCGGCCGTGCGCACCTCATAACCGGCTCGCGTAAAAGCGACTGCGAGCAGAGACCGGATATCCCTCTCATCATCAACAATCAAGATGCGCGGCATCACCCCTCCAATATCAGTATTGTACATCTTAATATCCTTAAAACGTCGTAAAACTTGGGGGGAGGGGTCAACTCAAATGGGGGTAATCCGGCGCACCGCAAGGCCAAGGTGAGATTCGCTTCTGACGTGCCGGGCGGTCACCGCAACCTGGGTTATGGTAGCCGTCGGCGTTGGCGGTTCCCTCGCGAGGCCGGCCTTTACGAGTACGTCTTATCCTTCAGGCCCATTCTGTCACCAGATGGAATGGCGGGTTCAAAACTCGATCAGCCCCAGGCTGATCTTTATCGCTTCATCCACTCGCTCCATGCTCAGTCTGGATAGCCTGCCCAGCCGCTTTTGCAGCCGCAGTCGGTCCACCGACCGGATCTGGTTAACAATCACGGCCGAGCGTTTGAGCAAACCGCTCTCTTCAGGCTCTATCACCACTTCTCTGGGGAAGGGCGGATCTGAGAACTGCGAACTGATGGCGGCCACGATGGTGATCGGGCTGTGCTGGTTGGAGATGTCGTTCTGGATGACGACCGCAGGCCGAGTCTTCTGGATCTCATGCCCAATGGTGGGGTCGAAGGAAACCAGGTAGATCTCGCCGCGACGGGGGGAGGCTATTTCTTTCTTTTCCGGCCTTCGGCGATTTGCCATGCTTCCTCTTCCAAAGGAAACCACTCCGCGGCCATCTGCAGATCCCGCTCGGCGTTGACCAGAGCTTCCTGCTTCAGCCGCTCCCGCAGGTTCTGCCGGCCCTGGGTTTCGACGTAGTGGCGGATGGCACGGTTGATCAGGGCGCTACGACTGCCTTTGGTCGCGACCCTGTCCAGCACGGCTACCGTAGTCGTTGGCAGGATGACGTTGATGCGCTTGTTCATAGGCGTGATTTCGGGTTAATAATTTTCTACTCGTACTATACACACACAGCGTGTGGATGTCAAATTCGGCCCTGCCTGCTGCTATTGCCATCCGTGCGAAGCGGGAGGTCACAACATCGCTGGCAGGGCCTCACGACTCGGCTCTGGGGGTTGAATCCCTCTCATTTATGCGGGAGGCCGTGGCGGAGATGGGCCGAGGGTATTGTGATCGCAATCCTGCAACGGTACCCCGACAGGCGAACGGTTCGAGTCCTCTCGGCCAGTGCTAACGGGAATCGAACCCGCTTGCGGCTGGCTTTCCCTGGCCTCAAACGCGCTAACTCTTTTCGTTTTGGCCCTACTTGGTTTCGCGAATGGCCGGAATACCGCCACGAACCGCCGACGTCGTGCCCTGGTCGTGCCCTGGTCCCGAAAACTGCTTCGCGGCGGGGCTGGCGGCACGTGCGCGCCAACGGCGCGGGGTGAACGAGCACGCCCTCGCGCAGATTGTCGAGCACAACCACGTGGGTCAGCCCGGTGAGCCGCCGGAAAGCGTTCTCGTGCAACTCGGCCCAGGTCTGGGGACTGGAGCGTAATGCGATCAGGCGAACCGACTTGCGACTGTAGCCCAGCGTCAGCACGAACAGGCGCGTGCACCGGTACTTGCCGCTGTGCGTGTCGCGGACCATAGGGCCGGCGCCATAGTCGGCCTGGGACTCTTCACCGAGCGCGGTCTCGATCACCTCACAGGCCTCGGGCGACTGGTTGGGGTGAAGCCGTGAGACGAAGCGCCGAACGCTCTGGTAGCTGGCGGCCAAGCCACAGGTGTCCACCAGATCCCGCGAGATGGCCGTCGCGTTGCGGCCCTGGAAGATCCCGAGTTCGATCGCTTCCCGGTGGGGGGAGCAGGCACTTGCACGGGGACTTCGACCGTGGCTCTGGTTTGGCCACCACGGCAGCGCCGGCTGCCAAATTCGCGCCAGAGTCGGTGATCACCTCATTGGCCGGTTTTGCGGGGGCAGTCGGTGCTGGCCTCATCACCCGGTTTCTGGCACCAGAGTCGGTGATCACCTCGTTGGCCGGTGCCGACTGATGCCGTCCCCAACCGCCCGGCGGTCGCAAGCCGATCCCGGCGGCCTAGCCGGCGGCCGCCGTTTCGCGCCGAACACGGGTGTTCCGCCCGCCGCAGCGACCAGGCCAACCGCCCCAAAGGGCGGACTTGCTGTTTCTTCGGTCAAGACGTTACTCACATCGCCGAGGATATCGGTTCTCGGCTCGGAATTAACGTCCTGGATGGCGGTATATCGGCGCGGCACCCAGCAGTCCCTGCCCGTAAAGCTTCCGCCAGTGAAAGACCTGGTTAGCGTTCACGTCGTGCGGCCGCGCTACATGCGCAACCGATGCTCCCGGAAGCAACGTTTCCTCGACGATCCGTCGCCGTTCTTCCTTGGACCGTCGCCGGTGCTTTGTGGGCTTGTGGGCTGCTCCGCAACGCTCAGCAGAAGCTCGGCTCTCGCATTCGACATGGGGCTTCTCTCAGGCGCACTCCGCGCCCTCCGGCATGCCCTGCTAATGTCTGCCAAATCGGCTCGGGCGGCCATCACATCCGCTTGGGCGACCGGTCCCTCGGTGGAGGAATCCAAAACCTCGCCCACAATCGAGCAGGATTTCTGGGGTGCCGGCTGCGCCATTAAGGAAACGGCGGCGAGAAGCTAAATGACGACACATTGGCGTTGTGTCTACCAGCGGCCCAGGGACGACCCACTCAATTCGCCGATCACTTCAATACAGGCTCGGTCCTGCCGAACGGGGGGAATCTGGCAGATACTAACTGCTCGTGTAGAATGTCGCTGATCGTACCCATAAGCTGCTCAGTGAGTAGGCCGGCATGGAATAGGACCACCCGGTTAGCAGTCGTCACAATTGTTGTCGGGACGCCTTGGATACCCGTACAAAGAGAGAAGGTTTGAATCGACCGGGCCGTGAACTCCCTGTAAGGGTGCTGGTTTGACGCCAAGAGTCCAGGCATGTCACCAAAGGCCTCGCTGCCATCGAGAGATATTAGCCAGACCTCAGCATCTTGCCGTGGGAGCATTAAGTCCACCATGCGCTTCCAGAACGGCAATTGACGCGCACAATACGGGCATGTGCTCCTTGAGACGAAAATGAACCTCTCGTTGACGCTAGCCCCTGCGGCGGGCACGGGTGGAAGAGCGTCTAGATAGGGCAGAATATCAGGCTCGAAGTTACGGATGACGCGGGGCGTTTCCATTGCTCCCCTAAGCGCCGCATTCTCCGAGGCCAACTGCCTGTTCTTCAGCGAAATACGCCAACCAAAGGCGACGATTGAAAGAGCAGACACCATGCCGACAACAGCTAGAATGTGCCTAGTTGGAAACGTCATAAGGAAACCCACTGTTCTGAAACAATGTTCTGTTTAGCAAGGACAGCGACTGCCCACATTCTCGCAACAAAGCTGAGACCCACAATTGCCATAAGCGCCGCAGGTGTCGGTACCGCAGTTAGAAGTACAATCGGAGTCACAGCAGCAATTGCGCCCGGCTAGGGGCCTTATGCTACCGCCAAAAGCCTGTGGGACTAGGTACGCGGCGGTGCCGGCGAGCAACCCGGCTCCCAGCAATGGAACGAGCATAATCGACTTCTTGACATTATTTTGCATTTCAAACTTCCCTTCGCCAATCTAATGGAACCGGAACAGTTGCGATTATGGATCTGTACACATTGATGTGTCAAGGCTCCAACATAAAGTTTCTGGGGACTTTCGCTATAACTGGGGCCAGCGAGGCCTCGAGAAGAGGAATCAGCCAGACTTCGCTGATGAGGGCCAAAAAGAGATGAGACGCACAAGGTCCCCCCGCAAAGTGCACTGAGTCACCTCGGTTTCCGTTGACCGAGGGGTCCCGATCTTTACCGCGTGGGCACGTTGCCTCCACGGAGGCATAGAACTCCTCGGGTTCCCAGGACTATACGGAACTGTTCAAGCAGCACAAAGCCCAAATCAGCAGTCCGCCCCGGTAGCGCAGCGGATGATGATCAGGATTTCGGTTTTCCAGCAAGCGCCAGGGGCTTCGAACTCAAAGTATCGTTCCAGCGGGCGTAAGGTCATGGATACAATTCACAAACACCCCTCTCAGTTCTCCGAGGGCCTCTCGATGCGATCGATTACCAAAACATCAATGGGAGCCTTCCGCGGGTCCAACTTCAACCCCATCTGCTTCTGAACCGCAGCCAAGAGCGACGGCCGAACGTCGTCAGGTTGCGAGTCGTCAGGAGCCCACTCCAGGTTGAAAGTGAACGCCTCGGTGTAGTTGGTCTTGTTCAGGACGGGACGGTCGGCGTACCTGGAAAGGACCTTGGCAAGTTGGTCCATGGCAACGTTCTCCCCCTGGAGCTGCCCTGGCACCACGAACTCGATGGCACCGCTTCCTCTCGGGCTGCCATCGTCGGGCGCTACTTTGACTCTTACTCCGTTCTTGGCCTGCGTCAAAAGATAGACCGGCAGATCTCTGGTCTCGCGATGCAGCTTCAACCGGAAGCGGTCCTCAAGCAGATTCTGCGCCATCAACCGGAGGTGCCCCTCGTCGGTTACGCCTTCCGCCTTCGCGTTAATATCGAACCGCGCAGTATTCCGATCGACGATCCACTTGGGGGCGCCTACGATCTGGAAATCCCTCACACCGTAGATTTGCTGAATCACAAAGATCAACGGCGCGTTGCGTACCTCCAACCGTCCGGGCGGAAAATGCACCCAGTCGCCTCTCTCGTTGGGGTCGCTGGGCCTGACGGACGCCACGTCGAACACCGGCCTGGCCGCGGGCGGCGATTGAGCCTGGACCCGCGGCGTAATCATCCCGCCGACCGCGATAGGCGCGGCTACGGCCAACGTTGCTACAGTCGCCAGCAACAGTCTGTTTCCGAAATCCAGCCTTCGCCCGAATCGATTCGCCATGATCCCCTCGATCCGAGAACTTGAGATATCTTTGGCTAGGTTTGTCATAAACTTCTCTGGGAGGCCGTAGATGTCTTCAGGCGGTATTTCCATTTTGGACCTCCCGATCTCATTCAGTATAGTCAAACCGCTATCCTTGTGGTCGGCGAACAGCATCTCTTTCTGCCGGGAGCCGCCTTCGCCCCCACAAGGCGGGATTGTCGCCCTACCGGCAGAATCCAAAACCGGGAAGTCCCGGTACTTTTTCAGTTTCTGCCCGCTCGATCTCCGGCAACAGCAGTTCCTGCCAATCGTCGCCGCTGTGCACGTTGCCGGCCGGGAGTTCTAATTGTCGCCGAATACGGAATAGTGCGGTGCCGCGCATGTACAAGGCCGAACAACCATCGCGGCAATCCCTTCTGCGCCAGAGCGCAAGCCACGAAGCTCTTGCCGACACCGGTGGGCCCGAGCACGAAATGGTCCTCGTGATTGGCCACCCCAGTCGGACTCTTGGGCAACCCTCTGAGTTTGGCCGCGCCGAAAGACGGGGCCAGGAGAAAAGGTCCCGAATAACTGCACTTCGGAGATCAACAGTTGGCGGTCTGTGATAAACTCAACCCAATCCAGGGGCCAAAATGGAAATCCTGGATAACAGGCATTAATAAGAAAAAACACATGCAAGGAGCAGCAGAGGCACCGCAACGGCCGAAGCCGTTTGAGCCGGGCGCGTTCGGCATAGCGTACTTTTCGCGAGGCAGAGGCCGGGGCCATGCCATGCCCGATATGGCGATTGCCCGGGAACTGCTGCAGTTGGTTCCGCGGTTGGACATCCGATTCGTCTCCTACTCGGGAGGCGCGGAGACGTTCCGGTCGTGCGGCTATAACGTTGTCTGCTTATTATATCCTGCCCGAGCCGTCTCCGCGCAGACGGCTTGAGACATGGCTACCGAACGACAAGTGCCGGATGACAAATAATGCCCCGGTAATTACCGGGGCATTACCTGTCGAACTACGCCGAGTGACTAACAAACGCAGTCAGTTGTGTCCCAATAGTGGCCGCTTTCGAAGCAAGCGCAGTTATAGGTACTTGGGTCATCCGGGTCGTAACCCGGGAGAGGATCTTCACCGCACTGGCCGCGGCCATTATCGCACGTACCACTTCGACATGTATCGCCGGCGGCCAAGACGTTAACTGAAGAATAGGTCAGAGCAAGAGTTCCTCCGACTGCGAGTGCGCCGTATAGAACTACGTCTTTTACTTTCATACGCTTATCCCTCGTTGCGTGCATTGCAGTGTCGCAATGCAGTTTGTGTGACTATAAGCATGGCAACATATATGCCATGTAGCCTGCCAGGCCTCGTCGGCCAGGCTTCCGTATCCCGAGTGGGCCGCGATCAACAACCGTTGCGGGTCGAGGCACAGAACAGAACGCAGAACTTCGTAAGAAATTCATAGGCGGGTTAGGTGGCCGGCGCCGGCAAAAGCACGTTACGTGAACATGAAGTTGTACGACCTCGCCGACTATCGCGGCAAGGGTGTCGTCCTGGCATTGGCAGCCCGACGCGCGGCGGGCACTCAGTCAATTTGGAGTAGGTCTTTCCACGTGGTCTATGACCAGGATCGGTCTATTCTCTGTACCGGGCCTCAGCCGTAGTCCCAAATGATCAACGGGGTAACTGTACACTCGTTCCTCATCAGGCTCCAACTGAGCTGGACGCACCGAGAAGTCGTAGCGTCCGGTGAGGCCTGTTCGATCACGTACAGGAATCCGCGCGGAAACACGGCTCAAATTGAGCGCAAGGTCTCGCATGGTCGCCCCATGGAAGGTCCAGTCGTCTCTGCCCGAAGCCCCGATTCCACCCGTCATGACGCCGCCACTCTCCAGCTTCACACCAACGGGAAGGGTGGAACCCGGAGCCGCCGCTTTCAATTTTGGTCCAGCCTTCGCGAGTACCAGTTCATAGATCCGCTCTTTTGACGGTTGTTCATGGATGGCGAGTTTGCAACGCTCTTTGAGTGCGGCCCGCAAGGCAGAGCGGAGTAGTTCATGATCGCTGCTTTGGCTTTGCCAGGCTTTGAGATCGGCTTGCGCCACGCGCGCATCGATGGCATAATATTCGCGGAACCAGCTTGGTTCGTTGTCGATCTTCACGGATGTCCACATCCAGGCGGGCTCCGGAGGACCATAGGCAAACACCACCAGCTGCCACAGGTTGGCCGTTGTAGTAAAAAAGCCATTCGGCGTCGGATTCGGAATCCCCTGCATTGCCCCTAAAGGAAGGCGAATGGGGCGGATTGAGAGCACTTCGAACTTAAGTTCCTTTTCCGGTTGGCCACTGTGACTGTATTGAATCGAAGGAGTTCCCTGACTGCTTTGTGCCGCGGCAGAGAAGCTCAGAAATGGGGCCACCGCTAGAGACACAGCAACGAAAGGGAAAGAGATTCGTACCATGTTGTTCCTGTTTGTGAGACTGCAATTCATAGCCGACGTGCTCAAAGGAGTACTATGTCTCAATTTGGTCCGGTCGTCAAGGCTTTATTCGCAAAGTGTCGCTAATGGTGATTTCCGGTCGAACAAATACTTGGTCTTTCCGCATACACAAAGCGGCGACGATGCTGGACGTTGCTAAGTTCGAGATCGATACGGCGCGGGCGAAGTGGAAAGGCCGGCATCGGACCAAGCTGGCAGCGGTCAGAGCGTAGCGGCGTTCTGCCTGGAACGCTGCCTTTCCGGCGTCGCAGTTCCTTCGCATGGAAGAAGGGCTGAACCAGGCGGCAACGCTACCGTTCGTGGAGGTGCAGTCTGGTAAGGAGCGCCGAAAGTCGATAACACCGCACTGCCGGGCGATTGACATTCGGCTCGGCCGCCGCCGCGGATTCGTGGAACCTGCTTCGATGCGGACCACCTGCGCGCCGTGCTGGCGGCGAATCGAGACGCCATCTTGACCATCCTACAGCGTTTACGCGCGCTGGATCGGGCGCAAGGTGCGCGGACCTGGCTGGCGGCCGAAAGCGGCCGACATGCGCTGCGGCTTCGACCACCTCGCCGAACGGGTGAAGACGGTCATCGGGCAGGACCCTCTCGGAGGCCATTTGTTCTCGGTGGAGTTGCGCGCCAGTGGGGTGGCGATGGTTCTGGACCGCATCGATGTGTCGCTGTTGAAACGAGTACCGCGTTGTGCCGGGGTAGCGCCGCTGGACGAGCGCGAGGCGCTCCGAACGCAAATCGCTCACCGAGACGATCTCGGCTCCTTTGGTTTCCGCGATATTACGGACCAGGTTGGGTCCCCAATACCCGTACCCGATCACTCCGAAGCGGATCACCGCCGGATCCTTCCGGCGTCGGCGCTTCGGGAGAGACCGCCGCCGCGCGCGGCGCCCTTGATGCGGGCGGGGACTCCGGCTACGACGGCGTATGGGGGAACGTCCCTGGTGACGACGGCTCCCGCGCCCACCAGCGCGCCCTCGCCGATGGTCACGCCGCACAGGATGGTGGCGTTGCTCCCGATGGAAGCGCGCGCTTTCACCAGCGTTTCCTCGCACTTCCAGTCGGCGTCCGTTCGCAGGGAGCCGTCCTGATTTACGGCTCTGGGATAGGGATCGTTAATGAACATGGCGCCGTGGCCGACGAAAACGCCGTCCTCGATGGAAACACCGGTGCAAATGAACGCGTGGCTCGATATCTTGCAGTTCTTTCCGATGACGGCGCCGCGCTGGATCTCGACGAACGCGGCGATCTTCGAGCCGTCGCCTATGACGCAGCCGTATAAGTTCACGAGGTCCGGCTGAAGAACGCGGACATCGCGGCCCAGTACGACATCCGGGGCGATCATACGTAAGTTCCTCCAGTTGCCGGTTCGATGAATCCCGCTACCTGGTTCATTCTTTCACAAACGGGGCGAACAACGTCGGCCTGGAATACGACACCAGGATCGATGGGGCCGCCCGGTTCTCGCGCCTGGAGTCTCCATGCATGTCTGGTGACTCAGACTGCGCGGCCACCGTGCCCGCGCGACCCACTCAGCGCGCTTGAACGTGGGCTGAGCCGGCAGAAGACAACGCCGCTGCCCGCTCCACAATCGCGGGCCACCATTGGACGAGTTCGCCATAACGCCGGACAAGGTCCTGAGCTCCGCGCAGGGGCTCTTCTGGGCGCATCTCTTCAGGCAGGTCGATCGGTATGGCATAGTCAGGCTTCGCCACAGCCAGTTGTATGGTTTGGATGTCCCGACGCAGGTCCGTCGCCCAAAATGCAGGCTGCTCCGCATACTGACGGAGCAGCGCCTCCTCGTGTGCAATCCGTCGAGAGGCTTGCTGCCACAGCGACATGCGGATGAACTCCGCGAACTCGCGAGGTTCCGCCGATGCTACTTCGATGAGATGCCGGCCGAGAGACCGGAGATGATCTGCTGTACTGGCTCCAGGGATTGGACGGGGCCACGTGGAAATACAACATATCACGAAGTCCGAAATTCGAACCGCCGCCGCGGCTCCCTCAAAGTAGCTGCGTCCCTGGGGTGGATCGTGTACCAGGGACCATGGAAGATACCCGAGGTGGGAGCCGTCCAAGCATCGCGCGATCATATTGAAAAAGATTCCATCTTCATTGCGACAAACCGGGAAAAACGGCGGCAGCAGATCCCTGTTGTCAAATCCGACACACATGCCATGAACCGAGCTGCCGTCGCATACCGTCGCCGTGCGGACCTGTCGAACAACCTCGCGGCTACGCAAGACCAATCGGTAGTCTTCCTCTGAACTCATCAGACGCTGCCTAGTATGCGGTTCTTGGTAAATCAGGAGGATTCTTCCGGAGTGCATGGCCGAATCACCCACGGACCCATTCAGCGTCACTAGAACCCGCCCATTCCCTGTCCAAATACTCTGCATGAGGTGACCACAGGCCGTGTTCAAATCGGCCGTGCGCTGTGCGGTCGGCGGCTCAACCAGAGTCCAGACGTGCCTGCCAAGCAACTCCTCGTGGGCGGCTAAGATATCAACATCTGTCGGATGCATGAACGCGAGAGCAGATTCCCGGTTGGGAAAAAACCAAAACTCGTGTGGGTCGGTCTCGCTGCCGAGCCGCAGCGTGCCCGCGTCGCATTCGGGGGTTGCACACGGTTGACATACGGTATCATCGTCGACGCTTAGAATCACCTCCCCCGCAGTCTGAAGGAAGATCGTGTTTCGGTTTGCGCCTATCGTGGGCGAATACCCGCTCGGCCCAAGGATGCCAAATTCCAACACATCTCGCGGCAGCGATCCGTTCTGCGCTAAGACGTTGACCAACTGGCGCTTCTCCTCCAGCCCTGTATAGACCATTTCGCCGTCCCAGGCCTTGCGCCGCTCTTTCACGGCCTCCTTGACCAACCGGTTCGCTTGAAGCGACGGCGCATCGTCCGCGACCAGGCATCTCAAGGAACGGCCGGTCCGAGAGAAGTGCGCCGCATAACTGTCTATTGCCCGGAGTAATTCTTGCGGTCGGTTTGAAGTCGGAATTGCCAGACAAGAAATCGGGGGGGGACCGTCGGCGCGGGGAAGTGCGTCGAGGCGATCAGAGAGCTCGGCACGGGACATCATCATGCCCCATTCGGCGAACGTCCTGAGAATCTGCAAAATGTCTACGTCCCCAGCCGGCAGTTGGCTCAGGATCTGTTCCGAGTGTCCGGCAAGGCTGGCGAATCGCGAACATGCCCCGAGCAAGCCTACCTCGGATGGGGTGAGGATCCGCGCCACCTTTTGCAGCGGAAAGTACGCCAACTCTGCCGAGCTGCCCAACGGAAACCGGGCCATCGGCATGGAGCGAAATGTGTCGCCTTCCATATCAAGCGTTGTTTGCTTAGAATTCATGAGATCTCCTTAATCGGCTGTGCCGGGCCTGCTGATACTCTCGATGATCTCCGAGATGTCTGGTTGACGCCCCGTAGGCTGACTCCATCGTCCGCAATGGATTCTTCTCGGGCGGCCAGGGCGTCCGTTTGTAGCGGCGCCGCGCCGACGGGTTCATCGGGTGTATGACAGCGGCGCATGAATTTTTCGATTGCTTCGAGACATTCTGTTGACGTTGATTGGCCCAGAGCCCAATGCCCGAAAATGTTCAGTAAGGGGCGGACAGTGGGGGATCCCTTTCCCTTCATTTCTTCAAGTTCCGCCCGGAGGTTCCGGTGGTGGCTCGCTCGTCGCTCGCCGCCCTTCTTGCCGAGATTCCTCGTGTTCAGCGCGTAGGTTATCTCGCCCCTGGTCACGATCCTTACGCCATCCTCGCCACGTGGCGAGGATAGAACCGTCCGCCAGCGCCGCACCGTGGATTCAGGAAGGTGCAGGTGTTTCGCGATCTGAACATTGCTGAGGTGGGCCGCGGTCGGGTGCCCGAGCGCCCGTTCGATGACAGCCTGTGTCTCAGCCATCGTGCGGCGCAGTCCGTGGGCGGCGTTGGCCGCGTAGCTGTCCCACTGGGCATCGCTCAAGGTTCCCTGGAGGACTTCGGCAGCGATCTGCGTATGGTCCGCGCTCTCCGCCGCTGCGACCCGTTGGAAGCCGTCTGAAAGCCAGTAGTAGCCCCCGTCCCACCAGACCCTAACAGGTGGAAACGTAACGCCTTCCCGCATCAGCGATGCATACTCGGCGATGATGCTGGGGTCGAGTGCGACGCGATGTTGTGTCTGCCCATCCTCTCGGATGGCCGAAATCGAAAGGAGTCGGACGTCTGCCTGCGTAGCTGGTACACTGTCGGTGGTTGTCACGCGTCGGCCTTGCGGACTGCCACACGACAGGGCACGCTTTTCTGCGAGATCGGGCCGGTTCATGATATCGTCACCCCAAACTCAAGAACTGAGCCGAGCGGACGCATCGGCTTGGACGGGCTGGCTCGAACCGGTCAACCTGCCAGACCTGGGATTCCCACCAAAGCCTCGACTTTGAGCAATAGCACAGGTTCTGGGTGCGTCGAATCCCACTAATGAGTGACGGCGAAATACGCATTTCTAATGATCGCTTCTACCCCCCTTTGGGGGACCGCATAACTAGCGAGGTCTTCGACCTCAAACCGACAAGTGCGCGGTTGTCGGCGTACTCGTGGGCGTACAATCGACAATACAAATACTGTGGATCGACAGCCGAGTATAATCTCGACATCGCCATTGGCGTTCAGCCTGAAGAAACGGGAGAACATTCCGCTTTGAGCGATCCGGTCCTCGTGATCGGGAGCATTACCCTTATGGGAGCTGGCCCCGAGAACCGAGAAAACGGCGGGCCGGATAGGTGTGCCCGAATCCAAAACTTGACACTTTCAGAAAGCAATCACTTACATCAGACGTCTAGAGACGAGCGATTGGTGTCAACTCTGGTCACGATCCTGACGCTATCCTCGCCACGTAACGAGGATAGCACCGTCCGCCAGCGACGGACCGTGGATTCAGGAAGGTGCTGACGTGTTTCGCAATCTGAACATTGCTGAGGTGGGCCGCGGTCTGGTGCCTAACAGGTGGAAACGTAACGCCTTCTCGCATCAGCGATGCATACTCGGCGACGATGCTGAGGTCGACTGCGACACGTCAGCATCGATCTAACGACGTGGTCACTCTTAAGCCTGGCGTGCCAGAGACGCTAATAACGGCTATAGCTGGAGACATCAACGGGCAACAGATCTTTTCCCCGTATGGGTCGATCATCGGCTACACCTTGGAGATTCCTTGGGCCAAGAGCCAACACGATACTGACATAGCTCTTAAGATGGTTCTCTCGTATCCCGGGGTGCAAAGCGCCGAAATCAACCCAATTGCGCACCTGATCGAGATAAAGCAGTAGGTTTAAACTAGCACACCTTTGAGGTGATTGAATGTACCGGCAAATCGCTTTTTCTGCGTTCCTGTTTTGTTCCGGTCGACTCCCGGTCCTAGCTCAAACAACTGTAGGGCTCCCTACCGCCGCCCCAGCCGCTATCACTGTCGGTATACCGACGACCGTCACCGTTCGCGTCGCAATAACCTCGACTGGTCCAGTCGTCTTAGCGAATGGTGTCAACGTATTGCAGGTTGACAGTGGCGGCAACAACGCCCACATCATTGGATCCCTGAACGATAAGGGCATCAATGGCGACATCACCGCTAACGATGGCGTCTTCGGCGGAGTTGTCCCGTTAAGCGCTGTAACTGCGGGACATACGTATATACAAATATCCGCTGCCTTCGCGAGTACTATACGCAGGACCTTGTCTCCCATCCTACCCATCGCTGTGACTGTGGCTGGCCTGCCGAATACATTCGCGCCAATCGACATCTCAATGACCACGACCGAGCCCGATACTGGTTCAACGATTGTGTGCAACGAGCTGCTTGTTATCTTCCAGCCTAATGTATCGTCTGAGGCGGCACTCTTGGCTATCACTACCGGCAGCGGCTACGTCATCGGCATGCTCCCCGAGATCGGCGTGTATCAAGTAGGTTATCCAACGTGCGGCTCATTTTCTCTCGCTGCTGCTCGCACGGCTCTGCTTGCCAGCCCTCTCGTCGCTTCGGTCGATTTTGACGCTCTCGCCGCACCCGCCCAAATAACCAATACACCGAACGATCCCTATTTTGTTCAGACTACCCCGCTTCCCCTCGCTACGGGTGCACCTCAGTGGTATTTACGGAAGATCGGGGCCCAGGCCGCATGGTCGGTAGCGCAGGGCCTAGGCGTTAAGGGAGGGGTGCCATTAGCTGTCCTCGACTCGGGTGTCGATAGCGGTGCCAATGAGAGCGAGGACCTCTTTGGGCATGTCATACCCGGAATGAATTGGTGCGCGGCACAAAACTGCACAGCTACAAACGCTGATCCGAGCGACGACTATGGGCATGGGACGGCAGTTGCGGGTTTAGCAGCAGCACTGAGTGACAATAGTAAGGGAGTGGCAAGTCCCGCATTCAACGCGACGATATTTCCCGAGAAAGTGTCGTTTAAAGATCAGTGGGCTTCAGGTATAACCATTGCTGAGGCTATCCTTCACGCCGTCGGTCTCCACGCCAAAGTTATTAATATAAGCCAACAGGTGGAGGATTCCAAGCCGCTCCAAGCGGCCATTGCCTACGCTGAAAAGTATTCGGTTCTCATTGTCGCTGCGGCTGCTAATTTTGGCAATCATATTCCGGCGTATCCAGCCGGGTATGCCAGTTCGTACCCGAATTTAATTTCTGTTGGTGCCACTGACCAGAGCGATGAGCGAGCGGTATGGAAGATGGCTGATGGTACATTCTGTGCGGCACGCTATCCGAGTTCAAATTACGGATCCTGGGTGACTATGTACGCGCCGGGGAGCGAAATGTTTGTGCTTCAGTATAGACATACTAGTGGACCTGTGACATACGGATGGTACGGATATGATGGTGACTATCCAAGCGACCCGATCTGTCGTGCTGGGACGTCGTATTCGGCTCCATTGGTTAGCGGCACTGCATCATTGATGCTAGCTGTGGCTCCGACGCTGTCGGCGCAGGCAGTGAAGACTCTAATTTCCTGTGCTGCAGACATCGTCGGAACAGATCCGGACGGAAATGTTATGCGGCGGCTGAATGCCGGTAGAGCCGTCCAGTACGCCAGCTTAGGGTACACAAACTGCCCAGGACCCACTGAACTCACGTATGACTTCACTGGTACCATCAGCTCTCGACTCGTCAGTGGTTATCCAGACCCAGGAATTGGAAATATTGGCGAGATTGTCTCTGGGTCAGTGTCATATCTGGTGCCCCCGCCTACAACGCCGAACGTTTTAGGCCCGGTGTTTACCTTCTATTATGGAGATGTGACCAATATGTCTATGATCGTCAGTGGGAGGCAATTTGTTTCGACACAGTCTCCGTTGGCTGATGCCACCGTTGTGTCCCGTAATAATGGCGGTATTGACGGTTTGGAGTTCGGATATAGGGATGGCCCTGGCACAAATCCCGTCAGCTACGGCACCGCCGTCATGTATATTAGCTTTCAGGGATTGACACCTGTATTGACGGATTGGAGCGTGCCTGCAGTGATCTCCCTCAATAGCTGGTCGATCCCTGGCTATAGTTCTACCAATACTTTTCAACTCGAACTCGGCCGCCAGATTGGACCTGGACTGTTTTCGGTTTCGGGCTCCTTGAATTCTTTTGCTCGCCGCGCGCCCTGATTGTGGTTTGTCGTTTTTTTGACGCCGCTTGTGAAAAGGGGTATCCATCCTTAAATGACTATGCAGATATAAATCTGTTATCTGTGACAGTCAAAAGCGTGTCCGGACGGAGAACTGTTTTCGACGTAGCGGCCGGTGTCGTTCCGCAGCCGTTGGGACCGAACGGAGAACTGGTCTACATAATTATCTACACCCGATTTCTGGGAGGCAGGCGGAAAACTGCTTCTAAACTATTGATTTGGCTGGTCGGGCCGCCGAGATTTGAACTCGGGACCTCTTGCACCCCAATCAAATTGCCAGCTTTGATTGACTGGGTTGTTGAATCTTGAGGAAAGCCACAGCTACAAAATCATCTACAGCGGATTTTCGGAGCTTTTCAAAAACTCCCGTAACCAATTGATTCTATTGGTCGGGGCGGGGCGATTTGAACGCCCGACCCCCTGCGCCCAAGG
>OBLW0100001624.1_pt1 | contig 18820 bp, 15 predicted proteins | sample 1520161 | NCBI WGS metagenome assembly OBLW01 (sample SAMEA3539309, study PRJEB22396) | soil metagenome | biome: tundra; feature: field; material: soil | place: USA | collected 2010-05 | depth 0.15 m | reverse complement strand
GTAGGCGGCGGGCTGCTGGGCGGGATTGTGGGCTCGATTTTGAACGGGGATAAGTGAGACAGTGAACAGTGAACAGTGAACAGTGCACAGTGGACAGGATGAATACTTTGCCAGGGCTCACTTGGAAATACGATGAAGACTAGTCCCGGCGGTGCGATGCGCGATTTTCGCAGCGACATTGTGTTCGCGTTCACCCTGGCCCTGGCTTGTTACCTGGCTTGGCTTGTGCGTGATGTTCTGGTGCTGCTTTATGTGAGCGCGTTGTTTGCGGTGGTGCTGGCGCCCATTGTCCGATCGACATCACGCTTCCGGATTGGCCGCTGGCGACCATTCAAGGGCGCAGCCATTTTCTATCTGCTGCTGGGCGTGGTGGCAGCAATTGCAGCCTTCGGATTTCTTGCGTTGCCGCCGGTGATCAATGACTTGCAGGAGTTCGGGCGGGAGATGCCGGCACGCCTGCCCAGTATTTTGCAGAGGCTGCAAAGCTTTCCGATGGCCGAACACCTGAATACCGCGGATGTCAGTTCGCGGCTGCAATATTTCGCCAGCAATGCGGCCACTTATCTGCTGCTTTCCATCAGAGACTGGGCGGGCACGCTGTTCGAGACCATCATGGGTTTCATCCTGACCGTCTATTTCATTCTGGAAGGAGCCCAGGCATACCGGTGGTTTCTGTCGCTCTTTCCCGTAGGGCAACGCGCGCGCCTAGACGAGACTTTGCAACGCGCAGAGGTTCGGATGGGCAGGTGGTTAGTTGGCCAGGGCAGCCTTATGCTCATCCTTGGAGTCTGCAGCACGATCGTCTATGTTTCCCTGCATGTCCGCTATGCGTATGCACTTGGCGTGCTGACTGGATTGTTGAACATTATTCCGATTGTGGGCGCTGCTGTGTGCATTGGGCTTGCGCTGCTGGTGGCGACCATCGACTCCTGGGGACGGGTGCTGGGCGTTGCTGTCTTTTACGTGATCTATCTCCAAGTGGAAAACTCATATCTTGTTCCGCGGATCATGAAGAGCAGGGTAGGCCTGCCCGGCTTGGCGATTCTGGTCTCGCTGCTGTTCGGCTCCGCGTTTGCCGGCGTTCTAGGGGCACTGGTTTCGGTCCCCACGGCGGTGCTGGTGGCGGAACTGCTGGAAGAATATGTTGTCCACAAGGATGCGCCGTAAGGACAGATCTCAAACAGATTGAGGCAGAGGGGCGAGCCACAACCGCTCAAAATCTTCCAGCGGGAGCGGGGGGCTGAACAGGTAGCCCTGGAATGAGTGGCAGCCGAGAATAGCGAGGAACTGGCGCTGTTCATCGATCTCCACGCCCTCTGCGATGACCGACAAGCCCATGGCGCGACTGAGTGAAACGATGGTTTGCGCAATGGCGCCGCTGGTGACATCGACGAGAATGTCGCGGACGAAGGCGCGGTCAATCTTTAACTGGTCGAGGGGCAGCCTCTTCAAGTAGGACAGAGAGGAATAGCCGGTGCCGAAGTCGTCGAGCGAAAATGTCAAGCCATGCGATTTGAGGGCAGACATCTTCTCGATCACGTCGTCGACGTTTTCGAGCAAGATGCTTTCAGTGAGTTCGAGCTTGAGGTTTTTGGGATTTGCGCCGGTGCGATAAAGGACTGCCAGCACCTGGTCCACGAATGCCGGTTGGCGGAACTGGCGGGCACTGATGTTGATTGCGAGGGCGATGTGGGCCGTTTCCCGCCGATGCGTCCATGCCGCGATTTGCTTGCAGGTAGATTCCAGAACCCAATCTCCGAGGGGCAATATCAAACCTGTTTCCTCGGCCAGGGCAATGAATTCTTCTGGCGCCAGAAGGCCGCGCTCAGGGTGATTCCAACGGACCAGGGCCTCGGCGCCAATCAAGCCTTTTGAATCGACCTGGGGCTGGTAATAGAGTGCGAACTCGGCGTTCTTTATTGCCAGGCGGAGGTCTTCTTCCATTGCAGCGCGGGCATTTACGGCAGCCTGCAAGGCAGGAGCAAAAAACCGCATTGTGTTGCGGCCTGCTGCCTTGGCTTGATACATGGCAATTTCGGCTTGTTGCAAGATTTCGTGTGCGCTCTCCGATTGAGCTCCATAGACCGTGATGCCGATGCTGAAGGAGAAATGATATTCGCGGCCTGCCAGCAGGTATGGTTCGCCGGCGGCGGCAATGATTTTGCCGGCGGCGTGTCCGGTCTGTTCAGCGGCATCTTCCATTTTCCCGCTGAGGCCTTCGAGCAAGACGACAAACTCATCTCCGCCCAATCGGGCCACGGTGTCGGCTTCACTGACACATGCCGCAATGCGGCGGGCAACTTCCTGCAGCAAAAGGTCGCCGACCTGGTGGCCGAGTGTGTCGTTCAGGGTCTTGAAGTGATCGATGTCGATGAACAGCAGGCTCTGCTTGCGGCGATCGCGAATGCCGGCTGCCAGGGATTGCCGCAGGCGATCGAAGAGCAGACGGCGGTTGGGCAGGCGGGTCAACGGGTCGTAGAAGACGAGCATCCGAATTTCGTCCTCCGCGGCTTTGGCATCGGAGAGATCACGAATTATGCCGAGGAGGCAGGCAACGCCCTCGATTTCGATCGCGGATGCCGATATCAGCACCCAGAAGATTTCGCCATTCTTCTTTCGAAACCTGGCCTCGATGTTCCTGCAGAGAGACTCCTGGTGGATGACTTCAAGTAGATTCTCGCGCTCGCGCTGATCGACCCATATGTTCAATTCCACCGACGTGTGGTCGACCAGTTCATCGCGTTCAAAGCCAAGCAGATTGAGGAATGCCGGGTTGACGTCGAGGTATCTGCCATCACTGAGGACGGTGATGGTGACGGGATCGAGGCTGGTTTGGAAGACCGTGCGGTAGCGTTCTTCGCTGGTGCGCAGAGCTTGCTGCGCCTTGACCAACTGCAACTCCGCGGCCTTGGCGACCGAGATATCGCGCATCAGGGTGAGGACGCAGCGGAGGCCCTCAATTTCGATCACCGAAATCGAGAGCAGAACCCAGATAAATTCTCCATTCTTCCTCTTGAATCGTGCTTCCCTGTCTTGAAGGGGCAGACCAAGATGTAAGGCTTCAACCACGCTTTTGCGATTGGCGGGATCCTGCCAGAAGCCGAGCTCCAGGGATGTGTTGCCGATGATTTCCGCGCGCTCGAAGCCAATGATTTGGAGGAATCGCTCATTGACGTCGATGTAACGTCCATTGTCGAGTTGGGTTATTGAAATGCCGTCGAGACTGGTCTGGAATACCGTGCGGTAGCGCTCTTCACTGGTACGGATTTCCTTCTGGGCCTTTTCGAGTTTTTCTTCAGCGTCCTTGGCTGCGGAGATATCGCGCATCACACCGAGAATGCAGGAAAGGCCCTCAATCTGAATTACAGAAACCGACAGGAGAACCCAAACGATCTGCCCATCCTTCCTTTTGAAGCGGGCTTCCATGTCCTTGACGCTTAAGTCCCGGCGGAGCGCATCGATCAAGGGCACGCGATCGCTGGAATTCTCCCAAAGGCCGAGTTCCAGGGATCTGCTGCCGATGACTTCTTCACGCGTATAGCCGACAATTTCGAGGAAGCGCTCGTTAACGTCGAGGCATCGTCCATCGCTGAGCCGGCTGATGGAAATGCCGTCGAGGCTGGCCTGAAAGACGGTGCGGTAGCGTGCCTCGCTGGCGCGCAGTTCTTCCTGCGTTTCGAGCAGCCGCTGTTCAGACGCTTTGCGGGAGTTGATATCCTCGACGAAGGTCACCAGGTGGAGCGGGCGGCCCTCGCCGTCGCGCTGGACCGAGGAGGTCAACCTTACCCAGGTCAGACTGCCGTCCTTGCGGACGTAGCATTTCTCCCAACTGGGAGTTCCAGGAACACTTGACGCGAGCTGCTCAAGCACCCCCGCACTTTCCTTCAGATGTTCCGCAGGCGTGATCTGCTGGAAAGTCCTGCCGGGAATTTCCCCCAGCGGGTAGCCGATGATCTCGGCGAAACGTGAGTTGCAGCGTAGAATCAGGCCTTCGAACGTGGCATGAATGATGCCGACTGCAGCCTGTTCAAATGTTTCCCTGAAGCGTTCCTCGCTGTCGAGGTGCGCCATCTCCACGCGCTTGTGCTCTGTGATGTCTTCGATGAAGCCTTCGAAATAGCGGGTCCGCCCATCTGGCCAGGAAACCTTTCGGCAGCTCACCGAAACCCAGATGATGGTGCCGTCTTTTCGCTTGTACTGGCTCTCGAACCCGAGAACGGTCCCATGCTCCCCGAGCAACCGCACGTACCTTTCGCGATCCAGCGGGTCTACCCAAACATCGCGAGCCGCGTCGGTAACCGAGGCGACAACATCTTCCGGTGAGTCATAGCCCAGCATCTTTGCAAGCGCTGGATTCGCAGTAATGAACCTGCCCTCGGCAGTTGTCTGAAACATCCCTTCGAGCGCCCGGTCGAAGATGTCCCGATATCTTCTCTCGGCTTCCAGCAGCGCTTGCTCGGCAATCTTGCGCTCGGTGATGTCTTTGCCAAATACGGAGATGCCGGTGGTTTTTCCGGCGACCACGATCCGGTTGAAGGCCATCTCCAGGGTCCGGCCGTCGCGCATACTGTATTCGGTTCGAAAGGCGCCTTCTGAAAGCGCCCGCTCATAAAGCGGAGGGAAGATTGCTGCCCGTTCGGGAGGCAGCAAGTCCGAGGGGAGCATTCCGGCTACCGGCGTGATGCCAAAGCCAGTCTCGAAGGTTTGTTGAAATGCTCGGTTGAAGGTAACCAGTCGAAAATCGAGGTCTACCGACCAGATGAGGTCTTCAGTGCTTTCTATCAGGGCTGACAGGTTGGCTTCCGCCTGATTGCGCATTGACCCTCTTCGCGTACCGGGACGGTCCGATCGCTGACCGGGCTATCCCCCGTCGACTTTTTGCACTACGGGGAAACTATGTGAGGGATTATAGCAACGGGAGACTTTCGTTGGCCTTTTCTTCCCATACAACTTTCCAGGCAGATTAGTTGAGGTGCGCAGCGCTTCTGACTTCGGCGTCGACTACGGCTTTGATGACGCCGCAGTTGGAGAGGAAGTGAACCAGATCGCCGGTGAGGGGTTGACGGGACTGTGAAGCGAAAGCAGATGCTGCCGATTGAGCTTCGTGGCTTCCCACCCTTGCGCCGGAATTGCAAAACGCAGGTCCTTCGACTCGCTGCGCTCGCTCAGGATGACAATCGGATGGGGCACGGAGATGGGAGGTTGCCCCGGCGGGCTGTTGTGTATAGGCCATCTTCATCTCGCCAGCGCCCTGGGCGTCGAGAACGAGAGAGGTGAGCTTGCGGGCAAGGTCGAGGGAGAAGCTCTCAGAGATGAAGACGAGGTTTCCGCGGGTAGTGATGACGACGGGGCCTTCTGTGGTGCTGAATGCCTGCTCTGCGGAGCGGCCATCGTTGGGAGCAGATGCGTGGGCGGCAACGTCTTCCTTGAGGCCGGAGTACTTGCGGCCGAGGCTGTCGGCATAGAGCTTGGCGAAGGCCTGGGCCGAGGCCGGGTTTCTCCACGCCGCGAGATAAAAGAGAGCCAGGGATTTTGTGCTGCTTTGCTCTGCCGGCGATTTAGCGCTGCGCACCTGACCGGCCCAATAGAGGCCGCCGTTCCAGGCTGGTGACAGATTGCGCGAGGCCTCGTCGCCGCCGAAAAGTTCGGTGAGAATGTGCACGTCGAGCTGACCGACCTGGCCGATGTCGTAAGGCTGGTAAAGCTTGTCGACGAGGGGATGGATGTCGGGCAACAGCGGCACGCTGGGGATGTGGTGCTTTTCGTATTCGCGGGGGTTGATGATCTCCCAACTGGAGGTTGGCGGATGGTCGAGCGCGCCGCTAAAAGCAGCGGTCTTTCCCTGGTCCATCCACACATCCTGTTCGAAGCTCAAGCCTTCACGATAGGGAAACAGCATGGACTCGGACAGCAGCAGGGGAGCGCGGGCCATGACGGGCGAGTTCTCCGATCCATTCATTTGCTGTTTCAGCACGTCCATGACTTCCGGATCCTTGACGAGGCTCTTGCCTAGCGGCTTGAGGATGTAATTCATCATGATGGCCGTGGCCTGGCCCTCGGCGACAGCGTCGCGTGCGGTGTCCATCTCGTCCTTGGCCAGGTGGTCTGTGTCGCCGGCCGAGTCAACAGAAACGTCGTCGGGAGTCTGGTCGTCCCACTTCTCCAGGTCGGAGTGCTGGTCCTGTAGAGCGTGGGTCAACTCGTGGGCCAGCACCGGCTTCTGTTCGTCGATATCGACCCAGTCGAGCATGTTGACGGTCTTGGTCTTGGAGTCGTAGTAGGCCTCGATCTGCTCTTTGAGCAGCGCCAGCAGAAATGGCTTGAGCGCGAAATCGCGGTCAAGCAGGCCAAACTTCTTGAGCACAATTTCGTCGCGCTGGAGGCGTTTTGCATCCTGATCCTCATTGAATTTTTCTTCGAGGTAACTCTCCACCGCGGTGCGGGTGGTGAGCTGGCGCTTGACGGTGTTCTTGACGGGCAGCCCGGTCTCATCGGAAGAGAATTTGATGAGTTCGTCGACCAGCGAGAAAAGCTGCTTTGCCTGCTCAGGGGTGATGCGGGCCGGCGCTTTGGCGCTGTCCGGGGCCTGGGCCGGGCTGGATTGGGAGGGTCTGGGCGCGGTTTCCTGTTTGGCGGGCGGGGTCGTCTGCTGTGCGGCGGCGGTGGCTGCCGCAAGGCAAATGGCTAACGCCCAGGCACATGCCTGTCCCCACATAAAAACGGAACATTGGCGCTGGTCCTGCAAGGCCGCTGCCTGCTTCTTGCTCGTCAATTCGCCCAAGTCATCTCCCTTTGGTGTGGCTGCTTGTTTGCCTGATTTCCAGTTTTTGCCTGGCTGGGGGTCTTGCCGGGCCTCATGACATTCCGGCCGGCCCCGGAGCATCTACTCCAAGGCTATAATCAGGATGCGGTCCGGCGCCAAGTTCGAGCGGAAAAACTATACCGGACGGCAGAAAAGTTTTCCTATGACCGATACCGGCCTTGCCGTAACAATACAGCCCACTGCGCTGACCACGCTGCTGGGATCATCGCCTACCCCTCACGAACTTGTCGCCTACCGCAGCGCGCTTACGCCACGGTTGTTTGACGCGCCGGAGAGTGAAATAGCGGCGCTTGTCCGGGGAGCCGCGATACACGACCTGGGCTGGATGCGGCGCGTGGCCGTGCGCGGTGAAGATCGCTTCCGCTGGTTGAGCGGGATGGTGACGAATTCCGTCAACGATCTGTTTCCGAATACCGGGGCATGGAACCTGGTGTTGAACGCGCAGGGGCGGATTCAGGGCGACCTGACAGTGTGGCGGGGGGGCGAGGAGCTTTCACCGCTGCGGCGAAATCCTGTTGCCGCCGTCCCTGAGAAACCCGATCCTGAGCGGGGAACACCCTTCGCAGGGGAGTCCGGACTGGAACTGGAGATTGCGGCCGATCAGTATGAAAAGCTGATGGCGCACCTGAACCAATTCATCATCATGGACGATGTGGAACTGGTTCCGCTGGGCGATGAACAGTTGGTGGAGCCGGCCTCGCTGGCGGTAGTGGGCCTTTCCGGTCCCCTGGCCAATGAGGTATTGGAGCGGTTGGGCCTGCCGGTGTTTGCGCACCCGATGATGGGCAAGTTTGTGGAGTGGAACGGGCTTGAAATGAGGATTCTGCGCGGCTACGGCGTGCTGGTGCCGCACTATGAACTCTGGGTGCCACTGGCAAAACTGGGGTCGCTGTGGAGGGGGCTGCGCACCGGCGGTGCAACTCCGGTGGGCTGCGCGGCGGTGGAGAAGCTGCGCATTGCCGAAGGGATTCCGGCATACGGTATCGATATTGCCGAACGCGATCTTCCGCAGGAGACTTCGCAGATGCGGGCCCTGCATTTCAGCAAGGGCTGCTATCTGGGCCAGGAGATTGTGGAGCGCATCCGTTCGCGCGGGAGCGTTCACAGGCACCTGCGGCCGCTTGAACTGACCGGGCTCGTACCTGAGAGCGGGACGGAAATGCATCAGCAGGACGGATCAACCGCCGGACAGATTACGAGTGCCGCGGAGTTGCCGTTTGGCGGGAGCACCAGGACATTTGCGTTGGGCATGGTGCGCGCAGACGCAGAAGTAAAGAACCAGACATTTTCTTACACGGCGGGAACGGCCACGGGCTCAGCCCGCATTCTGGCCGAGCCGCCAACCCTTTGAGGCGAAGCGGCAACTCATAGGGAAGCAGATCCCAGGTTGTAGCATCCAGAGTTGGAGCACACGAAGCGTTAGCGAGCCAGCAAGATCGGCCGGAAACCAGGAGCCATGAGCGAAACCCCGAAGTTTGAAGTGATTGACCGCCGCAAAATGAAGGCGGAAGAAGAGCAGGTAAGCCAAAAGGCGGGCGCGCAGGCGCCGCCGGCTCCAACTGAAACGCCGAGCGCACCGGCAGAACCCGGCGCAGGGCCGCGGCTGGTGGTGAACGAGGGCCGGAATCCTGGCGCCGTTGTACCACCGCAAGGCGCAAGAGCGACGGAGGAAGAACAGGAGTTGCCTCCCGCGCCGACAGCCCAGGAAAGCACCGAACAGAAGGCCGCTTACGAAGCTTCGTCGCAGCGGCTTGAAGAACTGATTCGTGCGCAGAATCCCGCCGTTGGCGCTCAGCCGCCTGTGGGCTTCGAGCACCTGGTGCAGCAGTTCTACGTTTCCGCCATGATCCAGATGGGCGCCGGAACGCAGGACGGGCAGCGTCCGCGCGTGGATATTCTGGGCGCGCGCACCACCATCGACCTGCTTGGAGTGCTGGCCGAGAAGACCAAGGGAAACCTGAGCGAAGCCGAGGATCGCACCCTGCAAACGGTGCTGTTTGAGGCGCGCATGGCTTTCATGGAACTGACCAGCATGATCAACCTGCAGGCCATGCAGCCGCCGGCGCCACCGCCGCCGGGAAAGAAGTGAAAGAGCAGGGACCGAGGGAACAAGGGGCCAAGGGAACAAGAAAGCTTCTAGCTTCTAGCTGCTAGCTTGAGGCTCGCGGCGGGAAGCCAGGAGCTAGAGGCTAGAAGCTCACGATGGAAGGCCTGCTGACATTTCTGGGAACAGGAACCTCGATGGGAGTTCCGACGCTGGGGTGCGCGTGCGCGGTGTGCACGTCGGCCGACCCGCATGACCGGCGGCTGAGGCCTTCAGTGCTGCTGCGCTGGAATGAACCTGACGAAGAGACTGTCAGCCTGCCATCCTTTGCGGAGAAGGAAGCGGAAAGGATGGGCCACGGGGCGCTTGTGGGGCGCGAGCGCGTGGTGGTGATTGATACCGGCCCGGACTTCCGCGAACAGGCCCTGCGCGCCGGGGTCAGACGCATTGATGCTGTGCTTTATACGCACGCGCACGCCGATCACATTCTGGGCCTGGACGATCTGCGGCCGCTGAGCTTTATAGCTTTTCGCGAGGGCGGACCTATTCCGCTCTATGCGACCGAGGACACGGCGAAGGTGTTGAGGCAAATCTACGATTACACTTTTTCGCCGGAGGCTACGTATTCCAACCGCGCCCGGGTGCAACTGGAACTGCTTGGCGAGCGGACGAAGGTTCATGGGGTGGAGTTTGTGCGCGTTCCGGTGATGCATGGAGATATGGAGATCTCGGGATTTCGCTTTGGCAATTCCGCGTACCTGACCGACGTCAGCGCGATTCCCGAAGCAAGCTTTGCGCTGCTGGAGGGGCTGGAGCATGTGGTGCTATCAGCCCTGCGTCACAAGCCGCATCCCAGCCACGCAACGCTGGAGCAGGCGCTGGGCTGGGCGCGGCGCATTGGAGCCAGGCACACCTGGCTTACCCACATCGCCCACGAACTGGGCCACGAAGAGACTAGCCGCACGCTGCCGGATGATGTGCGGCTGGCCTACGACGGGCTGACGATTCCCGTGAGCGTGAGCCTGTGAACCTATGAACGAAGGCCCTTCCAGCATGACGACCGAAAATCCCGGGTTTTCCGTATTCAATTCGATTGCGGAGATACCCGCGGGCTTTGGCCCTTCGGTGGCTGCAATCGGCAACTTCGACGGGGTGCACCTGGGCCATCGCGAGATTCTTGCGGCGGTGGTGGAAGAGGCGCGGGCGTCTGGCGCGCGCGCGGTTGCCATTACGTTCGATCCGCACCCGGAAAAGTACCTGCGGCCTGAACATGCGCCGCCGCTGTTGACGCCTACGCCCGAGCGGTTGCGGCTGCTGGGCGGCACGGGCATCGACGCGGTTGTAGTGCTGACCTTTGACGCGGCGCTCAAGAATCTTTCGGCCAGGGATTTTGCGCATCGGATTCTCGCCGGGGCGCTGGGCGTTCGGGCACTGCACGAGGGGCACAGTTTCCGGTTTGGCCGCGGTGCGGAAGCTGGCGTGAAAGAGCTCAGCGAGCTTGGCGCGGAGCTGGGGTTTGCCGTGCGCGTACACGAAGCGGTGCGGGTGCGCGGGTTGGAGGTTTCCAGTTCGGCAATCCGGGCGCTGGTGGCCGCGGGCGACATGCGCAAGGCGCGATGGATGCTGGGCAGGCCTTTCGCAGTGCTCTCCATACAGGCTCGCGGACGCGGAATCGGCACGCGGTTGCTGGTTCCCACGGTGAACCTGGCGCTGTATGACGAACTGCTGCCGGCCTTCGGAGTTTATGTAACCCGGCTGAAAGTGGGCGGGCGCGCGTTTCAGGCAGTGACGAATGTAGGCAACCGGCCGACATTGGGCGAGGCTTCGTTTGCCGTGGAGTCGCACGTTTTGGATTTCGAGCCGATCGAGATGGATGACGCTACGCCGATTGAGCTTGAGTTTCTGCTGCGCCTGCGCGGGGAAATTGAGTGGCCTTCGCTGGAGGCGTTGAAGGCGCAGATCTTCAAAGATGTGGCGAGGGCTAAGAGATACTTCCGGCTAAGCAGCTTCTAGATTCTTCTTCGCGTTCGATTACTTTTGATCGGTTTTGTTGTGTTCGCTCTTCTATTATCTGTGCATGAAGAATCGCTCCGTTCCCGTCGACACTCTGCTGCCGCACATTGGCTATCAGAACGTGGCTGAGGCTTGCGAATGGCTCGGCCGCGTCTTCGGATTCAAAGAGGCGTACCGCTACGGCGACCCTGTGAATGGTGTCCAGATGTACCTGGGCCAGGCGTACGTCATGTTGCGCAACGCCCGTCAGGGGTGCATGCTTCCGGCGCGGCTTGGCTATGGGACGCAGAATCTGACGGTCTTTGTGGAAGACGTGGACGCACACTACGCCAAGGCCAAAAAAGCAGGAGCCAGGGTCGTAGAGGAACTCCACGAAACCGAGTACGGCGAACGGCAGTATGGAGCCGAGGACCTCGATGGCCACCTTTGGCTCTTCTCGAAGCACGCGCGGGACGTGAGCCCGGAGGAGTGGGGAGCTACGGTGGGCCTGAAGCGCTGAGGGTACAGTTTTTCAGGGAAGATTGGCGTGAATGCCGAGAGCCTTTGCAATGTCTGAGAGCCGCTTATCCCTTGTCCACAACACGGTAGACGGATTGAGGAAGACCGATGCGATGAGGTGGGTGTCGATCAAACCGATGCCGCAACTGTAAAGGGAACGGACCTCGATCAATTGCCGCACCTCATCGAGCCTCGCGACGGTTAAGCTCGGCAGTTGCTCAAGGAATGACAGGGTCCTCGCGCGTTGAGGCAGGGAGCCCAACGCCAGTTCCACAACAATAAAGGGATGCATCACGATGTGCTGGTTGATGAGTTGCTTTCGAAGTTCGTCATCCCCTGAGCGGAAATGATCCACCCAGACCGATGTGTCGGCGAGGATCATTCCGCGTTTGCTCTGCGGCGAGGAATGGCCTTCATCTCCGGCGCGGTTCCACCCAGCGCTGCCAGCCGGCGGGCACTCTCGCGTTCGATAAGAGACTTGAGAGCCTCTCGAACCAGAGCCGTTTTCTCGGATATGCCGGTGAATTCCTGGGCGAGGCTGATCAAGTCGTCGTCAAGCGCAAGAGTAGTTCGCATGCTGCCTCCACGCATTGATTATAGCATCATTTGATGTCGATATTGCATGACTTTCAGGCTGAGGCCCGCTTGCGCAGGGCCAGCTCGACGACGCGCAGCATCTCTGCTTCCGGCGCGGGTTTGCCGGTCCAGATCTCGAACTGGCGGGCGCCCTGCTGGACGAACATTTCGAGGCCACTGATTACCGCGAGGCCGCGGGCTTTCGCCAGCTTGAGCAGCGGAGTGTCCAGCGGGTTGTAGACCATGTCGAAGACCAGGCTGGCGTTCAGCTCGTTTTCCTTGATGGGCAGCGCCTGTTTGACGCCCGCCATGCCGCACGGCGTGGTGTTGATGAGCGCATCGAACTTGTTCTTCGCCAGCAGTTCCTGCTTGAGCGACTTGGCATGCGCCTTGCGGGCCAGCGCCACCGCCGTTTCGTGAGTGCGGTTGACGACAAAGACTTCCGCTCCCTGCTCAACCAGGCCGAATACAGCGGCGCGCGCCGCTCCGCCCGCGCCCAGAACCACGATGCGCGCACCCTTCAGGCGCATCCGCTTTTCGAGCGGCCTTATTACACCGGCTACGTCGGTATTGAAGCCATAGATTTTGCCGTCCGCGCCGGTGCGCAACGTGTTGCAGGCTCCGATGCGGGCGGTCAGGGGGTCCATATTGGCCAGGTGGGGCAGCACTTCCTGCTTGAGAGGCATGGTGACGGCAACGCCGCCCAGCGGAAGACCACGCACTACTGTCAGCAGATCGTCAAGCCCGCGCACCTTCAAGGGCAGCATCACCGCGTTCACGCTCTCGCGGCGGAAGGCCGTGTTGTGCATCAGCGGCGAGAGGGAGTGGCCAATAGGATTGCCGGCTACACCGAAGATGCGCGTCGCCTGGTCCAGTTGTTCGAGCCGGTAAAGGTCGAACATGGTGCGGGTGGACACCTGTCCGGGAGCGGTTTCCGATCCTTCGTCCGGCGCGGCAAAGGTGAACGCGGCCCCGGCGCGCGGCCCGAGCACGCGGCTTATCAGCCCCTCCTCGCCCATGGCGATGCCCACCACGTGCGACGAGAGCGAGTGGTTTTCAATCAGCCGCAAAACTGAAAGATTGTCGGCGAGGGTCCGCGCCGTCGAAACCACCTTTACGAAATCCGGCTCGAAGGCCTCGATCCGGGTTGCCGCCTGTTCCAGTCCCTTGGTCCGGGTGAAGTCGTGGAAGCTGACCAGCAGCGCCGTCCCTGCAACCCGTAACCCATTGCGGAACTTGGCCAGTTGCGACGCTTTGGCCTCCTCGGCCGACTCCACTTCCAGGTCCACAATCGAGCAGCCTGCCTCGGCTGCTTTGCCTAGAATTTCCAGCTCCGCCGTCAGAGACCCGGTAAAGTGGCCGCCAAACGCCTTGCGCCGGCAGGTCACGATCGAACTCACGTCCCGGTGTGCGACCAAAAAGTCCTTCAGCCCGGGCAGCGCCGCAGCCGGTTTTGCCAGCGCATCCAGCCGGAATTCAAGGAATTTCGTCTCCTCGGCCGCCGCCGCCCCCCGCTCCCACATCTCCGCCGGCGTGGCGGCCTGGATAGCCACGCAGAGCTTCCCCAGCCGCGGCCGGGGAACCGCCGGCCCGGGAGCAAAATCAAGCGTGTTGGATTCGATGGGAGACATAGCCATCAATTGACGCATCTTAAGCGCGAATGGTCACGGATGCAACAATAGAATTTTGTGAATTCTGCTGGCGTCTCTGCTGTTGGGCCGCGGCCGAACGCCGCCCCGTTATGGCAACCTAGAGCTTTGGAGGAAATTCCCCGACATGCCCACTCAGAACCCTGCCACCGTCCAAACCAATACCCTTCGCGCCTGGGAGGCAGGCGGTGCCGCTTCCGCCGAGGCCCTCTCCGCCTGGGTAGGCACCCGCCTGGCGGCGTATGAAGCTGCCCTGGCCGCGCTTTTGGCCGTCGAGGGGCCGCGCACCACGGAAAACACTCTTCGCCACTTTGACGAGGCCATCGAAGAGCTTAGCCTTGCGGGCTCACAAGCGGGGGTGTTGAACTCTGTGGCCCCGGACAAAGCTGTACGCGACCAGGCTCAGCAGGAGGCGCAGCGAGTTGCCATGACGGGCAGCGCGCTGAGCCTCAACCGACCGGTTTACGATGCGCTTACGGCTATCGACCTGGATGGCAGTGGAGCGAGTCCCGCTACAAGGCATTTTGTTCAACGGACGCTGCTTGGTTACCGCCTGGCCGGCGTGGACAAGGATCAGGCCACGCGCGACCGCATCCAGGCGCTCCAGGAAAAGGCCACTCACCTCTCGCTTGAATTCAGCCGCAACATCCAGGAGGGTGGCAAGACGATTACCGCGGCTGCGGACGAGTTGGACGGCTTGCCGGCGGACTTCCTTGCCCGTCATCCGCTTGACGCCGATGGCAGCGTCATCCTGACCACCGACCCGCCCGACATGCAGCCGGTGATGACGTTCGCCTCGAACGCGGCGCTGCGTGAGCGCATGTTCCTGGCTTACAACACGCGCGCCTACCCGGCCAACCAACAGATCCTTCTCGACCTGCTGGCCACGCGGCAGGAGATTGCGACAGTGCTCGGCTTTCGCAGTTGGGCCGACCTGGCCACCGCCGACCAGATGATGGGCTCGGCTGCCAATGTCCGGACATTTTTGACGAAATTGAACGAAGCCAGCCTGGACGGAGCGCGCCGCGAGCATGAACTGATTCTCAACTTCGCACGCCAAAGACACCCGGACCTTACAGCCATCGACACAACCAGCCGCGGCTATTGGTATGAGCAGTTCCGCCGCTCCGCGTTTGATTTCGATTCGCAATCCGTGCGGCCGTATTTTCCATACGCGCAGGTGCAAGCTGGTGTGCTGCAGACGGCGGCGCGATTGTTCAAGGTGGAGTTTCGGCCCTCGACCGCACAGGCCTGGCACAAGTCTGTTTCGGTGTTCGACGTATTTGATGCCGACCAGCACGTGGGCCGCTTCTATCTCGACATGCATCCGCGCGACGGCAAGGACAAGTGGTTTTCCGCAGCGCCGATTGTTACCGGAGTTCGCGGGCGCGCGCTGCCGGAAGCTGCGCTCATTTGCAACTTTCCGAGTGGCGGCGGCAGCGATCCCGGGTTGCTGCAATACTCCGACGTCGTTACTTTCTTTCACGAGTTTGGCCACCTGATGCATGCAATCATCGGCGGCCAAACTGAGTGGGCGGGGCTCTCAGGATTTGCGACTGAAGGCGATTTCATCGAGGTGCCTTCGCAGATGCTTGAAGAATTTTTCCGCGACGAGAAGCTTTTGCAGGCGTTCGCGAAGCACTATGAGACGGGCGAGGTGCTGCCTTCAGAAACGATCAGGAAGATGAAGCTGGCGGGGGCGTTCGGGCGCGCGGATTGGATTCGGTCGCAGCTTTACTACACGACGTTGTCGCTCGATCTTCACGATCAGGATCCGGCTGGCCTGGATCTTGATGAGACGACGAAGAAGCTGTACCAGAGTCTGCAACCGTGGACATGGATGGAAGGCAACCGCATGTACGCGAGCTTTGGCCACCTGACCGGGTACTCGTCGAATTACTACACCTATGCGTTTGACAAGGTGATTGCGCTGGACTTTTTTGCGCAGTTCGATCCCGAGGATTTGCTGGGCTGCGATGCCGGAGCGCGTTATCGCAAAACAGTTCTGGAACAAGGCGGGTCAAAACCGGGGCGGGAGATGGTGCGCGATTTCCTGGGGCGCGATGAAGAATTTTCAGCATTTTCAAACTGGTTGGACGAAGAGTTTGAAGGGCAGCTTCTGGCTTCTGGCTCCTAGTACTGCGGCCGTGTGGATTTGTACTCTCCCAGGTCCCAGAATCGGGACCTGGGGCACCCAATCGTCATAATCCTTGTTACGCAATCACGCGGTCATGGTACTAGCTTCCAGCTTTTTCATCGCGCACTATATCCGCAATGCGCCCTCGAAGGCGCTGTAATAGGAGGGTTCTCCATGACCGCATCCGATTTTCGCCGCATTGCATTGAGCCTCGAAGGCGCGGAAGAAAGCGCTCACATGGGCGCGCCCGATTTTCGAGTGGGTGGCAGAATTTTTGCCACGCTCGCCTCGGAGAGCCAGGGCTACGGCAACCTGATGCTGACGCCCGAACAGCAAGCAGCGTTCATTGCGGAAGCGCCTGAAGTATTTCTCCCCGTCGCCGGCGGGTGGGGTGGAAATGGCTCAACGCATATCCGGCTTGCCGCGGCCAGCGAGGACACGCTTGCCGGCGCGTTGCACACTGCCTGGAAGTTGTGTGTCGAGAAAAACCAGAAGCCGGTGACGAAGGCGCGCACGACGAATAAGCGCTAGAGCTCAGAAGGGCGCGGCGTGCGAGTTTGCAATTGGCCACGATGCCAATCCGCTATGATGGTCGGGCGATGGCAAACACTTCGGACTTCAACGGCAATTGGGCACTGGTCACAGGCGCAAGCGCGGGCATTGGTGCGGAAATGGCGCGCGTGCTCGCTGGTCACGGCGCAAAACTGATTCTCACCGCTCGACGCAAGGACCGGCTTGAAGCACTGGCCGCTGAACTCACGGCAAAGGGAACCGAGGTCCGCATCGTCGCGGCAGACCTGAACGATCCCGCTGCACCGCAACAGATTTACGATGCGACAGAAGCAGCCGGAATCCCCGTAGATATTTTAATCAACAACGCCGGCCTTGGGCAGTTCGGCGCCTTTCATCTCACACCCATTGAACAGGAGCTTTCGCAGATCCGCGTCAACTGCGAGGCGATGGTGCACCTCTCGCGGCTCTTCGTTCCGCACATGGTGGAGCGGCGCCGGGGCTGGGTGCTCGTGGTTGCCTCGACGGCCAGCTTTCAGCCCATTCCTTACCTGAACACCTATGCTGCAACCAAGGTCTTCGACCGCTTCTTTGCGCAGGCCCTTGCCGCAGAAGTGGCCCGGTTCGGCGTCAAGGTTACGGTTCTCTGTCCCGGTCCCACCGAAAGCGAGTTCTGGGATATATCCCGCGCCAGCGCCTTTAAGCGCCGCGTGCAGTCCACTCCCGAGGTGGCACGGCTCGGCATCAACGCATTGGCTCGCGGCAAGCGCACAATCATCGCGAACGTCTCGGGACGAATCTCCGCATTCATGGTTCGTTTTCTGCCGGTCAACCTGATCACGTATTTTATTGAGAAGGCCGCGCGGTCTGAAGCATTCCCCGGGTGAGCGGCCTTGCGCTGCCCAACCGGCAGCGAAGAGAATGGCCGACGAGAGGAAAATCCTTAAATGAAAGCTCACAGAATTGGCGGGACGGCTGGACTGTTGCTGTTGGCGATGCTGGCTGGCGTTGCAATCATCAAGGCGCAGACCCCGGCCCCGGCGCAATCCCAGGTTCAGGCGGCGGACCCAACGCTGCCGCAAACTGAGCGCAAGACGACTCCCGGCGCCGGTCCCGGCGGCGTTGCGCAGGCTTCCTTCTTCATCCATCGTCTCGGCACCGATCATGCAGAAGGCATCACCACGCTCGACATGAACGGCGATGGGCGGCCCGATCTTCTCAGCGGTGCGTATTGGTATGAGAATCCCGGCCCACACGGCGGAGAATGGAAGCGCCACCAATATCGCGAGGCGGGCATCCGTGGCGAATTCGTCTCCGACTGCGGCGAGTGGACGATCGACGTGAATCACGACGGCCGGCCCGATGTGGTGACTGCGGGCTGGATGACCAACGGCGTGTTCTGGTGGGAGAATCCAGGCCCCGAGCATCCGGAGTGGAAGCGGCACTTCATCACCAATAGCTACGACACCGAAGGCGGCTGGATGGCAGACATCAACGGCGACGGCCAGCCTGACCTGATCTTCTCGCACTACAATCACTCCGGAATTTTGTGGATTGATTTCTCTGGCCGCGAACCGAAGGTGCATCATGTGGGCGGGCGCGAGCAGGATGGACACGGCATCGGCGTGGCCGATGTGGATGGCGACGGCAAGGCCGATATTCTTACGCCGGATGGCTGGTTCCAGCAGATCGATGCAGATAACGATCAATGGGAGTGGCATCCGGACTGGAAGATGGGTGACGCGGGATTCCCGATCATCGGCTACGACGTGTTCAACAACGGCAAGATGGACATCATCTACGGACAGGGGCACAGCTACGGAATCTATTGGCTGGAGCAGACGGGCGAGGGCTCGGCGCGGCGCTGGATCAAGCACACTGTCGATGAATCGTTTTCGCAGGTGCATGCGCTCAAGATGGTGGACATCGACGGCGATGGCCAGTTGGAACTGCTTGCCGGCAAGCGCTATCGCGGCCACAACGGCAACGATCCCGGCTCCTACGACCCGCTGGTTGTCTACTACTACAAGATCGATCGGAAGACCGGAGCGTTTACGCGCTATCCCATCAGCGTGAACGGCACCGCGGGCGCGGGCACGCAGTTTATCGCAATGGATCTGGATGGTGACGGCGACGTTGACATTGCCACGGCAGGCAAGTCCGGCGTGCACTTCTACGAGAACAAGAAGATCGATCTTGTTTCCGGGGAGCAGCGCGAGAAGGAGATCCTGATTGATACCAATTGGCCATTTCCGAGTGAAGGACCGCAGGTGAATCAGGATGAGGCGCCGAAGTAGTAGCGGGTTTGGAGCCGGGGTGTTGGGTAAAGCGGGATGCTGCCGGGAGAATTATGTTTGCTGCGGAGTAATTGACGGATAGGCGACGACTCGTTGAGCGCCGGGATAAACCGGCATGTTGTAGGGGATGCAAGAGCCCTACAGGAAAGGAAGTAGCGAATCCATCCTGGCCTTGAGTCTTGCGGGTGTCATCGCGAGGTGGCACTCGAAGCGTAGATAGAGGGGAGCGGCCGACAAGGCTGCGAATCTTGCAAGGTGAAAGTCCTTGCGCCG
>OBLW0100001623.1_pt1 | contig 18836 bp, 21 predicted proteins | sample 1520161 | NCBI WGS metagenome assembly OBLW01 (sample SAMEA3539309, study PRJEB22396) | soil metagenome | biome: tundra; feature: field; material: soil | place: USA | collected 2010-05 | depth 0.15 m | reverse complement strand
TAACCGCTGCGGCCATCGGAACGACTGGTAACGGCGATGCACTCGGACTCGATTGCGCCGGGCCGATGATCTGCTGCAACTCGTTCCCATCGATGAGCCGAATCCGGCAAGTTTCGGCGACGTCGCGCGCCTCCTTCGTGAATGTCCCGCCCGTCACGACGACGTCACCATCCGCCCGTCGCGCCGTCACGACGCCATTGAGTTCACGAATCGCCATGACTCCGACTTGCTGCGTCTTCCAATGCTTGCACTGGATCAGAATCCGCTTCTTCGCCATCGTCGCAATGAGATCGACCCCACCATCCGGCCCCGATCCACCGCGCTCTTCGACCCGATATCTCTCCCGTCTAAATGCCTCGCAGATCAGCAACTCGAAATCGCGCCATGCGATCGCCTTGACCACACTGGGAGTGTCGTCCTGTGCAGCCTCAAACAACCCAAACCCTTTCGAGCGCTTGCCGAACGAAGCACCCACACCGATCAGCAATCCCGTTGGCAGGATGAATTGAAAAAGGAGCGCGAATGTATAAATGCCGGACCGCATGAAATCCGACCCCATGCCGGCCAGATTGGCCGCCGCCGAGGGCTCCTCGAATGTGTCCGCGACGAGGTGAAATAGCAGAAAGGAAAGCACGGCAACGCCAACGCCAATCCGCCGCGGCAGCATGGACGCTTGATTCATTAGATCGGCAAAAGCTCCTTGGCGTTTGACCATCGGTCCGTTTCCTCAAAAAACCGGTAACCTGGCTGGTTTCTGCCATAATTGGAGGCAAATAACCGCGACATTAGTCACGGGATGAGTCGGTTGACACCCTATTCCGCGAACACCGAGAGAAAGCGCCCTTCAGGGCGGCCCGTAGCTGAAGCTACAGGGGGGCATGAATGATAAGAATACGTCTTGGCGGCTAACAAGCCCGAGGCGATGTCCCGGAGACCGTCCGGCCTATGCTCGCACCCATTCCAACTTCTCCGAACTCAACTCCGCCTCCCCTTCCCACCGATACGCGACCAACGGACAGCCCTCCCGAGCCGCGCTGTAATCCAAACATGCGAACTGCGTCGAAATGACTTCGGGCTTACCCGTAAACCAATAGTGCCCAAACAGTACCGGCGGACCTGAGTATGGATGCCCGCTCCATTCCTCCGGCATCGGAACGTCCGGAATCCTCTGCATATTCTCGGCCGGTCCAATCGCCGCCTTTCGATACGTCGAAAGATCCTTTTCCCACCAGCGTACCCGGACGTTATGCCGAACCTTGCCTTCCTTATCCGGAAACGAAATCCCCGCAGGCAACGCGACCTCCGGACCCTTGCACACGACCTCAATCGCTTCGAATACCGGATGCCCCTTGCGGCTTCCCAACACGATCGCCTGATCGGTCAATGTTTGATCGGTTCCCAGTAGCGGATGCAGAACATCCATCGACTCCTGATGCCAACACGCGTGCACAATGCGCAAGCCCCCAAGATCCAGCCACATCGGCAAGGTCTGGAACCAGGCGATGAGGTCTTGATGCCGCGCCGAATTCTCGCCGACTTGCCGCAGGAACGCCTGGTGCTGCTTTCGATTGCCCTGCTTACTGTGCGGCCGCAAAAACCGATTCGGTCGGTACGGATCCCGTGTCACCCACGCAATCGCATTGAACTCATGGTTACCGAGGATGCACCGCGCGGTTCCCGCCTCTACCATGGCCCGCACGAGCTCCACCGTCTCGACCTGCTTCGGCCCACGATCAATAAGATCGCCAACAAATACAGCCGTGCGGACAGGATGCCGCCAGACGCCTGCGGATGATGCATATCCAAGATGAGACAGCAGAGCGACCAATTTGTCGTATTGGCCGTGGACATCGCCGAACACATCGACGGGTTTCGTCATGGCTCAACGAAATGCGATGATGGTCATGATCTGATATTGGCGAGTGACTTCCGCGCCAGCATCGCCGCCGATAAGGATCTGCCGATCCGTCATTTCCCCTGTGCTTATGTGTCCTTTCATGATCAGCGCAATGAATTCTTCGCTGCTCTGCGGCGATTGCGTGCCGCCCACAAAGAGGAATTGCTCGTCGAGAATATTGCGTGTCGGATCATTGCAGCAACCAGTCGTGTCGTAAGCGCTCGATAGTACGCGCCTGTTCGATTGGGGTCGACGTTGTCAGGCTACTCCAGGCCGAGGCCACGCACGAGGGGGTTACTGCCGCACCCCCGCGCCAAGAAACTTGCACGACCTCCATGGTGAGGTATTCCGTTTCATTGCGCGCCGGATTGTGGGGCCAGAGTTTTCTCCAACACAACGAACTCTAGATCGGGACGCATAGGAGTCCCGAATCGGGCGTCTTCGTAAGGAAAGCGCTCCGTTTCGCCGGTGCGCCGATAGCCCTGACGCTCATACCAAGCGATAAGGCTATCGCGAACCGATACGACAGTGATCCGTGAATTCCGTGCCCCCGCAACACGGCCCTTGGTTTCCGCATGATGAAGTAGAGTCCGCCCCAACCCTCGGTCCTGCGCGCTAGGGCGGACCGCCAGCATCCCGATGTGGCAATTGAGCTGGCCGCGGGCTCCATTCGAGAGTTCGACCCGGACACAAGCGAGAAGCTCCTTCGCGTCGCGCATGGTCAAGATCGATACGTCGGCCGAGGAAGCAAGATCCTGCTTCAGGGCTTTACAGGTTATTCGCTGGCCGTGCACCATGCCGATCTCGCTCGTCCAGCCGGCTTGACCTCCCTCTCCACGATAGGCGGCGTTGACCAAGGCGGCCACCTCCACGAGATCCTCCGTGGAGCAGATCGATATCGTCAACTCGGTCATCGCTCCCTCGCACGGCACGCGTTTTTCCATCCTACTCCGCTCATCCGCTCTTGGCGGCTCCGCCGCGCGCAAATTGCATTGCTTCAAGTAGTTCTCGATGCAACGCCTGGCACGATTTGCGCTATGTTATTTCTGGGGTCACGGCGGCGACGTTTCCCTGATCTCGCAGAAACCCGCCGTAATGCTCCACGTTCGCCGCCGCAAATGCGCGCGCTTCTTGCTCGTATCGATTCAGCAAGTAGCCGTTGCGGACGCACTCCACCACATACCGCCAACGCGTCAAGTATCCCGTCCGCCACTGGCATAGTACGTGATGATATTCATGCAAGAGCAGCTCGGGCCTTGCAACGAATTCGTCGCCGCTGATCGCGAGGAGGATGCGGTTGGGCCTCGTGGTCGCAACCATTCCGCGATGGAGCATGGCGTACCGTGAACGCTCGATCACGATCACACCGAGCACTGATTCGTGGAACACATGCTGCAGCGCCTTCGCTACCGCTAGCGGCAGCGCATACCGGCGCCCGATTTTTCCATCTCCGCTCACGTTGGCAACGCCGAGGCAAACCGCAAGGCCCGCGCGACTGCCGTCGAAATAAAAGACGTTACCGTTCTCGCCCCGGCAAGAATGCTCCAAGCACCGCTTTGAAAATTTCGCGGCATCGTTACTCCACTCCGTGCCGAGGTGTTCGCGCTTGCTACTCCAGGAACCACTTTACTGTGGTTCTACGGTGCACCAAGGCCGCCGAACCTCGAAAGCGGATATCATTGCGGTACAACCCTGTAACGCAAGGGACAATCATGAAGCTGCTGCCGCTCTTGCTGACCACCGCGATGCTCTGTGCATGTGCGCCGATGGTTTGGGTGCGTCCGGATACGACGCCTGAACAAGCAAAATCGGACGGTGCAGAATGCCAGATAAGCGCCTACGGCAAATACCCTGAGAAGGAGGTAGTGATCACGCCCGGCGACAAACGAGAACCCTCCACGTTTCAGGATAGCAACGACACGCTGCGCGATGCCGAAGCCGCTTATTGCATGCGAATGCAGGGCTATACATGGCAACGTGCGAAATGACTCCCGCCAACAATCTTGCTTAGCGACCGCGGCCGCCGGGCCGCCGGTCCGCCCGAGCCTGGCAACGCCGAACGGGCTTGTGCAGTCCTCCCTTCCGACGTACTAGTTCCCCGGAGGCGCTTTCGTTGCGCGCACCAGCAGCACCGGCACAGGTGTCGTGCGCACGACGTACTCCGCGTCGCTGCCCATGACGAGACGACGAATTCCTCGCCGTCCATGCGTGCCGAGCACCATCAGGTCAGCCGGCCATTGTTCTGCCTGCTCCACGATCATCGGACCGACCGATCCCCCCGGCGTCTCTACCAGTTTTGCCTCAACTTCCACGCCCTGCTGGCGAGCGATGTCCGCTGCGTCCTTCAGGATTTTCTCGCCACGTTCACGAAGGTCCATTCGCAATTGACTTGTGTACACCGCCGCCCCGTGCCCGCCGGCTACCAAGAAATCGTGGACCACATGCAACAGCCGTAATGTGGCCTTCTGATCCTGAGCCAGTCGGATCGCCTCCCCAAGTCCAAGCAAGCTTGTTTCGCTGCCATCAACGGGAACCAGGATTTTGTTGTACATTGGCCGCGTTTCCTTTCTTGACGCAAAAACCCACACCCCGAATGTGACACCGTAGTTTTGAGCCTACTCTTTCGCGCGCCGACATTCTATTTCGGAAAATACCGGCACTTCTGCCGCAAAACTCTCGACGCCAAGCGCCACCAAAGCAACGATCATCAACGCTAATCGACCTTGAATCATGGCTCACCGGATTCCGTATGACCGAGATGAGTGACCAGACTTGAGTTACTGCTGGATGTTGGAGATTCCGGCGCCGGAGATGATGCCGTCCTCTTGGAGACTCAAACCGCAATCCGCCGTCCCATTGGCAAATCTCACGGTATAGACGTCGGCGCCATCGGGTGTCACCTCCTTCAAAATCACGGATTGAACCGCCCCTAGATTCTTCAATAGGGGCTGGAGTTGCCCGAGCTGTTGGCGCGTCACCGTGGCCATTTCCGGGCTCATCCTCTCATAATGCGGAGTGCCGGCTGAGAGGTCGGTGATCAGTTGGCGTAGTGCGGATTCGCTGTCGGGCACCGGCGTTTGATTTTTGAATCTCTTGTTGATGGCAGACAGTGCCTCCGCTATCGGCTTTGCAGCGGCATCGTCCAGACGAGTTGCCGGGCGGTTCCGGTCATCTTGGTGGAGCACCAATTTTGTTGCTCGTCCTTGTTCGTCCGTGTCGAACGTGATTCGCGCATCGACCATCTTGAAGAAGTATTCGTGGGCGCCCTCGGCAAATATCTCCGTCTGCGCCTGCGCCGTCGCTTGTGAAAACAGATGATCCCCGTCACGCGAAATAGTGAGAAACAAGTTCGGCTCCAATCGATAGCTGCCGGTGAGTAAATCAAATCGCGCCGGATCGACCTTGAAAACCTTGTGTGCCTTCGGCTGAAAATGCGGCCATCCGTATTCATGGGCGATGGTGCGGCGAAGTTCTTGCGCCAACTGGCCGCCGTTGTTCCCATTGGTCATGATGATCGCGCCATCGCCGACGTTGTAGGCCACGAGATCACAGTGGTATCCCTCATTCGCGCCGGCATGCTCGAATAATGGGTGTTGTTGGCTGCCACCGACGCGCAATCCGAGGCCCCAGTCATTGATTCCGGCGGCCAACATCTGCCGCGTCATCGACATCGAGAGGACGCGATTGGATTTGCCCTGCAAAGACCTTTGTAGCTCCATCGCGAAACGCGCTAGATCGGAGGGCGTCGTCCATAGACCAGCGGGCGCCATTTCCGGGTAAATGTGCGGGCCACCTCTGATCAGTGCACCGCCCGCGCCGTACGGCATCGCAACCTCCGCAAGCCGGTTCTGAGGCAACGGTTGTGCGTAGGTACTGCGTGTCATGCCAATGCGATTGAGCACCATGTCATGCATGAGCTTTGCGAAGGGCTCACCCGTCACGTCCTCGAGTAATTGCTGGGCGACGACGTAACCACCACCCGAATATCTCCAGATGGTCCCCGGTACGACATCCACGCGGATCGCAGGACTATTGGCCGGGGGCAGTCCGTCGAGAATCTGTTTCATATTCGGCAGCGGAGCATCGCCGGCATAGCCCAGAAATCCGTGTACGGTCATTCCGGCGGTGTGGGCAAGCAGCTCTCGTAGGGTCACCGATTTTTGATCGGTGAAGGCGTTGGCCGGAATCTTCCACGCCTTGAGGTATTGATTGACATCGACGTCAAGGTCGAGCTTTCCCATCTCCACTAGATGCAGCACTCCCAACGCCGTCACCGGCGTGCTGATCGACGCCGCCTGAAAAAGGGTATTCGGCGTCACTGCCGGGCCGCCGATCTTGCTGACGCCAAAACCTCGAGCCCATTCCAGTTTGCCGTCGTGGATCACGGCGATACTGACGCCTGGCACGCGCAGCGATGCCATACGGTCGCTCAGTGTCGTTGCTCGATCATGCTCGCCTTGGATCAAGACGGCCGGCAACAGCGCGCCTCGAATGTGCTGAATATGCTCCCCAACCACGGCCGGGCTCGAAGCGGCGGCCAATGCTGGGCCACTAGGCGTGATGGCCCAAAGCGCGCTGAGGGCGAACATCACGGCCAGACGAGGATTCGAGCAATTTCTGCAGCAACGAGATGCGGACATCGTATCGATTCCTCATTAATCACTATTTGCCGAGCTTGCCCGCGACTGTGTCGGTCGGACGCTGCCGCGGTGCATGTCTCCCGCCTCCCTCGGCACCACGATATACCCTTGCGCCAACGTTCCAAACATCTGGTTCCGCTCCGTCCCCCGCGCGAGCAATTCCAGGCCGGGTGCGCACAGAACGCAGCGTTGCGCGTACCCACAAATCCCTCCGATTCCCTCGTCATATCGCGCAAATACTCCCGCAAAAACGCCGAGGCCTGCCCGCAGCAATCAGGTACGAGAGTTGACACCATACCGACTAGTCGGTATTATACCAACTAGTCGGTACCTAAGAGCACTCATGGCCACTGCAACCCAGCACGATTCGAAAACCAAACTCCTCGACGCCGCCCTCCACGTCATCCGCGCCAAGGGTTATGCGGCTACGACCGTGGACGACATCTGCCATCACGCCGGCGTCACCAAGGGCAGCTTCTTCCACCATTTCAAGAGCAAGGACGAACTCGCCCTCGACGCCGTGGCGCACTGGGGGACGATGACGGACGGCTTCTTCACCTCCGCGCCGTATCACCAGGCTAAGGATCCGCTCGATCGCGTACTCGGCTATATCGATTTCCGAGCAGAGATTCTCACCGGTGATCTGCCCGACTACACCTGCCTGCTGGGGACCCTGGTGCAGGAAACTTACGACACGCACCCCGTCATCCGTGCCGCATGCGATCAAAGTCTGTCCTCGCACATCGCGGTATTGACGCGCGACATCGAAGCCGCCAAGAAGCGCTATGTGCCGCGCGCCGCGTGGACCGCGGAAAGTGTGGGTTACTTCATTCAAGCCGTCCTGCAAGGTTCTTTCATCTTCGCAAAAGCGAAGCAAAGTCCCGAGGTAGTCCGAGGGAACCTAACGCACCTACGGCGCTATCTAGGCCTGCTCTTTAACCGGCCAACAAGCCATCAGCGAAAGGAGCATTGAATCATGACGACCAATATGATTCCGAAGGCGATTCAGAGCTACCGCTCTTATATCAAAGCCACGCCCCAGGCGATCTGCGACGCACTTACAAAACCCGAATGGACCTTGAAGTACGGCTACGCCCCCGTGGTCGACTACGATCTACGGGTCGGAGGGCGCTTTCGGGCCTATCCGAACGAGGGCATGAAGCAATTTCCGAATATTCCGGACGTCATCATCGATGGCGCAATTCTGGAGGTCAGTGCGCCCCGCAAACTCGTACAGACCTGGCGCATGCTGATGGAGCCAGACCTCGCGGCTGAAGGCTTCACGCGCTTGAGCTTTGAGATCGAGGCGGTCCGGGGCGGCGTGTCGCGGCTCACGGTTACCCACGATATCAGCGGTGTACCAAAGCTCGCCGCGCTCGTTTCCGGCGAGTGGGAATCCAGGGACGCCGGCGGCGGTTGGCACGAGGTCATCAGCGGTCTCAAGACGCTGCTCGAGACCGGCGTGCAGGCCGCATAATTCATTCACGACCCAGGACAAAGCAACCCCAGGGCCACAGGAGAACAGGCATGCGATTCATGATGTTGATGATGCCGAAGGGTTACGAAAATGCCGGCGCGGATGCGCGGCCCGATGCCGAGCACGTGGCCGCCATGTCCAAATACAACGACGCCTTGAAGAAGGCCGGCGTGTTGCTGTCCTTGGACGGCCTGCACCCGCCGTCAGCCGGTGCCAGGGTGTCATTCAAAGGCGGCAAGCCGACCGTGATCAACGGGCCGTTTCCCGAAGCCAAGGACGTCTTGGGGGGTTATTGGATGATTCAGGTCAAGTCCCGACAAGAGGCCATCGACTGGGCCGCGCAGTGCCCGGCAGGTGACAATGAAATGATCGAGATCCGCCAAGTCTTCGAAATGGCCGATTTTTCGGCCGCAGTTCAAAAGGTGGCCGCGGGCCAACGAGAGTAGCGCCGTATATATCTAATTTAGGAGCGATGGTATGAGGCTCTATTGGATCAAGGCGCAGGCTCCGCAGCGGGTGTTGGCGCTGATCAAGCACCTCGGGGTCAGGGCGGAACTCATCGAACTCGATCTGATGGCCGGCCAACTCCGGACGCCGGAGTACGCCGAGCTCAATCCCAACATGAAGGCCCCGACGCTGGTGGATGGTGACCTGGTGCTGTGGGAGTCCTCGGCAATCATGGCGCATCTGTGCATCAAGTCGGGGTCGGACATGTGGCCCGCGCACAATCCGGCCGAGCAGGTCGAGGTGTTGCGGTGGCTGTCGTGGAATGACTGTCACTGGTCACCCGCTGTTGGACCGTTCTATTTTGAGCACGTCGTCAAGCCGACGTTCAACTTGGGGCCACCTGATAGCGCATCGTTGAGGCAGAAATGTTCGGACCTCATCCGATTCGCCAAGGTGCTCGACGAGCATTTGGCAGGACGAGCCTTCGTGGCGTGCGGCAGACTCACCATCGCCGACTTCCAATTGGCCTCGATGGCGCGCTACTGGCGAGAATCGGAGATGCCCTTGGAGGCATCGCCCAAGCTCGTACAGTGGCTAGAGGGGCTGATGCGCATTCCGGCATGGGCTGAACCTTGGCCGCTGAAGTCCCCTGCACCGGCCTGAGAGCCGTGAAACCGAGCGCGTGCTGCAATCCTTGATGCGAGGAGCCCTGCGACAGCGGAGCGTAGCGATGACTAAGGTCGTGATCGATGTGTCGATGTCGTTGGATGGCTTCATTGCCGGGCCCGGCGACGGTCCCGAGCATCCGCTCGGACTGAGGGGTGGCCAACGGATATTCAACTGGTATTTTAGCGGCGATGCGCCCTATGAAGGCACGATGTTCAGACCAAAAGGCGCCAACGTGCAAGTTGTGGCTGAGATGTATCGGGAGATGGGAGCGATGCTTACGGGACGCCGAACCTACGAGATCACGAACGGCTAGAGCGGCACGCATCCCGTGAATGCCATGCCGGTCGTTGTCCTAACCCACTCGCCACCCGTGAAAGTGCCGAATGAAAAATCACAGCTCGTCTTCGTGACTGACGGCATCGAATCGGCGGTTGCCAAAGCAAAGGCGCTGGCAAAGGACAAACACGTCGGCATTGGTGGGGCCAGCGCCGCCCAGCAGGCTCTGAGAGCCGGTCTCGTCGACGAATTGTATCTGCGCGTCGCGCCGATTCTTCTCGGCGACGGCGTACGACTGTTTGAGCATCTGGGCGATGAAGCGATTCGTCTGCGCAAAATAAGCTCGCTCGATGCCGAGGAGGCGAGCCACCTGCGTTTCGAGGTACTCCGTCGGTAAGGGGCACTTACGATCAACGTATTGGTCGATATCGGGCATCGCATGTCAGATCGAGTCTGAACTAAACCAGACGCAACCATGAATCCGGCTAGGGTCTCGGCACCGGAAAGGCAAGAACATTGCTCGTGTAGGATTCCACTACTTCGCTGATCGGCGTTCCACCGGGCACGGTCAACACCGCCCGATGCTCCAACAATATCGGCGGCATGGATAGCACGCCCGCGTCATCGCCGGCCGCGGCGGCATTCATCTCCCACCCCTCGGGCAACGGAAGCCATAGCATTTTCGACGCCAGCGTATGGCGCCGGAAATGAAGCGACTGTACAGCTTTGCCGAACGGTATATCCGTGGTATCCAGGGCCTTGTTGATCTCAGGTGTCAAGCGGCCTGGCACATACCAATTGTCCGCCTCCGACAGCACAACCGCGCCGCAGAGCAGTCTTACCCTTCGATAACGGACCGGTTCCGTTGGCGTCACGCCCAACTCTCGACGCAGCTCGGGCGATACCGCTTTGTCCGTGTCAGGGACTCGTGCTGCAACGATGCGTGGCGGCGATGCCAGTCGATGAGCTCCGCACCAATGCTCGAGAGTCAAGGTCGCACTGTCATTGCTCAGCAATTCGGCGTTCAATGTCTGGAGCAGCGCCACCGCCTCGACACGCGCAACGAAACTCCCCGACCACGTCGGCGTTCGCGCTGTTGTGGAGTCATCCGCACCAACTGTCAACAACCACAGCAGCGCGACACCACACGTACGAGCCGCTTTGCGAACACCCGTCGTCATTTTTGGCCTCCTCCGACACAAATCTATGTGCCCGATGGTAGTACTCAATTCCCAATCTCGACGCTTGCACCGGACTGAAAGAAAGCGCGTACCGCTCCACTGCGCGCCGCATTCTCGCGTCCGGATGATCTTGCCGTTTCGAACATCGCCTGCGTTCGCTGACGAAATTCCATACAATTCGCCCTGTCCTCTGCGCGGATGTTCGATCGGATGCGCTCAGTCTATCCCGCTTTGGCCGTGATCGGCGTGACCACGAATGCCGCGGAGCCCAACGCATCGGGGCCCCGCACACCACCGCCTGGAATAGGTTGCCTGGGCTCAGGCGTACATTGATTGCAGACAACATAGCTCCCGAGGCGTCACGTGGACAGGTACGAAAACGCGCCCACGCTAGATTGAGATTATTGACGAGTCCAACTTGGCGAATCCCGGTCGCTGCGAACCAACTCTTATGAGTAGTCGATATCGGCGCTGCGTGATACGCTAATGTCTTCGTAGTAACGCGTGGGCGTAAAGATTGAGAGTCTTCGTACTAATCACATTGGCCTTCTTATCCGCGTGCAGTTGGTTCGGTTCGCGGAAAACGCATGTGCCGGACCCTACCGAGATCATCGTGACCGGCGCCCCTGCGGGCTCGTTCGTGTTCGTAGATGGCGTGCAAACCGGACTGGCAACGACGGCCAATCACTTGCAGACTCTGGACGTCACTGCCGGCGCCCACAAAGTGGAAATACGCGCGGGTGATGTGCTCGTCTACCGAGAGGATACCTATGTGGGTCCCGGGGAACACCGCGTAATCAACGTCCTGTCTGGTTTCAGTCGCTAACGCAAGACGATTGCACCCGCCGGCAACGTTCGGCTTATCGCTCGTAAACGCTGCCGCCGACCGCGGGACAGAATGGGCCGTCACCCCAATTGCAGATCAAACTGATAACACTTTTTGCCAACCTCTTCACCGGCGCGATTCCATGTCCACTCATCGAAGTACGCACGGCCGGCGTGATCGACGCGAAACACCGTTGAGCAGCGCGTACCATATTCATCGGCGCGCACAAATGCGCTGGAAAGAAGTCGCTCCCATTCCACGCTGATGCCCGTCTGTGGCAATTCCGCATCCGATGCTTGCCGGTCGTCGCGCAACAAGTTCATCAAGGCGGTTACATCTTGCACATCGGTCAGCGCAGAGGCTAGCCGAGACTTGGCATTCCTCACTTTGGGCCAAGGCGTGTCGAGCAGATCATTGGACAAGCCAAAAATGCCTGCGCCGAGTTCGCGACCGTCATGGCGCACACTTTCGTAAACCCCGAGCCGCTTGCCATCGCTAAGAATCATATTAAACGCATTGTAATTGGCATCGACGCTGCGAAGGTAAGCCAAGCCATCCGCCACTGAATTACCCGCCTCCAATACATCCGTCACGAGAGTGCCGCGGCTCCTCACGTCTGCGCGCTGCATACTAGGATCCCGGAAATTGGTCAAAGCCGCGAAGTGGCCCCTCCGGGTCACGCCCAGCCACGTACCACCCGCCTTCAGATCCCGGCCCGCCAACAATCCCGCGTGGTCGGGCCACCAGTCTGCGCTCCTTGTCGGACGCTCGTGAAATTCGTCGCGGTTGGCCGCAAGCACGCACGGAAACTCCGGATGCACGTGCCAGGCAAGCAGAATCAGGCACACTGACTGTTCACTCCGATTTCATCTTGAGAATTGACGCCCGCTTATTCACTCTAACACCCATGCCTGCCCCAGAGCGCTTTCGTCTTCGCGAAGGCTAATCGCCCAGTAGGTGCACAGCAAGCGTACGCGACTGCGGACGCCGACGATGCTCGAAGAGGTAAATTCCCTGCCAACTTCCTAGCGTCAAGTGACCATCGATTAATGGAATACTGAGCTGCACTTGCGTGAGTGCCGTACGAATATGAGCCGGCATGTCATCCGGTCCCTCATCGTCATGTGAATAGGCTGACGGATCCTCCGGGGCGATGCGCGCGAAATACCTTTCAAGATCGGTGCGCACCGTCGCTGCGGCGTTTTCTTGGATGAGCAGGGATGCGGAAGTGTGGCGGCAGAAGATCGTTAACAATCCCACCTTCAACGCCTGCGCGTCCGTCCAATTCATAATCCGATCAGTGATCTCGAGCAATCCTTGTCGCTCGGTGTTAATCGACAACGACGTGGTCATCTGTTTCATGGTGTGTCTGGGCTCATTATTGGTTTAATGTCTTTTACCAAACCCCGCGAATCCTGCGGTGGACTTCACATCGTGATCAACCGATGAGCAGCCTGTTGCACTGCCGGCCGCCGGCTCAAGTGAATGGGGCCGGAGGGGCTGATTTGACAAATCCTATCGTGTTTTGACTCCATCATCGCCACTGGCCTCCCATGGGTGACACAAAATGTCAGGCCGTGTCACCGGCAGGCATTTAACGATTGGAGCACGTCTCCCGGCGGCGACACCGGGCCCGCGCAAGCCTTTGCGGAGGCAGTTCAGCAAACGATACCGGGAATTGCATCACGTTGCGATGAGTTTGCCATACGGCATAGTGGCGGCGAGAGTTGAAGCGTTATTGCAGCCAGTGGCACGGAGTTTCATCGTGAAGTCGGTCAATGAAGCGTTAAAATTATTTTTGCGGGAAGCGCAGCTCGAACGCGCAATGAAGCAGCCGGGCGGCGCCCAAGTTATCGACGAGCAAGAGCTTCTTGCGGTCAGACGCAAACTCGCGGCGTTTCCCGCGGTGATGCAGCCCTTTGTCGGAATGCAAGAAAACGACGGAGCTGGAAATTCATTATACGGTTAAGTACCCCTTTTGATTGCGTTCCGCACGCTCGGCCCAGGTTGAGCACTCCCTACTTCTTTGGCTTGTAAATGTAATTCGCAAACACGTACCCCCAGGGTACCGCAACGATGGGCAATATCACCCACAAGAATCCCGAGGTGATGCCTTCCGCTGGTGAACCCGCCAACTTGTCCTCTGACCAGAGTGGGTATGCCACCAGGATGAGCCACAGGACTTTATAGAATATCTCCAGCAGCAAGATCGGCAGCATTTTCAGCGGACGGATGATGCCTAAGCTCGCCAAGGTCGCGAAGGCTGTCCAGACGCACCAGGCTACGGCATTTGTCGGTTCCCATGATCCCTGGTGGGTCAGGACGTGCGTCCACGTGTCCTTTCCCAGCAGGAAAAACATCAAGATATAGACCAGTCGCAAGAGGTAGATATTGACCCTGCGGACACCTTCATATTGGTCGGCCCGTTGAAATATGGCCATGAGTTTAAGTGTCATGGAATTATCCTTCGCGCCGTCACTTGCCCACTTGCGTCGATACCGGCGGCGCGGACTTCAGCGGAGCCGGCTGTGCGGTCTTTAGTTGCTGAAGAGTTTCAGCAATCGCCGCATCCAGTTGCGGATCGCGCCCTGATGTGGGGCGCAGCGCTAAACTGGCAGCCCCATCAGCGCTCTGCCACACCTTGATGATGGCGCCAAGCCCCGGTTGTGTCATGAACTCTGTCCGGCTCTCGAGGCTGGTACCCGATGGAGGTGCGTCGTGTGTCAGCCCGGCGCCGATCGACAGGTAGGGCGCGAAGCTTGCGCCGCGGTTGAAGATCCGCAGCAGATCGAGTGCGCCACCGTAGAGGCCGGTATGTCCCGAGCGGAACCGGTCGTTCAAGCGCGCGCCGTTCAGGTCGAGTTCGGCGCTCCAGGCCGCGGAGAATTTCGTCCCGATGTCGAGTCCGGCGAGAGCGGTACTTCCCTTGCCGCCCCAGGGCTTGTCAGGCGTGATACCGCCGCCGTAGGGATTGACATACCACATTCCGACTTCATCTTGGGCGAGCGCTGTGAGCGGGATGCACAGAGCCGACGAACTCATCAGAAATAGATGTCTCAACAACGACCACTTGATCGCGCGACTGCCGCTGCATGACTTCCGGGGCGTGCCGCGCATCATCCCACCGCGCGCCGAATCCTTGCCTAGCGTCAGTCCCGAATACAAAGCGAGTGATCCGTCTGCGTCGCCGGTTAACTGATCGCGCGATTCTTCGTCTCTGGCAGGACGAACAGCGCGACGACCGCCGTCGCGAGCGCCATCCCGACTGGATACCAAAGACCCGCGAAAATATTGCCCTCGTAGATCACCAAAGCGGCGGCCACGAAAGGCAGGAACCCGCCCAGAATACCTACGCCGAGATTGTATGGAACCGATAGCGACGTGGTGCGAATTCTTGCCGGGAACATCTCGACCATGAATGCAGCCATCGGTCCGTACACCATACCAACGAGTGCCATCAGCCAGATCACCACCACAATTGCACCAACAACGTTTACGTGGCCAGCGGTGCCTTTGAAGCCGGCTCCTTCGAGCGCTTTTGTGTAAGTCGACTCGTCGAATCCATTCAATTTCGTCTCCCCAATACGAGTCGTCATGCCGCCGTCGGCCGGCCCGGCTATCGACGAATACGACAGTCCATTTCGACTGAAGAACTTACGCGCCTTATCACATGCCGATACCGGCGCGGCGAACAGCGAGAATGTACAGTTGTTCGCGCTGATCTCGATCGCATTTTTTTCGGAGAACAGCGACAGTCTGGGGTTCGAAAAATTGGCGAGTAAGTGGAAGCTCGGTATAAATGTCAACGCCGCTAACAGCATCCCGGCGATCATGACCGGCCTGCGCCCAATCCGATCGGACACCGCGCCGAAGAGAACGACGAGCGGGGCTCCTAACGCCAAACCGACCGCGATGATTACATAGCTGGTTATGTAGTCGACGTGCAGCGTGCTCTGCATGAAAAACAGCGCATAAAACTGTGCGCCGTACCAAATTACCGTCATGCCGCTCGTGATACCAAATAACGTGATGAGAACACCCTTCATATTGCCCCAAGTGCCGAAACTCTCCCTGATCGGCGATTTCGACCTGCGCCCGTCCAACTGCATCATCTGGAACACCGGCGACTCTTCGAGCTTAAGGCGGATATAAATTGACACCGCAAGCAATGCAATCGATGTCAGGAACGGGATACGCCAGCCCCACGACTTGAAAGCATCATCACCCAGCGTGAGACGGCACGTGAGAATGACCAGAAGAGACAGCAGCAGGCCGATCGTCGACGTCATCTGCAGCCAGCTCGTCAAGTAGCCGCGATGCGACGGCGGGGCGTGCTCCGCCACATACGCGGCTGCCCCTCCGTATTCGCCGCCAACCGCCAGACCTTGCGTAAGTCTCATGGACACCAACAGCACCGGTGCCCATACGCCTACCTGCGCATAGGTCGGCAGCAGCCCAACGGCAACGGTCGAGACGCCCATCATCACCATGATGACCATGAAGGTTTTCTTGCGGCCGATGCGGTCGCCCAGAGCCCCGAAGACCAGGGCACCGATCGGCCGCACGGCGAATCCCGCACCAAACGTCGCAAGGCTGGCCAGAAACGCCGCTGTTTCATTGCCGGGCGGAAAAAACAACGCACTGAAGAAAACAGCGAGAGTCCCGTACAGAAAGAAATCGTACCACTCGAAGGCCGTTCCCAGCGAGGCCGCAATAACCGCCAATTGCGTGTTGGTCACGCGCACTGCGTGGCCCGAGATGGATTCTAGAGATGCCGTGGACCCGGCGAAAGCAAGTTCGCCATCTGCGCTATCCATTGTCTATCCTCCCCAAAGTTATTTTTCTAAGGATCTCCTCGACTGCAGCCCGCGCGCCGTGTCGGCTCTGAGGCGACGCTGGACATTGCCCGCCGTATACCGTCTCCCTTGGTGGACGCAACAATCGTAATACGGATGCGACAATACCAACAGCATTGACCAAATCGGATTCTCGACTGAGCGCAGCGTCCAAATGAATATCCTCAAGTGAATGTATCCCAAATACGACCACAGCTATTTTGCTCCGTAAGTCGATCCCAACCCGTCGGCCGGAATCGCCGTCTGGCGAGCGGTTCACGCGGGGTGAGTTCGAGAAATGGACGCTAACCTGCAATACGAATGTTGGACCGCAGCGGTTCCCGCTTTTGGCGCGCACGCGACTGCCTCCGGTAGCTTTTCCGCCACTCTAATGCACAGACGATGCGGACCGTCCGTGGCATTGGCCGCAGTTCCGATATTTTGAACCTTGGACCATCGAAACCGAAGATGGCCGTCGCCGAGTCGTCGCGCTAACTTATCAAATGCGGCGCGTGCATCTGAGTCGTTTGAGACGGACTGCAGCTGACTCTTTGTCTCCGCAAATAGGCCCGCAAGATCTATTTCCCGCTCGAACACCACCCATTCCAGGTTGGCGTACCTTGTGGCAATCGCCATTCGCGTCTGCTCGAGATCCTCGAGCCAGGGCTTCGCGTCGAATGCCAACGGTAAGCACCTAAAAAACCTGGATTCTTTAAAAAGGTTGCGAACGCGGTATGGCTGGGCGCAACGCGGCGCTCGAGCGACGTTGCAACTATATGTTTTACTTGATGCTGCGCTGCCGCTACCGCAGCCAACACTCCCTTACTTCCAGGCACGTCGACGCGGCGTCCCCCAAGTTCAAGTTGGGCCAATTCAATCACGTGTGTGGTGACTCGCATCGATCGTATCTGATAGATTAAACATTCGAACGGGGGCATTCGCACGATTCCAATAATTCCTTCGCACTAACCCAATAATTCGAAAGGGTGACGTATGGCGGACTTTGATGCTCAGCCGGTCTGGGATGGGGTGGGAAACTTTCACTTAAACCGCTACCGGATCGCATTCGCGCAGCCGGCGGGCTGGGATAAAAAATCCCTGGCCGCGGATTTTGTAGGTCACTTTAAAACCTATCTTGACAGTCCGTATGCGACCACGGAACTCTCGAGCAGGACATTCAACGGCAAATCCACGTACAAGTTTTGGGGCGCTTTGAAATTATTACGGGGTCGGCTCGAGGGGAACCCGGACGCGCATCACGATTGGGTGGTACTGGAGTGGGCGGACCCCCGGAAAGGGCAAACCGCGCAAACCCTGTGCCGAAACTTCTTCGACTCGCCCGACGATGCGATTGCTGCCTCCGGAGGGGCGGTACCTGGGGCGATTGCGGGCGGGATCCCGCTTGGCCCACTTGGCAGCATCGAGGGTGCAACGGTTGGCGCGGTGCTCGCCGTTGAAATCAATCGCAAACATTTTCTTTCGGGTCGACGGTCCTGGCTCTTGGATGACGCCGCGGCTTTTGGACAGAGCCAATCGGATTTCCTAGGGGCGCCGAGGTCGAACATTCTGATTCTTGAAACGGTAGCCGTGGAGCGATTCGCACACATTGCATTCATGGCAGGCGACTGGATAGTCGGTCTCGAACAAAGAATTCCGAATATCTGGATCTCGAATCTGGAAAACTTCGTCATGAAAAGGGGGCTCACGCCCGTGCCGATCATCACGCCGCAACCGGCTGATATTTGGCAGAAAACCCCGCGCGACTGGGTGCGCTACTATTCCAATAATACTCTCGCGGATTTCGGAGCTGTGGCGGCCACTAAGCAGTTTGCCGACATGCTGCCACTGTATCGGACCATTCTGCCACCGCGCCCCTGAGCAAAGTCAGCGCAACCGCAATTTTCGCCATACGGCTCTCCCGAAGACGCGCCGACTATTGAGGTGAATTATTGACGACGGATTTGGCAATTGCGGACCTTTGAATTCACCGGCCGAAAACCGCCTTCTTGAGCTGGCCAAATAGCTGCGAGCGAATGCCGATTTTCCTGGGCTCGCGCGATCGTTTGCTGATCTGTCGATACGCGACCTTGTATGAAAAACGTCGCCTTTTGGCATTTGACGAATCGCTGCAATTGCGCGGGGAGATCGCCTTTGCCGATTCGGCAATCCGATTAGCGCGCATCATTAAAAGTCGATGTCACAGCCGCTCATGACCTCCACAACTGCTATATTCGCTTGCTCAACTCAGACTACGGAGGCGACCATGACTTTGCTCAAGCCCCTACTGTTGATCTCTTTGCTCGGACTCTCCGGCGGCGTACTGGCCGCGGATGCCTCGGTCACGATTTCGTCGCCGGCGGACGGCGCCAAGGTCAGCGCCAGTGCACCCACCTCGGTCACCTACGAGGTCGTACCGGGCCCAAAGGGCGATCACGTTCATTTGTATGTGGATGGTGGAGAAGCCTCGATCCTGCGCCAGCTCAAGGGCACGACCTCGGTCGACACGTTGACGGCCGGCCCGCACACACTGTGCATCAAGATCGTCGACAAGGCTCACACGCCGATCGGCGTGGAAAAGTGCATCAAGG
>OBLW0100001621.1_pt1 | contig 18839 bp, 15 predicted proteins | sample 1520161 | NCBI WGS metagenome assembly OBLW01 (sample SAMEA3539309, study PRJEB22396) | soil metagenome | biome: tundra; feature: field; material: soil | place: USA | collected 2010-05 | depth 0.15 m | reverse complement strand
TCCGGGGAGGGCCCACAGCCCTGACCCAGGGCCGACGGCTCCGGTGCCGGTGCCGCGGCGCCGCCGGGCCCCTGCCTGCGCAGCCGGGCCAGGGTGGCCACGTCGGCGGCATGCGCCGCCCTGGGCCCCGGGGTCTCCAGGATGAACGGCACGCCCTGGGTGGCGGGATGGTGGAGCAGCGCGCCGAAAGCGGCCGCACCGATCTGGCCGGCGCCGATGTTCTCGTGCCGGTCCCGGCGGGAGCCGCAGCCGTCCTTGGAGTCGTTGGCGTGGATCAGGGCCAGCCGCGCGCCGCCCGCCCCCAGGTCGGCCAGCAACCTGGCCGGACCGCCCGGGGCGGCCAGGTCGTGCCCGGCGGCGAAGGCGTGACAGGTGTCCAGGCACACCCGCGCCCGAGGGTGCCAGTCGAGGTTGTCGAGGTAGGGGACGAGATCCCCGGCGGCGGCGCACAGCATCTGGCCCTGCCCGGCCATCGGCTCCAGCAGCAGGTCAGGGCCGTCGTCGGCCATCCTGTCCAGGATAGCCAGCAGTCCTTCCCGCACGCGGCGCATGGCCGCGTCACGGTCTCCCCGCACCGCCGACCCGGTGTGCACGACCACGCCCCGGGCGCGGATATCGGTCCCGCGCCGCAGCGAGTGAGCGAGCGACGCGAGTGAGCGCTCCCAGACCGCGAAGTCCGGTGAGCCTACGTTGATCAGGTACGGGGCATGCACGTACACCGGGAGGCCGGTGGCCGCCATGTGCTCCCGCAGTGCCTCATCCTGGTCGGCGTCCCCGGCCGAGAGCGCCCAGGCCCGCGGGTTGGACACGAATACCTGGATCGCCTCGGCGCCGATCGCGGCGGCGTAGCGCAGGCCCCCGGTGGCCAGGCCGGCGGCCACGGGCACGTGGGCGCCGACCGGTCGCGCCGCGGTGCTGGCCGGTCGCGCCGCGTCGCTGGCCGGGTCCGCTGGCACGGGCGAAGGCGCTGGCACGGGCAGCAGCGTAGCCCGGCTTCCGGCCGGGGCCCGGACCTGGTTCCGCCCAGTAGCCGAATTGGGTGATGAGGCAGACTAAGCGTGAGAGGGGCGTTAGGCGGGCAGTGTGCCAACAGTCCCAGGTACTGAAGCGTCTCGGAGAGAAGCGTAAAAGACCAGCTGATATGAAGTAAAAGTGGTGAATACCACGGGAACGTCGGCGACACTTCATACGTCAACGAGACGTACCACCTAAGATGTCCGTAGCTGCCAGGTGCCTCCTGAACTGTGGGGCTTGATGGCCATCTGACCCCCCCGTCCGGGGCAAACGTAAGGGAGTAAACGTGGCGCCAGTGGTGCCTGCAGGGGACCAGACACGTTGCGTAGTCGTGGGTGCCGGCCCCGCTGGCCTGACCGCGGCGCACGAACTCACCCGGCGCGGCTTGAGCTGCGTCGTGCTTGAGTCAGACGACGTGGTCGGCGGCATCAGCCGGACAGTAGAGCGCGATGGATGGCGATTCGACATCGGCGGGCACCGCTTCTTCACGAAGGTGTCGCGGGTCGAGCAGTTCTGGTGGGAGATCCTCGGCGAGGAAGACTTCCTGCTCCGGCCGCGGATGTCGCGGATCTTCTATGACGGCAAATTCTTCGACTACCCGCTCCGGGCCGTCAACGCGCTCCGCAACCTGGGCCTCCTTGAGGCGTTCCGGTGTGTTCTCTCCTACCTGTGGGCCCGCCTGCGGCCCCCGGCCGACCAGTCCAATTTCGAAGGATGGACGTCGGCCCGCTTCGGGTGGCGCCTCTACCGGATGTTCTTCAAGAGCTACACCGAGAAGCTGTGGGGCATCCCCGCCGACCAGATCCAGGCGGACTGGGCGGCGCAGCGGATCAAGAACCTGTCCCTCGGCAAGGCGATCTTCAATGCGCTCAGCCCCCGGCGCGGGCAGACCGAGATCACCAGCCTGATCGAGGAGTTCCGCTACCCCAAGTACGGCCCAGGGATGATGTGGGAGGTCTGCACGGCGAAGGTGGTCGAGGCCGGTGCTGACATCCGCATGTCGACATCGGTCGAGCAGATACGGGATGCCGGGAATGGCCAGCTCGCTGTCACGGTGGTCGGCCCGGACGGCCTGCGCCGCGAGATCAAGTGCGGCGACCTGATCTCGTCCATGCCGCTCGCCCACCTCATCACCGCGCTCGGCCCGGGCGTGCCCGACGAGGTGCAAGCGGCGGCGGCCGGGCTGCGGTACCGGGACTTCGTCACCGTCGCCCTCGTGGTGGACCAGAAGTTCTCCTTTCCTGACAACTGGATCTACATCCATGCCCCGCAGGTGAAGGTGGGCCGGATCCAGAACTTCGGCTCCTGGTCGCCGTACATGGTCAAGGACGGCAAGACGTGCCTGGGCCTGGAGTTCTTCGTGCACGAGGGCGATGAGATGTGGAACTCCTCGGACGAGGATCTCATCAAGCTGGGAATCTCCGAAATCGAGTGGCTGGGCCTGGTCACCCGCGGCGCGGCGCAGCAGGGGTATGTCGTCCGGATGCCCAAGGCCTACCCGGTCTATGACACCGAGTACGCGGCCAACGTCGAGGTCATCCGCAAGTTCCTGGAGGCCGACTGGCCGAACGTCCATCCGGTCGGCCGCAACGGCATGCATCGCTACAACAACCAGGATCACTCCATGCTCACCGCGATGCTGACCGTCGAGAACATCGCCGAAGGCAGCACGCACGACATCTGGGCGGTGAACGTGGAGGAGGAGTACCACGAGGAAAGGTCAGGTTCTCCGCTGGCCGGGTCGGGCACGGGCCGGGATGCCCCGATTCTGCCCGTCGCTGCCGGGACGGTGACAGGGGGACCGCGGACAGCTAGCGCGGGAAGGTTAGGCTAACCGTGGCTGAGGAAGAGCCGGCCGGATCGACGGCCGTGGCCGGGTTGCCTGGCGGCCGGGAGCGTCTGGGGGCGCATGCCCGAGTGGCAGCGACCCGCTTCCGGACGTGGCTGACCGCCCTGCCGGGTGTGGTCGGCCGTCACTGGGTGTTCTCCTGCGCGCTCGGGACGGGGCTGGTGCTGCGGCTGATCGTCATGGCCGCCTACCGGCCGGCCATCCTGATCAGGCAGGACAGCTTCGACTACATGTGGGACGCCGTCCATCTCACGCCCGACCCGGTGCGCCCGGACGGGTACGCCTTCTTCCTCGCGCTGCTGCGGCCGTTCGATTCGCTCGCGCTCATCGTGGGCCTGCAGCACCTGATGGGTCTGGCCATCGCGGTAATGGTGTACGCGTTGCTGGTCAACCGGGGCGTGCCGGGCTGGGGAGCGACGCTGGCCGCCGCGCCGGTGCTGTTCGATCCGCGAGAGCTTGACCTAGAGCACTCCATCATGTCGGACACGCTGGCCACGCTGCTCATGCTGGCCGCACTCGTGGTGCTCCTGTACCGGCGGCCGCCGCCGGTGTGGCGGCCGCCGTCAGTGGCCCGATCGGCCGTGGCGGGCCTTCTGATGGCCTTCGCCGGCTTGGTGCGCCCCATCACGCTGCCGTTGTTCGTGCTGGTGGCGGGCTACCTGCTGATCCAGCGGGCGGGCTGGCGCCGGGCGGCCGCCGCCCTGGCCGCGGGCGCGCTTCCGCTGGTCGGATACGCGGTGTGGTTCTCCACGTTCTACGGCTCGGTCAACCTGACCAGCAGCGACGGTATCTTCCTGTGGTCGCGGACGATGAGCTTCGCGAACTGCGCCACAATCAAGCCGCCGGCCAACCTCCAGGCGCTCTGCCCTGACCGGCAGCCGGTCCATAACAGGGTCGTGCCGCACAAGACCAATGCTTATACGACGCTGCTGGCCCAGCCGACGCCTGAGACTTTCTTGTGGAGCCGCAAGTCGTGGCTGTGGGAGCCACCCTCGACGGAACTGGTGCCTAACGCGTACGCGTTCACCCCGGCCAAGAACGCACGAGCGATGAGCTTCGCGGTCCGGGCGATCGCAGCCCAGCCACTGGGCTACGCGCGGTATGTCGCCGAAGACGTCGCGCTCGCCTTCCTCGATACCGACCATTCGCTGGCGTTCCCGGCTCCGAGGATTCCCGGCCCGGTGGCCTTGAATTACCGCTACCAGGCCGACGCGGTGAACGAATACCTCGGGCATGCTACGCCGCTCGCGTCCCGGAAGGGAACACCTGTCACCGAGCCGTACGGTTACGTCATCCACGGCTATCAGAGCAGGCTCTACTTCCCTGGCGTCGTCTTCGCACTGGTGATCGCGGCCGGGTTCATCGGCCTCCTCCTCCCGAGGCGGCGCTCGGGCGCGGCCATACTGCTGTGGGCTTCGGCCGCGGTGATGATCGTACTGCCGAGCGCCGAGCACACCTACAACTACCGGTACGTCCTGCCGGCCGTGCCGCTGGCCTGCATGGCCTTCGCGCTCGTGCTGAATACCCGCAACGGCGAGTTCGGTGGTCCGCGATTGCGGGTGCCGACTCCGCGCCGGCGTGAGCCCGGCCGCCAGCAGGTAGGCGTCGGCTGACCAGAGGCCGGCCACGGGGGCACAGGACAGTGCCGGGGTCGGGGTCGGTCTGGCCGACGCCGACGGCCGCACTTGGCGGATGACCCCGTCTGGGTGGTGGGAGCAGCCGGCGGTGGGAGCCGCGGGCTAGAGGCCGGACAGTGCGGGCCCGGTCAGAAGCCGACCCAGAGGGTGATGGTGCTGCCCTGCGGCGCCTGGTCGCTCGGGCTGTAGTTGAAGACCGATTGCGTCGGGCCCACCTGGTTGACGTTGACCTGGAAGCCAAGCTGCTGCAGGATCTGCGTGGCCCGGTCCACCCTCATGCCATCAACGTTGGGCACGCCGACATTTGCTGGCCCGTTCGAGATGCTGATGGTGATCACTTCGCCGCGGGTGAAGGCGCCGCCGGGCGCCGGGGACTGCTGGGTGATCGTCCCCTGGGGCTGGCTGCTCTTGGCGTCCGCCACTTCGTTCAGCGAGACGCCGTTTTGCTGTGCCCACTGCTCGGCGCCGGTGTTCTGCTGGCCGATGAAGTTCGGCACCGGCGGCCCAGCGCTCACCGCCAGCCCGACCGGCTTGAACTGCGGCCAGGAGACGCCGACGGCCGGATTCGTGCTGATCACGATCCCGGCCGGGATCGTGCTGGACGGCTCATTGCTGACCGCCCCCGAGGCCAGGCCAGCCTGCCTGAGGGCGGTCTGGGCAGCGGCCAGCATGACCCCGGTCACCTGCGGGACTGTGATCATGTGCGGGCCGTGGGACACGATGAGCGTCACCGCGCCGCCCTTGGCCACCCGGGAGCCCATCGCCGGGACGGTGCTGATCACGTCGCCCTTGGCCACGCGGTTGTCGAATACGCTTCCGCCGGTCTTGACCGTGAGGCCCTCATTGCGCAGTTCGGTGCCCGCGGTGGCCGCTGTCAGCCCGCCGACCTCGGCCACCTTGGTGTACCGGCCGGTGGACTCCCACCACACGGCCACCCCTACGAGAATGATGGCCAGCAATCCCGCGGCCAGGTAGGCGAGCTTGCGGCTGAACAGCCAGCGCTGCAGCCCCGGCTCCCGGGGACCAGGGTAACGGGCCCGCCTCGTGTCGTAGGGAGTCGCCGGGCCCGCGGTAGACACGATCAGCGTGTGGTTGCTTGGCCCGTAAGCGTCCGGTATCTGCCTGGTCGACGCGCTGGCGGCGAGGCCGCCGGGCGCCCCGTAGGCCTGCCCGGGCACCCGGGGAACCAGATCGGCGCCACGTCGGTCCGACGGCGTGATCTCGGTTGACCAGGACGGCGGTGGCCCGGCCGGCGGCATGGCGGCGGCGGGCAGCCGGGCCACAGGGCTCCTCGGCGGCGGACCGGGAAGGTCGGCGATGGGCAGACCGTGCCGGACCTCGGTGACGGCCCGCAGGAACTGCCCGGCATCGGCCGGCCGCAGGTCGGGATCCCTGCTCGTGGCCAGGGCCACCAGGGTGTCCATCGCGGCGGGGAGTTCTGGAACCAGCCGGGAGGGAGCTGGCACTACCGCGTTGACGTGCTGATAGGCGACAGTGAGCGGGGTGTCCCCGGTATACGGCTGCGCACCGGTGAGCAGTTCGAACAGCATGATCCCGGCCGCATAGACATCCGTGCGCGCATCCGCGATGCCCCCGGTGACCTGCTCAGGCGCCAGGTAGGCGGCCGTGCCGATCAGCATTCCGGTTTTGGTGTGACTGGCCCCGGCGAGCAGCCTGGCCAGTCCAAAATCCGCGACCTTGACCGAATGCCCCGCGCCGAGCAGCACGTTCTCGGGCTTGACGTCGCGGTGGGCGAGCCCGGCCGCGTGCGCGGCCGCGAGGCCCGCCAGCGTGCCGTCCATGATGTCGAGTGCCTCGCGCGGACCGAGGCGGCCCCGCTCGTTCAGCAGGGCCCGCAGAGTCTGGCCGGGCACGTACTCCATGGCGAGGTACAGGGTGCGCCCGTCGGCGCCCTGGTCATAGACCGCGACGACATTCGGGTGGGACAGCCGCGCGACCGACCTCGCCTCGCCAACGAACCGGCGGACGAAGTCCTCGTCGTTGGCCAGCTCGGCGTGCATGATCTTGAGCGCGACCATGCGGTCCAGCCTGGTGTCGGTGCCCAGGTACACCGTTGCCATTCCGCCGCGGGCAACGTGGGACTCGATCCGGTAGCGGCCATCGAGCAATTGGCCGACGGGCGGACGGGCGAGGGTCGTGTCCATCGCGTCAATTCTATGGGCGATGGACGCTGGTAAACCGCGGAACACATTTACGTCGTCGGGCGGCCACCCGTGGTGACGATGCTCCGCGGAACCGCCGACGCGTCACCCGGTCGGCCAGCCAGCTGAGGCGCCCGCCCGGGCCACGCGCGGCCTGGGTTTCCGTGCGGTAGCCCTAGCCTAGGTGCTCGTGCGTATCGAGCGGGTAGTGATCGCGGGCGGCGGCCTGGCCGGGCTTCGCGCCGTCCAGGAACTCCGTGCCCGCGGGTACCAGGGCTCAGTCATTCTGGTCGGCGCCGAGCCCAGGCCTCCCTACGACCGGCCTCCGCTGTCCAAGAAGCTCATGATGGGCGCGCTTGATGACACGTCGCTGGACGCCGACGCGGCGGCGCTCGGCCTGGAACTCCGGCTGGGCGAGTCCGCGGTCGGCCTGGCTGGCCTGGGGGAGTCGGCGGCGGGCGGCGGCGTGCTGCGCACCAGCCAGCAGGAGTACCCCTTCGACCGGCTGGTCGTGGCCACCGGGGCGGCGCCGGTCCGGCTGCCTGGTACCGGTGCGCAGCGTGTGCTGCGCAGCCTCGACGACGCGCTGGAACTGCGTTCGGTGCTCCGTCCCGGCTTGCGGCTAGCCATCGTCGGCGCGGGCTGGATCGGTGCGGAACTCGCCACGGCCGCCGCGGCGCACGGTTGCCAGGTCACCGTGGTGGAGGCGGGGCCAGCCCCGGTGGCCGGGGCGCTAGGCGCCGAGGCGGGCGCGACCACGGTCCCCTGGTACGCGGCGGCCGGGGTGGACCTGCGGCTCGGCCAGGCGGTCGAGGCGGTCGAGCCGGGCGGCCTCGCGCTGCCAGGCAGCGGCTGGCTGGCAGCCGACGAGGTCGTCACCGCGGTCGGCGTGCGGCCCGTGACCGGCTGGCTGGAGGGCTCCGGGGTCGTGCTGGACAACGGTGTGGCGGCCGACGACCGGCTGCGCACCTCCGCGGCGGAGGTCTACGCGGCCGGGGACTGTGCGTCGTTCTGGTCGGGGCGGTATGCGCGGCGGCTGCGGGTCGAGCACTGGGACACCGCGCTGCACGCGCCGGAGGTGGTGGCGGTGAACATGCTCGGCGGGGACGAGATCTATAACCCGGTGCCCTATTTCTGGTCGGAGCAGTTCGGCCGGATGGTTCAGTACGTGGGCCATCACACCGCGGCCGACCGGCTCATCTGGCGGGGTGATCCAGCCGGGCACCGATGGGCGGCCTGCTGGCTGGGTGGCCCCGGCGCGGCAGCGGACCGGCTGGTCGCGGTGCTCACCGTGGACTCGCCGCGCGACCTGCTGCAGGGTCGCCGCGTGATCGCGGCGGGGACGCCCGTCGACCCCGGACGCCTCGCCGATCCTGGCGCGGCAGTCCGGGATTCCGTCCTCGGCTAAGCGCCGCCAAGCGCCCCGGCCGGCCAGCACGGCCGCCGGTTGGGCTGGCGGGTGCGGCCTGCCGGACTGACGGAACCTGATGAGACAGGCGTGTCCTGGTTTGATCCGGGCTCCGGTGTGGGAAATTGGGAACGTGGCACAGATTGACCCCCTGGCCGACGCTCTCGTCGGTGACTGGCTAACCCTTCCAGAAGTGGCTGACCGCCTCGGCATACCGGTGGGCCGGGTCAGGCAGCTGCTCCGCGACCGCAAGCTGCTGGCTGTGCGGCGCCCCAACGGCACCCTGTCTGTTCCCGGAGCGTTCCTGGCTGACGGCCAGGTCCTGAAGGGGCTGCACGGCACGCTCACGCTGCTGTTCGACTGCGGGTTCGACGACCCGGAGGCGCTGCGCTGGCTGTTCACGGCCGACGAGACGCTGCCGGGCACGCCGATCGAGGCCATGATGCAGCGTCGTGGGACCGAGGTGAACCGCCGGGCGCAGGCGCTGGCGTTCTGACGTCACCTCTCGGCGAGCCGTTAACGGCGCTCGGCGAGCCGTTAACGGCCGGTCCGCGGCACTAGCCTGGCGGTGGTCAGTACCTCGGCCACCCGGCCGTCCTCCAGCGCGGCTTAACCGTCCTGTTGGTGGATCGTCTCGATCGTGACGGCCAGGGCGAGCAGGAACACCGGATCCTGCCCGGCGGCGACATCGACGCCGTAAGAGCCCTCGTCGTGGGTCCAGTGCGTCGAAATGCTGGCGACTTGCCGGTCGTCCTGGCTGATCTGGTATTCCATTCCGGGAATGTCGCCGGCCGCTGTGAAACTGCCCGGATGAGGTGTCTCGATCAGCAGATGCTGCCGGAGCCGCGGAATCAGGTTCACCCGGGCGGCGAGCTGCCCGGCCTGGGAGATTTCGTAGCAGAGACCCTGCACGCCCAGGTGCAGGCCTTGCCGGATGAAGGCGAGCTCGTCGCCGCTGGAGTCCTCGAAGGACAACTTGTCCCCGACGCCAAGGGCCTGGCCGCGAACGCGGAGGCACTCGCGGCCGGAGTCGGCCTCGCGGACGGTGAAGGCGTCGTCGAGAGACCACAGGTTGCGGGTAATGACATATCGGGACATGCCGCGATCGTGGCACACCAGGCCCGATTTGGTGCCGCGCTCGCTATTCTCCGGCCCGCGACCAGGCCATTCCCGCCCAGCTGGCCGCGCACCTGCCCGACGTGCTCTGCCTGCGGGCCGCCGTGCTGCCTTGACGCCCGTGCTGCCTTGACGCCCGTGCTGCCTTGACGCCCGTGCTGCCTTGACGAGGGGGCAGCCCCGCCGCGGCTGGCCCGGCTGGTCGCAGATCCGGTTCAGCCGCGGCGGGCCGTCGCGGTCACCGCGAGCTCGGCCAGGGCGGCCTTGGCCTCGCCGGTGATGGGCGCCGCGTCCAGGGCGGAAAGCGCCTGCGCCACGTGGCGGTCGATCATCAGCTCGCATTCGGCCAGCGCGCCGGTTCCGACGATCACGGCGCGGATCTCGGCCACCCCGGCCTCGTCCAGATACGGGTTACCCAGCCGACGGTCGATGATCGCGCCCTGCCGGGCGCTGGCCCGCGCCCGGGTGATGGCGAGCAGCACAGTGCGCTTGCCTTCGCGCACGTCATCGCCGGACGGCTTGCCGGTCTGCGCCGGGTCACCGAACAGGCCCAGGATGTCGTCACGAAGCTGGAATGCCACGCCCAGCGGCAGGCCGTAGGCGGTGGCGGTGGCATTCCCCGGGCGGTCGGCTGGCCCTGTGTCGGCCGCCAGCACCGCGCCCAGCTGAAGCGGGCGCTCGATCGTGTACTTGGCCGTCTTGTACTCGACCACGCGCAGCGCGCTGGCCAGCGTCTCGTCGCCCGCCGCCTGCCCCAGCAGGTCGAGGTACTGGCCGGCCATGACCTCGGTGCGCATCAGGCCCAGCACCGTCTGGCCGCGCCGCAGCGCCTCCGGTGGGAGCCCGCTCGCCTGGAACATCTGGTCGGTCCAGGCCAGCAGGAGATCCCCGAGCAGGATCGCGGCCGCTGCGCCGAACGCCTCCGGGGAGCCGTGCCAGCGCTGCGCGGCGTGCCGGTTCGCGAACTGGCGATGCAGCGACGGCTGGCCACGGCGGCTGTCGCTGCCGTCCATGACGTCGTCGTGCACCAGCGCGCTGGAATGCAGCAGCTCCAGTGCGGCGGCCGCCGCGAGGATCTGCGGGCAGTCCTCGCCGCCCGCGCCGCGCCAGCCCCAGTAGCAGAAGGCGGCCCGCAGCCGCTTCCCGCCCGCCAGCAAGCTGGTCAGCGCGTCCAGGCCCGGCCCCAGTTCCTGGCCCGCGCCGAGCAGCACGGGCCGCTGGACCTGCAGGAAGTCGTGAAGGGCGCGCCCGACCCGGTCCTGGATATAGCCAAGTGTGGCGCCGCCGCTGGTCATGAGCGCGAGACTAACCGCCCTCGGCCGGGCGGGCCGCATAGCCTTGAGGTATGCCATCCGGCCTCATGCACCGCGCCCCGGCCATCCGCGATCTGCTGGCCTCAGGTGGCGAGTCGTTCTCGTTCGAGTTCATGCCCGCCAAGACGGAGGCGCAGGAGCGGCAGCTGTGGCGGGCGATCCGGCAGCTGGAGCCGCTCCGGCCGACGTTCGTCTCGGTGACCTACGGGGCCGGCGGCTCCACCCGGGACCGGACCATCCGGGTAACCGGGCGCATCGCCGCCGAGACGACGCTGACGCCGGTCGGGCACTTCACGGCGGTCAATCACTCGGTTGCCGAGCTCCGGCACCTGATCGGCTCGTATGCCGCTGTGGGGGTGCGCAATGTGCTCGCGCTGCGCGGTGACCCGCCGGGCGACCCGAACGGGGAGTGGGTGGCGCATCCGGACGGCCTCGAATACGCGGCGGATCTGGTCCGCCTGATCCGGGCCTCCGGCGATTTCTGCGTCGGCGTGGCCGCATTCCCCGAGCGGCACCCGCGGTCGCCCGATCTTGAGTCCGACACCGCGTATTTCGTGCGCAAGTGTGCCGCCGGGGCGGATTTCGCCATCACCCAGATGTTCTTCTATCCCGAGGACTACCTGCGGCTGCGTGACCGGGTCGCGGCCGCCGGGTGCGACGTGCCGATCATTCCCGGGATCATGCCGGTCACCAGCCTGCGCACGCTTGAGCGCATCGTGCTGCTGTCCGGCGCGCGAGTCCCGGCCAGCCTGGTCGACCGGCTGCGGGCGGCTGGCGAGGACAAGGCCGCGGTGCGTGAGGTCGGCGTTGAGTATGCGGCGGGAATGTGCGCGCGACTGCTCGCCGCCGGCGCACCGGGACTGCACTTCTGTACCCTGAACGGTTCCCGGGCCACCCGCGAGATCTACCAGCGGCTCGGCCTGGCCGAGAGGGGCCGGCCGCGCGGCGGTCAGGGCCGGCCACAGGGTCAGCAGCAGGGTTAACGGCGCGGGCTGCCCGGTGCCAGGAGCGGTTCCTCGCGGAGCGGCAGCGCGGCGCCCATCACCGCGTAGGGCGGGTCGGTGCCGGGGAAGCTGAACCTGGTCACCAGGTCGCTGAAGCCGAGCCGCCGGTAGAGCCGCCGGGCCGGGCTGTCGGCGTCCTGGGTGGAAAGCACGGCGGTACGTTCCAGCCGCGGGCGGGCGAGCGCCAGCACGATGGCCCGGCCGATGCCGCGTCCCTGGTGGTCTGGGTGGACATGGACCTCGGCGACCTCGAACGCGTCGCCCAGCCAGGCCTGGGCGTAGTCTGGGCCGCCCGCCGCGAGCAGGGCGTCCCGCACCAGGTCGTGCCACCACTGGCCGTTCTGGCCGTGAAAGCCGTAGGCGAAGGCGACGATCGGGCCGCGGGCCGGTGGCCGGAGTCCTTGCGGATCGCCCCGGTGCGCCCCGCCGGTCCCGGCAGTGACGGCCACGGCGTGGAACGACGGATGGCTGGAATGCCGTTCCATGATCGACCGGCGGCCAGGAAGCTGCAGCGGCGGCGGGCGCATGGCGGCTGCGTAGACCGCCACCACGGCGTCGAGTTCCGCCAGGAAGCGTGCCTTGCCGAGATCCAGCAACTGTGGTGCAGACGGCACGCGCGTAGCGTACGCGAGAGCCGCCACTCCCGCTCCTCTGGCACCTCCCATGCTGTTTCGATGATCGGATCCAGGATCCGTGCCGCACCGCGCGGGTGCAGCGGGTGCGGTTCTGTCGGACCCCCCTAGTATCTTCGAACTCAGATCCAAACGAGTGGACTTTCGAACGATACTATGTTCGAATGAAGTCAGGCGGGGCCACCTGGCGGCCTACCCCCGGGCAGCCGGGCAGTGGGCCGGGCGGGGCGTGGGGAAGCGGCACGCCTGGCCCTGGTCCTGCCACGGAAGGAGAAGCCATGAGCACTGTCTGGTCGGTCCGCCCGGGTCAGCCGCCCGGCAAAGTCCAGTCACCGGGCAGAGTCCAGTCACCGGGCAGAGTCCAGTCACCGGGCCGGGTGGCCCCGACGGCCGCCGCCCTGCTCGAGTCGGCGAGACATGGTCTGGCCGACGCCGCCGATGAGGGCGGGGCCGGGGGGCGATACGTCGGAGCCCATCTGGCGGCATTGCGTGCGGCCGCCGCCGTCGTGGCGGCCCGGCCCACACCGGGGGCAGCCGTCCGCCGCAAGGCGCCGCGGAGCGTCTGGGAGTTGCTGCCGCGGGTCGAGCCCGCGCTGGCGGAGTGGGCCGCGTTCTTCGCGGCCGGAGCGGGAAAGCGGGCCGCCGCGGAGGCGGGGCTGCCCCGGGCAGTCTCGGCTCGTGAGGCTGATGAGCTGCTCCGTGACGCCGAGACATTCCTGGCCTTGGCCGAAAAGGCGCTCGGCGTGGCCGGCCAGCCCTTGCTCCCGCTGCGCTCGGTCGGTTAGCAGCTTCCCGCCGGCTCGGTCGGCTAGCTCTCCCGCTGCGCTCGGTCCGCTAGCGGACCGAGCCGGCGCGATCGGTTCAGAAGCCCTCGACCGCGCCGCGTGCCTCGGAGTCGAGCACGCCCCAGCTGATCAGTTCCTCGGTCAGGTCAATGGGCGACTTGTCATAGATAACCGCAAGCGAGCGCAGATCCTCTTGGCGGATCGAGAGCACCCGGCCGTTGTAGTCGCCGCGCTGGCTCTGGATGGTGGCAACGTAGCGGGCAAGTGGTCCAGCCTTGTCCTTCGGCAGCTGCCCCATGCGCTCGAGGTCGATCACGAGCTTCGGGGAGGGCGCCAGGGGAGTGGGCGTGGAATCGCCGGGCAGCAGCTCAGAAACCGGAACGCCGTAGAAGTCCGCCAACTCGGCGAGCTTCTGCACGGTTACCGACCGGTCGCCTCGCTCGTAGGAGCCGACAACGACTGCTTTCCACCGGCCGCGGGATTTCTCCTCAACCCCATGGAGTGAGAGCCCTTGCTGGGTGCGGATGGCGCGCAGTCGCGCGCCGAGGGTCTTGGCGTATTCAGATGGCATGATCGTCGGCCCCCGGCCTGTGTTAGCTTTCAGTAACTGGTTACGGACAGTGACGGTAGGCCGCAAGCGCGACCAGGTCAAGCCGAATCGCAAAAAGCGGGTCAACTTGCGCGTCTCGTCGCATCCGCACAGTTCGACCGGTCAGGTTCGGTACATGTCCCGGGAAGCCCTGCGGCGCCTGGCTTTCTGGCCGTTTCCGGTTCCGGGAACGGCCCCTTCGCCAGGGTCTTGCTAGCGGTGGTTATCCCAGTGTGACACGAATCACGCATTGTGATGCATTCATTCTGCTAAGCCCCGCTCTGGCGGCGGCGTTGGCCGGGCGGTGACGCAACGCACTGGATCGCGATGCCTGGCTCTCGCCCGGAGTGCCGCCTGCTGCCTTCACGATTGTGCTGATACGGTGCATCCGACAGCAATCCTTTAAGGCCCGTCCCGTGAGGCGGGGAAGGAGGCCGTTGGTATGCCCTCCGAGCATCCAGCCAGCCGCGGTCCAGCACCTGGAGATGGCCCATTTGGCCCTCCAGCGCTGGGCGACAGGAAGACCGTTCTGGAGCCCGCCGAGATAAGGCGGGCGTTGACCCGGATAGCACACGAGATCCTTGAGCGGACAGACGGCGCCGCCGACGTGCTGCTGCTTGGTATCCCGACTCGCGGCGTGCCACTCGCCCGCCGCCTGGCCGACCGCATCGAGCAGGTCGAGGGGCGCCCGGTCCCTCATGGGTCGCTGGACATCACCATGTACCGCGACGACCTGCGGCTGCACCCGGCCCGGGCCCTCGGCCGCACCGAGGTCCCCGCCGAGGGGATCGACGGCAAGGTCGTGGTGCTCGTGGACGACGTGCTGTACTCGGGCCGCACCGTGCGCGCCGCCCTTGACGCGCTGAATGACCTTGGCCGCCCGCGCGGCGTCCAGCTCGCCGTCCTGGTGGACCGCGGGCACCGGGAACTGCCGGTCCGGCCCGACTACGTGGGTAAGAACCTGCCCACCTCGCAGCAGGAGGTGGTGCGCGTGCTGCTCACAGAGGTGGACGGCGAGGACGCCGTGCTGCTCGGCCGCGCCCGGGGCGAGCCGGCGGGCGGCCATCTGGCCCGGGCCCAGCAGGCCGAAGCACCGAGCCAGCCAAGTGCACGGGGGGCGACGTGAAGCGCCATCTCATTTCGGCTGCGGACCTGACCAGGGACGACGCCCTGCTGATCCTCGACACAGCGGACGAGCTGGCCCGCATGGCCGACCGCCCGATCAAGAAGCTGCCTACCCTGCGCGGGCGCACCGTGGTCAACCTGTTCTTCGAGGACTCGACCCGGACCAGGATTTCGTTCGAGGCCGCGGCGAAGCGCCTCTCCGCCGACGTGATCAACTTCTCCGCGAAGGGGTCCAGTGTCGGCAAGGGCGAGAGCCTCAAGGACACGGCGCGCACGCTCGAGGCGATGGGCGCGGACGCGGTGGTCATCAGGCACAGCGCCTCAGGCACACCGCACCGGCTGGCCGAGTGGGTGCACGGCAGCGTCATCAACGCCGGTGACGGCGCTCACGAGCACCCCACGCAGGCGCTGCTCGACGCGTTCACCATCCGCCGGCGATTCGGGCGGGGCGCCGGAGCGCTGGACGGGCTCCGCGTCACCATCGTGGGTGACGTGCTGCACAGCCGGGTGGCCAGGTCCAATGTCCTGCTGCTGCATACCCTCGGGGCGGAGGTGATGCTGGTGGCGCCGCCTACGCTGCTGCCGGTCGCGGTCGACACCTGGCCGTGCGCGGTGGGGTACGACCTGAACGCGGCGCTGCCCAAGAGCGACGTGGTCATGATGCTGCGCGTGCAGCAGGAGCGGATGAACGCGGCCTACTTCCCCAGCGTGCGCGAATACAGTCGGCGGTACGGCCTGGACGTCGCCCGGATGGCGCAGCTTCCCGAGCATGCCATCGTGATGCATCCCGGCCCGATGAACCGGGGCGTGGAGATAGCGGCTGAGGTGGCTGATTCCCCCCGGTCGACGATCGTGGAGCAGGTCAGCAACGGCGTCAGCGTGCGGATGGCCGTGCTGTACTTGCTGCTTGGCGGTGCGGGGGGGGAGCAATGACTGATTCCGCAGGCGACTGGCTCATCAGGGGTGCGCGGCCGCTGAACGGCCCGCCCGGCGACATCCTGATCCGCGGCGCGATGATCGAGGCGGTCGGTCCCGGCCTGGCCCGACCGGGGACGCGGGTGCTGAGTGCCGACGGGCTGATAGCGCTGCCCGGGCTGGTCGACCTGCATGCGCATTTGCGCGAGCCGGGCCGGGAAGACGCGGAGACCGTCGAGACGGGCACGAGGGCCGCCGCGCTCGGCGGGTTCACCGCCGTGCACGCCATGGCCAACACGGACCCGGTCGCCGACACGGCAGGCGTGGTCGAGCAGATCTGGCGGCTCGGCCGTCAGGCGGGTCACTGTGACGTCCAGCCGGTCGGTGCCGTCACAGCTGGGCTCGGCGGGACGCGGCTGGCGGAACTGGGCGCGATGGCCGAGTCGGCCGCCCGCGTGCGGGTGTTCTCCGACGACGGGCGCTGCGTCTCCGACGCGGTTCTCATGCGCCGGGCCCTGGAGTACGTCAAGGCGTTCGACGGGGTGATCGCCCAGCACGCCCAGGAGCCGCGGCTCACCGAGGGCGCGCAGATGAACGAGGGGGAAGTGTCTGGCCGGCTCGGCCTGACCGGCTGGCCGGCCGTCGCCGAGGAAGCGGTCATCGCGCGGGACTGCCTGCTCGCCGCGCACGTCGGTTCCGTGCTGCATGTGTGCCACGTATCCACGGCCGGCTCGGTTGAGATCATCCGCTGGGCGAAGGCCAAGGGATGGCAGGTCACCGCGGAGGTAACCCCGCATCATCTGCTGCTCACCGATGAGCTTGCGGTCGGCTACGACCCCGTCTACAAGGTGAACCCGCCGCTGCGCACGGGTGCGGACGTGGCGGCCCTCCGGCAGGGCCTGGCCGACGGCACAATCGATTGCGTGGCGACCGACCACGCCCCGCACCCGCTGGAGGACAAGGAGACGGAGTGGAGCACGGCCGCGTTCGGCATGACGGGCCTGGAGACGGCGCTGCGGGTGGTGCAGCAGGCGATGGTCGAGACCGGCCTGCTCGACTGGGCCGGCGTGGCTGACCGCATGTCGGCCCGGCCCGCCGCGATCGGCCGGCTCGCCGGCCACGGTAGCCCGCTGATGGCTGGGTCGCCGGCCAACCTGACCCTCTACGACCCCGCCCCCTGGGAGGCGGTAGACCCGCGGGCGCACGCGTCCATGAGCCGCAACACGCCGTTCGCGGGCATGGTGCTGCCGGGGCGGGTAGTGGCCACGTTCCTGCGGGGCCGCCCGACGGTGCTCGACGGGAAACTGGCCTGATGCCGGCCACCGCCGGGACCCCCGGCCAGGCGGCGGCATCACCCGCGATCCTCGTCCTCGAGGACGGGACGACGTTCCACGGAACGTCCTTCGGCGCTAGCGGCGGCGAATCGTTGGGGGAGGTGGTCTTCAATACGGGGATGACCGGGTACCAGGAGACGTTGACCGACCCGTCATACTGCCGCCAGATCGTGGTCATGACCGCGCCACATATCGGCAACACCGGCGTCAACGACGACGATCCGGAGTCCCGGCGCATCTGGGTCAGCGGCTATGTGGTCCGGGAGCCGGCCAGGATCGCCTCGAACTGGCGGTCGCGCCGGAGCCTGGATTCCGAACTGCGGGCCCAGGGCGTGACCGGCATCGCGATCAGCGGCACCCGCGCGCTCACCAGGCACCTGCGGGACCGCGGTGCCATGCGGGCGGCGATCGCCACCGACGGTGCCGATCCGGGCGAGGTGCTGCAGCGGGTGCTGGCCAGCCCGTCCATGATCGGCGCGGATCTGGCCCGTGAGGTGTCCACCACCGTCCCCTACACTGTGGACCCGCCGTCCGGCGTCCCGGTCCGGTACCGGGTGGCGGCCGTTGACCTGGGCATCAAGACGGCGACGCCGCGCTCCATGGGGCTGCGTGGCTGCCAGGTTCAGGTGCTGCCGGCCACCAGCACGGCGGCGGAGATCCTGGCCGCCAGCCCGGACGGGGTGTTCTTCTCCAACGGGCCCGGCGACCCGGCGGCGGCTGGTTACGCGGTCGAGGCCATGCGCGGCGTGCTCGCGGAGCGCATCCCGGTGTTCGGCATCTGCCTGGGCAGCCAGATCCTCGGCCGGGCGCTCGGGCTGGGCACCTACAAGCTGCGGTTCGGGCACCGCGGCGTGAACCAGCCGGTCAAGGACCTGCGGAGCGGGCGGGTGCACATCACGAGCCACAATCACGGCTTCGCGGTGGCCATGCCGGACGGCGGTGAGTTCGAGACCCCCTTCGGCCGGGCCCAGGTCAGTCATGTGAACCTGAACGACGGCGTGGTCGAGGGGCTGCGACTGCTGGACACCCCGGCCTTCAGTGTCCAGTACCACCCGGAGGCGGCCCCAGGCCCGCACGACGCGGTGGGCCTCTTCGACGACTTCTGCGCCCTCATGGAGCGTGCCAAATGACGCCGACAACCCCCCGGCTGCCCCGGCCCCCGCTCGCGACCATGATCACGAAGGATTCGGGGTCCTATGTGACGCGAATCCTTCGTGATCACGAAATTCGGCCGGGCCCTGGGGCGGCGGGCGGCGGCCGCGGGGCCGGGGGAGGGGGGCGGGGTGCCTAAGCGGGACGACATCCGGTCGGTGCTGGTCATCGGGTCCGGGCCGATCGTCATCGGCCAGGCCTGCGAATTCGACTACTCCGGCACCCAGGCCTGCCGGGTGCTCCGCCAGGAGGGCATCAGGGTCAGCCTGGTCAACTCCAACCCGGCGACGATCATGACCGATCCAGAGTTCGCCGACGCCACCTACGTGGAGCCGATCACCCAGGACGTCCTGGAAAAGGTGATCGCCGCCGAGCGCCCGGATGCCGTGCTCGCCACCCTGGGGGGCCAGACCGCGCTGAACGCCGCCGTCGCCCTGCATGAGGCGGGCACGCTCACGAAGTACGGGGTGGAACTGATCGGCGCCGACATCGACGCGATCATGGCCGGTGAGGACAGGAAGCGGTTCAAGGAGATCGTCACCGGCCTCGGCGCCGAGGTGCCCGAGAGCTGTATCTGCCACAGCATGGACGAGTGCCATCAGGCGGCGGCGCAGCTCGGCTACCCCATCGTGGTCAGGCCCTCGTTCACCCTCGGCGGCTCCGGCTCCGGCATCGCCTACTCCGAGGATGACCTGCGCCGGATGTGCAGCGCGGGGCTGGACGCCAGCCCGGTCACCGAGGTGCTGCTCGAGGAGTCGATCATCGGCTGGAAGGAGTTCGAGCTCGAGCTGATGCGCGACCGCC
>OBLW0100001618.1_pt1 | contig 18852 bp, 17 predicted proteins | sample 1520161 | NCBI WGS metagenome assembly OBLW01 (sample SAMEA3539309, study PRJEB22396) | soil metagenome | biome: tundra; feature: field; material: soil | place: USA | collected 2010-05 | depth 0.15 m | reverse complement strand
CCTCCAAGTGGATTCTCTCTCATTCCACTTGGTACAAATTTCGCCGGTCAGGTCACTCCGCACACATGACAAATTCGAGGGATGCCGTCCTGCAATAGCTGACCGCCCTGTTTGATGCTCTCAAGGTTCGTGTTAACTATCAGAAGAAGATCATCGGCTGAGGCGAGGCATTTCCCCTGTCTTTCGACGACAGAATTTCCCAAGATGACGTCAATCATGTGCATGTGCGGATCGCTGGGAAACAACTTTGTAACATCGTTCTCCGGCTCATCCCAATATTCTCTATCGAGTTTGGGCTTACCAGCGACCATGCACCAGAGCACTTTCCCAAGCATGTAGACATCGAAGTTAGTCTTAACGTTCTCAAGTCTCACCCCCATACCTCTCCAAGTGGGCGGGGGGATGAAATCGCCCGCTCCTACGGTTTCTCCTTGGTAGCGAGTTATGCGTGGCGGGCGGTCGGGCACATAGACCAAGCCGAAATCGCCAAGGATAAAGTCGTAATCCTTGCCGACGAAGATGTTCGCAGGCTTGATGTCCCGGTGGACGATGTTCTCCTTGTGGAGGGAAGCGACAGTGCTTACGACGGAACGGAAGGCTTTCAACGCGAGAGCCGCGTTGCCTTTGTACTCCAACAGGTGATCTTCTAGTGTGCCATTGGAGAAGAATTCAGTGACCATCCAATGCTCATCAATGTTCGAACCTAACAGCTTCGGCAGACCGGGTCGATTCTCCTGTAGAACGTCTATTTCCTGCTGCAAACGCCTGAGACTCTGTTCCTCATTGTCCCGAAGCTTGAATTCCTTCATCGCTCCAAGCTCTTCCGGTAGGTCCAGACGTGTGTAGTCTCGAATAGCCTCGGCAAACTCGATGGTCATCGGCGTCCTCTTTTCCGCCGTTGTCACGATCATGCTTGGAGGCGCGTACGACTCAATGGATTGGATACTGCGGGCGCGTTGCTTTGTTCTTTCGGGAGTGCGCACGAGGTAGACTTCACTCTGACCACCCTCGCCCAACTTCTCCGGATTTACACGCTCCCAATCAGACTTGTGGCTTTCCATGCCTCGAAATTATAGACCTCGTGAGTTGGGGAAGGTTGCGGGGGTATAATCGCCTGCAACCCACATGCTCACATTACTGGTGTCCATCATCAGTGGCGGCCTGGCAGGTGGTATCGTCAGCGCAATCAGCAACCGTATCTTCCATTGGCGTGCACTCCGGACCCAGTTCTATCCCAAGGTTGGTAACATGTACAGTGCCTACATCATTCGGTTTGAGAAACCGAACGGACGCCTCTGGGTGAACATCGTGGGAAACAACCCCGCAGACGAGGATCAGGAATTTGTGGATCATCGGTCGAACTTCATTACGGAACTTGTCGCCTTCAATGAACTCAAAGAAGCGCGGGTTCTGCGGAAGGCGATTTTGGACAACTCGATGCACGACTTGTCACCGGGCAGCACGAATAAACATGACCTCGGTCCGGAAGCTACCGCTCTGAGCGAGTGCCTGAAAGTCCTGCACAAAAAATTGAAGCTCTAGAATTCGACTACAAAAACGATCATGGACAAATTACTCCTGCACAAACGCGGACTGGAATGGCTCACGAGCCACACTCTTTGGGAATTGGCGAAATATCTAGTTGGAGCAGCATTCTCTGCGGGCCTTGTTAGTATCGGCATCTCACGAATAGTCAATGCCGCAGTTGGTACTGCATTGAACATATTTCTAGTGCTTATGGGCGTGATGGGGATGTTGTGGATGTCCGGGGTGGTCCGATGGTCTAAATCGACCAGCAAAACAGAAGAAGCGAAGTGGGAGGTATTTTTCTTTTCGCCGGGTTTGTCCGTGTCCCTGACTCCCAGTATTGGGCGCGCGATAATAAACCTGCATATCCTCAGCACGAAAGCAACCGAGTTGATCTTCCTGCACGTCACTCTGCGTAACAACAAAGGCACATACCTCGACTGCGAGAGCAGTGAGCCAATCACAATCGAACCGATGCAAGTTACTGCGAAGATGCTCGATAAGAAATTCCCGCCAGCGGAGTTGGCAACATTTGAGAGAGGCGAGATGGTCAATCTGGATGGTTACGCCAAGTTTCGAGATGGCAATTCAATTAAGCAGTTTCGCATCACGATGACCACGATTGCATCAATGTAGCTCCTAGGGAATCGCCCGAGCTTTCTGTGAGACAATGCCTCGATTGAGTGGTTGGGACGGAATCGCGCTGCGTACGCTCAGGCTGCTGGATTTCCGCCTTTCTTACTTCGTACCGACGCTCGGGGGTTACTTCGGCTACATTTCCAAACGTGCAGAAACGGCGGCGTTCGTTGAAGTCACCCTCGCTGCAGTCCACTGCGTCGTCTGGAAGTCCGCGGCCAGCTTGCGAACGCTTGTTCCCTGCGCCCGGAGAGACTTCATCTGCTCGATATCAGCTTGATGGAATTGCCGCCGAGCTGGGCGGCCTACTCTCTTGCCAGCACGTTTCGCCTGCGCCATGCCCGCTCTGACTCGCTCCCGCAGCATCTCCCGCTCAAATTCGGCTACGGCGCCGAGTACCTGAAAAGTGAGCCTGCCTGCTGGCAACGTGGTATCCACGTTTTGTTTTAACGAAACCAAATCGACTCCCAGGTCCCTGCATTCCTCTGCTATGCTCAGCAATTGCTTTAGTGACCGGGCAAGCCTGTCCAAAGCCCATACCACCACTACATCAAACTTCCGCTTTCGCATGTCGGCCAGCAGTGTGTTCAGAGCTGGGCGGTCGTTCTTGGCTCCGCTTTGGCCCTTATCTCTGTACACGGTGCAGCCCCAACTTCGGTTTTCGCAGTACTCTTTCAGCTCCGTCTCTTGCATGTCCGTTTCCTGCTCGTTCGTTGACACCCTGACGTAGATCGCCGCTCTTTTCATCTTCATAGCCCCTCCATCTTTATTTGAGCGAAGGGTGGACCTGAAATCAAGGCACAGAAGCACCCTCGTGGCAAAGCGGCTGAAGTTGGATTTTGGTATATTCTGAACCCACTATGCCTAAAAAATACCCGAAAGGCCACTACAACCCCAACGTTGAGGTGCGCGTCAAGAAGACTGCTAGGAAAGGGAGAGCTGTAATATTGACTATCTTTCTGCCGAGGGAGAAAGTTCAAACCTCCACGCTCAGCTTGAAGCTGCACTCAAGAAAAAGCCATCGAAGCGCGGCAAGAAGTGACCCAGCCGCATGATGACCGCAGTTCTGGCGAGGTACAGATGGGCAACGAAACAAGCTACGATCTTGGCGAGATTGCTCGGTCCGCAAAGATAAAGAGCATCATCGAAATGGCTCTGGACTTTACGGCGATGACGAGGAAATTCAGCAAGGGATCGAGTGCTCGGATCAGAACACAGCTTCAGAAATTCCTCACGGACGTTGATAAAGTGCACGATCAAGCCACCTATGATCGCCTACATGCGGAGTTCTGCGTTTGGTTCATCCAAAACATCCAGATCGCCGAGCGAACTGTCGGCAAGAAAGCCAAGAGGACGATTCCAGCCCACGCCACTTCATTCGGCCACGCGGCAAAAGTGCTCGACATTGCAGTCAAAGTGTACATTTATTATTGCTCGCTGCCGTCCACCGATGTAGCGACCTCCCTCATCCAACTGCTACACGGGGGTCTTGATAACCAAATCATCCGCCATCTAATCGAAAGATTCCCCGACGGCGGGATCACGTCGGAAAACCTCGAGGATGTTGACCGCGTCAAGTACGAACAATTGCAAGGTCTGGTGCGTAGGCAAATACGTGAGGATTTCCATTCAGCCATTCACCCGGTCCAGCACGATGACATACTTTTCCGCAAACTGAACCGGCCCGCCGAGGGGGAATTCCAAATCGCGTTAGGTGAACAAAAAGTGCCCCATAACGACTAATTGCATTGAGTGCTCGTTGAATTAAAAAGACTTGGAGACGTTGATTCAAGGTCTGCAAAACCTTTACGCGTCGGCTCGATTCCCATCAATTCACTTTTCCCCTGCCATGTCTGCCCGTTTACATCACCTTGCCGTTTCCTTTGGCCGGTAATTTCTCGGTGTCCTTTCTCGCAACTGGTCTGGGCGTTTCGGGCAGTGGCATCTCGAAATTCTCGGCGTGCAGTTGCAGCATTCGGGCCAGTTTGACGGCTTCCAAATCACGGCGCGTCATGCTATCGGCCAATCCCGCGGCTGATTGGTCTGTCATCAGCACTTGGTTTACCTGGGTAATCTGCACCGGATTGCCGTCCGTGGACACTCCATGCACCAGCATCCATTCGTGGAACAGTCTCAACTGAATACTGGTCACGGCCTTCTGCATTTCAAGACAGCTGTAAAATCTGGCTTTGTTCTTTTCGCTTGGCCCGTCGTTCACGTCGAATGGTTGACCACCAAATACTTGATCCACCTGTTCTGCCAGCTTCATATATCTAGCCATCATTTGAACCAGATAGGGGGCAGCTGATCGTACGGCTTCCAGTCCAACCAGTTTTTCTTTCAAGGACTTCGCCAAGGCTTTGATTTTGGCAGGATGTTCTGGTGCCCAGTACCCATTCATCCTCCTGGCCTTCCAGTCTCCCAGCCAGGGAATCCTCAGCCACCGACCCGGAGCCTTGCCATTTCTTTGATGATAAGTAGCGGGTTCCGGCCCGATCATCTGAGCGATCCAGTCCTGTTCACTTGGAACTTTTGATTTAGCACGGGCGAATTGATAAATGGTCTTGTACTTCGGACCGCCGGTTTTCTGGTCAAGTTCCTGGCTGAACTCCTCCCACCACTGAGCCAGTTTTGGGCAATAATATACTTGACAAAACAGGATTTCCGGTCTAAGATTTAGGCATGGAACCGAAAACCCTGCAAGCGGCCATCGTTTACTTCTCCGATCCAAAGAACTGCCGCGAATATCTTGTGGCCCGGCGCTGGCCGGATGGCGTGTCCTGCCCCCGATGTGGCAGCAAGAACGTAATTTTCTTGGAGAAGTACAATCGATGGCATTGCCGCGAGAAGCACAAAGCTCCGCAGTTCACGCTCAAGACTGGAACCATTATGGAAGAGTCACCCATCAGCGTTGACAAATGGCTTATGGCGCTGTGGCAGATTGTGAATCGCAAGAACGGCATCAGTTCTTACGAAGTTGCTAAAGCTATCGGAGTGACGCAGAAGTCGGCATGGTTCATGGATCACAGACTTCGCCTTGCCTTGCAGACCGGAACGTTCTACAAGTTCGGCGGTCACGGTAGCGAAGTAGAAGCGGACGAAACCTTTGTCGGCGGCAAGGCGAAGAATATGCACGCATCGCGTCGCGCACAGTTCAAGGTTGCACGCGAATCGTCTATGACTGGCGATGCAAACCTAGTGAACAAAACCGCAGTGTGGGGCGTACTGGATCGGGAGCAACGCAAGGTGCGTGCTACCGTGGTGCCGAAGGTGAACCGCGAAGGACTACAAACGGCAGTTCTGAATCAGGTGGAGCACGGCTCTAAAATCTACACCGATGAGGCAACCGTCTATAAATCTCTGCCGAAGGAATACACGCACGAGTTTGTGAATCACATGGAAAAGTACGTCAATGGCCGGGTTCACACGAATGGACTGGAAAACTTTTGGGCGCTATTGAAGCGCGGTATTTCCGGCACCTACGTTGCGGTTGAGCCGTACCACTTGCACCGCTACCTTGACGAACAGATGTTCCGATACAACAACCGGGCAACGAAGGATAACCCCTTGAATGACTCTGACCGATTCGATATGGCTGTGCGGCAGATCGTGGGAAAGCGGCTCACGTACAAGGAATTGACTGGCAAAGCAGAGGAGCAGCCATTCTAGGAAGAATCCTTATCCCAGGAAGCGTGGGAAGCGGGCCAAATCTTGAGGCCCGCTTTTCTATGTGAGAGGCTTTAGACTTTCAAGGAAAAAGGTAGTTTCAGGCTCTTTGCCCAACACTATGATCTTAGTTGTTTGAATGATTCTCGCACTGTATCTGGCGGGGACGGAGGCCGCGTGTTCTTGGGTAATTGCGCTCTCGAAGGTGCCCTCGTAATCTTCGCCGTTATCTCCCCTTATCTTGAATTTCTTCGGCTCTATATATGCGCCCTGGAGTTCGCCGATTACATCCAAGCCCACCGTCGTTGTCGTATCAGCAATGGTTGTCTGAATTTTGGCCAAAGACTGATATTCGACTACAACGCTCCTCTTCACCTCTTGTTGTGAACGCCATTCCAAAGCGAGACCGGACTGAGTTCTTATGTGAACATCAAACCAACTGTGGAGCTTTTGAACTGGAACTGGCCCGATGTTCTTCGCGATGCTGTCCAGATTCCGCGCTTCGATCATATCGAACACCATTTGAGATGCGTCCTCGATAGGATCGGCGGTGTAAAAGCCCACGTCTTTAGGCACAGTGACGACTACGCCTATTGATCCTGCGTAAGAGTACCCATATCCCAATTTCAAAGGCTCAGGCTGGACGGGCTTCTTGCCCGGTGAGGGCTTGGCTTTTTTTAATTCGGAGTATACCGACGTGAAGAAATCGTCGAACTTTCCCCAAGCTTCCGAAATTGCCGCCAGCGTAATGCGCTCCGATTCATTCAGGATGCGATAGCGGTAGACCTCCAGTTCAAGCTCGGACGCTACTTCTAGAAATTGGGCTTCGAGCCGCTTTTTAAGTTTTTCAAGAGAGCGGACATTGGCAAGCAGAGACGGTGGGGGAGACTGCCCCTTGATCTCTGCAATAGAACGCTCGTATTCCATGATGAGCGCACTGGTGCTTTGGATGCGATCTCGGAGTTCCACTAGGACGCTCATGACTTCGACCTCTGCTCAAGGCTGTCGAACAAGCCGTCAATGGGATCCTGATCTAATCTCAGAGGTATTGTGACTACCGCAATGCCCTTGGGCTCTCTGCTGGCAACGCTGAAGCCATAGACATTTTCTTCCCAATGTTTCTTCGTGCGTACAGTTAGACTTTCGTAGAGCGGCGAGGCTGGCGGATAGAGCAGCACCACATCGGTGTGACACAGAAAAGATTTTTGCGGGTCGTTCTCGTTGGAAATCAGCCACTCGATAAAATCTTGCTGCTCGGGTGTCCCGCTATCGCGGAAACGAGCCTCTGCCAAGACAATAAAGTCCACATCTTCGGGATCAATTTTGTTTGTCAGGAAGCTGCCATCTACCCAAGCTTCGCCTTCGATGCCAACAGAAATGGCCCGTTCATAGATCGCCTCGAATCCGGCCATGATGTCACCCCTCACCGTTGAATCTGGAAATTTACTCACACACAGTTCGCGGAGTTCTTCCACGGTCATCGGATGAAATCCCTGCGCCAATAGCGGCGGAAATTCCTGTTTGTGACGAACGGCGCTCAGACAATTCCAATCCGGGCACACTCCGTGCTACGATGTGAGTGAGCCGCACACCAAGACTTCAAAAAGGCCCCGATGCCAGTCGGGGCCTTTTATCTTATACTGATTTCGGTATTAGTGGGATCGCGATCTTACGATGGTAGGATCACACAGGTATATATCGGAGATTAACGGGCAGGCGCTTATGAAACCACTACCAGCACCAAACGTTCCCGGCAAGACCGAATTTGAGAGGTTTGACAATGCGATGCGGCAGGTCTTAAGCGTGTCGAAAGAGGAACTACTGAAACGAGAGACGAACTGGAAGCATGGTCGTGCTGCACGGAAGAAGCGGGCGAAAAAACTCTAAAACTGTTGCTTAGCGACACTGCACTGCCAAGTGTAGATTCGGTCGGGACCTTTCTTCATGCGAATGGCAATATCCAGTGCCCCGGTCGTGCGATCAAGCGTATAGTACGGGTGGGATAGTCCAGAGATATCATCGTCCCATGTTATCTCTCGCTCTGTAAACGTCGCTGGCGACGCATCTCGCACAATTCCCTCACCTTCAAACTTTGAGGTTCCGGCTTTTTCATCAAACACGACACGTCCGCGTTGATCATTCCTTACGCAATTGAGAGTGACTGATTGCGCCCGTATAGGAATTGTCGTCAATGCGCTCCCCAGTAAAACCAAAACTCTAAGCGATACCCTCATATATGGGCCCCTCTAGGTCAAAGCAAGATTAGCGTTGCTCCTCCATTTTGGCAACTATATTATTACCCAGTTTTGGCTGGACTTCCCGGTAGAAGCGAAAAGCGGGGTTGTGCCTGGAAAAATACTGCAACCCCATTTTGAGCCGAGTAGGGCTGGTGAAGTCAGCATTCAGAATGGCGTCTAATTCTCGTTCGGATTCCTGCAATTCTACGGGCAGTGGTTTGTCCATGACTTCCTCTTCCAGCATGATGGGCTTTTCATTTCGGGCCACGGCCTGTCTCCTATTCAGCTTGCGCCACCATGTTGTTCAGGGCTGCGTTCGCGGCGTCTGTGAATCCGGTGGTTTCCAACTTGTGCTACCAGTTCCAGGGCTTTGCCATCGTTTGGTCCGTGCAGGCACAAACAACAAAAGGCAGGACACGTAAGCTCGCTCTCTTACGTTCCTGCCCACTCAAAACTTCCCAGAAATGTCTTTCCTGGCTTTGTTGTTGTTCTAGGGCATTTCTACCGAACCACGGCTCAAAAGTCTAGACAAAACCGCGTCTAATCAACAACATAGCCAAGCAATCAACAACCTACCAAACTGCTAGTGCCCGACTCCGTCATGCAGCCGGTGACTTGCCACGGTTAAGGAGTAGTGAAGATGGATCTGGCATTTTCGCGTATGTTAGAAAACGCCTTCAATCGACTGTTTCTGGCCAGCATAAACGTTGGTTCCGTGCATCGTGACTTCGCGCGTTAGAAATGTGTAGTTTCCTAATATCACCGCTTTGGGTAGAACAAGGCCAGCGATTGCAGAGACTACTGAAGTCTGTTTCGAACTACGGAGAATGTTGCGGTGCACGCACTCAAATCTCCGAGATCGTTCCCAAGAATTCCACTTGAAAGCGATAGGCCTCACTCAGCCCTTCGGGAGTTGCCAGTCTTGGCCACGCCTCCCGAAAGTCCCGAGCCTTGTTTCATAGTCACTCTTCCGCTTGCGAATTCGCACCGGCCTTGGTTGTTGGCCGAGTCGCCCTTCTGGACGTGGGTAACATTCGATGCCGGCTGCCATCGCTTGATCACCTGGAAAAGGCGAAGCTACGACCCAAGCCTCGGTGCTTTTGGAGGGCATGCAGATAACCGTATTTTGGGGAACAATCACTTCGCCACACCAACTCAGCAGAACTTCACGTAACGCATTCGTGGTGTCCTCAGGAGGAGCGCCAGTGCAAAACTAGGCCACAGTGCGCCGCGTGAGCGATGCATTGCGGCGGATAAAAGTAGTCCACCGCCGGAACTCGGTTCCTTCAGCATTTGCCTTTCGGGCATGGTTCATGGAACACCGGAGGGATGCCCACCGCTCACCATACATGTCAATCATGGTGTCGGGCCGACACGCAAGTTGGTGATGGTTAAGATGCCCGAACCCTCTTCCCCCACAACATCAACCCATACCTGGAATACTTCACCCGCCGCGTTGATTGCAAGCGCTGACCTGTTCACCCCTTTTACTATCATTGCGACGACAATTTTGTCACCGACCGCGTCAACGAGGGTGTCAAGTGCCAAGGCATGGACTGCGGCCTCAGTTGCGATAGATGCTTCGCCCTGACTTAATCCGAGGGCTGTGATTTGTTTGCCGATGGCCGCTATCTTTCCGTGGGGCAGATCTTTCAGCGCTGCGCCAATTTTAGCGCCTAACGCGGCGGGGTTTTGGATCGAAGTCGGATCGAGCGGAGAGTTGGTCAACACGTTAGGCATCGGTCGTGACATGCCAACCCGGGCGACAGGCGCGATGACCGCATCGACTATGCCTTGGATGGCGGTCTCTTCGAGCTGAATATTCTGCTCTTCTAGTTTCTCCTCCGCGGTGGGTGGACGAGGATGTCCGTTGATCGAGGCTGGACCGTTCCGCCCGGCAATGCCCTCGTTCCGCAGAATCTCGTGAGCGCGGTCGGGATTCAGCGACGCAAGAAGCGCCAAGGTCCCAAAGTCCGGTTTGCCATTCGCGACCGCCCCGTGTGAGTTATCCGGGCGGGTCGGACCGCTTGGGGGAACATCCGTTCCCGACGAAGGTTTACGGGTTCCGGAATCGTCTGCCCTCGCGGCGGGACCTGCGGCCATGGCCGTCGGCTGTCGTCGTGGCACCGTAACCGTTATGACGGTGGGCTCGAAGGAAAAAAATTGGCGGCCCGGTTGACTTGAAGCCTCCCCACAGACAACGGTCTCATATTGCAAAGTCGGACCGGCACACAGACCGGTGGGATCACGCCATCGCGTAGGATTGGCGAATCCATAGACGTAAGGGTTCAGCGAGCCGGCGACATCAGGGGATCCAATTACGGGGTCTTCGCTGAGGAAATGCGTGGTGGCGGGATCGTACAGCCGGGCTCCCAAATCGACATAGCCGAGATCCGCATCGGTTGGCCTGCCCAGAAACCCGCGAGTCACATCCGACACAGGAAAAGGAGCCGTCAACCACGGGTCCGTGGGATCCCGTGGCGCGCCAAAAGGATCGTATCCCCGAAGTTCCGTCACCGCAGGTGAAGCCGCATCATCTGTGATGGCCCGGATCGAGCCATCAATATCAGCATGCAAATATCGGGTTGTCGCGTTTCCTGTGAGCGGATCCCGCTGGATCTGCGCGATGACGCGATCATCCGCCTTCAGCAGAAAAATATCAGTGGCCGCACCCGCGGCCGTGCGGCGCTGCTCGTACAGATCCCCGATGGAAATCGTGACATCACCGCCGCTTCCGTAACGTCCGACGCGCGTGCCGAAAGCATCAAAGCGAAACGTGACGCTGGGAGCACCGTTGATGCTGACCGATGACGGCAATCCAAACGCCGTGTAGCTCAACTGACGGCCGGGCGCGGTTGTCAATTCACCAATGGGATTGTATCCAAAGGTGTCAGCATTCACGGAGGTCATCGCGTGAGGGCCCGCCAAGACACCATATCCATACGTGGTCGTCGAGGTCGCGCCAAACAATCCGAAAGGCGGAGTAAACCGGCTGCGGGTGCGCAGATCCCCCGCATCATCGAGTGTGTAGCTCTCTGACGCTTCCACTATCCTTGCAAACGACGACGGTGCACCCACGAGCACCCCCCATGTCTTCAGCCGGTCAAGTGAGTCGTATTCGAAGGTCTGGTCATAGTTGGAGATCTCATCGTAGCGATCCTTGACATCACCGTCGGGGTTGTACTGATACTGCGCACCGAAGAAGGGATGTGGGGCACCCGGCTGCGTGGCGGTCAGCTCCGTTGGAAACCAACGTTTTTCGTTAAAGGCGTGGGTGGCCGACACCCCGTTGCCGAATACTTCCGAGGCAACCTGCCCTTGTGCATTTGTGGATTGAAGTGTCCAGTAGGACTTGGCACTAGAGGTGCACGCTAGTTTACGCGTGGCATCCACGACGGACTCGAGAAAGCCTAAACCGTTGTAGCAATACCGGACGGAAAAAGGCGGCCCCGGTCCCAATGGTTTTGGATACATCACGTTCTGCAGCCGACCGAACTGGTCAAAAATCGCAGACAACTTGTAGAGGGTGCCGTCGATGGTCCAGCTGGTCGAATTCATGCGGCCGGCAACATCATATGACTGGACCGTGCTGATGCCGGAGGGGCTCAAGGTGCTCGCCAGCTTGCCGATGGCGTTGTTGCGTCCCGCCAGATCCACGGCGGTGTCCCACGAGAAGGTGGTCGTGCCATCGCGTGTGATGAGCGAACTTAGGCGTCCTAAGGGATCGTAGTGCCAGTCGATGGTATCGTTTTGCTGGTTCAACTGGTGCCTGGTTTGGTTATAGGCATTGAAAGCGGTGATGGTGTGGCCGCCGTCGGGGTCAAACACATCGGTGCGTCGACCGCGCGAGTCGTAGTGGAAAGTGAAAGTACCGGCAGGATCAGTGAGGGAGCTCGGTCTGCCAAAGGGGCCGATCACCGTCGAGATGCTGATCAGGTGCCCGTCATCCGCGGGCCGGCTGATCGCGACGAGTCGGCCAAGTACATCCGTCGTGGCAATCGACACGTGTCCGGCTTCATCGGTACTTGTTGCCGTCAATTTGTCATAGGCGACCTTTCGCGACGCGCCGTCTGAGTGAATCACGCCGGTGAGCCTTCCCACCGGGTCATATGTGGCCAGATCATCAAAGGCGCAGGGTGCACCACCCTTGTAAACGCACGGCCCGTTGACTTCGCTGACCAGACCCAGGTCGTTGAAACTGAAGTCCGTGAATATCGGCTCGCCGTTGAAGCCGGCCTGCTGCGTTTCGACTATGCCGCCGAATGAATCCAGATTAAATCGCGTGCGTCCGCCATCATCGGTGGCAAGATCAAACCCGGCGCCGTCATAGGCGATACTGGTGCCAACCTCCCCGGCGAGGGCGGTACGTTTCAGGCGCCCAAATCCATCGTATTGCCAGAAGTCCTCGATTCCGTTGGGGTCCATTCGCGCCACGGTAGTGCCAAAAGCAGGGTATTGGGCGAAGCGCGTCACTTGTGCGAGGCCGTTGGTGACGGAGCAAACCCATTGATCCTCCACCGCATCGCGGCAAATCCACAAAACCCGGTGGTCGGCATTCGCGAAGTCATTCATATCAACCTTGCCGACCTGACCATGGGCGTCATAGGAGTACGAGATGTTCAGTTGCTGATCGGCTGCCAAGGCAACCGGGAGGCCGGGCGCGAGCGTGACAGCGCTCGGAACGCCGCGGGCACTGAGCGGCGTGTATTCGATGCGGGTGGCTGCGTTGGTTCCGGAACTTGTGCTCTGGTAAGTGATGCTCGTGGGCATCGACAGCAGCCAGTTAGCCGTGTCGTTCAAACGGTCAATTGTCAAAGCATCCACGGAGCCATCATTCGTGGTGGTAGTCGCGATGTGCAGATCCCCATATTGTGTGTAGTAGAGGACTGTTGTCATCTCACGGACCAACGACGGTACACCGGTGCCCTCCAATTGCTGCTGCACAATGGTGTTGGGCAAGGTTGAATAGGTCACCGCCTGATCGGTCGAGTCGGAACTTACCTCATTGAAATAATCGGAGTATTGGGTCGTGACAGTCCTGTCCAACTCGCTTCCGTCAGGGAGAGAGTATCTTTTGACGAGTTTGGTGGGGCGGCTCGCCTCGGGGTACACCGTTCCGCTGTGGATGGGATCGGAGGTTGTCGGATACGACAGCGCAGTGCCGAAAGTGGTTTCGACGGTCGTCTGGGTTTGCGGGTCCTGGACGGTGGCGCCGGAGAAGCCCACCCAACCCCCGGCGCTTAGGTCGTAGAGGCCATCGGCGTACGAATATACGAATTGCAGCGGCGAGCCGCCGACTCCGGGGTGCGTTACGCTGAAGCTGCTCACCACGGTAGGCCCCTTGACCACGCCATACTTCTGCAGCACCGCGAGGGAGCCAGGACAGGCCGGTGGGGCGCACTGCTGACTCTGAACGCCGGGATTTTGCACGTGATAGGTGGCAGGATCGGTGAGTGGCGAGTAGTTGATGTGCGTGGTCAATCCGTTGTCGATGACATACTCGGCCAATCGTGCAACCGGCATGCGCAGGTAGACATGCAGTTCACCCCCCACCACCTGGACGAGATCGGGCACGCCGTCACCGTTCACGTCCAAAATCTGGGATAGCACCGTACCGTCATCGGCTTCGTCGGCGCAGGGCAAAGGCTGACCTCCCTGGTCGGTGGGAGCGGTCAACGAAGGCTGGTCACCTGAAGACGCGACGAATGCGTTTCTTTGGATATGGGTGAGCAGCACCGGGTGGCCCTGACCTGTGGTGCGGCAGTTGACAAAGAGGATGCTCTCGGAGCCCTCGCCGTCGAAATCGAGAATCCGTACACCCGGATCCGGTTCAAACGCCGGCGAGGGGAAGGAGGCGGTGGCCGCGATCACCGGTTCGTTATGCATAGGGTCGACCACCGGATCGAAGCCGCGGCCCGAATTGCCGATCGGACCGCGCAGTGGGCCACCCGTATTGGGCCACCGGACGAGATCCGGCAACCCATCGCCATTGACGTCCAGAAACAGATCAATCGAACCGGGGATCATGTTGCCCGCGGCGTCGGTGATGTTGATCTGCTCTCCCGGAATCAGTCCGAGAGGCGCGGCGCTTTGCTTACCATCCGAGTCGACCGCAAATGCGTAGTAAGAAGGAAGGTAGCGCGTCCAGATGCCCGCAGCGTCAGGCGACTGCACCCTCAACAGCAGTTCGTTGGTGCCATCACCGTCGATGTCGACGAGTTGGATATTCTGATCGCCTACGGCGACCGCGCCGGTGGCGGCCTTAACCTGAATGGGTGAGGACTCGGACAGACACGGACTTGGGCATCCCGCCTGTGCAGGGATCAACCCGTGAGTAACGCTCCCAGTCCAGAGGAACGTGCTTCCCCCTTGCGGATCTGCCACGGTGGGTACGGCCGTCACAATGTCCGGAAAACCATCCCCGTTGATATCGCCTACATACGGCATGGGAGTGATCAATTGGCCGCTCACCGTCGTACCCAAGTCTCCGAGCCCGGCGCCATTAATGGCGACCTGCTGATCAATCTCCGTGGTGTAGAGCTTTGACAGGTCGTTGCCCGCCAAGTAAATGGCGACCGGCCACAAAACGGCACTCGCGCCCAAACCCTGAAGCTGCGCTCCTCCGCCCACGGCAATCACATCGGTGCGACCATCGAGGTCCATGTCGATCGCGCGGATCTGCGCAGTTGCAGGCAGGTTGACGGCCACCGGTGTCGGCGTACGCGCCGTCAAGATCGTCGTCGGATCCGTCTTTGAACCCTGGTAGCAGCTACTCTGAAGGTACTTCCACGCCCGCGGCCACGGCGGTGGTCCGGTCGGGGGGTCCATGGTCGCAATCAGCAGATCATCGCACCCATCGCCATCGATGTCGGCCGGCACGAGACTGGTGAAGAGTTTGCCGACGGAAGGTGTTTTTGCAGAGGTGTTGGTCGAGTCGTGAATACCGGTGTCTAGATCAAAGTATTCATTGCTCCGCCATGATGGCGTCCATTGCAACCGCAGCCCGGTGGAACAAACCCCGTCAGCAAGCGCTGATGTCGCCCGCGCATCGCATTGCTGAACCTGCTCGAGCAAGGAGCGTGCGGGGCCGTGAGGAGAGCTGGCTTCAACCCCGTAGACAATGCGGTAGATTCGGACCGCACGGGAATTGAAAGGGTCGGGTGCCGACATGGTGACCCGGGCAAGCCGCTTGTCCGAAAACTGCCTGAATCCGGCGACGTACCATGCAAATACATCCGTCCTGTCTTCGTAGCCGAACACCACGGATCGCTGTGGCGTGAGGGAGCCATCGAGCGCTTCAGTGTAAGTGATGGCCGAAGGGAGCTGCTGCACGCCGTTCTTCGTGTCGTTGGACAGCGTGTACTTGATCCGCATGGCGTTGCCAAACCTGTCCTCGGTTCGATCAAGACTCCAGCCGAAACGAACCATGGCGCTGGTATTCACAACCGGTGTCGGGTCGATGAAGCTCTTCGTGCTGACAACCAGCTGGTTGCCCTCAATGCGCGAATTCGAAGAGGCGGCATCGATGCCAAAGGAGAGGATTTCCCCGTTCTTTTGGAAGACTTGAAAGTATTGCGGGCCGAGTCCGTTGGAATCGAGCGGGCCGGAAACTATCTTGCTGTAGGAATCTTCTTGGGTCCGATATTCCGCGCCTGCTGTTCCATACTGGCCCTTGACGACAACAAGACGCTGACCGGCGAGGCAAAAGACGTCCGTTGCGTCGTATTGAACAACCTTGTTTCTGCCATCAGTCGCCCGGGTACGGGCGCAGCGCTCGATACGCGGAAATCCTGACAGCTGCCAGCCCACGCCCACGATCCCGTTTGAGTTTCGGCTGCCATACTGAAGAGCGAGCGAAGGCTCAATGCCGCGGCGCCCCGGTGGCGTCCATAGAGGATAGGAGTACGTCGCCTCACCGTCCCGACTGACCGAGAAATGCCCACCCGGTCCGCCACTGAAACTTGTTTCGCCTCCGGAATTGTCAGTGCCGACAATGGTGCCGGCGGGAATATCCAGAGGGGGAAGACAACTGCAGCCCCCCATGCCCAGTGAGCAAACAATGAGGAGAGCACCGCAGCGGAATACGGGTGTCGCTCTTTGGCCTTCCATAGCTTTCCTCGAAGCTTTCGTCGATTAGTCGACTAATAGCACACAGCCAGAGGAGACCAGAAAAAGTCAATCTCCGAGCATGTTCCAGGCCGGCTCGTGCTGCATCATCTTCTCGTACGAGCGTCCAGAAGTCTATTCTTCGGAAGGGACTGAGTTTCCCCCAACACGCCACGCGCGACGCGAATAGGACAACTCGTCCTTGTAGGCGATAGCGCTGCCTATAGTCAAGCGTTCGTCGCGCCGGACGGTGCATTATTAAATTCCTCGACATATGGTACAGACCCACCGTAAGCCTCGTATCCAAGCGCAAAAACGGGGATATGTAACAAAAAAAGATACATATTCGGTACACTGACGGTACACTCCTCAGCTTTGAGTGCTTACGGTGGATACTTCTAAATTACGGTCACTCAGTTACTTAGGGCTACGCTCGATTACGGTAATATTTGTTGTATTTTCAATGACATAGAGTCTTCGCAGGAAACTCAAAATCCGCCGACCCTCGGGTCTTGGGGGTTCGACTCCTCCTCTCGGCACACCGGTGCAGCCGCCAACTTATTGTTTTGGGCCTACGAAGAGCTCCAGGGTTTGAGGGTCGCCGGAATGCTCCCTGTTAATCCAGCCCTGTTGTAGTCCAGAATCGACGAGTGCCTTTTGTAGGGCGGTCGCGTCTTTTGTTCGATCTGCGCTTGTCTTGAGTTGGAAACCGGGAACTGGAAAACGAAATTGTTTGCCACCATCGAAGGTGACTTGCAATCCGGCGTCCGAGAATATTTTTATCAGTTGATCGGCAAAATCGAAGGCTTCAGCATTCCCGGCCATTGCAGAGACTGTCAACTGCTTTCCGTTTAATCCGGAGAGATGTTCTTGCAATGATTTAGCTCGTTCGTGGGCGATCGTGCGGGGCGAAAAACGTTCCTCGATCCGAAGTCGAGCGGCTCTTTCTTCCTCAACTTTGAGTTGAAGCGTTAGATTATCTCGCTCCATTTGTTGGTTGCGCTGTTCCTGATCTCGATTGCGCTGTTCCTGTTCTTGATTCTGCCGTTCCTGTAGCACTACGAGCTGTTTTCCCACAACCCAAATGCCGAAGGCAAACAGGGCTGTCAGTGTGAAAGCAACACTGGCCAGAAGCAACAGCCAATTATTCACAGCAGAAAGCTTACTGAGGGAAGACCACCATTCCGTCGTCGAATTTCCTCGCCGGTCTGTCGGGCGTATTGGCCCTTTCACACTGTAATGAAATTGTAATGGTTTCACGATTAGAACGAGTCTGTTCCAAGCAGAACAGATCAAATTGACAGTCTTGTAACCCATTGAAAAGAGGAATAGAGTTGAAGACTTTCATAACGGTTCAGAACCCACTTGTGTATTGCTAAACCGTTGTACGGGCCGCACCAGCTTCACCATTCCTTCATGGCTTTCCTCCTTCGTTAGTAGAGTTACGAAGGCCCTATCTTGCCTGGACGAGTCTTTCGAGGGCAGGTCAAAGGCTCCTGGCATCGCAGCTAAGAAATGGATGCCGGAGCAGCGGATTTAACCGCGATCCACTGCTCCAGACCTCATTTCCCGTTCAAAACCATACATAACCGATGACTCACATTCAGATTGGGATAGCTTGGAATTGACCTAGCGAATGAGTATTCCCCGACTCAATGGCGGCATCGGTCTGTTTCACCGTCGTTTCGCTCCATTGCAACTCGGATGCCCTCGTGCGCCTGATGGTGACAGCAATCGAAATGATCCTCTATACGGGGGACTCCGACTTGGACATTCGAATCGAGAACGCGAAGGACATGATCCGCGAGTTCAAGCACGTGTACCCAGAGGCGTGGGAAATTTAGGAGACGTTCCGGTCGGGAAAAGCAATGATCGCCAAGACCGATAGATTCTGGCAATTAACCCCCACTCTCGGCGGCGACAGACCGCCCTGCGAGATGCCGCTGGGCAAAGAGGGCCAGATACGTGCGTACGGCATGTGCGGCGTCCAAGCCACCGAACTTTGCAGCAAGCCCGCGACGGAATGTGCGTGGTGCAGCGATGATTGCGACGGTCACCTGCTGTGCCGCGAATGCCAGATCGCGGTTTGCGGCGACTACTTTAGCGGCGATGCCCCGGAAGAGATAGTGATCTGACACGTAAGGACAGTCCGCGTGGACGATCTGCCATAATCTTCCCATGTGCGGACGCTACCGACTGTCGCGTAGGAAGCAACTTGTCGAGGAATATTTCGATAGTGCCCCTTGGGATGATGATTGGAACCCGCGCTTCAACATCGCGCCGACTCAGCTAGTCCCGGTGATCCGCCAGAATCCGAAAGAACCTGTTCGCGAGTTGTCGCTGATGCGCTGGGGATTGATTCCTTCATGGGCCAAGGACTCGTCCGTCACTGCCAGCATGATCAACGCAAGATCGGAAACAGCGAGCACGAAGCCAGCGTTCCGCGATGCCTTGAAATCCCGCAGGTGCCTGATTCCTGCGGACGGCTTTTACGAGTGGATGCGCACGGGAAAAGCTAAGCAGCCGTACTGTTTCGAGGTTGGTGAAGGTGAACTGTTCGCGTTAGCCGGGATATGGGATCGCTGGAAAGAACCAAGCGGCAACTGGGTGAAAACCTGCTCGATTCTGACCACGACCCCGAATGCCGTGACCTCTGCCATCCACGACAGAATGCCAGTCA
>OBLW0100001617.1_pt1 | contig 18853 bp, 17 predicted proteins | sample 1520161 | NCBI WGS metagenome assembly OBLW01 (sample SAMEA3539309, study PRJEB22396) | soil metagenome | biome: tundra; feature: field; material: soil | place: USA | collected 2010-05 | depth 0.15 m | reverse complement strand
TGGTTCCCGGAGGAGTTCGACTGGGTGGTCGGAGCCTCCTATCGCGGGATGCCGACGGTACGTAGCACCGTCCGCAATGTATGGGCTGAGAATATGGCCGTACGTACCGAGATGTTCCACGCAGTCGGTGGCTTCCGGTCTGGATTCGGAAAGGTCGGTGATCGCTCGCGTCCGGAGGACACCGATCTGTGTATTCGGATGTCCGCTCACGTGGCCGGAGCCCAATGGGTGTATGTGCCGGACGCGGTAGCGGAGCATCACGTTCCCACGGAGCGGGCTAGCTTGTCTTTCTTTCTCCGCCGAAACTACCTCGAAGGCCGCGGCAAGGTGGAAATGATGCGCCTGCTCGGCCGCCAAGAGAACTTGCAGGACGAACGAAACTATCTGCGTCGGACGTTGCCGGCAGGGGTTTCGGCGGGACTCCGGACTGCAGCCCGGCGCCAGGACTTGAGCGGGTTGCTCAAGGCCGGTGCCATCGTTGCCGGGGTTCTTGCAGCTGGGGTCGGAGCCGTAACCGGAATGTACAACGCGTAGGGGATAATCCGTGAATTCCCTAAGAAAGCCTGGATCAAAAGCGTGGCTCAATAACAGGTTAGGCGAGGATATAGATAGCATGTCCGTTCTCGGGAGTGCGCGCGACCTAGCTGGTCGGCCGCGTATTGGTACGCCGCTTTCGATTGCCCCGGACCGGACGGTCTGCGTCGTCATTGCCTGCTTCGACGTGCAGCGGTGGGACCTGGTGGTCCGGGCCGTGCGGTCGGTTCGTGACCAGGATTACCCGCACGAGCTGACCATCGTTGTCGACTACAACGAAGACCTCTACCGGCGAGTGCTTGGTGCTGTTCCAAAGGATGTGTCCGTCATCCGGAATACCCGATCGCGAGGCGCCGCTGGAGCCCGCAACACGGCGGCTCTTGCGTCAGGCTGTGCCCTCGTGGCATTTCTGGACGACGATGCCAGTGCGCAGACAGGATGGCTGCGATCGCTTGTGCACGCCATGGATCGGCCCGGTGTGGTAGGCGTCGGTGGGCGAATCCTTCCCGGATGGCAGGAGGACCGCCCACGGTGGTTCCCCCCGGAACTCGGGTGGGTGGTCGGCGCGAGTATCGCCGGTATGGGGGCGACGGCTTTCCCGGTGCGCAACGTGTGGTCCGCCAGCATGATGGTGGACCGGGTGGCCTTCCAAACGGTAAACGGATTCAGAGAAGACTTCTGCAAGGTAGGAAGTGCGGCTCGACCTGAGGACACGGAGCTGTGCCTGCGGATCAGTCACGTCTACGGCGCCGCAGGGCAATGGCTAATGGTGCCTTCGGCTGTGGTGGAGCACCATGTACCTGCGCATCGAGCGACCCTGCGGTATGTCGTGGATCGCTGTTGGTCGGAGGGGAATGGAAAGGTGCGGATGCGCGCCCTGTCTGCCGACTACCGCCGGGCGCTAGTTGACGAAAGAGTGTACTTGAGTAGGACGATCCCCCGCGGCGTGGGGGTCGGAGTGCTAGAAAGCCTGCGGCTGTGGAGCCCAGATGGATTGTTGCGCGCCGGCACAATCTTGCTCGGAGTAGGGGCAGCCATCTTTGGGGCCCTCGCCGCAACCATCGGCGGACCGCGTGCTCGACATCGACAGGGAGAACCAAGATGACCGCCGTCACCACCGCGCAGCACGGTGTCAGCGAGCGGGTCAGGTGGACTCAGTCCATACCGCCGTGGCGGTCGGACGCTGACGAGATGCGAAGTGATCGGCTACTCACGGCCTGCTGGAGGGCGACCCCTGGCTCCTGGTGGAGGGTTTCGCCTACCCATTCGGGCTATTGGAACCGTGCTTCCCATGCGGCTGCCGACACCATACGGCTCTGCTATGCCTGTGCGCTGGGCGACGTCATAGTGACGCCGCTCGGCGACATGTTGACGTTGTCCCGGCTGACTGTCAATCCCGGCCTCGGTATCGTCGGCCTAGCGGGCATGCTCCGGACCCGGTCGGCTCATAGCCGCCGGAGTCCGGCGGCTATGAAGCAGGTGACCTTGCGGGGTCTGCTTGGGGCGGTAGCCGAGGTGCGTGGCAATTCGCACCAAGGGCGGTTGGCGTGACAGCCTCTGCCGAGTCAGTCCGCAGGCAGTTCGCGGCGCCCAGCGGTCTCTGCGAGGACGCGACTCACACCCCAGCCATACGATCGCGTCTACCAGTAAGCGTTGTCGCACTCCTCGCCGCGACAGGTGTTGTGGTGGTCGCCGCCGCCTATACGGGCGGCCGCCTCGGATTTATCGTCTCACCGTGGGGGAATCGCGTTTACTGGCTTGGTCAGGCGCTGATCGTAGTTCCGGTAACGATCCGAATGCTTTCCCGGCGGGCTCTTACAGAGATCGAGATCGTGACGCTCACCGTCGTGCTTACGGTGACAGAATACCTGTCGAAGGTGTGTTACAGTCCCGCCGCGTTCACATTCGCGGACGAGCTCCAGCACTGGCGTGGAACAGTAAATCTCCTACACACGGGTAACCCTTTGTCCGTTAACTACGCGCTTCCGATCAGCCCGTACTATCCAGGTCTGGAAGAAGCCACCTCGGCCTTGATATCTGTCACGGGCTTGTCAGTCTTCGTGGCCGGGCTGGTTGTGGCGGGAGTTGCTCATCTGCTGTTCATCTGTCTTCTCTACATGATCTTCCGGGATGTTGGGCGCTCATCCCGAATCGCTGGCATCGCCGTCCTCTTCTACTCCAGTAACGAGGGTTTCCCATTCTTCGATTCAATGTTTGCCTACGAGACGCTCGCCATGGCATTCCTAGGATTGGCGTTGCTCGCCGCTTGGCGGCTCGTCGCGCCGGGGGCAGTTGGGGGCCGAGGGGGATGGTTCACCATCGCGGTGATGTCAATCATCGCCACGGTGGTCACCCACCATGTCACCAGCTACATACTCGTGGGGACGCTCGTGCTCATAACCTTGGCAAGCCTGGTCACAGGTGATCATCGCCGGGCGGCGTGGCCCGCCGTCCTGACGCTGATTTCGTTGGTTGCAGTGGCAGGCTGGGTCGTGTTCAGTGCACCCGAGACCATCGGCTACCTGGAGCCAGTGGCCGATGAGGTGCTGGGCGGAATTCGTGCCGTTATAACGGGCACACACTCGAACGCGCCGCCCGTCTCAAAGGGGCCGCTTGGTAATCAGATCCTGGCAGGTGCGGCCGTCCTGACCCTATCGGCACTGCTACCAGTTGCCTTGTGGCGGATTTGGTCGCGCGGTCGTCACCAGCCATGGGCGGTGGCCATGGCGATAGGTTCGCTCAGCTGGTACGGAATAGTCGCCGTGCGCCTTGTGATCGCGGATGGTAACGAATTGGCCGGCCGTGCGGCACCGTTCGCGTTCGTGCCCGCCGCGCTTATCGCCGCCGCCGCCGTCGCTCGCCTCGTCAGTGTCAGCTCACGCCGGCAGTCCTCAGCTATTGTTGCTGGTGCCATCGTAGGTGTGCTTGTGCTCTTGTTTGACGGGCTGGCCAATAGCTGGCCACCGTACTGGGAACGCTTGCCAGGTTCTTACCAGGTCGATGGGTCCGAGCGGTCGGTGGGGCCTGAGGAAGTCGCTGCGGCAAGCTGGGCACTGGCGGCGCTTGGGCCGGGGAATCGTTTCGCGGCCGATTTCAGCAACTCCGTAATTCTTGGCAGCTATGGTGATCAGAATCCTGTTAATGACGACGCGTACCTTTACGTTTCGAATTCGTATACGCGTTCCGATGGAGAGAAGGTCCGAACGCAGGCGATTTCATACGTCCTCGTCGATCGGCGGCTCAGTTCGGCGCTACCTGCTTCTGGCCAGTACTTTGCAGATGACTCGGAAGCGGGCCGGTATACCCATCCACTGGCGCTGGCGGGTCTGACCAAGTTCGACCATGTCCCTGGTGTCGGCCGTCTGTATGACTCCGGCAACATCGTCATATATGACCTAGAGGGATCGGAGTACTATGCGCCGTAGCAACGCAGATATTGCGGTCACTGCAGCGGCTGCGCTCATTTCCTTCGTAGCAGTCGTAGTTGGTGCGCCTGTCCCCGTAACGACGGTCCTCGGCATTGCCCTGGTTGCCGCCCCGGGCTACCTCTGGGGCGAGGTGCTCCTCGGCTCCCGCGTGGTGGGGCTTGAGCGGATTGGTGTGGCCGCCGGGCTGGCTCTTGCGGTACCCGTTATTGGGGGCCTTGCGCTGTATGCGGCCGGAGTGCCGCTACACCGTCTCGCCTGGGCAGGCCTGCTCGCGAGCGTGGCCTTGGCGGGCGACGCAGTTTTGCTGATTCGAGGTCGGCCCACCCCCCCGGAGTCGCTACGCCGGTCACGAGGACCGAAGCACGTGTCGGCCTGGCATGCCGCTGCGTTCGGCGCCGCCGTGGTGATTGCTGTCGGTGCGGTAACGGTCGCCCGCGTGGGAACGGCGATGCAGCGCTATCCCGGCTTCACCCAGCTATGGCTGTCGCCGCGGCACGGTGACAGCCGCACCGCATATCTCGGCGTCAGCAATCACCAGGGCGAGCTGAGTCGATACCGGCTGGTATTGCTGCGTAACGGCCACTTGAGCGGCACCTGGAATCTCACACTCTCCGATGGCCAGACCTGGCAGCGGACGGTCACCTTCACTGGTAAGTACTCCATTGCCGCAGACCTTTACCGATTGCCGGACCTTACTCACCCGTACCGGTATGTCGCCGCTGACGGCGACAGGGGTACTTAGACCGTGACTGACACGCGGCTGAGCCATGCCGGCGAAATGCCCGGGCCAGACCTGCCGACCTCTGTGCCGCGGCAGTCGATCCTGGCGGTCCTTATAGCTATATGGCGGCGGCATGAGGATCTGCTGGGTGGTGCAAGCAGCCTCGTCGCGACGACCGGCGTGACTTCGGCCATGGGTTTCGCCTACTGGGCGCTCGCTGCGCGACTGTTCAGCCAGCGCGCGGTCGGATATGGTTCGGCTGCGATATCGGCTATGGCGCTGCTTGGGACGATCGGCATGTTCGGTCTGGGCACCGTGCTTATCGGTGAACTGCCCCGGCGCAGGCCTCGCGTCGGCTTGGTCGGGGCAGCACTACTCGCGTGTGGCCTTGGATCGCTGCTGCTCGGACTAGGTTTCGCTGTGGTGGCGCCGCTGGTCAGCGGGAGATTCGGGGAAGTAGGCAGCGCTCCTGGTCGGGCGGCGCTGTTCTCGGCTGGGGTGGCGCTGACTGGGATAGGCCTGGTGTTCGACCAGGCGACCATCGGCCTGTCGCGCGGGGGACTGCAACTGTCACGCAACCTGGTATTCACAGCCGTCAAGCTGCTGGTGCTGCCCGCTACTGCGTTCATCCTGCACGACGAGCTTGGGGTCGGCATCATCCTGGCCTGGGTGGTGGGTATAGCGGTATCGATGGTGGCGACCGCGGTCCGGCTGTGGTTCAGCGGCTCGCCCGTCCTGGCCCGGCCTGACTGGCGTGTCTTGCGTGGTCTCGGCAGAACCGCAGTAGCCCACAACTGGCTGAACCTCGCCATCGCGGTTCCATGGTCGCTGATTCCGGTGTTGGTCACAGTGGTGGTAGGGCCATCGGCGAGCGCTGCATTTTACGCTGCCTGGACGCTGACTAGCTTCCTGTACGTCGTGCCGACGCACCTGTCGACTGTTCTCTTTGCGGTAGCGTCAGCCGACCCACAAATCATTGCCCGCAAGCTGCGCTTCACTTTGCTGCTATCGGCCTTGATCGGGCTGCCAGGCATGGCTATTTTGGGCCTAGGTGCCCACCTGGCGCTAAGCATGTTCGGTCCTGGTTATGCGCGCGCGGCCACTCTGCCGTTGTGGCTCTTGGTCATTGGTTACTTGCCTTCTGTCCCGCGGGTTCACTACATCGCAGTGTGCCGGGCGGCCGGGAAGATATCACGTGCGGCTTTCGTTCTGACGACGTTCGCCGTCATGGAGGTGGCCGCCGCGGCGGCTGGAGGAGCATCAGCCGGGCTGAACGGGCTCTCGTTCGCGCTTCTCGCAGTGTTCCTGGTCGAGGGGGTGGCGACTGCCCCTGCTGTGCTCGGCACGGCTGCGGGCCACGGACGCCATCGGCTTGGAGACTCGCTGACCGCGTCCCCCGATTATCTCGCGGGCAACACGCGAGCCCGCGGCAGGCTCCCCGGCGGGGCGGAGAATTATCTGAGTAAGCGGGATCGGCAGGAGGCGGGGATAGCCGCCTTGCAGTCGCTCGCGGAATCTGCAGCGTTGTCCGCCTTCCCATTTCCCCGGTGCCCGCCAGGCTGTCGCCTATCGCCCCCGCTCGGGGCGCGGGAGAGCGCGCCTGGCGCGACCAACCGTCCGATTCGGCCGGATCACCGGGCCCGCACCGAATAAGAAGGGAAAAATGAGCCAGCAGGAGTTGGAGCAGGGATCGCTTTCGTCTGGTCGGAAGCGAAACATCGTCTTGATCGTTTCAGACTATATCCCTGCGCGTGGAGGAACCACTACCCAGACAAGGCTTCACGCGATGGAGTTCGCGCGTAATGGCTGGGGAGTGACAGTGTTGACGAGACGCTTGTGGACTCGTCTCGGGGGGGAGGATATCGATGGGATCTCGGTTCGACGAATCGGGATTCCCGGGAGAGGAAGAGTAGCAAAGGGCATCTATCTGGCAATGTCATGGCTTTGGCTATGGCGTCGTACACGCACGCTCTCAGCGGTCAGTGTCATTATGGACGCGGACTTCGCGATCGCAGCCCGACTGTCCGGACTGGGAAGTCGGACAGTCCTGACTTGGGTCACCCGTGGCGACCCTACCCGGTTTCTTGCCGGTCAGGCCGGGGTGCTCCGACGCAGGCTCCTCAAAACCTGTCGTCACGTGGCACTGACACCTAATATGCGTACGGAGCTAACAACCTTGGAAATCTCCGAGGTGGTGATTATTCCAGTGCCGGTTGATACAACGCGATTTCGGCGGCCGACCGAACTTGAGAAGCGAGATGCGAGGGCACGGCTCGAGCTTGTTTCAGAGAGTGTCATCCTGTTCGTCGGCCACCTTCAGGAGCGCAAAGGGATTGATCTTCTACTCAGAGCCCTCCGAAATCTCCGGAATAGTGGCCGAAACGCCTGCCTTGTGGTCGTTGGAGGACCGGTTGAATCGATAGACAGACAGTACGTACAGAGACTAAAGAATTATGTGAATGAGGAAGGGTTGGCTAACGATGTTATATTTTGCGGTGCCCAGGATGATGTACTTCCATTTATGTTTGCTGCGGACGTATTCTGCCTCCCATCACACCGGGAAGGTATGCCGAACGTGCTTCTTGAGGCGATGGCTTGTGGGCTTTCCTGCGTAGCTCCAGCTTCAGCGGGAGGAGACGAGCTGCTATTCGGAGGAGCTGGAATAATTCCTCTAACCAATTCTCCTGAAGATCTCTCGGAAGCAATCGATCACATCCTTATACATGCTGAAGAGCGATCTGCTGTCGGTGCATCCGCGGCTTTCCGCGTCGGGGGTGAGAACCAGCCAGTAAAGATCGTTGAGGAGTACGAGAAATTCTGGTGATCAATCTCCGCTGGATTGGTAAGGGGCGTGTTCGTGCCCAGACCGCACTTCCCGGAGCTGCACCGGCGCGATGCAATGCTGACGCTCAGGTGAGGAAGTACCACCTCGAAGACCGTGTGGATCATCCCCGTTGCCAGTCATGGGACCATTCTGAGGAGCCACCATCGTCGGCCGAAGAGACATTTGGCTGAAGCAGGAGATGTCAGCGGATGGTTCGTGTCGACCTGGCGGCACCACATCTTGACCTTGGCTATGACGGCGCGAGGTGGTAGTCGGCTGGGGAACCTCGGCATAATCCGGGCCGGCTGCTGGAACCTTCTTTCTGATCGCGAGGGCCGCGAGAGAGGAGCTTTGTTGTGAGCAGCAGATCAACGCGTGGACATGTGAGCGGGCCGCTAGCCTGCTATGCGGAGGAGTTCCGGCAGGATCTCCTCGGTCGGGGTATAGAGAGGGTCTGCCGCGTGTCAGGTTCCTCATGGCGCATGTGAGCCGCTGGCTTGCAGCGAAGGACCTTGAGCCTGCCGATCTGGGCGACTGCGATGTCGAGCGTTCGTCGCCGCGCGCCGAGCGGGGGAGGGTCGCGGGGCCGTTCCTACCGCGACCAGACACTACATTTATCTCGTATCAGGAATGCTGACCGCTACATAACAGTACTATGGACTCACCATACTCGGACGGCTCACCAGTGTGCCGAAGGTATGGACGTGCGATAAGGAGGACACGTGCCGAGTATCGAGGAGAATGTCAAGCAGTGGAATGAGGACTGGGACTGGAGCCTCGCTGGCGAACCGTGGTCGAGGAAGTGGGGAAGCGCAGCTAACCAGTGGTACGGCTGCATTTACCCTCGAATCCGGCGATTCATGCCAGCGTCTGCGATCCTGGAGATCGCCCCTGGTTTCGGGCGCTGGACGGAGTTCCTCCTACAGCATTGTGACACCCTTATTGGCATCGACGTCGCTCCTAAGTGTGTTGATGCCTGTAGACAGCGATTCGCCGATCGCCCTGGGGCCAGTTTCGAAAACAACGACGGTCGTTCGCTGCCTACGGTGGCCGACTTGTCCATTGACTTCGCTTTCAGCTTCGACTCGCTGGTTCATGTGGAAGCCGAGGTCCTCAAGGAATACCTTGCCGAGCTGGCCCGAGTTCTCAGGCCCGACGGTGTGGCTTTCCTCCATCACTCAAATTACGGCAGCTACCAGCGCTCCGCCCATGCCCTGGCGCCGCTCCAAGGTGCCTTCGATCATCTGCCGGGCAAGGCGCGGGCCGGTCTGGAACGGGTCGGTGCGTACCGAGGGTTCCACTGGCGTGCGCCAACTGTCTCCGCTGCCTGTTTCGCCGAGCTATGTGAAGATGCGGGACTGCGGTGCGTGGGTCAGGAACTGGTTAACTGGTCAGGTGGGGTCATCCTTCTTGACAGCATCTCGGTGGTGACCCGCCCTGGGTCACGTCGGGACCGTCCTAACCGGGTGGTGAAGAACCGGCTATTTCTCTCGGAGGCCCGTTCCGTCCGGCGGTCGGGTTCGGTCTTCGACTTGTCCCTGTAAATCTAGATATGATCAAATAGCGGCTTCGTCCGAGTAGGGTTTGGTCGCATCTCCCACTGCGTCGATCTTGGGTTGCCCCGCTTTGACGGGCACGGTTGATGGCTTCAGGTCTGACACGAAACTGGGCCCTAACCGGCGCGCGGTAGCGAAACCCTGGCCTGTTGATGTCGGCAAGGGATGGTGCGCAGCGTTGTATGTGCAATCGGGAGAGCGCGTGACGATTCGCCGGATCGGCGGCAACGGGCCGGCAGAGGATGGCCCGTTGGTCAGGCGGCCTCCGCGGCGGTGATGGTGAGGGTGCAGCCGGGGCTGAGTTTTTCCAGCTGCCGCAGCAGGTGGGCCCGGCGCTGCTCGGGCGCTCTTCGCCTAGTGTTGAAATCCGCGCAGGTGGCCTCGTATAGCTTGCCGCTGCGGAGCAGCTGGTATCCGATCTTCAGCAGGGTGGGCGACGGCGAGGATGGCCTTCTTCACATCCGGCGCTTAGAACACGTTGCCGAGCCTTTGCAGCTCCGAGGTCCGGGACTGTGCGACCTTGGCGCGGTGCCGGACGACATCGTGGGCGGCCTTGATGTCCAGAACCTACATGCCTGCCAGCCTCCCAGCTCCAGTAAGGGGAACAGCACGCATGTCGCCCGCGGAGCCCCCGAAGTGATCTGACAGCGTTCACGAAGCAACCGGGAAGACCCCGAAGGTGAGGGCTCCAGCGTCAATCTTAGGTGCGGTCTCACAGAGTCAAGCGCAACCGACGTCGGCGGGCAAGATGAGCACCATCATCCTCAATCCCAGGGAGCGGCCTATCCCGGGGAGCGGCCCGCATGGCCTATCGAAATCTTCGGTGATGTTCTCCAGAAGAGCACGGGTAGAGGCATTTCGGGCCGTATCCCCATCCCGCCCACCGAGATCAATAATTGCTGGAAGTGAGTGCGTCACGGGAACTTGCCAGTAAGGGACAGCTGCGAGATCGGGCGTGAGCTCCGTTGCATGCTAGCACTAGCGCTGGTGGTGGCGGCACTCCACAACCTCTGGTACTCTGCTGAAGAATTCGGATTCTGAACTGGGTCGTATATCGCGGTCCCGTCGCTGTTGAAGTAGGCTTCAAAAGCAAGCGCCGCGCTATTGGCGACGAAGAAATTGTACATATCTTCGATGTATCCGGGATCATCGCCACTGGCCTCATCGCCCCAGGCGACATTTGAGTCGACGCCCCATTCGGGAACCGAGAACTTCTCACCGTGCTCCTTGGCAAAGGCGAGCCAGTAGTCTAGCCCATAGGGGCCGTCCAGTTGTTGTTGCCAGCCTGTACCCGTGGTTGCGGGCGGCCAATCGTCGTAAGAGTCGACGCCTATGATATTGACGTAGTTGTTGCCCGGATAGGCGCTAAGCACGTTTGCACCTGGCATGCCTGTGCTGGAACCACGGTTTACGTTCCAGTCCCAGAGAAGGCCAGGCGCAATTGCTTTTACGGTGGACACAATATTGCGCCAGCAGGCGGCAAACTGCGCCGGATTGCCCCAATCCGTGTGGAGGTTCATCTCCCAGCCAAGCCGAATGATCGATCCTTGTGCTGCGAGACCTGTGCTGGCCATGGTCTTGGCAAAAGTGCGCCAATGGCCCTCATAGTTCCCTGCAATACATCCGTTCACCGTATCGCCAATATTCTCTGGGAACAGCGGAAGAGCGAAGACCTTTTTATAAGGCTGCTTTGCCCATGTAGTGTAGAGTGGATTAGAGTTTGTAAAGCTGGTCCACGAACTGCGATTTGTCCAGGCCACCGCCACATCAACCGGTCGGTCCCGCCAGGTGCCGAATGCATTCGTTTCTTCCGCGGCAGCGGTTGAGTAGGCATCGACGTTTGGAAAGGATACGCCACTTTTCCAGGCTAAGCCTGACATGGTGTCGGGTGTCTGCTCGGAATTCTGCGACGGTACTTTCTGCGGTGGTTTTTTAGTGTTGTTCTCGCCGAGAGAAGGCGAAGGCGTGGCGGATTGCAATGTGGCCGCTGAGTGCGTTGGCTTGGACGGTTCCGGTGCAGGAACGGAGCCCATAGAACGCGTCAAGGTGCCTGAATGGAAGTCGAGTTGGTACATGACGAAGCCGCCAATCAGCACGAGCGCAAGCGTCAATGTACTAAGCCGGAGCTTGCGGTTCGCCCAGAATGCTTGCCGTACTTGTGGTGTTAGCGAGCATCTTGTACTTCTCCTTGATCCTCTCACGTTAGCCCCTCAATCTTAGTGATAGCTAAATATAGACCAATTCGGGGTCGATGAAACCAACTAGCTAAGATTGGTCTGACAGTAGTCGTTATCTCTTGTCTGCGTGAGCGCTGTGGAGTAGTTAGGACTGACGTACGCTAATATGTCGGCCTGCGTAAAGTCATGGAACGGCCATCGATTGCTGGATCCCCTTCCACCAAGTATGAAGGAACCGTGGGCTTGATGGCCACCTATCTTCGGATCTGTAGTATTGTCGTCCCGCACGGGCTAATGCGCGCCAACGCAAACATTGGCCTACGCCGGTCGATAGGAGTGGTCCTCGCGTCGCTTTTGCCCCGCCCGGGTCATCGCCGAGGCTCAAGCACCTCGTTCCTACGGATTCTGCCTGATCACCGTGCGTTGGCGCAGACTACGGTATATAGGGGTAGGCGGCATCTGTCAGGACATGTTCGCCGAAGTCCGTTGGTACCTGTTTCGGCAAGCGACGCTGGTTATTAGCTTAGCCGTGCAGTGGCGATCGGCACCCCGGTCTAGAGACGTGCCTAGCGCGGTTGCCGCGCACGCCGTACTTCGATGACCGGCCTCGGCTGGCCACAGCGCGCTCGATGACCACGATCACCGCCTTTACGCGTGGCCCGGTGCATCCCAGATCCTTAGTGGTACGTCAGTTGACGTCTGTGATTCAGTTGCCCGACTGTGTCCGCGGCAACTAGGTTGTTGTGATTTCCGAGGTATGTCTGAATAATCCAGAGATGCCTCAAATCGCATGCCTCATGGTCTCAGCGTAGATCGTCTCCGGAATTCAGGCCGAGCTTCCTAACTGGACTCGCAGATGCCATCCACCTCGAGGTGTTACCCTTTGTAACGTTGAAATCGCTAGATGTAGATAGGAAGCATGTAAACCGCGTCCATGGGTTACACGTCTAGGTCATGACTGTTGGCGACCATGAGGGCGTAGGTGATCCGGGCGGCTAGAACACGCTCAGCGCGCGAAGTGACGGCCACTGCACCCTTACAGGCCCCAATGGGAGGTTCCTCGGATGCGACGTATTGACCGGAAGGGCCTACGGGCCCCAGCTCGCGTGCTGGATATCGAGCTGGCATCTGTCGGCCAGGTAGACGCAGACGAGCTCGCCGTCGAGGAGTACGACACCGTATGGTGTCTTTCCCGGATCAACGGCGTTCCGCAGGAGATCTCGTTCTGGGATGTCACCGGAGATCAGAGCGTGTCCATTCGAAGCTTGTGCGATCAGCTGGATAGCGGGAGGGTGACTAACGATCGGATGAGTCCCGGTCCGCCTCCCCCGAAGACAGCCGGCCTGGACGCGACCGTTGTGATCTGCACCCGCGACCGACCGGTAGGACTGCGCGCAGCACTTGCTAGCCTGCAGCGTCAGACGGACTCCAACTTCGGGGTTCTGGTCGTGGACAACGGCTCGAGTTCGCCGGAATCGGCAGCGGTCGTCGAAGAGTTGGGTCTCGCTCGCTGTGAGTACGTGGTCGAGCCACGTCCGGGGCTCGCCCGCGCCCGGAACCGGGCGCTCGATACGGTCCGCACCGATTTGGTCGCTTGGATCGATGACGATGAGGTTGCCGATCCCGACTGGGTGCGCCGGTTGAAGGAGGGTTTCGTGCACAACGCGAAGCCGGCGGCCGTCTGCGGCGTGATGCTCCCGGCAGAGCTGGAATTCGAGGCGCAAGTACGGTTCGAACAGTACGGGGGTTTCAACAAAGGGCGGGGTATGGCACCCGAGGTTCTGCGAATGGGCACTTCATCGGTGATCAGTCCGCTCTATCCGTTGCCCGCGTTCGGCCCCGGGGGGAACATGGCCTTCCAAACCGAATCTCTGCGCTCGGTGGAAGGATTCGATCCCTGTCTCGGTGCGGGGACCCGGACCCACGGCTGTGAGGAGACCCGGGTTCTGTCGTTGTTACTCTCGTCGGGCCACGCCGTCCTCCATTGGCCCGCCGCAATTACGTGGCACACACACCGGCGAGAGATGGCGGCGCTTCGAAAGCAGTTCTACGGCTATAGTGCAGGGCTTTCGGCGTTCTACGCCAGCATGATCCGCTCAAGGCCGACGGCAGCCTTCGATGTGCTTCGACTGGCTCCCTACGCGTACCGCGACCTTCGGCGAGGTAGCGAGAATCTGCGGTCGGGACAGCTACCGGATGATTTCCCTCCCGACCTTCTGAAGGCTGCCCGTCGCGGCCTCTTTGAGGGCGGAGTCATGTACGTCTATGAGGCAATTAGGGATCGACGTCAGTCGGCGCCGGCCGCCAGAAGGGTGCTCTGAGCGGTGCTACACACCCGTGAACTGCCGGGAACCGACGTCGTGACTTCTGCGATCGGCTTTGGTTGCGCGGGCCTCTTCCGGATTCCCCAGCGCAGCGCCCGGCGATCGGTCTTGGACGCCGTCTACGAAGCAGGGATACGGCACTTCGACGTCGCCCCGATGTACGGACTCGGCTTGGCCGAGGCCGAACTCGCCTCCTTCCTGAGGCGACGACGTCCTGATGTCACGGTCACCACCAAGTTCGGGATCGACGCGACTCCTCTGACCAGAGGAGTCGCTCTCTTCCAGGAACCGCTGCGGGCGTTCCTCTCCAAGCGTCCCAACGTTGGGGAGGGATTGAAGGTCGCCGGTCGGGGGCCCCGTTCAGGGCCGTTCGGGCGCCTCCTCTACTCCTCCCCCGGCTATCATCGCCGCTCCGCGCAACTCAGCCTGGAACGAAGCCTGCGGATATTGGACACGGACTACATCGACATCTTCCTGCTGCACGATCCCGTCGGCGAGCTCATTACCGGGGCTCCTGAACTCATCGACTACCTGGACGAGCAACGCCGCCTGGGCCGAATCCGGTGCTGGGGCGTAACCGGTCAGCCTTCTGAGCTGACCGGGGTCATGGAGTGCCTCGGGCGAGCCCCGGTGGTCCAGTTCCGGGACGACATCTTCGAAGCTCCGCTAAATGCTGAGCTCATGCCGGATGGGGCAAGGATCACCCACGGTGCCCTGGCGAGTGCTCTCCCGGTATTGCGTCGATTCCTCGCCCACTCTTCAGGCGCTTCGCCCATCTGGAGTGAGCGGCTCGGGGTAGACCTCGCGGAGGAGTCTAGTTTGCCCAGGATCCTGCTAAGCGCCGCCCTTCGACGGAACATGGCCGGGCCTGTGCTGTTCAGCACCACTCGACCCGAACGAGCGCGGGTGGCTGCCGAGGCGGCAACTCAAAGCGTGAAGCTATCGGATGCCTGGGCGGCAACGTTCAGCGACCTCACCGCCGCGGTCCGGCTCGCCAGCCCGGAGATGATTCGGACGCCATGATCGAGGATCTGGGCTCATTGAGCGAAGATGTCGGCATCGACGGAGAACTGGCCGTCGTAGGGGCCGGCCCCGCCGGGATTGTCGTCGCTCTGGAGGCTGCGAGGCATGGCCTGTCCGTGGTGCTGGTGGAGAGCGGGAATCGATCCTTCGACCCAGCTGTGCAAGAGCTGTCCGAGGCTGCCGAGTGGGATCGCCACCGCCATGCTCCCCTCTCTCTGGCGGTCCGGCGCCAGGTAGGCGGGACCTCCGCTATCTGGGGTGGCCGTTGCGTGCCGTATGACCCGGTGGACTTCGCGCCGCGCTCATTTTTGGATGTCCCGGCTTGGCCGATCGGCTACAAAGATATACAGAGCTACTTTCAGCGGGCCTGTGAGTGGATGGTGTGCGGGCGGGCCGCCTTCAGCACCTCCGAACTCCCGAGCCTGCCGAGCGGGATCGTGCCTGGGTTCGTGGATGGCGACGTCCTCGGGTCGAGCCTCGAGCGCTGGTCGCTGCCAACGGACTTCGGCAGAACTTACCAGGAGCGTCTGGAACAGTCGCGGCGTATCCGGCTCTTGACGGGCGTTACCTGCACCGAGATCGTCTGCCCGAGTCAGGGGGGTAGAGCCCAGCGTCTGGAATGTCAGACTCATGCTGGAGGTCGGGTCCTCGTAACGGCAAAGGCCTTCGTCGTGGCGGGTGGCGGACTCGAAAGCACCCGTCTGCTCATGTCCTCCACGGGCCCCGAGGGGGAACAGCTTGGCAATCGGTCCGGCCATCTCGGGCGCTGGTACATGGCCCACGTCGAGGGCTCGATCGCCAATGTCCGGTTCTCAACCCCACCGCGCCAGACAGTGTACGGCTATGAGCGCGACACCGACGGGACCTACGTTCGGCGCCGCTTCAGCTTCCCCGAAGAGTACCAACGCAGACACAAGCTCCCCAACGTCGTTAGCTGGCTGGGAAACCCCGAGATCCCCGACGCAGGGCATGGGAGCGGCCCACTCTCCTTCGTCTACCTAGCGCTGACCTCGGCGCTCGGCCCCAGGTTTGCGCCTGAAGTACAGCGACTCTCGCTGACCGGCGCCGAAATTCCCGGTACCCCTTATGGGGGGGCGACCATCACGTCTCGTGGCTCGCATCTATGCAATATCGTTCGCCAACCGTTCTCCACCGGCCGCTTTATGATCGACTTCGGCGCCCGGCGCTTTCTGACCCGAGGACGTCGCGTGCCAGGCTTTTTCGTTTATAACCGACGGAACTTGTACCCCTTTCAGTACCACGGCGAACAGCTGCCGAATCCGACCAGCACGGTTGGCCTCTCGCGGGAAGCGGACCGGCTCGGAAGAAGGAAGCTTACGATCGATCTGCGGTTCTCCCCGGCAGATGTGGACGGCATCGTTCGTGCGCACGAGCACTGGGACCGGTATTTCCGCAAGCTGGGCGTAGGCCGCCTGGAATACCTTCACCAGGATCTCAACCAGGCCGTAGAACAGAGGTTGGGCGGCGGCTTCCATCAAATAGGGACGACGCGAATGTCTGCGTCACCTTCGGGCGGGGTAGTCGACCAGAACCTAGCTGTGCATGGCGTCCCGAATGTGTATGTCGCGAGCAGTTCGGCCTTTGTGACGTCGGGGCAGGCAAACTCGACCTTCATGGTTGTAGCTTTTGCGTTGCGCCTCGCCGATCGTCTAGCTGGACATCTGCGGTCGATCTAGATCGGGCGTTTCACCCACCAAACTTGCCGCTAGGTCAGATGGCTCGTTCTGGACATCATGCCTGCGCTGACGCATAGGAGGTACGGCGATGATGACGGCAAGTGCTCCCATGTACCAGCCGTACGGCACTTGCACCGCAACACTGGAGGCCGGCCACCAGAAGGACATCGGCGCGGTGGCAATGTCCCTGAGGAAATGCGCTGACACACCCCACGCCGCGCCCACGAGCGCGCGCATCGCAGCCTCTGATGCCGGTGTATTAGCATGCCTGCGCCAGTAGCGTGCAACGACTGCGGCCGCAGCGAGTACTGCAACCACCCAGAAAGCATGGGTGTACGGCCTAGGGGTCCCGGCAGTCAGTATCGAAGAGCCGAACTCTAAGGGAAGGTGGTCGAGATCGATCAGCACGGAGGATGACAGCATCACCCACCCGAACAATGGGCTCGGTGGGGAGCCACGCAATCGGGTCATGGCGCCCAGGACCACGAGGGTGGTTACCAGATGGCACGGCTCATCGGCCAGAGCCCTTGGAACGAAGCCAAATTCATGCCAGGGTATCGTAAGGTCGGTGATCGCGATGACTGCCACCCAACCAAGCGAGACCCAACGATTGGAGGCAAGCATGGCCAGCCATCGCAGCGTTCCATCCTGGCGCACCATTAGGAGCTGGCGCCTCGCGCGGATTCGGAGGTTAGCCCTATAGCTGGCAAGGGGGGGCCGACGGTCCGCTGGTGGACGCCATCCATTTCTTTACTGTCTGCCATCCGGCTCACGTGATGGATTCTCCTGTCAGCCAAGCGGACCTCCGTGCCTCTGCACAGTATCGAAACCGCCGCGCCGAGCCAACAACCATCAAACTGGTAAACCCGTTGCGCAGGCTCATCCTGAGGCCGGGCTCTCTACCGAGCGGCGGCGTAAACGATGAGGACCTCGCCAGCGGAGTAGTCTGCGGGATAGCCGATCTGCTGCGGGGCGGCCTGTCGGGCTGGTCAGCGCAGGAGCGATCATCACTGGTGTAACGGCGGTGGTGCAGGATACTCAGGGGGCTCGGTGAGCAGGCGCGCGCGACCGCTATTGAAGCTAGGCGCTCCAACTAGCGCGCGGCGCGGCAGCCGGAGATCACGGTGACGTCGCCCCCAGCACTGCTAGTGCCGATCCTGATGTATCACGAGATCGCTCAGCCGCCAGAGACTACCAGCCGCCTAGCCGTTTCCCCGGATGCCTTCGCCGCGCAACTCGCTTACCTCTATGACGAGGGCTTCAAGACGGTTACCGCGGCCGAACTCTCGACGGTCATGGCCGACGCCGGGCAACTGCCGGACCGGGCCGTCGTGCTGACCTTCGACGACGGTTACGAGGATTTCCATAGTCGAGCCATGCCCCTGCTGGAGCGGTATGGCTTTACGGCCACGGTTTTCGTGACCACAGGCTGGGTCCAGGACGCCGGACCGTCGGCCGGGCGAAGGCCTGGCCGCATGCTGAGCTGGAGCCAGATCGCGGAGGCAGCAGACGCGGGGATAGAGGTCGGGGCGCATAGCTGCCAGCATCCACAGCTGGATCAGCTGTCAGAAAAGTTGCTCCGTGAAGAACTGTACAGGAGTAAGGCGCAGCTGGAAGACAAGCTCGGATCACCAGTGACTGGACTGGCCTACCCATTTGGCTACTCCAACGCCAGGGTCAGGCAGGTGGCGCGCGATGCGGGTCATGGCTATGGCTGCTCTGTAAGCAACATGATCATGAGTCCGACATCAGATCTGCTTGCGCTACCGCGGCTCACCGTGCGGCGCTCAATGGCGATGCCGGCATTTCACCAAGTCGTCCGTGGCCGCGTCCCGATGATGTTGTTGAAGGACCGTGCACTGACCAAGGGCTGGGCCATGGTCCGCCGCGCAAGGCAACGTTGGACGTAGTTTCGCGTAGCACATAAGACAAGCCACCCAGGCAGGGCACCGGGAGATCCGGGGCCTTCGGCCGTCGCAGGAGGCCGGTCGGCTGCCAGAGTCCGTGACTCATCGGGAGGCCGCTAGTCAGCCAGACGGGATCGGAGCGGACCGGTGAGTCAGGGTGAGGCTGATTTCGATGCCACCGGTCAACGGTCTCGGAACCAGCCGGTCAACAGGTCGGCGATCCGGGCTACCGGCCCGGCGACCGGCCGGTAGCGCGGGCACTCCGGGCAGAGCGAGCAGTCCGATCCGTGCCGGTAGTGTTTGTGCGCGATCTGCGGGTGCCCGCAGCGGCAGGGGCGATCGGATCGACGATCTCTGGACACAGTGCACAGATGTTACTCGCAAGAAACGCCGGGTTAGCCCACCTGGCTGGACTCGACGAGGACGAAGGCGGTAGCTCGCACGGACCGGGTCGGCCGCGCCCATTCATTTCACTGGTCACGGCCGAATCGGCGAAGTCGTGATCGGTGCTGCGCTCAAGCCTGGCTCTGATGATGTGCGGGACCCAGCGCTGACAGCTTCCTGGCCGTGCCTGAGAGCTAGCGGGGTCATTCCTGCCGCCCTGCCCAGCTGAGTCATTCCTGGGAGACGCCCCAAATGCGTGACGGACAGTGCATCAGATA
>OBLW0100001616.1_pt1 | contig 18855 bp, 14 predicted proteins | sample 1520161 | NCBI WGS metagenome assembly OBLW01 (sample SAMEA3539309, study PRJEB22396) | soil metagenome | biome: tundra; feature: field; material: soil | place: USA | collected 2010-05 | depth 0.15 m | reverse complement strand
CCGCTACCAGGACCAGGGCCGTTCCGAGGGCGATCTCTGGAGCCGCTCGGCGCCCAGCCCGGACCGGTACCAGGACGTTAACGTTACCCAGCCCGTCTTCGGCAACAACGGCAACGGCAACGGCAACTCCGGGTCCCCGCAGCGATACGGGGTCGATCGGGACCCCCCCCAGGACCCGGCCTGGCGGCACGCACCCGCGGGCCGCCCGCCCGTCGAGCCCGACGGATTTTCTCCCGGGGGCCGGGGCCTGCTGGCCGGCGCGGTCACCGGCGTCCTGGCCGCCGCGACCGCCCTCGGCGTCGCGATGCTGGTCTCCGCCTTCGTCCGGCCGCAGGCATCGCCCATCATCGCGGTCGGCGGGCAGATGATCAACCTCACGCCTACCCCGCTGAAGGAGTTCGCGGTCGCGCACTTCGGCACGAACGACAAGACCATGCTGCTCGGCGGCATGTACGTGGTCATCGCCGGCATCGCGATGGTGATCGGCTGGCTGGCCCGGCGCAAGCTTCTCGTCGGGGTGATCGGAATCGGCGCGTTCGGCGCGCTCGGCGCCATTGTCGCCCTGATCCAGCCGGCCAGCCGGACCACCGATGTCATTCCCGCACTGGTCGGCGGGGTCGCCGGTGTCATCGCGATCATTGCCCTGGTCAGGGCGTCCGAACCGGATGCCCTCTCCTCGGTGACCGGCCGCACCCGGAGCATCGCGTGAACCGCTTGCCCGGCCGTGCCGGGCCCATCGACCGCCGCAAGTTCCTCGTGGCTGGGGGGGCGACCGCCGCGGTGGCCGCGGTGTCGGGGGTAGGCGGCCAGATCCTGACCAACCGCCGGTTCAACGCGAACGCGTCCCGCGCCGCGGTCAAGCTCGCCGCGCCCGCCGCCAAGGCTCCCGTCGTGCCCAAGCAGGCGGAGCTCAACATCCCGGGCCTCAGCTCGTTCTACACCCCCACCAGCTCCTTCTACCGCGTCGACACCGCGCTCGTGATACCGCAGGTGACCACCCAGCAGTGGTCGCTGCGGATCCACGGGATGGTGGGCCGGGAGCTGAGCATCTCCTTCAACGACCTGATCCACATGCCCATGATCGAGCGCGACGTCACCATCATGTGCGTGTCGGACACGGTCGGCGGGGGCTACATCGGCAACGCGCGCTGGCAGGGTGTGCTCCTCTCCGACGTCCTGCGCCAGGCCCGGCTGCAGTCCGGCATCAGCCAGCTCGCCACCACCGACGTGAACGGGATGAACGTCGGTGTCGCCACCGACGTCGCCTTGGATGGCCGCGACGCGATGCTGGCTGTGGGGATGAACGGGGCCCCGCTGCCCCAGGAGCACGGCTTCCCGGTCCGGCTGATCGTTCCGGGGCTGTACGGGTACTGCTCGGCCACCAAGTGGATCACCGACCTGAACGTCACCACGCTGGACGCGTTCACCGCGTACTGGGTGCACCGGGGCTGGTCGCGGGTGGCGACGACCAAGACGGAGTCCCGCATCGATACGCCCAAGCCGTCGGGCGGCAGCCTGAAGGCGGGCACGGTGACGGTGGCGGGCGTGGCGTGGGCGCAGCACAGGGGCGTCGAGCAGGTCGAGGTCCGGTTCGACGGCGGTGCGTGGACGAAGGCCACGCTGGCCACCCAGGACACCGTGGACACCTGGCGGCAGTGGTACCTGCCGTGGCAGGCGACCACGGGCCAGCACACCCTGCAGGTCCGGGCCACCGATCAGACCGGGTACGTCCAGACCCCCACGACCGTGGGCACGTTCCCCAACGGCGCGACCGGGTATCACACCGTGCAGGTCACTGTGGCCTAGCCGCGCTGGCTGGGATCGCCCGTGATGCGGGCGAGTATCAGCGTGGTGTCGTCTTCTGAGCGCCTGCGCAGCGACCGGGTGACCGCGTCGCAGGTGCCTTGCAGCGGCCCGCGCGAGGCGGCCAGCGCGGCGCGCAGTGCCACGATGCCTTCGTCGAACGGGCGGCTGCGGCTCTCGACCAGGCCGTCGGTGTACAGGGCGAGCGTGGCCCCCGGCGGCAGGGTGAGCTGGCCCGCCTGGAAGTGGGCCGGCCCCAGACCCAGCGGCAGGCCAGGCGGCAGATCCACCACCAGGGTGGTGTGGTCGGGGAGGGCGAGAACCGGGGGAAGGTGGCCGGCCCTCGCGATCACGCATGATCTGGTGGCGGGGTCGAGCACGGCGCAGACGCAGGTCGCGAACGCGGGGTCTTTCAGCGTGCCGGCCATCCGGTTCAGCCGGTGCAAGAGCGCCTCCGGCTCCAGCCCCGCCCCGGCCAGGGCGTGGGCGCCGGCCCGAAGCTGCACCATCACCGTTGCCGCCTCAGGCCCATGCCCCATCGCGTCGCCGACGATGAGCGCCGTCCGGCCCCCGGAAAGCGGAAGGATGTCATACCAGTCGCCACCGATGATGTGGTCCGCGGCCGGGAGGTAGCAGTGCGCGATCTCCATCCCCGCCGGAACGGCCGGCTCGCGGGGCAGCAGTCCGCGCTGCAGGGCCTCGGCCGTCCGCTGCTCCCGGCTGAACAGGCGCGCGTTGTCCAGATATACCGCCGCGCGGGCCGCGAGCTCACCTGCGAGCACGGCGTCCTGCGGGCCGAACGGAGCCGTGCCCGCGCCGCGCGTCAGCACCAGGAACCCCGCAACCGCGCCGCGCGCCGCCAGCGGCACCGCCATTAACGAGGTATGGCCAGCGGGAACCGGTGCCCCGCTGGGGTAGCCGTCCGGGGCCTCGCTCTTCGGGCCGTCCGGGCCGCCGACCATAACCGGGCCGTCCGGCCCGCCGAGCAGGAGCGGACGCTCAGGCGCGCTGAACAGGACCGGGCGGCCAGTGGTGACACAGCGTCCGCAGGGTGTCCCGTCGGGGAAGACGAGCACGCCCCCGTCCGGATGGGCGGCCGCCGTGGCCGCCTCGTCGGGCGAAGCGAGGCTGGCGGCCAGCCGCCGCGCCACGACCTGCCTCCCGGCCTCCCGCTCGGCGTCCGAGATCAGCCGTTCGAGAACGTAGACGGCACCCGCGTCGGCAAAGCGCGGGACGGTGAGGTCGATGATCTGGCGGGCTGTCTCAGCCAGGTCAAGCGTGGCGCCGAAACCCAGGTCGGCCTCGGTCAGCATCTGCTGACCGAGGGGGGCCGTGAGGCTGGCCGCCACAGCGACCTGCGGATGAACATCGGTGCTGGTCAACGGCTCGAAGCGGAACGACATGGGCTGGCTGATGCCGTTAGCGTCGAGCGCGGTCAGCACGCCGGCCCACGCCGCGCCCGCAGTGATCGCGGTCAGGGCGCCGGCGAGCACGTCCCGGCTGCCCGGATGCAGCAGATCGCGGAGGGGCCGGCCGAGGATCTGCTGCGCCGGCTGCCCGAACAGCCTCGCGGCGCCCGCGCTCCAGCAACAGATCCGGCCTTCCGGCCTCATCGTGAACGTGGCCGCGACACCCAGGTCCTGCGCGCCGCGGCCGGCCTCGGCGGGCACCCCACCCGCGGCCAGCCTGGACAGTTGTGCCACCCGTATACCCATCTCGACCACGCTGCAGATCGCGCGAAACGGCTACCATGTCCCCGGCCGGTCTCGCGGGTCCAGAGCTCATCCCCGATTTGGACGATCTTACGGTATCCGGTTTCGGATGACAGCGGGCAGGCAAGGGGCCTATGTAGATGAATCTTCCACTAAGCTATGGCCTTTTACGTCTCCCGAAGATATGCGCGCACAATGCCAGCGGCACGCCGCGGACTGCGCGGCCTGCCGGGATCGCGGCGCCGGGCGGAAAGGGGGCGGTGGTGGCCGAGGAGTTCGGCTGGGTGCCTGACGGGGTCGACCCGCAGAAAGCGAACGTCGCCCGGGTGTACGACTACTGGCTGGGCGGGACCCACAACTTCCGGGCCGATCAGGACGCTGCGCGCGCGCTCATCGCGGTTGAGCCGACCGTGCGGGACATGGCCCGCGCCAACCGGGATTTCCTGGGCCGGGCGGTGCGGTTTCTGGCCCGCTCCGGTGTCCGGCAATTCCTGGATATCGGTTCGGGCATCCCCACCGAGCGGAACGTGCACGAGGTAGCGGAGGAGGCGGCGCCGGGCAGCCGGGTGATGTATGTCGACGTCGATCCGGTGGCCGTCGCGCACAGCCAGGAGATTCTGGCCGGCCGACGCGACACCGCGGTCATCCAGGCTGACCTGCTGGACCCAGGAGAGATCCTCGGCCACCCCGAGACGCATCGGCTGATCGACTTCACCCAGCCCGTCGGCTTGCTGCTGCTGGCCGTCCTGCACGTGATCCCGGACTCCGCGGAGCCCTCGCGGAGCGTGGCCGTCTTGCGGGAGGCCCTGGCGCCCGGGAGCTTCCTGGTGATCTGCCATGCCACCAGCGAGAGCAGGCCGGACGTGGCGGCAGCGGCGCAGAAGCTGTACAGCCAGCGGGTATCGGCGCAGTCCGCGATCCGCCCCCGGTCCGGTATCCAGCGATTCTTCGAAGGGTTCGACCTGGTGGACCCCGGGCTGGTCTATATCCCTGAATGGCGGCCGGACTCGCCGGAAGACGTCCCGGACGACCCCGGGAAGTTCTGGGCGCTCGTCGGCGTGGGCCGCAAGCCCTGACGCGGTCAGGCGCCACGGAACCCGGTGTGTCGTCGGCGAGCGGACCCGGCGCGTCAAGGAATCACTGCCGCGCGATCATGACCTGATCTATCCGCCCATCCATGCGGCGTGGGACGGCAGAGCCGCCAATGGCGACTTACCGAGCCGGCTTCCGGTAGCGTTTGATTGTCGAGTTAGTCGATAGGATTAGTAGAAAATATCCGTCATATCGGGACTTGGCCTGCCGGAATTTGGCCTGCCGGGACTTGAACGCCGTGCCGGGACTTTGAAGGAGAGGCCACGCATGCGGATCAGCCGCCAACTGGTGGCCACGGCGGCCACGCTGGCCGTGGTGCTGTCCGCGACGGCGTGCACGGGCGGCACTGGCGGCCTAGCGCGCGACGCGATCGGCAACGGCGACTCGAACACCGCGGTGCCCACGGGCCACCTGCAGCGCGGCGGAACGGTCACCATCGCCGAGGTGGCCGTGTCGCCGAATTTCATCTTCCCGCTGGCGCCGGCGACGAACCAGAACGGCTACAACGGGAACCTCGCCGCGCCGATGTGGCCCTGCCTGGTGTACAGCGGCGACCGCGCCAAGTCGATCGTGAACCCGCAGGAGAGCCTGCTGGCGTCGATCAGGTACAGCGACGGCGGCAAGACGGTCACCATCGGCCTGAAGCACTGGAACTGGTCCGACGGCAAGCCGGTCACCAGCCGGGACTTCGTGTTCGTCTACAACCTGCTGAAGGCGAACGCCGCGAACTGGGTCGGCTACGTTCCCGGGCTTTTCCCCAGCGATGTGGTCCACGTGTCCACGCCCGGCGCGCACACCGTGGTGCTCGGCCTTAGCCGTTCCTACAACCAGGCCTTCTTCACCGACGACGTGCTCAGCGTCATCCCCCTGCTGCCCCAGCACGCCTGGGACCGGACGTCGGCCAGCGGCCCGGCCGGGAATTACGACTTGACCACCGCGGGGTCAAAGGCGGTGTTCAGCTTCCTGCAGAAGGAAGGCGGGCAGATGAGCACGTTCGCCACCAACCCGTTGTGGAAGGTCGTCGACGGGCCGTGGACGCTGTCGGCCTTCCAGAGCAATGGCTACTACAGCTACGTCCCCAACAAGCGCTACTCCGGTCCCGACAAGCCGATCTTGTCCAAGGTCGTCGTGACGCCGTTCACCACCGACACGGCCGAACTGGACGCCCTCCGGGCGGGCAACACCCTCGACGTAGGCGGCCTGCCGCTCAACGACATCAACCAGGCCGGGGTGCTCCGGTCGAGCGGGTACTCGGTGGTCAGCCAGCCCATCCCCGGCGTGGCCGAGATCGTGCCGAATCTCTACAACGCCAGCGTGGGGCCGGTCCTCCGCCAGTTGTACGTCCGCCAGGCCCTGGAAGATCTGATCAACCGGCCCCAGATCGTGGCCAAGGTCTACGCCGGCTACGCCGACCCGGGAAACGGCCCCGTGCCGCTCCAGGCAGGCGGCCCGTGGGTCTCGCCGCTCGAGAAATCCGGCGGCCCCTACCCGTACTCGCCGGCGGCGGCCACTGCCCTGCTGAGGGCGCACGGCTGGCAGGTCGTCCCGGGCGGCACGTCCACCTGCCAGCGCCCGGGCACCGGTGCGTCCGGCTGCGGGGCCGGGGTCACCGCGGGCGAGCCGCTCAGCTTCCAGCTCGCCTATTCGTCCGGGGCAGCAAGCATGGACGAGCAGAACGCCGCCATCCAGTCGTCGGAGGCCCAGGCCGGCGTCCGGCTGACCCTGAAACCTGAGCCGTTCAACACACTGATCGCCACGGTGGGTGACTGCAGCGCCGCCACGCACCCAGCCGCCACGCACCCAGCCGCCGCGCACCCAGCCGCCGCGCAATCAGCCTCGGCGTGCGGCTGGCAGTTGGTGGACTTCGGCTACGACCAGTACTCGCTATACCCGGCCGGTGACGGGTACTTCGACACCGGCGGCTCCGGCAACGAAGGCGGCTACTCCAGCCCAGAGATGAATAGGCTCATCGACGCCACCGAATACGGCTCCAGTACCAAGGTGTTCTTCGCCTACGAGGATTACGCGGCCCGTCAGCTTCCGTGGCTGTGGCTTCCCAACCAGGAATCCATCCTCGTCTACAAGAGCACCCTGCAGGGCGTCACGCCGCTCAACCCGTTCTCCGGCGGGCTCAACCCGGAGGTCTGGTACTACAGCCCGTGATCGAGTCATGACCTGGTATCTCGTTCGCCGGGTCGGTCAGGCCGCTGTGGTCGTGACCGGCGTCATGATCCTGACGTTCGTCATGATCCACCTCGAACCTGGCAGCGCGGCCCGGGCCACTCTCGGGATGAAAGCCACAGCCGGCCGGATCGCCATCTTCAACAGCACCTACGGGCTGAATCAGCCGCTGTACGAACAGTTCGTCAGCTACCTGAGCCAGATCACCCGCGGCGATCTCGGCACGTCGTATTCCCTGCAGCAGCCGGTGACGACGCTGATCGCGCAGCGGCTGCCCCGGGACGTTCTGCTGCTCGGGCTGTCGACGGCGCTGGCCCTGGCAATCGGGCTGCCCCTCGGGATATACCAGGCGGTGCGGCGCAACGGGATCGGCGACCACCTGCTCACCGGGCTGTCGTTCACCTTGTACTCGATGCCGGATTTCTTTTTCGCCATCCTGCTGATTGCCATCTTCTCGGTGCAGTTGCACGTCCTGCCGCCGGAAGCACCCCAGGCCACGTCGGTAGCCGGGATCCTGGCCGATCCGCGGGCCCTGGTCCTCCCGGTGCTGACCCTCGCCCTCGTCAGCGTGGCCAGCTACAGCCGGTACATGCGGTCGTCGGCCATCGAGGCCCTGGCCCATGACTACATCCGGATGGCCCGGGCCAAGGGCCTGCCGGAGCGGCTCGTGCTCTCCCGGCACCTGCTGCGTAACTCGCTGCTGCCCATCGTCACCATCCTCGGACTGTCGCTTCCCGGAATCGTCGCAGGCGCCGTTATCGCGGAGGAGGTGTTCAACTACCCGGGGATGGGCCTGCTCTTCTATCAGGCCGCCACCAGCCATGACTTCCCGATTCTCCTCGGGTCAACGCTCGTTGTCGGCGTGGCCACGGTCGCCGGGAACCTGGCGGCCGACATTGCGTACGGGATTCTCGACCCCCGGGTGCGGCATGGCGGCTGAGGTCCCGGCGCGACGCGGTCCGGGGTGGCTCATCCGGTCAACGCCGGCGCGGAATCGGTCGGCCCCGGTTGGCCTCGGACTGATCGTCCTCATCGCCCTGTTCTGCTTCCTCGGGCCGGTGTTCTACCGGACCAACCAGATCACCGTCCGGTTGAACTTGGCCGCGCTGCCGCCCGGCGGCACAGACCCACTGGGAACAGACGCCTCCGGGTACGACGTATTGGGGCGGCTGATGGAGAGCGGCCAGTCGTCGCTGGAACTCGGCTTCGCCGTGGCCATCGCCGCCACCGTCATCGGCACCCTCTACGGCGCCATCGCGGGCCTGGCCGGCGGGATCGTCGATGCCGTCATGATGCGCGTCATCGACACGTTCCTCGCCGTCCCCGGCCTGGTGCTGCTGCTGATCCTGGTGAACCTGTTCACGCCGAGCCTGTGGATGATCATCATCCTGCTGTCACTGCTGTCCTGGCTCGGGGTCTCCCGGCTGGTACGGGCCGAGGTGCTGGCCCTCCGGACCCGGGAGTTCGTGCAGGCGGCGAAAATGATGGGCGGCAGCCGTCGGCGGATCGTGCTCCGCCACCTGGTGCCGAACGCCGTGGGCGTCATCATCGTGAACGCTACCTTCACCGTCGCCGACGCCATCCTCACCCTGTCGGCGCTGAGCTTTCTCGGTCTCGGGCTGCCGCCGCCGCAGTCTGACTGGGGCAGCATGCTCTCCGACGGGCTGAACTACCTGTTCGACGGCTACTGGTGGCTGGTGTACCCGCCCGCGATCATCCTGATCATCACCGTGGTGGCGTTCAATATGATCGGCGACGCCGTCCGCGACTCGCTGGACGTGCGCCTGCAGCGCCCGTAGCCGTCCCAGCCGCGTGGGCCTTTCGCTGCCTGTGCAGAGGACGAAGGCCTCTGTGGCCCCGGGTCCTGGGCGAGCCAGGCTGTCTTGACCGGCGCACACGACCAGGCCAAGGAGACCGCCATGACCCGGGCAGTGAACTTCGGCGCGCGGCCGATGCTCGTGTTCTGGGAGACCACCCGGGCCTGCCTGCTGGCCTGCCGTCACTGCCGGGCGTCGGCCACCACCCAGGCGCCTCCCGGGGAACTGAGCCAGGCCGAGGGCCGCGGCCTCATCGAGCAGGTCGCCGGGTTCGGCCGGCCATATCCGATCCTGGTGCTCACCGGGGGGGACTGCCTGCTCAGGCCGGACCTGTTCGACCTCGTCGGCTATGCGGTGTCGCTCGGCGTGCCGGTGTGCCTGTCCCCGTCGGTAACCCCGCTGCTGACGCCCGCCATGATCAGCCGTATCGCCGGCTGCGGTGTCAAAGCCGTATCGGTCAGCCTGGATGGTGCCACCGCCGCGACCCACGATGGCGTGCGCGGCATTGCCGGCCATTTCGACATGACCGTCCAAGCCATCCGCGCACTCGTCGCGGCCGGCCTGACCGTGCAGGTCAACACCACGGTGATGAGCCGCAACGTGGCCGAGCTGCCCGAGATCGCCGCGCTGCTGGCGGAGACCGGCACCCATATGTGGGAGGTCTTCTTCCTGGTCCATGTCGGCCGCGGCGTGACGGCCGGCGCGATCTCGCCGGCGGCCCACGAGGACGTCTGCCACTTCCTCTACGACGCCTCGCGCCGCGGCTTCCTGGTGCGGACCGTGGAGGCCCCATTCTTCCGCCGGGTGGTCGCGGGCCGCCGGGCCGGCCGCCCGGCGCCGGAGAGCGCGCGCTACCGGCGGCTGTCCGGGCGCCTCGACCAGTTGCTCGGCCCCGCGGTCAGGCCGCCGAGCGCGCACACCGCCCCGACCCGCGACGGCAAGGGGATACTGTTCGTCGCCCATGACGGCGAGGTGTACCCGGCAGGCTTCCTCCCGCTCGGGCTCGGGAACATCCGCAGCCGGCCACTGCATGAGATTTACCGTGACGACCCGCTGCTCCGGGCGATCCGGGCCGCGCGGTTCACCGGCCGCTGCGGTCGCTGCGAGTACGCCGACCTGTGTGGCGGTTCACGTGCCCGCGCCTACGCCGCCAGTGGCGACCCGCTCGGCGACGATCCCGCCTGCCGATACCAGCCCAGCCTGCACTAGCCCTAGTCCGCTGGCGACAGACGCTTGGCCCAGAAAGGACGCACATGGCGCAGGAGCAACGGCGTGACCAGCCGGGTCAGGCGGCCCGGGCCCCGGCCAGCGCCAGGCTGCCTGGGTCCGTAGCCGGCCAGGACCTGCCCGCGGTGATCCAGGGTGGCATGGGCGTGGGTGTGTCCCACTGGCGGCTGGCCCAAGCCGTGGCGGCGGCCGGGCAGCTGGGCGTGGTGTCCGGTGTCGCGCTTGACGCCGTCCTGGCCCGGCGCCTGCAGCGGGGCGACCCCGGCGGGGACGTCCGCCGGGCGCTGGGTCAGCTGCCGCTGGCCGGGGTCGCTGAGCGGATCGTGCGGCGCTACTTCGTAACGGGCGGCATCCAGGCTGGCCAGCCGTTCCGGCCCATCCCGCGGCTCGGGTTGCGCTCCACCGTGGCCGGAACGGAACTCACGGTGGCGGCCAACTTCGTCGAGGTCTACCTGGCCAAGCAAGGTCACGACGGCCTGGTTGGCATCAACTACCTGGAGAAGATCCAGCTGGCCACGCCCGCCGCCGTGTACGGGGCGATGCTCGCTGGCGTGGATTACGTCCTCATGGGCGCGGGCATCCCGGTCGAGATTCCCGCGCTGCTTGACTCGTTTGCGGCGGGTGAGCCGGGCGAACTGACGGTGCGGGTCATCGGCGCGCCGGCCGGTGCGCGGCACACGGTCCGGATCGACCCGCGAGCGCTGCCCGGCGGCGCGCCCGCGACGCTGGACCGGCCGCGTTTCCTGGCCATCGTCTCCTCCGCTGTGCTGGCCGGGTACCTGGCCCGTAGCCAGGCCTCCACCCCGGACGGCTTCGTGCTGGAGACCCCCAGCGCGGGCGGTCACAGCGCGCCGCCGCGGGGGCGGCTGCGGCTGGATGCCAGTAACGAGCCGGTGTACGGGCCGCGGGACGAACTCGATGTGACCAAGGTAGCCGCGCTCGGGCTGCCGTTCTGGCTCGCCGGAGGCCAGGCTGAAGCGGGATGGCTGGTCAGGGCGAAGTCGGCCGGGGCGGCCGGGATTCAGGTCGGCACCGCGTTCGCGCTGTGCCGGGAGTCGGGCATCGCCGCCGACCTGCGCGGCAGGCTGATCGAGCAGGCTCTGGCGGGCACGCTGACCGTGCGAAACGAGCCGTACGCTTCCCCGGCCGGGTTTCCCTTCAAGGTGGCGCAACTGGCCGGGACGCTGGCCGATGACGAGGTCTACGCCGCCCGGCCCCGGCTGTGCGATCTGGGATATCTGCGGGTCCCCTACGACCGCGGCGACGGCCGGCTGGGCTACCGCTGCCCGGCCGAGCCCGTCGGGCCCTTTCTTCGCAAGGGCGGCGCGGTTGAGGACACAACCGGCCGGAGATGCCTGTGCAACGGGCTGGTCGCAACGATCGGGCTGGCTCAGCGACGCTCCGATGGAACCGCCGAGCCTGCGCTGATCACCCTGGGCCAGGACCTCGGCTTCCTGCGCGAGCTGGTGGCGGTCGCGGGCACCGGCTTCGGTGCCGCGGATGTCATTGCCCACCTGCTCGGGTCCCGGCCTGCCGGCGGGATCTCCCGGATCTCCGGCGAAATGCCACGGCCGTAGCCTGCGCTACGATCGGGCACGTGGCCGGCCGGCAGTACTCACGCCATGGATGAGCCACAACGTTTGCCCGGCGGCTGGTCGTGGGATGAAGCGACGCTGCGGGCGGCCGCGGACCGTGTCGCGGGACTGGCTGCTGACCATATCGTTGGGCTGCCGGAACGGCCGGTGTTCGCGCCGGTTCCCCAGGAACTGGCCGACAGGTGGCGCGGCGAGGAGTGGGCGGAGCAAGGGGCCGGGATCGAGCAGATCCTCGACGAGGTCGAGCGTGACGTCCTCCGCTTCCCGTTCGGGAACGGTCACCCGCGGTTTCACGCGTGGGTGAACTCGCCCCCGGATCGGGTCGCACTGCTGCTCGACCTGCTCGCGAGCGCGGCCAACCCGAGCTGCGCGGGTGGCAACCACGCTGCCCTGCACATCGAACGGCTGGTGATCCGCTGGCTGGCCGAAATGGTCGGCCTGCCCGCCACCGCGGGCGGCCTGCTGGTGAGCGGCGGCTCGCTGGCTACCGTGACGGCTCTCGCGGCGGCGCGCGAGAGGCATGCGCCGTTCGATGTCCGGGCCGACGGCCTGGCGGCCGGCCCGCCGCTGACCGTGTACGCGGGCACTGAGGCGCACAGCGCCATCACCAAGGCGGTGGAGCTACTCGGAATCGGGCGGCGCAACCTGCGGCTTGTCGCCTCGGCCGGCCGGCGGCTGGACGCGGGCCTGCTCGACCGCGAGCTTGCGGCCGCGCGCCGGCGGAGGGAGCATCCCATCGCCGTCGTTGCCACCGCCGGGACGACCAGCACCGGCGCGATCGACCCGCTCGACGAGATCGCCGATGTGTGCGCTCGCCATCACGTCTGGCTGCACGTCGACGGCGCCTACGGCGCGCCCGCGATCCTCAGCGAGCGTTTCCGCGGCGACCTCGCCGGTCTCGCCCGCGCCGACAGTGTGGCGATCGACCCGCACAAGTGGCTCTACGTCCCGGTCGACGCGGGCGCGCTGCTCGTCCGGGAGCCCGGGCGGCTGCGGGACGCCTTCAGCCTTGTTCCCGCCTATCTCCGCGTTGAGCATGACCCCGCCGGTATCAGTGACGCGCCGTGGGTGAGCGAGTACGGGCCCGAGCAGACCCGCCCCTTCCGGGCGCTTCGCGTCTGGGCCGCTCTCAAGTCGACGGGCCGCGGCGGCTACCGGAGGCTGATCGACCGTGACCTCGATCTCGCCGGCACGCTCGCGGCCCGCGTCCGGGAGCACCCGGCACTCGAACTCGACGCGGCCGGATTGAGTGTGGTCTGCTTCCACTACCGGGCGGCCGAAGATCCCGACCGGGTCCAGTCCGACATCGCCCAGCGCGTTGCGCTCAGTGGGCACAGCTTCGTGACGACGACCGAACTTGACGGCCGGACCGTCCTGCGGGCCTGCTTCATCAACCCGCTGACCACCGAGGCGGACATCCGTGCCCTCGTCGACATCGTCGCCAGCATGGGCGACGGCAGCAGGGGCGGCGGCAGCGGGGGCGGCGCGGCGACGCAGTTACCTGCGGCCTGCCGTCCGTGACGCGTAGCTGCCCGAAGGACGCCCTATCTGGGACGCGCCGCGCGATGTAGTTAAGTGATTACAGAAAGTAGTAGTAAGTTCTTTCCCGGCCCGCTGGGCACGCTTAGGGGAGGGACCCGCTTTATGTTCAATGCAGCCCGCGGGCGTCGCGGCCGGGCCGTCGCCGCCGCCACGCTGCCAGTCGCCGCCGCAATGGTCGCGGGCGCGCTCGCCATCCCGGGCTCCGCGCAAGCGGCCACCGCGGGGCTGCGGCCGCTGCCCGGCACTCATCCGGCATGGGCCACCGCGACGGCCAACCGCGGCGCGGCCCCGGCGGCCACGACCGTCTCAGCGCAGGTCTACCTGGCTGGACGCAACCCGCCCGGCCTGGCCGCCTACGCCCAGGCGGTCTCCACCCCGGCGAGCGCCGAGTACCACCACTACCTGACCGCCGCACAGCAGAAGACCGCCTTCGGCCCGACCGCCGCGGAGCTGAAGAAGGTGGACTCCTGGCTGACCCGGGCCGGACTGAAGATCAGCCGCAGCACCGAGCAGTACGTCGCGGTCACCGGCACCGCGACGGCGGTGCGCAAGGCGTTCGGCGCGCGGCTCAGTGACTACGACCTATCCGGGCATGTCTACTACGCGCCGAGCAGCAACGCTGAGGTCCCGGCCGATCTGGCCGGCGCGGTACTGGGCGTCTCCGGGCTGGACAACGCGCCGCACGTCGCGCGCGCCGCGGCCATCCCCGCGCCGCACCGGGCCCAGCGCGCGGTGCGCCTGGGCGGCGGGCCTCGCTTTGTCGGCACGTCGCCGTGCGCCACCTACTGGGGGCAGAAGTCGCCGACCGACCTGCCGGACGCCTACGGGCATTCCAACCCGCTGCCGGTCTGCGGGTACACGCCCAACCAGATCCGGGCTGCCTACGGGGTGGCGGCGACCGGGCTGACCGGCCAGGGCGTCACCGTGGCCATAGTCGACGCCTACAGCTCGGCGACAATCACGTCGGACGTGAAGACCTTCGATCAGTACAACGACTTCCCGCAACTCGCGCCGAATCAGTTCAGCCAGGTCGTCACGCCGTCTGCCTGGGACAGCCAGGCCGCCTGTGGCGGCCCCGCCGCCTGGCAGCCGGAGGAATCGCTGGACGTCGAGGCCGTGCACACCATGGCTCCAGCGGCCAAGGTGCTCTATATCGGCGCGAACTCGTGCCAGGACACCGATCTGCTCAGCGCCTTCGGCAACATCGTCGACCATCGGCTGGCGACCATCGTGACGAACTCTTGGGGCGAGGACCTGTTCGACACGAACGGCAACGAGTCGGTCGGGACCGTCGAGGCCTACACCCAGATCTTCGAAGAGGGAGCAACCGAGGGCATCGGCTTCTACTTCTCGTCCGGCGATTGCAGTACGGAAGACCCGGCCATCGTGAGCAACGGCCTGAGCTGCGATGCCAACTCGTCGGAGCCGCAGACCATCTTCCCGGCGTCGGACCCGTGGGCGACGGCGGTCGGCGCGACCGCGATCGGCATCGGCGCCCACGGCAACTACCTGTTCGAGACCGGCATGGGCGACACCGAGGCGGCCCTGCAAAACGGCACAAGCTGGTCGCAACTGCCTGGCACCTTCCTGGCCGGCGGCGGCGGCGGCACCAGCAGCTACTTCACCCAGCCGCTCTACCAGCAGGGCGTCGTCCCCGCATCGCTGTCCCATGCCCTGCTCACCGGCACCCAGTCCGCCGCGGCCATGCGTGAGGTGCCCGATGTCGCCATGGAAGGCGACGTCTACGCCGCCACCATGACCGGCTACACCCGGGCCCTGGCCAACGGTTCCACCGGCTGGGCCGAATCGGGCGTCGGCGGCACCAGCGTGTCCACCGCGCTGTTCGCCGGCATCCAGGCCGACGCGCAGCAGGCGGCGGGGGTCCCGATCGGCTTCGCCAACCCTGAGATCTATACCCGCTACCAGACCCTCGGCCAGGCAGCATTCCACGACATCAGCGACCACCCGGCCGGCCGGACCTACGCCGTCTCCATCGATGAGGGCGCGGCCACCGGGCTGCGGCAGGGCAATCTGTACACCCTGGGCACCGACTGGACGCTGCACGCCACGGCCGGCTACAACAACGTGACCGGGGTCGGCTCGCCGGCCGCCGGCTACCTGCAGTCGTTCCGGTCGTGAACAACTCGATGGCGCGAAGTGTGGGTATGCAACCTGCCCGCTGCCCGCGGCCCGCCACACGCGGCATCCCACTGGACGGCCCGGTAACCAGCTAGCATCCGTCCGGACAGGCTGCGAAATATGGGGTTGTAGACAGGGGGTGGCCTGATGGGTCAAATGTGCAAGCCGAGCCGGATGGCAAGCTTGGCGGGCTCGGCGGACAGGACCAGGCTAGCCCAGGCGGCGGTCTCCGCGGCCCTGGTCGGCGCGCTCGCGGCCTGTGGCGGCTCCGGCACGTCCGCCAGCGGCAGCGCAACGCCCACGGCCCGGGCAACGTCCAGTTCAGCTAACCCGGCGTCGCCTACCGCCGCCCCGGGCGGCACGGCCACGGCATCCGGCGCTGGGCAGTTCAGCTCCATCGTCGAGCCGTTCGACCCCGGTCACCCGGCCCAGAATCGGCCGGCGCCGGCCAGCTGCGGCGGCCAGGCGTCAACCCTGGCTATCGAGCAGTGCTTCGAGGCCAAGACCGAGACCACGGACGCGGCCATCGACGCGGCGCAGCTCGCCCGGTACAACAGCGGGTCACAGGCCCAGCGGGCCGCCATCCTCGCGGACGACCGCGCATGGCTGTCCGCGCGCAAGCCCGTGTGCGCCGTGGCCTTCGGCTCCGGCGGCACCATCGACGGGATCAACGTGGCGTCCTGCCTGCTCGACGAGAGCACCGCCCGGCTGAATGCGGTGAAGGGGATAAGTTCCCCGGCGGCCACGCTCAAGGCCACGGACAGCACCGATCCCACGGCCCTCGCGTGGTACACCACGCCCGGCGGCTCCCGCATCGCCATGGTGGACACGCAAGGTGACCAGAGCGGCGGCGCGATCATCAGCTGGGTGATCATCGGCGGTGCCGAAGGGTTCAGCGTCAACCCGAGCCAGTTCTATTACCGCGACGGGTCATACACCAACCACGGCGTGGTGCAGCCCCCCAATCCGAGCGGGCACCTGGTGCCGACCGGTGCCGAGTACAACTTCAGCATCGACTACACGCATCTCTCCGCTGACCCTAACGCCGCCAAGGACACGGGAGGCTACGCCTACGCTCCCGGCGGCGTGCTGGCGGCCATCTGGCGGTAACAGAGGCACTGCCGTCACGGGTAGCTCACCACGCCGGTCGACCCGGGCGCCGCGCTGGCCGAGAAGGCGAGCCACATGCCATGCGTCAGATTCCCTGTTCAGGGGCTGGTCGAGACGGTTGGTATAGCGGTAATGCTCGCACTGGTGGCCGGCGCCGACGTAGCCGTCGTCGGCACTGGCCGCGGCGGCACGGTGGTCGGCACCGGCACCGTGGGCGCTGTCGTCGGCGCCGCCGGCGGTTCCACTTTCGTCGGCGCAGGCGCAGGCGCAGGCGCTGGTGCAGGTGCTGCGGCCGTCGGCGCCGGCTGCGGCCGCGCGGCCGTGACGTGGTGCGCTACACGACGACCAGCAGCGAAGCTCGGCACCGGTGCCGGTGCCGCCGCATGCCCGGCCGCCGCATGCCCGGCGGCCACAGGCCCGGCGGCCGTCCCGGTCCGCAACCGCGTGACCGTCCGGACCCTCGGGCCGCCGTGCACGATCTCCCGGACGATACGGCCGGGGGAGTAGCCCTCGGCCGCGCCCCACGCCACCCCGGCGGCCACGATCGCTAACGCGATACCAATGCTGGCGCCCACGGTAGTGGCGGTGCCCCAGTCCAGCTTTCTCCGTCGTCGTGGTGGCTTGTGCCGCTCCAGCTCGGCCTGGCTGAACAGCGGGCCGGTCGCCTCGTAGCCGGTCAGCTCATCCCCAGTTGTCATCATCTGCCGTCCCCCATCGTCACGTTCAAGACGCGCCGTGACATCTGGAGGTTTACGTAGCGCAAGCATGCTGTTACAGCGGGCTGCTCAGTGCCGCGTTCGGTGCTCAGTGCAGGCTGGCCGCCGAAGCCAGGCCCTGGGCCATCCACTTCAGCATCCGCGGAACCTCCGCCTGCCATGTCGCCATGTTGTGCCCGCCCCCGGGCGTGAGGGTCAGCGGCACATCCGCCTGCCGGAGCTGAAGTTCCTGCCGGAAGAACTCGGCGTTCGCCACGTCCGGCTTGTTAGCTGTGCCCGCGCCCAGCCAGAATCGGGGGAGGGCTGCTCCCGCTGGCACCTCCTGCACCTCGTCAAGCGGGGTGTTGTCCCGCTCCAGCGCGTGGTTGCCGCCGAACGGGTTGACCTGCCGGATCGGGTGCGCCAGCTGGTTGTTGAACGGTTTGAAGTAGCCGGAAAGCACCCCCGCGTACCCGTACCGGGACGGGAACCGCAAGGCCATGTTGGCGGCGCAGAACCCGCCCTCGGAGTATCCGGCCACCCCCCATGCGGGGCCCGGCGGCTGCACCCGGATGAGATGCGTGATCTGGTCCGGCAGATCCACCGCCAGGTACGTCAGGTCCTGCGGGCCGCCCACCTGGTCCAGGCACTGCAGCGAGACGTTCGCGCCGCCGTTCGCATCGGGCATGACCAGCACGACAGGCTGCGCCAGGTTCTCGTTCACGAGATGGTCGAGGGTATCGGTCACGCCCACCACGTTGATCCAGTCCTGCGGCTCACCGGGCTGACCGTGGATGAGCTCGATCACGGGAAACCGGTAGCTCGTGTACCTCGGCTGGAAGTACTGCGGTGGCAGGTACACGTACACCGCCCTGGTGATGTGGCTGCGCTGGCCGGCCACCTTTAGGCGCAGCGTGTATCCAAGCCGCCGCGCCAGACCGCGGTATATCTCGGTGCTGTCGGGCGTGCCGAGCCGTGAGCGGGATAGCAGGCCTCTGTCGGGCATCTGGGGCGCCGCGTTGGCCCCCTGGTTGGTGAGGTCCCCGATCGCAGCGGGCCAGGTTTGGTAGTAGCCGTAGTACTTGTTGACTGCCATCACCCCGCAGAGCATCGCGAGCGTGAAAGCCAGGCACGCGGCCAGGATGCGCAGAGCGGCCCGGTCGGTGATGAGCATCCACCACATCAGCGCGCCGAACGCCACCACGAGCAGAACGAATAGCACCGGGCTCTGGGGCTCAAACATTCAGGCCTCCAGATCGGGGGGTCTAGCCTGTGGCTCTGCCGCACCACTTCGCCCGCGGGTTCGGGCCTGCCGTAAGGCAAGCTCCGCAGGGGTCATGAAGCGCAGGCTTGGTCCCGGCTGGCCGTCAGCGCTCTGGGCCGTGCCTCGCCCTGAATCACCTACTGTCATCGCATCTCACCTTGAGAGGGCGTGCGGCGCGAGGAGCCGCCGCCGTGGTGCCTGGACAGCAGCCAGGTTGGACTGTCGGAGCTGGCAAGTGGATGACCTCCTCTGGTCAGCGCACTCGGGCCTGCAAGGGGGCCGGCCAGGACTGGATGAGCTCGCTCGCGAGGGACTGCTCGGAGCCCGCTTCGGGGTTCACCGCCGCGTCGGCGACGCCTTCTGCATCCATCGCTGTTGCGTTCATGCCCCCAGCCTGCCGCCGCTAGTCCGGCCCAGGTATCGGGAAAAACCCCAGTTCAACCCCGATGAGCAATCGGCCGGATCGGGGGATGCCCCGATAGCCGGGCCAGGCGCGATGGCGCGATCATGGAAACGCGGACAAACCAGCCCACCCAGCCCACCCCGGCGAACTTCCGGCTCCAGCCACTAACGTCGGTGCGCTTGTAGCCACGCTGGACCGGAGGCACCTCACCGACGGCGTCGCTGTACTCGCGTGCTGATCGCTGCGCTAAGCTCCGGGCGGGCTCGCCCGTAGAA
>OBLW0100001614.1_pt1 | contig 18866 bp, 20 predicted proteins | sample 1520161 | NCBI WGS metagenome assembly OBLW01 (sample SAMEA3539309, study PRJEB22396) | soil metagenome | biome: tundra; feature: field; material: soil | place: USA | collected 2010-05 | depth 0.15 m | reverse complement strand
CGCCTGGCGTCGCCGGTGACCGCGTGGGTTCTCGGCGGCCTGGTGCTGATCTTGGTCATCGCCGATCCGCTGCTGGCCGGTCTCGCGCACCAGAGCCTGGACGCCAGCGGCGGCTCCCTGCCGGTGTGGATCTCGGCTGGTTTCGGGGTGGTCGGCTTCATAGTGGCCTGGCGGAAGCCGGGTAACCCGCTCGGCTGGGTTCTCCTGGGTGCGGCGGTCTTCATGGCGCTCAGCGAGGATGCCAGTTTCTATACGGTGGCCGATTACCGGCTCCGGCATGGCGGGCTCCCGCTCGGCTGGGTGGCGTTGCTCGCGCAGCCCGGCTGGGCACCTGGGATCGTGCTCCTCGGGCTGGGGTTCCTGCTGTTTCCCGACGGCCGGCTGCCGTCACCGCGCTGGCGGTGGCTGCTGTGGGTGTATTTCGCCGTGGCGATTCTGTGGATGGGCGGTGCCTTCATTTCCACGGTGGGCGCCATCGTCGGCCACCACACGGAGGTGGACGCCAGCGGGAACCTCCTGGCCCTGGACAACAATTCGGCCCGCTCCGCGGCCTGGTGGAATGTGGTGAGCGACGCGGTCTTGCCGCTGGTGGCGGTCTGCTGGCTGGGGTCGCTGGGGGGTCAGGTACTCAGCTATCGGCGCTCGTCCGGGGAGCGCCGCCAGCAGCTCAAGTGGCTGATGAGCGGTTCAGCGATGGCCGGCCTGTGCGCGGCCGCCAGCTTCCTGCAGCCGGGCGGCCTGTCCGGGAGCCCGCAGGTTCTGGGTGTTATCGCCACGGCCGGGTATCTCGCGATCCCGGGGAGTATCGGTGTGGCCATCTTGAAGTACCGCCTGTTCGACATCGACCGGATCATCTCCCGGACCCTGGGGTATGCGATCGTCACGGGCCTGCTGGTGGGGGTGTACGCGGGGATAGTGCTGCTGGCCACCCAGGTCGTGTCGATCACTACGCCGGTGGCGGTGGCCGCGTCGACCCTGGCCGCGGCGGCGCTGTTCAATCCGCTGCGGCGGCGGGTGCAGCGGATGGTGGACCGGCGGTTCAACCGGGCCCGGTATGACGCTGACGCCGCGGTGGCCGCGTTCGCCGCCCGGCTGAAAGAGGCGGTGGACCTGGATGCGGCCCGCGCGGAACTTCTTGATGTCGTCTGCCGGTCACTGGAGCCCGCCCACGTCTCGGTGTGGATCAAGCAACACGAATAAGGCAGGCCTCATCCGGGCCCCCGAACTCGCCGGCTACTCCCCCGGCGTCACTATGCGACCGCGCCGCCGGCGACGCCAGGCACACTAACCACGTCGATATCCTCGCCCGCGAGCTCGACCGCGTACCTGGTCGGCGCGCACACATCGGGATCGCCGGAGCCAACGAGCGCGACCGCGTGCCCCTGCTGGGCCTCCTTCACCGCGGCCCGGGCGCAAGCCTCCTCCTCGCCAGGCCCGCTGGTGAGCACCCGGGTGCCCGGCGGAAGCAGGTCACCGATCTGGTCCAGGTGCTGACTGAGGCCAGCCACGACCGAAGCACGGCGCAATTCGGCCACGGCGCGCGGGGTCAGCAGGTCCCGGGCGCCGGGGCCGATGCCGACCAGCGCGAGCCGGCCGCGGGGGCGGACCCGCGCCACCGCGACGGCGGCGGCCGCGGACCTGCGCTCGGGGACGACCAGCTCGTCCGCCCCAGCCAGAGCGGCTGCCTCGGCTGCGCTGGGCGATCTGAACCGAGCTCGCACGGTGCGCCGCACTTGCGGCACCTCGACGGTGGCGAGCTGGCTGGCCGGATACGTGACCAGCGCCCACCCACGCTCCTGGGCGGCCTCCGCGAGCCCGGCCGCTCCAGCCTGGTCGTCCACCGTCGCCAGGGCAGTCACACAGGCGCGGGACAGCCCGGCCTCGCCCAGGGCGGAGCCCACCAGGTCCAGTACCTCATCCGCCGCCACGCCGCTCTCCGCCATCACACCGACGATCAGCGACGGCGGGCGCAGGACTACCGTGCGCGCATCGACCGGCACAACCCGGTCGGTGATGAGGATCCGGTACTCCCCGACATCGCTCACGGTGGCCGGGAGGGGCGGCAGCGGCCATGCCGCGTCCCCTTCCAGCCGGACCGGCTCGCCGTCGAGCAGTGCCCGGCTGACCGTCCCGGCGGCGCCCTCGGTGGGCCAGCCCAGCGTGTCCAGGCCAGGCAAGCTGACCGCGTCAGTGGCCGTGGTGATCACCGCGTCCGCGCCGAACACCCCGGCGACCCTGACCGCAAGCGCGTTCGCGCCCGCCGCATGGCCGCCCACCACCGCCACCGCATAACGCGCCGACTCGTCGACGCACACGACGGCGGGGTCGGTCCACTTACTGTCCAGCAAGGGGGCGATGAGCCGGACGGTCGCGCCGACGGCGAGGAAGCACACCAGCCCGTCACACTGGGCCCACGCCTGCGGCAGCGCCTGCCGGGCGGGGCCGTCGTAGCTGACCGTCTGGCCGGGCCAGGCGTGCGCCAGCCGGGCGGCAGCCTTGTGGCCCGCCGCAGTGACGGCGATGAGGCCGATCACCGGGGCTCGTCCCGACGGTCCCGGCCAGCGGCGGGCGCCGGCGCCACCATGCCGCAGCGGCCGCGTTTGAGCATGTGGCCAAGCAGATCGCAGGCAGCCTGCCCTGTCAATCGCGAGCACGCCAACGCCCGGGTGATCACTTGACGTGCCGGCCCAATCTCGTTCGTCCCATAGCCACCTGCCGCCACCTGGATCAGCCTCCCGCGTCCGCGGACAGGAAAAACACGGTGTCACCAGTGGCTAGCGGTGTCTGGCCGTCCCTGGTGATCTGGTCACCGTTCAGCGCCACCACCACATGGGATGGCAGCGACGGCAGAGCCTGACCAGGAGCCCGGACGACCACGACCGGTCCGTCGGTCACCCGCGCGATGACGCCGACGGTCCGCCGCAGCAGGGTCGAGCCGTGCCATTCCAGGGCTGGTTTGGGCGTCCCCATCCGCGACGACCGCCCGCCGGCCAGCACGATCCCCGCAGAACCCGACATCACCCGATCCTACGAGCAGGCGCCGCAGATCCCGGCCAGGCCAGGATCCTTGCCACGCCAGGATTTCGGGTGGCATGCTCCGGCACGGAGGTGTTCAGTGGCGACCAGGCGAGGGTTCCCGGAGCTTCTGCAGGTGGTTTTGGACAGCACCGACGCCCGGGCACTGGCGGAGTTCTACCGCCAGTTGCTGGGTCTGCGGTACCGGCCCGGGGACGAGCCACCAGCCGATGGCGAGCCGGACCCGGCCGGGCAGGACTGGCTGGTGCTGCGCGATACCTCCAGCGCTAACCGGGTGGCGTTCCAGCAGGTGGCAGAGCTGCCGGAGGCGACGTGGCCGGAGGGTCCGCACCCGCAGCAGCTGCACCTGGACCTGATGGTGCCGACGGCGGCCGACTTCGAAGCAAGCCATGAGCGAGCGCTGGGCCTCGGCGCCCGGCTGCTGAACGACCGCTCCGATGATCCCGAGGAACCTCTGCGCGTCTACGCCGACCCCGCCGGGCATCCCTTCTGCATCTTCGTGGCTGCCGGGACCCAGTGACGGCTACATCCAGCCGCCATCGGCAGCCAGGGTCGATCCGTTGATGTAGGCGGCCTCGGGTGAGGCGAGGAAGGCGATGGCGGCCGCGATTTCGTCCGCCTCGGCCAGCCGCCCGAGCGTGCTGTGCAGCCGCATGAGCGTGTCGCCCGGCAGGCCGCGCAGGTCGGGATGGGTGTAATGCCGGGAGTTCTCGGCGGCCATGTCGGTCCTGGTGCCGCCGGGGGCGATGGCGTTGATGGCGATGTTACGGGCGGCCAGCTCGGGAGCCAGGTTGCGGGCCAGCGCCACGACCGCTGCCTTGCTGGCCGCGTACAGGCTGTGCTCGAAGATGGCGATCCCGGCGCTGACCGAGGACATCAGGACGATCCGGCCTCCGTGGGTCATCTGCGGTACCGCGGCTTGCACCACAAAGAGCTGGCCTGCGACGTTGGTGTCGAACACGCGCCGGAAATCCTGCTCGGTGATCGAGGCCAACGGCCCGAAGTACTCCACCCCGGCGTTACTGATGAGAACGTCGAGACCGCCCATGGTCTCCGCGGCCTGGCTGACCACGGCCTGCGTCGCGGCCCGGTCGGTGACGTCGCTCTGGACCGCGAACGCTACGTGGCCGGCGTCGGTGAGTTCGGCCACCAGCGATCGGGCGCTGTCGGCATCGCTGCGGTAGGTGATGGTGACGGCCGCGCCCTCGGCGGCGAGCCGGCGGGCCACCGCGGCGCCGATTCCGCGGCTACCGCCGGTGATAAGTGCCCTGCTGTTGTCGAAACGCTGCATCGAGGTTTCCTCCGTGATCGGTCGTCATACGCACGATCGGCGGGCGCTTCGCCTGCGTCGCCCTGGACTACCCTCCGCCAGCGCCCGGGAAACGGTGAACCCCAGGCATGGCGGGGTTGTCAGCTGTTGGCAGTACTTCCAGCGCCACTACCGCAGCGAGTTCTCCCCGGTCCGGCACGGCGTGCTGCCCATAATCGGGAGCCTGCTCATGCTGCTGCCGATCTACGGGCTGCTGTGGCCCGTCCCGCCCTGGCCTTACAACCTGGTCCCCTACCTGATCGTCGCCTGGACACTGGGCGGGATCGGCTATTTCTGGTACCTGGCCAGGAGGCGCCCGGCCATGATCGAGGCGATGGGACGGGTCTGGGAGCCTGATCCAGGGCCGGCCGCCAAGCCCATACCCTGACCATCTCAGAGATACGATCCAGCGCATGACACCACCGGATACCGGTCTTCCCGGGAACATCGGAGCACCGGCGACCCGGGCGCTGATGACGGCCGGATATACCGAACTCAGGCAGCTGGCCAATGTGCCGGCCGCCGAACTGAAGAAGCTGCACGGCGTGGGGCCGAAGGCTGTGCGGCTGCTGCAGGAGGCGCTCGAGCAGCAGGGCATGTCCCTCAGCTAGAACGGCAAGGAGGCCGGGGGGTAGGAGCTAGCTTCCGCTCTTCAGTTTGCGCCAGCCGCCGGCTCGGTTGTTGGCGATGATGCAGGTGAACATCGCGCCGAGGGCGGCCGCGTTGATGGTCTCGCCCTGGAAGACGGCCACGGTGCGGGCGGTCTGGTTGCCGTGGCCGCCGGTGATGATCCCGTCGGGATCAGGCACGATGCCGCCGTCATAGAGGAAGACATTGACGTGGTCCTTGGCCGCAAGCAGCGCGCAGACGTTGCCCTGCAGGACGAAGTACGGCTGGCTAGTGCGCTTGATGGTTTCGGATACCTCCGGGTCGGCGGCGTGGACCAGGTCCCGGACTTCTCGGCAGATGGCTTGCTGCCAATCGGGCAAGGCATCGATGTAGGCGTCAACGCGCGGGTCGGCGGCGTATGTCATGCTGGCCCCTCCCCGGCCACCGGCAGCGAATAGCAGGCTGCACCGAGTATCCACCAGCGGCTGGCGATCGTCTCGACATCTTCCCGTCATGATCACGTTAAGAGCCGCTGGCCGCCGGCTGAACGCGTCCGCCGCTGCCGGGCCGGCCGGTGAGCAAGGGACCATCAGGCACGCGTCGCTGATTTGCTAGGAGGTTTCCGATGACCGGTAACCTCGCCGACGACCGCGTCACCGTGGCACGGCTGCTGCGGCGGCTGGCGCCGACGTATGAACACCTCGGGGCCAGCCTGGCCCGGCATAGGGTGCGCTCAGGAGGAGGAGGAGGCCATTATGGGGTTCGAGCACATCCTGGTTGAGCGGTCCGGTGAGTTCGCCACCGTCACTATGAACCGGCCGCAGCGGCGCAATGCCCTGTCGCTGGAGCACATGCGGGAATTGATCACCGCGTTCCGTGACATCGGGGACAGTGACGCCCTGGGCATCGTGCTGGCCGGCACTGGCCCGGTGTTCTGCGCCGGTCACGACTTCGCCGATGTCGCTGACGCTGACCTGTCGGCGGTCCGCTCGCTGCTGGTGACGTGCACCGAGCTGATGACACTCATCCAGCAGGTGCCGCAGCCGGTGGTGGCCCGGGTGCACGGCCTGGCCACGGCGGCAGGCTGCCAGCTGGTCGCCAGCGCCGACCTCGCCGTGGCCAGCCAGGACGCGGGGTTCGCCGCTCCCGGCGGAAAGGGCGGCTGGTTCTGCCACACCCCGATGGTGGCGGTGGCCAGGAACGTCGGCCGGAAACGGGCCATGGAGATGGCGCTGTCGGGCGATGTCATCGACGCGCGGACGGCGCTGGACTGGGGACTGGTCAACCAGGTGGTGCCCGCCGCGCAACTTGACTCCGCCGCCGCGAACCTGCTCGACCGGGTCACCCGGGGATCCGCCGAGAGCAAGGGCATTGGCAAGCAGGCACTGTATGCGCAGATCGACCTCGACCAGCCAAAGGCGTACGCCTACGCCGTCGAGGTGATGGCCGCGACCAGCCAGCTACCAGACGCACGTGAAGGGATGCGGGCCTTCCTGGACAAGCGCAAACCACACTGGCGCCGCGGACGGCCGTAAGACCGAGCCGGTGGTGGGCAGGACGCTGGTCCCATGGTGTGCGTAGCGTGGTCCTGTGGCAATCGGCTACTGCGTCATCGTGGCGGACGCGACCAGGCTGGATGACGTGGAGCCGTTGTTCGGCGGCGGCGCAAAACCACCCGCCCTCGGGATGCGGCATAAGGTCCAGCCGCTCGGCCAGCGGAGGCCGCATCGTCATCAGCCGTTCCTCCGTACCCCGCGGCCCGCACCCGGCATCCTTACTCGCCCTCCACGAGCCTGCATGAAACGTCCGGCCTTACTGTCCCATAGACGGCCAGATAGACGCTCGGGCAGGCCGGGTGGCGAGCCGCAACCTTTAGAATCCCGGTCATGAAGGCCGGCGGGAATGCCTGGTGAGTCGGATGCCGGGTGAGAATGCGCTGCGGCCGCGTAGCTGTGCGGTGATCGGTGCCGGGGTGCTCGGTGCAGGCGTGGCGGCGCGGCTGGCCGAGGCCGGCATCGGGGTGACACTTCTGGAGCAGGCCGAGCCGGGGCGCGCCGCTACCCGGTCGAGCTTTGCCTGGCTGAACGCCAACGACAAGGCACCCCGTGCCTACCACGACCTCAATCACGCCGGGATGCGGGCCTGGGCCGGGCTTTCGGCCAGCCCGGGCGGCGCGGCGTGGTACCGGCCGGCCGGGAACATCGAGTGGGCGGTGAGTGGTGCCGGGCGGGCGCTGCTCGCCGCCCGGGTGCACCGGCTCGCCGGGTGGGGATACCCGGCGCGGCTGATTGACGCCGCAGAAGCGGCCCGGCTTGAACCGTCGCTGCGGCTGCCCCAGCCGGCACCGGACATCGCGTGGTTTCCTGACGAGGGCTATCTGCTCACTGAGCCGCTGGTCAGCCAGCTGGTGGGGCAGGCCGCCGGGCACGGGGCCACGGTGCTGACCGGCGAGCCGGGACGCGTAGTCAGCCTGGACACTGCCGATGGCGCCCTGCGGGCGGTGCGGACCGCCGCTGGCCTGGTAATGGCGGCGGATGCGGTCGTGTGCTGCGCGGGGCGCTGGGTTCCTGAGCTGGCCGCGCTGGCCACCGTGGCCTGCCCGGTGCCGCTTGTCCCGTGGGCGCCGCCCGGTGCGGCAGCGCCGGGGCTGGTCGTGCAGGCCGGGCCGGTGACACCGCCGGGCCCGACGCGGATGGTGCACACGCCGGAGGTGTACCTGCGACCTCATTCCGGCGGGCTGATGCACCTGGAAGCACCCGATGCCGCGGTGGACCTGCATACTCCCGACACCGAATTGCGGCGCTGGGCGGATGAACTGCTGCGCCGGGCACGCCTGGTGGTCCGCGGGCTGGCTGACGCCACTGTCGTCGGCTACCGGGTGTGCGTGCGCCCGATGCCGGTGGATGGCCAGTCCATCGTGGGATGGCTGCCCGGTGCCAGTGGCCTGTATGTGGCGGTGACGCACAGCGGCGTGACCCTCGGCGCGCACGTGGCCCAGCTCATCACCACAGAACTCGTCAGCGGCTCGGCGGCCGCTGAGCTTGCGCCTTACCGGCCCGATCGCTTCATCCCTACCGCGCCAGCGCCGGAGCGGAACTGACGCGGGGAACACCGCCTGTCGGGGGGGACCAAGCTCCCCTTCTGGGAATTGTCAGTGCCGGGCGGGACGATGACCGGGCAATGCGTTGACTCACCGGGAGGTGCAGGGGCCGTGCCGGATGCCAGCCGTGATGCAGCGGCCGAACCCGAGGACCTTGGCCGGCTGTTCGTTGAGCGGGCGAGCGCAGGCGACGTGGATGGGGTTGTCGCGCTGTACGAGCCCGGGGCGGTGCTCGCATCTCCGGCGGGCAATCTGGCGATCGGCGTCGCTGCGATCCGGGAGGTTTATCAGGAACTGCTAGCCGGCGGCCCGCAGTTCAACGGGGATGTTCGCCCAGCGCTTCATCACGGTGACCTTGCGCTGACATCGACGCGGTTCCCCGGCGGTGCCACAGCAGAGATCGCCCGGCGTCAGCCGGATGGCACGTGGTTGTGGATCGCCGATCAGCCGAACGTCGTCGCCGGGTTCACCGCCAAGTAGCCCGGGCCTACCCGAAACACATCAAACGGGCCCCATGCTGTCGCCCGTTTGACCAGCTGCCGCTCGGCCCGGCACGATCAACCCTGGTGGTCAGACGCGGGCTGGAGCTGGTGGTCGGAGGGAGCTGATCGGGATATGAGCATTCTGGGCACCCGGGTTCTGCGGACGGAGGATCCCGGCTTTCTGACTACAGGCGGCGTCTACACCGATGACGTTGTGGACGAGCGGCTGGCCGGCGCCTGCCACGTGTTCTTTGTCCGGTCCCCGATCGCGCACGCGCGGATCCGGTCCGTGGACGTCAGCGCGGCGCGGCAAGCGCCCGGCGTCGTCGCCGCGTTCACCGGGTCCGACCTGGCCGACCTCCCGCTGATGGCCCCGCCGATGCCGGGCGTGATCGACGAGCGGATGGCCCAGCCGCTCATCGCCCGCGACGTGGTCCGCTTCGTGGGCGAGCCAGTGGCCGTGGTGATCACCGAAGACCCGTATCAGGGCGAGGACGCCGCGGAGCTGGTTGACGCCGACTACGACCCCCTTCCGCCGGTGGTCGACCTAGCCGAGGCCGCGGACGGTGCGGCCGGCCTGCTGTTCCCGGACGCCGGCACCAACGTCGCTGCCTCCTTCGGCGACGCTGCCGGGCTCAAGGCCGACCTGTTTGATGACTGCGACGTGGTCGTCACCCGCGCGATCGTCAACCAGCGGGTCGCGCCCGCGCCGATGGAGACCCGCGCGACGGCCGCTGTCTGGGGCGACGACGGACGGCTCACGGCGTGGATCCCCAACCAGGGCGCGCAGGGGACGCGCGACGCCCTGGCGGCCCTGCTCGGGATGGATCCAGCCGGCGTCCGGATCATCACCCCGGACGTGGGCGGCGCGTTCGGGGCCAAGTTCGGCGCCGACCCGGAGCACGCGGTGGTGTGCTGGGTAGCCAGGCGGCTGGGCCGTCCCGCACGCTGGGCCGAGACCCGCAACGAGAACCTGGTCGCGATGACACACGGCCGCGCGCAGCACCAGACGGTCACGATCGGCGGCAGCCGGGACGGGACCGTGCTGGCCTACCGGCTGGAGATCCGGCAAGATGCCGGGGCCTACCCTAGGTTCGGCGCGTTCCTGCCTGCTCTTACCATCTTGATGGCCCCTGGGCCGTATGCATTCAGCCGGGCGGAGGCGGTCGGCACGACGGTGGTGACGAATACCACGCCGGTCGGCGCCTACCGCGGCGCGGGCCGCCCTGAAGCCACCGCCGCGGTAGAGCGGGCCATCGACCTGTTCGCCGCCGAGATCGGCATGGACCCCGCCTCTGTACGCCGCAAAAACCTGCTGCCCAAGTTCACCGAGCCGCACACGACCGCGTTCGGCGCCGTGTACGACAGCGGTGATTACACCGTGGCGCTGGACAAGGCCCTCGCGGCGGCCGGCTACCCGGGCCTTCGGGAAGATCAGATGAAACGGCGCGCCGCCGGCGATACGGTCCAGCTCGGCATCGGCATGTCCTGCTATGTGGAGATCACCGGCCCAGGGATGGAGGCGGGCGGCCCGCGCGAGAACGCGACCGTCGAGGTCCATCCCGGCGGCAGCGCCACGATCCTGACCGGGACCTCCCCGCACGGGCAGGGCCACGCCACCGTATGGGCGATGCTGGCCAGCGACGAGCTCGGCATCCCGGTCGACAAGATCACCGTGAAGTGGGGCGACACCGACCTGATCCCCGAGGGCGGCGGCACAGGGGGCTCGCGCAGCCTGCAGCAGGGCGGGGCGGCGGTGCAGCAGGCATCGCGGGAGCTGATCGACGTGGCTCGGCGGCGCGCGGCCGCCGAACTGGAAGCCAGCGAGGCCGACCTGGTCTTCGACCCTGGGCGCAGCGCGTTCGCCGTGGCCGGCGACCCGGAAGCATCAGTGCCGCTGGCCAAGCTGGCCGAGGAGGAGCGGCTGGTCGTGCGCACCGTGTTCGTCGCGCCCGGCCCCACCTTCCCGTTCGGGGCGCACGTCGCCGTCGTCGACGTGGACACCGAGACCGGCAAGGTGGTGCTGCGCCGGGTGGTGACCATCGACGACGCTGGCACCGTGATCAACCCGCTGCTGGCGGAGGGCCAGCGGCATGGCGGCATCGCCCAGGGCGCGGCTCAGGCGTTCCTGGAGGAGTTCATCTACGACGCCGACGGCAACCCGCTGACCGCGAGCTTTGCCGACTATCCCTTCCTGTCGGCCACCGAGGTGCCCAGCTTCGAGCTGGCCGACATGGCCACGCCGACCAGCTACAACCCGCTCGGGGCCAAGGGGATCGGCGAAGCCGGCACGATCGGCGCGACGCCGGCCGTGCAGAACGCGATCATCGACGCGCTCGCCCACCTCGGTGTGCGGCATATCGACATGCCCGCCTCCCCGCAACGGGTCTGGCAGGCACTGCAGCAAGTATCCGGCGCCGCGGCGCCGGGATCTGCCGAAACGAGGGGTGCGTAGATGCAGGTCCAGCTCACGGTCAACGGGCAGGGCCGGTCCGATGACGTAGAGCCACGGCTCTTGCTCGTGCATTACCTGCGCCAGTGGTGCGGCCTGCGGGCCGCCAATGTCGGCTGTGACACGACGTCCTGCGGCGCGTGCACGGTACTGCTGAACGGCCGGTCGGTGAAGTCCTGCACGGTGCTGACCGCGCAGGCGGCTGGCCAGGAAGTAACCACCGCTGAGGGCCTGGCCGCCGACGGTGAGCTGCATCCGGTTCAGCAGGCGTTCCGGCAGGAACACGGTCTGCAGTGCGGCTTCTGCACGCCGGGGATGGTGATGGCCGCCGTCGGCCTGCTGGCCGAGAATCCGCATCCTGACGAGGCGGAAGTGCGCGAAGGCCTGGAAGGCAATTTCTGCCGCTGCACCGGCTACCACAACATCGTCCGCGCGGTGCTGGCCGCCGCCGACGCGATGAACGCGGAAGTGACCCCGTGATTCCCGCCCCGTTCGAGTATGTGGCCGCTGACTCACCCGGGCACGCCCTGGAACTGCTGGCCAAGTTCGGTGACGACGCCAAGCTGCTGGCCGGCGGCCACTCCCTGCTGCCGATGATGAAGCTACGGCTGGCCTACCCCTCCGCCCTGATCGACATCGGCCGCCTGCGCGAGCTGGCCGGCATCCGGGCTGACGGCCACGAGCTGGTGATCGGCGCCACCACCTGCCACGCCGACATCGCGGCCTCGGACCTGGTCCGATCGCAGACCCCGCTGTTGGCGCACTCCGCGGCGCAGGTCGGCGACCCGCAGATCCGCCACCGGGGCACGATCGGCGGTTCCCTCGCCCACGCCGACCCGGCCGCGGACCTGCCGATGGCACTGGTCGCGCTGGGCGGCTCGGTGGAGGTCACCGGGCCAGCCGGGACCAGGACCGCCGCCGCCGATGACTTCTTCACCGGATTCTTCGAAACCAGCCTGGAGCCCGGCGAACTGCTCACCGCGGTGCGGGTGCCGCGCAGTCCGGGGGCCGGCTGGGGTTACCAGAAGTTCGTGCGGCGGGCGAACGACTGGGCCATCGTCGGGGTCGCGGCCATCGGCGGGCGGATCGCACTGGCCAACATGGGCCCGGTCCCGATCCGCGCGCGGGCCGCGGAACAGGCCCTCGCCGACGGCGCCAGCCCGGCAGAGGCCGCCGGGCTGGCCGCCGAGGGCACCGCGCCGGCCGAGGACATCCACGCCGACCGCAGCTACCGCCAGCACCTGGCGCGCGTACTGACCCGGCGGGCCCTGGAGCACTAGGCCGGGTAGGCCGCCTGGGTGGCGGCCGGCCGCCCAGCCAGCCAGGCATCACCGCGCGGGGCTCAGCCCGCCGTCAGCTCCGGCGGTGCCGGTGAGCCTGGGCCAATCTCGGCCTTGAGCGCGGCCAGCTCCTTGTCCACTTCGGCGGCCGACCCGGCTTCGTCGAGTTCCTTCTGGATGTCGTCGGTGTCTCCGCCGACGTCTTCGAGCACTCCGGACTGGATCAGCTCGTCGACGGCGCCGGCCCGGGCCTGCATCGTGGCGATCTTGTCCTGGGCCCGCTGGAGTTCCGCTCCCGAGTCGCCGAAGGTCTTGGAAATCCCCGCGGCGCTCTCACCGATAGAAGTCTCGGCCTGCGCCGCGGTGTACTGCGCCTTCAGCACCTCCTTCTGCGTCCGGAAGTCGTTGACCCTCTTCTGCAGGGCGGCGAGGGTGTGCTCGAGCTTCTCCTCCTCCTCGGTGAGCTGCTGGTGCTGGGGATCCATGGCGTCGATCTGGGCCTGGGCCGCGGCCTTGCGGGACAGAGCTTCCTTGGCCAGATCCTCGTTGCCCTGGGAAAGCGCCGCCTTGGCCTGGTCCTGAAGGTGGTCCACCGTATGCTGGAGCTGCTGCTCCTGCAGCTCGATCTGCTTGCGCGACGCGGCGATGGCCACCAGCCCCCGGCGGACCTGGGTGATCTGGTCGAGCATCTGCTCGTAGGACAGATCGAGCATCTCGTCGGGCCTCTCGGCCGCGTCGAGTGCCTTGTTGGCCTTGGCTTGGACTATGTTGTGGGCCCGCTGGAAAAGGGTCATGTCGATCTGCTCCTCGTCGGTGGTGGACGGAGCTCGCGCCGATCCCGCTGCCGGGCCGGCTCCGGGTCGATGTCGGCGCTTGTACCGGCACGGACACTCAGAGGCTACCGCCGAGGCCGCGGTTTCCGGGGATCAGGCACCCACGATGGCCAAGCAGCCCGGTAGCGGTTGCGGAGGGAATTCACGTGACGCTAGATGCCAGTGTGATGCGCGATACTGAGCGGCGCCGCTTGCGGTCGGTGGTCGAAGCCGACATGGAGGTGGCCGACCCTCTGCACGCCGATGATTATCAGCTGATAACCCCGCGCGGCTATCCGTTGACGAAGGAGGAGTACCTCGGCGGCATCGCTTCAGGGCAGCTTCGTTACCGGGCATTCGAGCCTGTCTCGGAAATCGCTGTACGTGGCAGCGCCGAGGTTGCTGTCGTCCGGTACAAAGCGCGGATCAGTATCGAAGAAGGTAGCAGCCAGGCGGTATCGCTTATCTGCTGGCACACCGACTGTTATGAGGCGCGTGATGGGCGCTGGCAGGCCGTGTGGTCGCAGGCCACTGCCATCAGCCGGGGGACTGAGTGACCAGGTCTGGCCGCGCCCATGCTCTTCGCGGACCGCACCAGTCTTTCGCGAACCGCACGGCATTTAATTGCGCATAACGTACAATATTTACTGGCCAGCTTTTGTTCTCATGCCGCCAGCCGGAATGCGGCTCACCCAGATAACTCATATGAGTATTTTGAGGAAGCATCGCGATCTCGAAAATGAGCTCGCGACAGGAAGGTCGCCTCTTTAACGTCGCCAAGATCCTGACCGTAGCTGCGGGTATCGCGCTGCTGGCCGCAGGCGTCGGCGCATGTAGCTCACCGGCGGCGACTTCGAATGCCGCGACGGCTCCGCAGAGTAATCCACTGAACGGTCAAGACGCCACGACAGCCGGTGCCGCAGCCGCACCCGTCGCGGCGCACGCCGCCACGGCACGAGCCACTGGCCACGCCACCGTCGCGCCTGCGGCAGCCGGGCTCGCTCAGTTCGATGATCCCGGCAACGTCACCTACTCGATCGCGATCGCTGCCTGCCACACCGGTGACGGCGGGAACCTGCCTGACCCGCGCTGCACACCAGGCAGCATCGACCCGGTCGTTACCCAGGCGAATATCGGGTCCACGATCTGCACGTCGGGGTACACCGCCACCATCCGGCCGCCTGAGTCGCAGACCGAGCACGCGAAGTTCGACGTGTCCTACCCGGCGTACGACCTCCAGGGTGACCTGGCGAGCGAACTAGATCACCTGGTGCCGCTTGAGCTGGGCGGCTCCAATGACATCACGAACTTGTGGCCCGAGGTGGGGCCGATCCCGAATCCAAAAGACGCCGTGGAGAACGCGCTCAACGGCGCGGTGTGCAGTGGGCGGGTTACGCTGGCCGCCGCCCGGGCCGCTATCGCCCGGGACTGGCAGACATCCGAGAGCGTACTGGGCGTCGGCAGGACCGTTGCGCCGCCGCCTGTGACGGGCACGACGCCTGTGGCCAAGCCTGCGCCGGTCGCCGCGGCGGGCTCGTTGTGCGGCGCCCCCGCCAACCCCTTCCACCTCACCTTGTGCACGGGCGGCGCGCTGGTCACCACGCCGCCATCCGGGGTGTGCGGCTACTTCCGGTGCATCGCGTCTTTCGCTGACGGGAAGGGCTATATGACCGAGTGCCAGGACGGCGAATACAGCATGTCCGGCGGTCGTGACGGAGTGTGCACCGATCATGGTGGTGCCAGCCACTCTGTCTATGAGAACTGACGGCGCCTGCGAAGCGACCGTGCTGACCGGGACGACATCAGCTTTTACACGCATGTAGCCGCAATTCGCGGGAAGCAAGCACACCCATGCAGCATTTGATAGCGACCTACGGGTACGCGGCCGTGTTCCTGCTCATGGTGGCGGAATCGGCGTGCATCCCGGTCCCCTCCGAGCTCATCATGACCTTCGGCGGCGCGCTCGCGGCCGGTGCCATCCCGGGCACCCACCTCAACCTGGTCGCCGTGATCATCGCCGGGGTCGCGGGCAACGTCGCCGGCAGCTACATCGCCTGGGCGGTGGGCCGCTACGGCGGCCAGCCCGCCCTGCGCCGGTGGGGCCGCCGGGTCTGGCTCAGCGAGCATGACCTCGACCGCGCCACCCGCTGGTTCGACCGGTACGGTCCCAGGGCCGTCCTGATCGGCCGCGTCCTGCCCGTCGTGCGGACCTTCATCTCGCTGCCCGCCGGGATCGCCGGCATGGACCCGGTGCGCTTCGGCATCTACACCACCATCGGCTGCATCCCCTGGACCGCCGCCCTGGCCTACGCCGGCTACGCCGTCGGCGCCAACTGGCAGTCCATCGTCAACGGCTTCCACACCCCCACCTACATCATCGCCGCACTCGTCGTCATCGCCCTGGCCATCGCCATCTGGCGATACGCCCGGCACCACCAAACCGCCGGGAACACCCCGCCTGATGACCAGCAGCCGGACCCAGCCGGCCGCCCGCCACGGGCCAGCTCTCCCCGCTGAGAACGCTTGCTACGGGCGGCCGGGGTCGGCGATGCGGTACCCGACGCCTGGCGTGGTGGTGATGACCGGCGGGTCGCCGAGCTTGCGCCGCAGGCGGCCGATGGTGACGGTGACGGTGTTGGTGAACGGGTCGGCGTGCTCGTCCCAGACTTGTTCGAGGAGGTCCTCGGCGCTGAGGAAGGCGGGCATGGCGCGCAGCAGCGCTTCCAGGACCCCGAGCTCTTTGACGGATAGGTCGAGCTGCTGGCCGTCCCGGCTGACGGTGCGCCGCAGCGGGTCGAGCTCGATCCCGGCCGCGCGCAGGATCCGGGCCCGCGCGGAGGGCTGGCGGCGGGCGAGGGAGCGGATGCGCAGGACGAGTTCGGCGAAATGGAATGGTTTGGACAGGTAGTCGTCGGCTCCCAGGCCCAGGCCGCTGACGCGGTCCCCAGCGGTGCCGGCCGCGGTGAGCATCAGGACCATGACCCGGTTGTCGTTATCGGTGATCATCTGGCAGAGGGCGTCGCCGTGGATTCCGGGCAGGTCACGGTCGAGGACGACAACGTCGTAGGCGTTGACGTTGAGCTTGGACGCGGCTTCCAGCCCGTCATGGGCCGCATCGACGGCCATGCCCTGGTCGCGGAGGCCCTCGACGAGGACATCGGCCAGGGACCGTGAGTCCTCGACGACCAGGACCCTCACGCCGGGACACCAGCCCGGGCCGGGTCAGCGGCCAGCGGCAGGCCGATGGTCACCCGCAGGCCGCCTGCGGCCCGGGCGTGCAGGTCCAGGGTGCCGCCGTGGGCCGCGGCGATGGCCGCGACGATGGAGAGCCCGAGCCCGGCCCCGCTGTCCGAGCCAGTACGGTCGGCGCCGAGCCGGCGGAACGGCTGGGCCAGTTGCTGAACCTGCTGCTGGTCGAGGAGCGGCCCGCCGGTCTCGATGACCAGGCGGGCGGCCGCGCCGTCCGCCCCGGTGGCGACGGCGATCCAGCCTCCGTCCTGGTTGTGACCGATGGCGTTGTCGATCACGTTGTCGACCATGCGGCACAGCAGCGCCGGGCTCCCCTCCACCCAGGTCCCGTCAGGGCCGCTGGTGTGCCGGACGGTCAGGTTCCGCGCGGTGATGGCGTCGGCGCGCGCGGCCAGGGCCGCGGAAACGGCATAGTCCAGGGGCAGCGTCGCATGGCCGGGCAGGACGCCGTGCTGCGCGCGGGCGAGCACGAGGAACCCTTCGAGCAGCTCGTCGACCCGGTCGAGTTCGGTGCGCAGCCGGCCGGCCAGGGCGATCGTCTGGGCCGGCACCGGCTCCGGCTTGGCCACCGCCACGTCGAGCGAGGCGCGCATGGTGGTCAGCGGGGTGCGCAGCTCGTGTGAGGCATTGGCGACGAAACGGCGCTGCGCCGCGAACGCGCCCTCCAGCCGTTCCAGCAGCCCGTCGATGGTGTCGGCGAGGTCCTTCAGCTCGTCGCCCGGGCCGGTTATGGCGAGCCGCTCATGCAGGTTGTCCGCGGAGATGCGCCGGGTGGCTGCGGTCATCACCCGCAGCGGGCGCAGCACCCGGCCCGCGACGACCCAGCCCAGCACGGCCCACACCACGACCATGATGCCGAGCGCGATCAGCGATCCGACCAGGAACTGGCGCGATACCACCGCATGGGCCTGGGCCGCCTGGACCTGCGGGTGAGTGCCGGGTCCGGCGTGCGCCGAGACCGCCGCGACCGACGACGACGATCCCCCCACGCCGTTGGTGATGGCGAGCAGCATGGCGCCAGACAGCAGGAACAGGACGCCGTACAAGGCGGTCAGCCGCAGCCGCACGGTGCGGCGTGGCAGCAGCATCCGCATCGGTCCTCCCCCGTTTCGTACCCCTACCCCCGGCCGTGGCCGGGCGGGCCGGGCCGTGCCGTGCGGTACCGGCCTCCAGGATGCCCGGCCCGACCTAACAACGGGATAACAGCCTTCGTTCGGCCCATGTTATGGCCGGCCCCGTACAACCGGTCGCATGGAAGCAACGATCGAAGTTACCGGGCTGCGAAAGCGGTTCGGGGCGACGCTGGCCCTGGACGGGATGTCCTTCACCGTGCGGCCGGGGCAGGTCACCGGGTTTGTCGGGCCAAACGGCGCTGGGAAATCCACCACCATGCGCGTGATCCTGGGCCTGGACGCGGCCGACGCGGGCCGCGCGCTGGTCGGCGGGCAGCCGTACCGGAGCCTGCGGCACCCGCTGAGCCACGTCGGGGCGCTGCTGGACGCCGCGGCGCTGCAGCCCAGCCGGACCGCCCGCAACCACCTGCTGTGGCTGGCCCACTCCCAGGGCCTGACCGCGAAGCGGGTCGACGACGTGATCGGGCAGGCCGGCCTGGAGTCAGCGGCCCGGCGGCGGGCGGGTGGTTTCTCCCTGGGCATGCGGCAGCGGCTGGGGATCGCGGCGGCGCTGCTCGGCGACCCGCCGGTGCTGATGATGGACGAGCCGTTCAACGGCATGGACCCGGAAGGCATCGTCTGGATGCGCGGGTTCCTGCGGTCGCTGGCCGCCCAGGGCCGGGCCGTCCTGATCTCCAGCCACCTGATGAGCGAGCTGCAGGACACCGCCGACCACCTGGTCATCGTCGGCCGGGGGAAGGTCATCGCCGACACCAGCGTCCGCGAGCTGCTCGCCGTGGCGTCGGGTGACCGGGTCACGCTGCGCACCACAGAGCGGCCGGCGGCGGCGGCGGTGCTGGCGCTGGCGGGGGCGGCCGTCGCCGCCTGCGGCGGCCAGGATGTACTGACTGTGTCCGGGCTGCCCGCCGCGCGGGTGGTGACGCTGCTCAGCGAAGGGGCGGTGCCGTTCTCGGAGGTGTCGGCGCACCGTGCCACCCTGGAGGAGGCGTACCTGGAGCTGACCCGCGACGCGGTCGAATTCCGGGCGGGGGGTCTGGAGGGTCGTCCCCCCGGGCCAGCAGAGCGCGCCGCACCAGCCGGGGAGGCGGCGCGATGAGCACCAGCACGATCACGCCTTACCGCTCCAGCCAGCGGGCCGGGCAGGACGGCTTCGCGCGGGTGCTGCGGGCCGAGTGGACCAAATTCCGGACCGTCCGCGGCTGGGTCATCGGCATGGTCGTCGCCGCCCTGGTAATGGTCCTGATCGGGCTGTTCGCCGCGGGGCAGAGCAACAGCCAGTGCAGCAGCGGCCCGGGCACCCCGACGCTGAGCGGCCGCGCCTGCCTGCCATACATTCCACTGGGGCCGGGCGGCGAGGCGGTGACCGACAGCTTCTACTTCGTCCGCCAGCCGCTGACCGGGAAC
>OBLW0100001613.1_pt1 | contig 18868 bp, 9 predicted proteins | sample 1520161 | NCBI WGS metagenome assembly OBLW01 (sample SAMEA3539309, study PRJEB22396) | soil metagenome | biome: tundra; feature: field; material: soil | place: USA | collected 2010-05 | depth 0.15 m | reverse complement strand
TCACTTTGCCGCTCCGGACGATTCGCCGGAGGTTGGCTCGATGAGGTTCAGCCATTGCCCGCCTTTTACGTTTTCGATTCTCTGGACGGCGCCGCTGGGCCAGCGGGCTTCGATCAGCTTTACCTTTTCGTCCGCGCCGAGGCCGGCGAGCACGCGCCGGTCGCTCGCCGAGAGGTAGCTGCCGGCGGTATTCACGGTGTAGTACTGGATCATCCCGGACGCGCCGACGATTTTGATACGGCAACCGATGCCGTCACGGTTGGATCGCGTCCCCCGCGGATTGATGCCGATCCAATGATTGCGTTTACCGGCATTGTTATGCAGAACGTAGGCATTTTGGCCGATATTCGAGGTCACAACGTCGATCGCGCCGTCGTTATCCAGATCGCCCACGGCCGTTCCCCTGCCCACCCATGCAGACGCGAACACCTTGCCTGGATCGCCAGGCCATGGAGATAGATGGCCTTTGTCGCTCTTAAGCAGTAAGGGCTTCTGCCGGTAGGTTAGGATCTGGGAGGACCCGTACATCTCGTCGTCTGTGTGCCCCTGCGCTACGTAAAGGTCCTTCCAGCCATCGTTATCGACGTCGATCCATTTGATGCCCCATCCGGTATAAACGTGTGAGGCACGGGCGAGGCCGGACCGGCCGGTATCGCTCGCAAACATGCCGTCTCCGAGATTGCGAAAGAGCATGTACTCTTGCTTCGCCAGATCGGTCACCACGAGGTCGGGCAGCCCGTCGTTATTGTAGTCCGCGAAATCGATGCCCATGCCGGCGAAGGCGTCGCCATCCTCGGTATAAGCTACCCCGGCGGCAATTCCTCTTTCTGTAAACGTCCCATCGCCGTTGTTGTGGTAAAGGAAAGACTGCATCGAATCGTTGGCGACGTAGATGTCGGTCCAGCCGTCGTTGTCGTAGTCCGCGAACGCCACTCCGAGCCCACGGCCGACGAGCTTCGCTATTCCTGATTTTTGCGAGACGTCGGTGAACGTTCCGTCGCCGTTGTTGTGGTAGAGAACGCTCGTGACGCCTGGGTACAGAAGAGGATGGCAGTAGTACCGGCTCAGCGACGAACCGCACCAGCGGTTGCCCTCGAAGCTCCAGTCGATGTAGCGATCGACGAAAAGATCGAGCTTACCGTCGTTATCGTAATCGAAGAAGCCGGCGCTGGTTGACCAGCCTGTCGTGCTGGTTCCGGAGTTCGCCGTTACGTCGGTAAACGTGCCGTCACCGTTGTTGTGATAAAGAATGGCCCGGTCAAGGCCAGTGACGTACAAATCCTCGAAGCCATCGTTGTCGTAATCGCCCACCGCGACGCCCATGCTGTAGCCAACCCCGGCGAGGCCGGCCTTTTCGGTCACGTCGGAGAATGTGCCATCGGCGTTCTGATGGAAGAGGCGGTTCCAGTAGCGCGGACCATCCTTGCCCGGGACCCTGCCAGCCGACATCGGATCGTCTATGCGGGCGCCATTGGTGAAGAAGATATCGAGGCGGCCGTCGTTGTCGTAATCGAATACAGCCACGCCGCCACACATGGTCTCGGGAAGATATTTCTGCGTAGTGGCGGAGTTTTCCAAATGGAAAAAGACGCCGGAAGATTTTGTAAAGTCGCTGAACGCCTCTTGCGATCCGGAACGTAGCGGCGAAACCGGCAGGAAGGCCAGCGCCGAGCAGCATAACAGCGCCGCCGGCCTGTGGGTACGTCGCACGCTACCGGCCCCCCGAAGCGCCTGTGGAAGCGAAGTGAAGAGGCGCCGGCTTAAGGGTCCAGCCCATCCCCTGATCCGGTATCGGCGTGTTCTTGGGGTACCTGAACATCGCATCGGAATGCATCGTGATGGGGCTCAGCGTGAGGACTTTGTCCAGCGAAAGATCCAGGCAGGTCAATGCCATCAGGCGGAAAAATTGCGCGGCATTGACCCGCACGGAGCCCACCTGGACGTAATCGGGAACAGCATTATCAGGTATCAACTTCCATTCGGTGTTTCTCAGGGGCGGAGCGATACGCGCCGCAGCCTGCAGGACCTCACGCACCGTCACGGAGCCTTTGACGGGACCCATGTCGTTTGGAACCGTGATGGGGCCGTAAACGGGCAACGGTTTAATCGACGACGCCGGCGAACCGGTCTTGTCGGCGGCGGCGAGCGCCTGCGTCATCAGCGCGAAGGCCTCGGCGTTGGAAAAGTACCGGTCGCCGGCGCGCAGAAAATCCACCAGCCGCGTCGGATGTGGTTTGAACTGGGTCTCGAAATCCGCTGCAAGAGTCTTGATCTGATCCCAGCCAACTTCGGAGGGCCGCTCCGGACCAACCATTTTCACCAGATCGCGGATCGAGAGGAAACGGCTGCCCGGGTTCGCGGGAAAATATTCCTGCAGCAACCAGTTCAGGACGGCCTCCTCGTTTTTATAGCCAACTTCGACCGCCTTATCGCCCACCAAAGGCTTCATCGTCGGAGGGAATTGGGGGTGATCGGGATGAAAGTACAGCCATTCCATGGGATCGTATAAAATAGACCCGTCGGGCCTCTTCGTGAGGTATCGCTGATAACTTCCGAGTTCCAGCGCGATCACTCGCACATTACTCCGGTCGAATTGTTCGAACACCTTCTTGAGCGCATCAACGGGCTCGTCCGTAGAGTGCGGCTTGTTATCGGTCAGGCTCAGGTCGGATAGCCGGAGCGCACCGTCTTCCCAGAACACCTCCGGCGATGTGTCCGGCGCGGGGCTGATGGCTTTCGAAAAGGCTGCAGCCGAAGACCCGTAACTCTCAATGCCACGCCGGACATCCGAAGGAGGTATCCCCATCATCATCGCCTTCGCGTTAAGCTTCCGAACCTCATGGGTGACGGCCGAATCTCCTCCGATCGGCTCCGAAACACCCCTGATGAAAGCCGCTTCGCGAAAGACTTCCTGCATGAATTTCAGCCCGCCGGACGGTCCGGGTACGGGGCGGCCTGTAACCGGATCCTTGAAATCCGTCAGGAAACGTTCGGCGGCTTCGGCCTGGGCGATCCAGCGCTTTTCCGGCGTGTCGGCGGAAAGCAAATCCGGCTTCGGTCGATATAAGTATGAAGGTTCGTCTTCCCCGGTATATCCAATGTCGATCAATCCCCGCTGCGAGGCTTCTTTGATCTTGTCGACCGCATGCAGCGAAGGATTCTGCTCCAGGAAAACCTGGCTCATGCTGCCGGAAAACTCGAAAAGGCTTGCAATACCGGAGTTCGGATATTTCGCGCGAAGCTTGTCGAGAATCGGGATGAGGCGCTGAACGCGCTCGTTGTTCGGAAATTGATGACTGTGATCGTAGAAGCGCGTATAGAGAACAATGAACACCGGTTGCGAATCGGTTGGCGGTGCGGCACCCTGGAGGGCGGCGGCCGCAAGCAGAAGCAGGGCGAATCGTTTGAGCATATAGTTAAGGGGTTCTGTGTTCGATTCTACGCTTTTTCAGAAGTGCACGGGCTGCGGAGCGCGGCAACAGGAAAATCGGAAACTATTCCCAGGCCGCCGCGCGGAGCGCGTCCCCTCCTGTCTAAGAGCAGCGTGCGTGAGTTCCTCGGAAGTAGTTCGGTGCGAGACAGGCTGATCAGGCACAAAAGACCAGACGCGGGAAGTCCCGAGTCTGGTCTGTCGCAACAATTCCGTACGCGGCCTAGTTTTGCGTAAATACGAAGTCGAAGGTAGCTCCAGTGCTCGCCGTCATCTTCCCGCTCAATTGCGCGCCGCTTTGCGATAGGTTTCCCGTTATTTGCGCGCTGCCATTGATGATGGTGAAGGTCAACTGACTTCCCGAAACGGTTCCGGAAGTGATCTTCATGGGAGCCGTCGAGTCGATCTTCAAGGTCCCCGTGAAAGACGTTCCTGCCTGGAGCAGAGTCATCTGAGCCGTCCGCGGGACCAATCCGTAGCGCGCGTCCTCTTTCCCGCCCTTTCCATTCCAGACCCCGGAATAATCCTGTGCCAAGAGGGAAGCCGCGAACAAAAGCATCATTATCCCTAGTTTTTTCATTATTATCCTCTTTCGTTCCTTAGTTAGGATGCGGGCTCCGGGGCATTTCCGGAGCCCGCCGGTTCTTAACGGCCCTTCGCTATCGCAACCGTGACCGTCACGTTACCCTGGCAGGTTTCGCTATCGTTCACGGTAGCCGGAGCGATGCGGTAATAGTAGGTCGTGCCGCCGACGACATTGTTGTCCTGGAAGAACAATGTTCCGCCACGCGGATTCGACACCTGGACGGCCGGAACGAAGGGAATTGAGGCCGCCCCTGCGATCTGCGTGAACGGAATGAAGCTTGCGCTTGTACTCCGGTAGATGTTGTAGTGGTCAATCGGAAATTGGACAGTGTTGGTGTCCGTCCAGTAAAGCTGGATGCTTCCGGGTACACCGGGCGTTGGAGCCTTGGAGGACCCTCTCAGGGTCATGACGCAGTGCGTGCAATTCTCGTCCGTTGGCTGGCGAATCGAAACCTGTGCCGAAGCCACGCTCGACAAACCTGCCGTCAAGCCGGCGGTCGGGAATGCCAGATTGTCGTTGTTTGTGACCTGCAGGCAAACGTTGAAGGTCGTCCCAAAGTCTGCCGGTACGTCGAACGCACTGGTCGCGTTAACTTGGACGCCGCTCGCCGAGGTGAACGCCCCGGAACATGCATAATCCCAGCGGTAGGAGGTGATCGTGCTCGGCGGCGCACCTGGAGTGCCGTCGGTGTTCCCCTGATCCGGGTTCGTGGATTTGGAACCGTCCAGCAGGAATGGCGCGTAGATCAGCTTGCCCGCAACGGTCATATTCGGGCAGAAGTTGTAAGGCCCACCCGCGTTTGCATTGGGTGGGTTTGGCGGACTGGAGATTACGACGATGCCGGTGACGGTCGCCGTCAGACCGCCGCTGTCGGTAATCAGTAGCTTAACGGGGAAGTTGTAAGGAAGGCTTGCCCCAGCCGGCAGAGTGAACGTTGCGATTAACGTCGAGCAACTGGGGGTTAGGCACTGGGGCGAACCCGCGCCGATGCTATATCCGGCACCCGTTCCCGAGACATCCCATTGCCAGCTCACAAGAGTGTTAGCGGGATTCTGATCCAGCGAGCAGCGACCGTCGAGAGTCACCGGGCCGCCCGAGGCTACGTGGGTTGGATTGGAAGTAAAGCAAGCAACAGGAACGGCGTTAAACACCGTCTTGTTCAACATGATGATGGCAACCGCAGTCTGGAAGTAGTTCTGTTGGCCCGAGGCGTTCTGTCCAAACCAGGAACCATCGGCAAATTGATTTCCGACGATCGTGCGCGCGACGCCGTCCGTGGGGTCGGTTCCACCATGTGCCGAAGTCTGCGCCTGATACCAGTCAATCGGCGGGTAGCAGGGACCCGATCCGCTTCCAGGCGCCGTAATGGGAACACCGGGGGCTGCGCACGTGCCGGGATCGTCCAGAGACTGAAGCAGCGTGAGAGGCGTGTTACCCAAGCCAGTTCCCGAATTGTCATGCAGTAGCATCGCCTTCGTGAAGGAGAACATACCGTAGTAGTAAGCTTTGAGCGAACCGCCATAACCATCGGACTGGGGGTTCCCGAAGTTGTCGCGGATGAAGGTCTCCGCGCTGCCCCAGAGGTTTTTGCCATTATCCGTCGTACCCCGGCCCAGTCCGTTCATCGCGAGTTGCACCATGCCAGACGGAGTAACCGCGTAGGGACCCCAAAGCGGAGAGCTGCTGGTATACCCGAAATAACCGTTGTTAGTACTTGCCTGGGTAAAGGAGTTGGAAAGCCAGTTCTGATCGGTGGTCAGAACCGTGGCATTCAGGGGATCCGTTCCAAAATTACGGCGCGCTGGAATTATGCCGATGGCCGCCCATTGGCTCACCGAATTGTCGCCCTCTACCTCCTGGCAGGTGTAGTGCCAACCACCGTCGCCGTACACCGTATTGGCGCCAAAGCCGGGATAGCCTATATTCATGCAATATGAATAATCGTCCACCATGTCGACGACTGCGTCCTTATAGGTGTACGCTCCGACGGCGATGCCCGCAAGCGAAAGGGCGTTGCCCAGATGCGTGTTGGATGGAACGACGGCAGTTGGAGTTCCCGCCGCGGCGAGTGAGTCCATAGCCATGCCGGTCTCATAGTTAGCGGAGCCGCCGTTATGCTCGACGCCGATGCGATTGCCATTAGAGTCCGCATTAAACGTACCAAAGTTCTGAGTTACAACATTTCCCACGGTGCGGGTAGTCAGTATATCGTAGATACCATTCAGACATAACGCCACGTCAGCCGAATACGGATTCGGGGGGATGTTCGTGGTCAGGAATCCGCTGTCCTCAAAGGCGGTGCAATCGAGCGCGTTCGGACCACTATCTCCGGCGCCGTTGGTATCGGCGTTGGCGGCGATGCCGCCCGTCCAGTTACCGATGGGCGAACCGTATATCGATGTGAAGTGGTTCATGTGCTTGTGCAGGTACCACAGACCGTTGTCAATCGCGTTATTCACTTCGACGGGCAGGTTGGGCGGCGCGGCGTTGATCGAAGTGTAATAACAGGCGCCCTGGGTGATCGCGGGTGGGCAGTTCGAAGGGGGACTCACCTGGCTGGTCGTGGTGTCCGTAATGGTCAAGACCGCCGTGTAGACCGTGCCGACGGCACCCACGTATGTGTGCGCACACTCGATGTCGTATTGGTTAGTCACCGTACCGGTACAGTGCGCAGAGCCATCACCGGGATTCCAGTCATATGTGAACGTATCCGTGCCGAAGGCCGGGCTAGTGAGTGTACCCTTGAGCGTTACTGGGTTGCCACTCCAACTAGTGTGAGGCGAAGTCGGGATTGAGGCCACGAAGGGTATCGCGTTGGCCTGAGGTTGTGCTTCCATAAAGTTAGTATGTAGCAGCACTGGTATGACCACCGCCGCCATTGAGCCAAACCGCGCTAATAAATTCTTCATTTTTGGCGAACCTCCGTTCCGTTCTCTAACCGAAGACCCTGAGAAAGTCCCCGCTATCGGGTCACGCTGAAACGCTTCCACGCTACCCGGAAGCCGCTCCGCACCATCCGCGTTCTTGAACTCGCTCTATCACTCACTTGGCAAGCTGCCCGAGCCGGAGCCAGCACGCCGTTCACGACCAGATCATTCTGGGCCACGACCTAACCAAAGTCAACTCCAAAATGTCACGCCGCGGTTGGCGCTGGAGCGCCTGCGCAGAACTAGTACTCCCACTACCGTGGTCGCGAGCAAGAGTACGCTCGTCGGCTCTGGCGTGGGCGCCGGGCTGCCCAGCGGCGTCAAGTTGACGGTGTCGCTCAGGTAGATAGTGTCGCTCGTAATCCCATTGGTCTGCTGCAAGTAGAAACCGCTGGTCGGCGCCGTAGTGCTCACGGTGAAAGTTACGACTCCACCAGAATACAGCGTACTATCGACAAACACCGACTCGGCGAGCGCCCAGGAAACGTCGCAATACGCTGGTGAGTTCGCAGCGCACGTGGCCGCGTCGACAGTGTTGGAATTCGGGAGAGGACCCGCGCCGGAGAAATCCGAGAAGATGTTCGACGTGTTCGGGTCGGCCAATTCGTAGCTTTGACTTCCACTGGGCGAACCGTTCACAGAGCCGACATCGGTAAACGATCCCCATGTGGAATAATTCACGTCGTAGTCCATATAGACAGCAGCGTACTGGACGCCGGTCCCGATGGTGACCGTGATCGATCCCAAAGTGTTTGGACCAGCCGTTTCTAGCGTCGGGTCAAAAGCACTCACGTTCACGTTGGCGTTGCCACCCGGGGCCGCGCCGGCATTGCAAACGTCTATGTTGCCGTTCAAATTGACGCACCAGTCGGCAAGACCAACGTCTGCCGAAGCGGGAACGGACAGAGCCAATAGCAGCACAGCGAAAATCGTCAGAGTAATCAGTCGCATAGTTGAGAAACCTCGCCGTTAAGAGAATTCCAGCCCGCACACATTTAGCAATTTCCCCGCCAAAGACGGCGTTTCCGCTAACCTGCTTCGTTTGTAGTATAAATCCGTTATGCTGACGCAAAGCGGCGGCCGGCGACTTTCCGAAAGCGTTGGATTCCAAACAAAAAAAAGGTATTTAAGGCCGAAACAGTATGCCGATATCGTGCCCGTGCAGTGGCATCAAATCTGCTCTCCGTCAAGACATGAGGTCTTCTATGGCAGCCATCACCCACCGGGCGTACGCCGCGCTTTTCCTCGCCTCGCTACTGTGGCCCGGGTGCAGCCGCGATCCCGCAACCCGAGAAGCCGCTTTTGTAAACAAAGCGAAACACTACATGGCTCAAAAGGACTATAGCCGGGCCGCTATCGAGTTGAATAATGCCATTAGTCTGAAGAAGCAGGACGCCGAGGCGTGGTATCAGCTCGGTTTGGCCTATCTCGGCATGAACGATGTCGAGCGCGCGGTCTCGGCGCTGCGGCGAGCCACCCAATTGAACCCGCATCTCGCCGCCGCTCAGCTTCGCCTGGCGGAGTTGGAAGTGCGTAGCCGGCAGCCCGCCGTGCTGGAGGATGCCATCCAGCGCATGGACCAGGTGCTCTCGCAGGATGCGAACGATCCCGACGCCCTGGACACGTTGGCCCTGGCGGAACTGAAACTCGACAAGCCGGAGGATGCCCTCAAGCATCTGCAGCAGGCACTAACCAGCTTTCCCGGGCATGTGAAATCGGCGGCGACCCTGGCGGCTACCCAATTTGCCCGTCGTGATTTCGCGGGCGCCGAGGCAACCTTGAAGAAGGCCGAGGCCGCCGCTCCGCAATCGACGGAAGCCGTGCTGGCACTCGCCAACCTCTATGTCCTCGAGCACAAAAAGTTCGACGCGGAGGCGGAACTGCAAAACGCCCTCAAGCTGAACCCGGCAAGCGAGCCGGCCCTTCTGACGTTGGGCGCGCTGCTCACATCCGAAGGACGCACCGAGGAAGCCGGCCGAATATACCAAACGCTGGCGGCGCTTCCCAAGACCAACTTCTCTTATGTGCATGCGGCGTTCCTGCTCCAGCAGCACCGGCACGCGGAGGCGATCGCCGAATTTGAGAAGCTGGCTGCCGCGGATCCCAAGAACCAGGCGGCGGTTCTACGGCTGGTTTCCGCCAATCTGACAGCGAGCCGGGCCGCGGAGGCTATGCGCCTTCTCGACCAGATCCTCAAGCGAAACCCCAAAGATGGCGATGCACTACTGATGCGGAGCCGCGTCTACCTGGGTACGGGCCGGGCCATGGATGCGGAACGCGATATCCAACTGGTACTGCATTTCAAGCCGGATTCGGCGGACGCGCACTACGGAATGGCGCGCGTGGATGCAATTCTCGGGCGGCAGCGCAGCCGCAGGCAGGAGCTGGCGGAAGTCATCCGGCTGGCGCCGAACTTGGTTGGTCCGCGCGTGGATCTGGCACGGGAGCACATCGCGGACGGCCACCCGGAAGCGGCGCTCCAGACTATGGACGGAGCTCCCGATGGCCTCAAGATGTCGGCCAGCTTTATCGGCGGCCGGAACTGGGCGCTACTGGCGCTGAACCGGCAACAAGAGGTCGCCGTGGAAGTTGAGCGGGGACTCAAGATCGAACGAACGCCCGATCTACTGGTACAGCGCGGCGTCTTGAAATCGCTCAACAAAGATTACGCCGGGGCGCAGGGTGAAGCCGAGGAAGCGCTGGCTTTGAATCCCGCTCATAAAGGAGCCCTCAATCTGGCGATGCAATCTTTCCTGGCGCGGAAGCAGGAAGCGGCGGCGGTGGAGCTGGTGCGCAGAATGGCGGTGAAGAACGCAAAGTCGCCTTCGGCCCAAGTCTTCGCCGGACACTGGCTCCGAAAACTCGGGCAGGCGGACGAGGCGCGCGCCCGGTTCGCGGCGGCCAAAGCGCTAAATCCCAATTACAGCCAGGCGGACACCGCGTCGGCCGCGCTGGATATGGCCGAGGGAAAACTCGATTCGGCCCGGGCCACGCTTACCGGGTTGCTGGCGCGCCAGCCGCAAAGCGAATCCGGCCACCTGTTGTTGGCGCAGATTGAGTACGCCACCAAGAACCAGGCGGCTGCCCTGGAACAATTCCGCGCGGCGGCGGATCTGAACCCGGAAAACGTTTATGCCCTGAATGCGGTAGCGTATTTCATGGCGATGACGGACGCGGACGGGGCGCTGAAGTTCGCGGAGCGAGCTCTGGAAATGGCTCCCGACGACCCTAAGATCCAGGACACCATGGGGTGGATCTACTACCGGAAAGGTCAATATTCCAGGGCGGTCGATTATCTGAAAATGGCCGTCGCCAAGCAGCCCACAGCGGTGCATCAGTTTCATCTGGCGATGTCCTACCTGAAGACCGGCGATCGGGGACAAGGACAGGAGATCCTGAGTAAGGCGCTGGCGCAGGATCCGAATCTCCCACGGACCGAGGTGGGCTGGTAATTACGGCCTTTCCTGCCGGATTTCCAGACCTCAGAATTGCAGCCGAAGCGCCATCTGTATCTGCCGCGGAGCTTTCGCCGAGAGGATTCTGCCGAATGTGGCGGGCTGATCCGCGTAGGCATTCGGCAGGTCGAAATTGGTCCGGTTCATACCGTTGAATGCCTGGACTTCGCCGACCAACCTGAGTTTCTCGCGGAGCGCAAAACTGCGGCGCAACGAGATATCGGTTGTGAGCAGTCCCGGGCCCCGAAGGATGTTGCGTCCGGCATTGCCCCAGGTGTACTGGGGTGGAACTGCAAAAGCGGTCACGTCGAACCATTCACTCGGGGAGGGATTTGCCAGAGCAGGGCTGTGGACGACGTTGGGACGATCGACGCCAAAGTTCCCGCCGCTGTTGCCGGTGTTGCTGTTGTCCGACGAGAGCATCGGCGTGAATGGCTGGCCGGACTGCGCGGTAACGATCCCACTAAACTCAAATCCGCGCGTCCAGCGGTTCGCACCGGGAATCTGATACACAAAGGCCACAGTCGCCCGTTGGGGAACGTCGTAACTCGAAAGAGCCCGCTCCAGCCGGTAGTTATGGCTATCCTGCGGGAAATTCTGATCCGGTGCGGTCGGCAGAAAGGCCGAAGTGTCGTCGATCGATTTGGAGAATGTGTAAGCTGCAAGCACCGAGAGGCCGCGCGCCAGGCGGCGGTTGAACGACAACTGCAACGACTGGTACTCGGAATTTCCGCCGCTCTCCGTCATGAGGACGTTGCTATAGGCCGGATAAGGCGAGCGGGTGGAGATATCGCCGGGCCCCGGCGTCAGCGGCTGGTTGATGTCGAGCGACCGCGGCAGGTGCGTACCCTTGGAGCCCGCGTAGGCGGCGGTGATCACGCCCACTTTGTCGACCTCCCGCTGTACGGTCAGGTTCCAGTGCTGCGTGTACGAGGGCGCGAAGTCGGGGCTGACGAAACTCAACGCCGCCGGGGGCGTAAACCCGTTACTGGCCGCGAACGGGTTACTGAGCGTGATCAGCGACGTATCCGAGGGGAAGAACACCGAGATGGTGAAGAACGGCGGATTGAAGTAGAGCGACGAGTTCACCACAAACATTCCGGCGTCGTAGTACAGGCCGTAGCCGCCGCGCACGACGGTGTGGTTCAGAGGGGACCAGGCAAACCCGACGCGAGGAGCGAAATCGTAGGGGTGCGAGCGCATGCCCGATCGGGACAATCCGTTGGTGCCTACCTGTTCGATGCTGCCGTCCTTGAAATTGAAAGTCGACATGCGGTTCGTCGGATCGGTCGGCGGAGTGTCGTATTCGTAGCGCATGCCGAGGTTGAGCGTCAGGTTGCGCGTCACTTTCCAATCGTCCTGGAAATAGCCGCTCCACGATTTCGCGCGCAGCGTTTGGGGGCCGGTGTACTGAGACTTTATGCCCAATGTCGGCAATCCCAGCAGCAGGTCGCCGATTCCGGAGCCGGTCAAGGCGCCAGTGAAGTTCATCTGGCCGCGGCTGTAGATCTCGACGTAACCGTTGAGTTGCAGAATACGCGCTTCGCCGCCGGCTTTGAGGCTGTGAGCGCCGCGAATGAGCGAGAAGTTGTCCACCAGTTGGTACGTATTGTCGGCGCGGTCGATCGGCAGCGAAGCGACGTCCCCCACACGCGAGTAACCGGTTATGGAGATTCCGGGGTATCCAAAATCTCTGGAGACCGTGGGGAGGTAGTTGACGCCCCACAGGTTGTTCACATTCACTTGGTTATTCTGAGTAAAGATCTGCCGGACGGCGCGGTTAAAGCCGACGATGAGTGAATTGGCGGCGCGCGCGCCCAAGGTCTGCTGGTAGTGGATCAGCGCGTTATGCCCACGATCGAAGACGTAGTCGCCGAAGCGCGGCAGTTCCACCTGGTTTTCGGCAAAGGGCTCGAAAAGATCGCGCCGGCCGTAGGTATAGCGGACGGTAAGTTCCGCCGTACTGGAGAGACGGTGGTCGATTCGGCCGCTGCCCTGGTTCTGATTTCCGGTGTATACGGGTGAGCTCTGGTAGTTTCCGCCTTGCCCCGGCAGATTTGGCAACGGAAACAAGGCGAGCACCTGACTGGCATGAGGAGAGATTCGCGAGGAGGGTATCACGTTGCCTGGGAATGGCATTCCCGTAAACGGATCGGACACCACCGTGCCGAGGCTAGAAAGATCTCCCGTCCGGACCGCGGCTGTGGGCACGGTGCCCAGTTGAGTCTGTCCCCGGAGTTCCCGCAGCCCTTCGAAACTCGCGTAAAAGAAGGTGTTATCTTTCCTGATCGCTCCGCCGGTCCCGGCGCCGAACTGGTTGCGAATGTACTGCGCCCGGTCGGCTCCATCGAAGAAGTTGCGGGCATCCAGGTCTCGATTGCGCAGGTAATCGTATACCGTGCCGTGAAGTTCGTTGGAACCTGCGCGGGTGACCACGTTAACCTGGCCGGCGGAGGCCTTTCCGTATTCGGCGCTGTAGGAGTTCGTCGCGATCTTGAATTCCTGAACGGCATCGACGGAGGGTTGCAACACGTAGCCGCCGTTGTCCGAATCGTTGTTGTCAACGCCGTCCAGAAGATAGTTATTGGCCTCTTCGCGGCCGCCGTTGGCGTGCATCGCGAAGGTGCCGCGGGTGGACAGTTCCGAACCCTGCACCGGCGGAGAAACGCCGGACATGAGCAGGGCGAGTTGCAGAAAATCGCGCTGGTTGAGGGGCAGCAACTCAATGCGGGACTGATCCAGCACCGCGCCGAGTTCGCTCGACTCGGTGTTGAGGTCCAGCGCACGTCCCTGGACGACGATCTTTTCGCCTTTACCCGCCAGCGGGACCCGAACGTCAAGGCGCGCCCGGTGGTCCACTTCGACGCGCACGCCTTCGCTGCGCACAGGCGCGAAGCCGGTGGCGTTCACCGCCAGTTGATAGTCGCCGGGGGCCAGTTCCTCGAACAGATAGAAGCCGGTAAGGTCGGTATGAGCGGAACGCAGAACGGAGCGGCCCACGCTCTGCAAAGTCACTACGGCACCCGGAACCGAGCGGTCCGAAGGATCGAGGACGTAACCGGACAGCGCGCCGGTGCTGACCTGTCCCAACAACTGAGAAGCCGGCATCAAAAGAAGAAGAAGGATGGCGAAGCGCATATGTCTCCATGAAGTAGTGATCGTCAGCCTACTTACACCCGCCAGTAATGCGCCCAGGCCCGAAACAGAACCCTTCCGGCGCAAAAGCATGGTCAGGCAGAGAGACTATAGCATACGATGGGACGCGATGTAGACACGAAACAAGCGTTCAGTACTATGCCCGAACCATCCGCCGCAGTCGTTTGGGCGGAGGGTGGCGGTCAGCAGGGTTTTCAGACAGCGGAAATTGCAAGCCTTCCGCAAATGACAACCGCTGTCATTCGTCGCTGTTTCTTGCCGAAGATTTTGAGTACTGTACGTACTTATATTTTTTTGTTTTTGTTCTTGAAGGCGAATCGGGCACAATATTGAGGATGAAATGAGGCATTGCCGGATTCTACTCTTCCTGGCCGTTGCTGCCACCGGAATCGCCCAGGTGGATCGAAGCACCCTGACTGGTACCGTTCACGACGCTACTGGAGGTGCGGTGCCCAACGCACAGGTTCTGGCCAGGAACAGCGCGACCGGGATAGAGCGCACGACCCGCGCGAGCGGCCATGGCGTTTACCTGCTTCCGGACCTGTCGATCGGTACTTATTCGGTAACCTTTTCAGCCGCCGGCTTCCAGAGCGCCCTTTACGAGGGAGTGGACCTGACCGTCGGACAGACCCGCACCGTCGATCCGGTCCTTGAGGTGTCCGGCAAGAATTCACAGGTCACCATCGAGGAAGCACTCCCGCAAGTCGACCGCTCATCCGCGGCGTTGAGCGAGGGCATCGAGCAGCGGGCGGTGCAGGATCTCCCCCTGAACGGAAGAAACTGGGCCAGCCTGACGGCGCTGGTTCCGGGAGCGATCGATCAGGGGGGCAGCACACAGCGAACCATCAGGTTCGCGGGGCGGGGCCGCGACGAGATGAACATCACGTTCGACGGCGTCGATGCCACTGGAATCGTCAACCAGGCCCAGAAAGCCTACGTCCGGCTTTCGATCCCGACTAGTTCCATAGCCGAGTTCCGGGTTGACACACTGTTGCCGACCGCCGAGTACGGCGACGCGAGCGGCGCCCAGATCTCAGTCGCTTCCGCCAGCGGCGGCAATAGCCCGCATGGATCGTTGTTCGAGTATTTCCGCAACAGCGACCTTGATGCGCGATCTTTCTTCGATCTTACTTCCGGACCTCTTCCATTCCATCTGAACCAGTTTGGCGCGACGTTTGGCGGGCCCGTAAAGAAGAACAAGACGTTCTTCTTCCTGAATTACGAAGGCATCCGCCAGGTGCAGGATCAGACGCTGATAGGGTTTGTGCCCGGCGCCGCCCTGCGGTCGCAGATTCTGACCCAGTCGCCGGCTCTAGCCTCGATTCTCAACGCATATCCGCTCGGTAACGGGACCACCGACGCCACCGGGGTGCAGCGATACACCGGAGCCGGCCGGTCGGTCGACAACGAATACTCCGCCATGATGCGCGTGGACCAGAAGTTCTCCGATACCACCACGGCCTACGTGCGGTTCAATTACGACGACGCAACCACCACGGTGCCGTTGGGCACCCTGGCGGATCGCCAGTTGAACAGTGCCAAGCCGTTGAATGGAGCGGCGGAACTGTTGCACGTCTTTTCGCCCGCGCTGGTAAATGAATTCAAATTCGGCACCAACCAGATGGTTTCTCACGCCTATAACCTCACTCCCCTGCCATACACGGTGAACGTCTCGGGCTTCACCGCGCTCAACAGCGCCAAGACATCGAATCAGGATGGGCGCACCTTCGGCTGGATCGATAATGTCAGCCTGGTGCATGGACGCAGCGTGCTGAAGGCCGGCATCGAGGTCCGGCGCGTTGGTATCAACGAAGGCAATTCTTTCGACGGCACACTGACTTACAGCTCGCCGGCGAACTTTGTTGCCAATAACCTGGATAGCGCCACCTACCTGGCCCTGCTGCCGTTGAAACGCATGCGTAAGACGTCTTATTTCGGATATATCCAGGATGAATTCCGGCTGTTACCAAATCTGACTTTCAATACCGGACTCCGCTACGAGTTCTACAACGCCTTTCACGAAACTACGGGACGAGCTATACCGTTCGACTTCGCGACCTGCGGTGGATTCTGTCCCCCCAACAGTCCGTTTCTTTTCCCGGCGAAGAACAATATCGATCCACGAATCGGAATCGCATGGTCCCCTCTACGGACCAACGGCCGCACAGTGTTTCGAATCGGTTACGGCATCTATCATGAGGATGCCCAACTCGACGACCAGAATTTCCCGACGGCGAACGACGAACCCCGATATACCTTGACGCGGGGCACCCAGTTCCCAAACCTCAGTTATCCTTTCGAATCCCTGCTCGCCAATGCCACGGGCGTGGCGTCGCCCAAAGACCAGGTTCGCAAACGCAAGGATACTTACGTACAACAGTGGACCGTCTCAATCCAGCAGAGTCTGCCCGCTTCATTCACCGGCACGATTTCATATGTTGCGAGCAAAGGTACCAACATCATGAATCGCAGCTACGCAAACGTCATCGATCCGGCGACCGGATTGCGGCCCTATCCGCAGTTCGGACAAATCGAACTGAGAGCCAAAGACAGCAACAGTATATTCGATGGACTGCAACTTTCGCTGCAGCGTCACCTCCGGCGGGGCTGGCTGATGTCCGGAAATTATATGTGGTCGCATGCGATCAACGATGCCTCGCTTGGCAGCGGCGTGGAAGACGTGTTTCCGGAGAACGTGTCCTGCCGCCGCTGCGACCGCGCGTCAAGCGATCAGGACGCGCGGCACAGTGTCAGCGTGTTTAGCGTATATGAACTGCCTTTCGGAAACGGAAGGCGGTTTCTCACGCAGCCCGGATTGTTGCGGGTTCTGGCGAGCGGATGGGAATGGAGTGGCGTCGTGAGCGGAAGAACCGGCCTCCCGGTGAATGTTACGGTGGACCGGTCCGCCAGCGCGCTTCCCGATGGCAACAGCGCGAATCAGCGCCCCGACTACGTAGGGGGTGCACTGCTGACGCCCGCGCAGGGTCAATCGCCCACGCTCTGGATTAATTTGGCGGCTTTCACAGCCCCGGCGAAAGGGACGTGGGGAAACCTCGGGCGCAACGCGTTCCGTGGGCCGGCGCTATGGCAGATAGATACCGCCGTGAAGCGACGGATCTCTTGGAATGAGCGGGTGGCCCTCGAACTCAGGGGCGAATGCTTCAACCTTTTGAACCGGGCGCAGTTCGCGAATCCATTGGCCGACATATCCGCGCCTTCCAGTTTCGGACGAATCACCTCGCTGGTGAACACGGGCCCTACCGGGAGCGGTACGCCGCGGCAGATAGAGGCGGCCGTGCGGTTGGTGTTTTGACTCTTCGAAAATCCACCTATTCGGCCAAGGTTTGAAATAGTACCGAGTACGGATTTCGACCCATCGCTCCCGCACCTCCGCTGGTATACTGGCCAACAGATGCTTGCATCTGTCATCCTCTTTCTTCTGGCCACCGATCCCGGCCGCGCCGCGGTGGAAGCTCTATATCAGGCAGGGCGTTACAAGGAGGCAGCTCTCGGATACATCGAACTGCTGCGCAAGGCGCCGGACGACGCTGATTTGCTGGATGCCGTCGGCCGATGCCTCGTGGGCTTAGCAGCTCCCGACCGCGCTATTCCCTTCTTTGAGCGGGAGCTGGCTTTACGGCCGCAGAATCTAGCGGCGGCGAGATCGCTTTCCGAGGCCCTGCTCGAAGCCGGCCGATTCGAGGAAGCCCACAAACTGTTGACACGCATCATCGCTTCGGCCCCCTCGGACACCGTCAGTTGGGCTCGGCTCGGGACGCTTTTGTACCAGAACGGCTACTATCCGGCTGCAATGGCGGCTTTTAATCACACGCTGGCGTCCGAGTCCGGACTCGAAGCCGAGGCGGCGAGAAATGGGATCGAAGTTCTTCGGGCGATCTCGCTCGTTCAGACCGGGGCATTGGAAGAAGCCGGGCAGGTTCTTCCCTCGCTTCTTGCGCGTCCTGAAAACTCCACTAATCTCGACCTGCTGCTGAGCCATGTCCGACTACTTTACGAAACCGGCCGTTACGATGAGGCGCTCAAGCAATCGGATCGCGCACTCGGGGCTGGTCCGGCGAACGCCGCCGTCCACTTGTGGCGGGCGCGGCTCTTTCAGCAGACGAATGAGATCACCCGGGCGGTGGCCGAAGCGGAGCGGTCACGACAGCTGGCGCCGTCCAGCCCAGCGCCCCGTGGTCTGCTGGTGCGGCTCTATCAGAAGGCTGGGCGCACCGAAGATGCCGCCCGGGAAGCTGGCTGGCTCCGGGAACATGAGTCGGCCCACCAGCAAGAACTGCGATGAAGTGCGTCTCCCAGCCCGCTCTGCAATTTGCCCGGCCGTTGCTGGTCCTGGTTCTCTGCCCGACTCTCCCAGGGGGCGCTCCCATCCGGTTTGAAAACGTCGCGCCAAAGTCCGGCATCCATTTCGAACTGAAGAACGGGGCGACCGGCGGTTTCCATCAAGTCGAACTAATGCTCGGCGGAGTGGCCGCGCTTGACTACAACAATGACGGCTGCATGGACATCTTCTTTACTAACGGCGCCGCATCGCCCTCGCTCGATAAAAAGATGCCGGCTTTCTCCAACCGCCTGTATCGCAACAATTGCGACGGCACTTTCACCGATGTCACGGCTGAAGCCGGAGTCGGTGGTGAGGGATATTCAAACGGCGTAGCCGCGGCCGATTACGACAACGACGGCTTTACAGACCTCTTCGTGACCGGAGTCAACCGCAACATTCTCTACCACAATCGCGGCAATGGAACCTTCGAAGACGTTACTGCGAAAGCGGGTCTTGCAGGCCTCGATTCAGGTAATTCCAAACCCTGGTCCATCTCGGCGGGATGGTTCGACGCCGACAACGATGGATATCTCGACCTCTTTGTCGTCAACTACGTTGTGTGGAACGCCGCCTCCGAACCCCATTGCGGTGCTCCGGAGGCTCGCCTCTATTGCCATCCCAGTAACTACGCCGGGCGAGCTAACCAGGTTTTCCGCAACAATCACGACGGCACTTTCACCGATATGTCGGCGAAGTCCGGCATCGGCGCGGCCGTCGGCAAGGGGATGGGTGTCGCCTTCGCCGATTTCGACGGCGACGGTCTCATGGATGTCTTCGTCGCCAACGACAGCCTGCCCAACTTCCTGTTTCATAATCTCGGAGGTTTTCAGTTTCGTGAAGTGGGCTACGAAATGGGTGTCGCGCTGCCAGAGACAGGGCGCTCCATCGCTGGCATGGGCGCGGATTTCCGCGATTACGACAACGACGGCCACCCCGATCTGATCGTAACCGCCATGGTCAACGATGCGTTTC
>OBLW0100001612.1_pt1 | contig 18872 bp, 15 predicted proteins | sample 1520161 | NCBI WGS metagenome assembly OBLW01 (sample SAMEA3539309, study PRJEB22396) | soil metagenome | biome: tundra; feature: field; material: soil | place: USA | collected 2010-05 | depth 0.15 m | reverse complement strand
GTCGTAGGCGCCGCGCCAGGCTTGCAGGAATACGGTATCGGCGGCGTGCGGGCCGGTGGCGGAGATGCCTTTGGCGCGGGCGGCTTCAATGGCGGGCGCGACGATGAGCTGGTCTTCGCTCCCAAACATGCCGTGCTCGCCGGCATGGGGGTTAAGGCCGCAGACGGCGATGCGCGGCTGGTCGAATCCCAGCAGACGCATGGCTTCGTGGCCCAGCTCAATGGTTCGGACGATGCGGTCCTGCTTCAGTTCGCAGGCCTGGCGCAAGGCGGTGTGGGTGCTGACGTGAACCACCGCCAGCCGCTCCGAGACCAGCAGCATGCGCGATTCGGCGGCGCCGCAAAGTCCCGCGATGTATTCCGTGTGCCCGGAGAATGGCCGTCCGGAGAGCGCCACAGCCTCCTTATTGATGGGCGCGGTGACCATGGCGGCGGCTTCCCCGCGCAGGCAAAGCTCGGTAGCGGCGCGCACGTACTCAAGCGCCGCACGGCCGCAGGTGGCCTGCAACCGGCCGAACGCGAAGCCGTCCAGATCGCCCAGCGCGGGGACCGAAAGGAGCGCGGCGTTGGCGAGCGGAAGTCCGGTGGAGCGCCCGGCGATTTCGAGAATGCGCAGGTCTCCGGCCACAATCCAGTGGGCCAGCGGCGCGACCTCCGGATCGGCCAGCGCACGGAGCACGATTTCGGGGCCGACGCCGGCGGGGTCGCCCATGGTCAGAACGATGGTGGGCAAGTCCTTTATGTGGGGCATGTCAAGTCATCCGCGATTTGAATCAGAGCGCCGGGCTTCCCGAAGCCGCCGGATTTGGTGACGATGGGCATGCCGTCGAAAAGGCCGCCCGAAATCGCGCCGCGCGGGATGCCTGGCGCAATCTCGCGATCGAGGAGTATCTCGCGGACGCCCAGCGCTCGGCAGACCAGCGAGGCGGTGGCGCCGCCCGAGAGGACCAGGGGACCCCGCCAATCGCCAATCAATCGCCTGACGCGCTCCGGGGCGATGCGCCCGTAGGGAACCTGCAGCGCCACGTGCATTCCGTCGTGGAACGCTTGGGCGATGCCATCGGGCTCCGCCATTTCCGCGTCCAACGCGGCCACCGGGCGGGCGGCGGCAAACTGGCGCTGCTGTTCGATGGTGACCGGGTGATCCGACCCGATGCAGAACAGTGCCGCGGCATGGCGCACGGCGGGCCCGGCTTCCGTATGCGGTCCGGGCCCCACGGCGCGGGCCAGGGCTGACGCCAGGCCCGCCGATCCCGCCCACAAGATGCGCCGCGCGGAAGCCAGACCCGCGGCGGCGATGGCATCCAGATCGCGGTCGGTGGAGGCATCGACCGAAATAAACCGCGTCCCCGCTGCGAGCGCCGCTTCCACCCCGCCCGGCGGGACGTGCGCACACCCGCACAGCCCTTGCGCGCTCCAGTAGGTTGCCAACTCGATGGAATGGAATGCGGCGTCCGACACTCGAAGGACGCCCGACTCGACGGTTCGGCCCATCGCAGGAAAAGCCGGCGTAATGAGTGCGGACTCGCAGGCGAACGCTTCCGCCGCCATGGCGATTTCCGCGCCTACGCTGCCGCGCAGGGTGGAGTCGATTTTCTTGAAGAGAAGGGCAGGCCACGAAATCGACCCACAGAAGCGGTGGGCGCCCCGGCCTGCCCCACCGAGACCGGCGAATACAGCGCGCAGTTCCTGCGGGCAGAGACTGCGGCTTTCGGTACTGAGGGCGAGCGCGCCGGCGCCGGGGGCGTCGAAACGGGGATCGAGGGAAACCAACGTGCGATGCCCGCGCATGGCGAAATGGACGGCGGCGTCACAAGCGCCCGTGAGATCGTCCGCAATCAGAAGGCATGCGGGCATGGCGAGATGGGGCACTGATCCATTATCCCGCCGGGCGCTGCGTTAGAATCGTTCTCACACCCCATGAACACAAACAAGCAGGGTCTCTTCGTACGCGAAGACGGGAACAACCTGATGTTCACGTTTATTCTGGTCAGTTCGTTGTTCCTCCTTTGGGGAGTATGCAACGGAATGATCGACGTGATGGACAAGCACTTCCAGGAGGAGCTGAGCCTGAGCAAGGCGCAATCCGCCTGGGTGCAGTTCGCCCACTATCTTGGTTACTTCCTGATGTCGATGCCGGCGGGATGGCTGGCGAGCAAGCTCGGGTACAAGGCGGGAATCATCGCCGGCCTGCTGATCGTGGCGGTGGGCGGCTTCTGGTTCATCCCGGCCACGCATATCAATGCGCTGGTGCACGAAGGGCGGGTATCGCCTACCACCGCGTTCGTCGCCTTCCTGGCCGGGGTTTGCGTGATCGCGACGGGTCTGACGTTTCTTGAGACCATCGCCAATCCTTACACGACGGTGCTGGGCGATCAGCGGTATGCGGCGACGCGCATCAACCTGGCCCAATCCTGCAACGGCGTCGGCTGGATCTGCGGTCCCATCATCGGCGGTTTGTTCTTCTATTCCAAGGACGCCATGGGCCGCAACACCGGCAGCCAGACGCTCTACATTCCTTACGTGGCGGTGGCCTTTGTGGTGATCGTGCTGGCGGGCATTTTCTTTTTCGCCAACGTTCCCGATATCAAAACCGAAGACGACTACCACCTGGACGATTCCGCGCAGGGCATCACAACCGGTTCCATTTGGGCGCACCCGCACTTTTCGATGGCCGTCGCGGCGCAGTTCTTTTACGTGGCCGCCCAGGCCGGCTTGTTCAGCTTCTTCATCAACTACATGACTTCGGAGGTCCCCGCCATTCCCGCCTCATGGAATTCGGGGCTAACCAGGCTGGCTGCCAACTCCGGCTTCCTGCAAGGCTGGCTGCTGGGCTGGTTCGAGGCGAACAAGGCGGGCGTCCTCGCCATCAGCAACAAGGGCGCCTCCAACCTGGCGTCTTTGGGCCTGGTTTGCTTTCTGGTGGGGCGTTTCACCGGCGCCGGCTTGCTGAGAAGATTCGCCGCCCACAAGCTTCTGGGCCTGTACGCGCTGGCGAATGTGGCCATGACGTTCCTGGTGTTTTGCAAGCTGGGCTGGTTCTCCGTGGTTTGCGTCTTCCTTAGCTATTTCTTCATGTCCATCATGTTCCCGACCATCTTCGCGCTGGGGATTTTCGGCCTCGGCGCGAGGGCCAAGAAGGCATCGGCTTTTATCGTGATGGCGATTATGGGCGGCGCGCTACTGCCGAAGCTCATGGGTTACGTCGCCGATAAGACCGACATGTCCCGCGGCTTCATCGTTCCGATGTTTTGTTTCGCCTTCGTGGCGTTTTACGGATTCAACTGGTCCAAGTTCAGCCAGGCGGAGTCGCTGACCGGAGTGAGGGGATCGGCGGGACGCTAGTCTCACGGCAGCAATTCCCGCAGTTCCGCCATCAACTCCGATGGGAAAAACGGCTTGCGCAGGAAGCGCACCTGGGACGCTTTGCCCACTGCCGGCGCCTCCGTCGAGCTGCCGGAAATCAGCAGCACGGACGCGCTCGGGTGCAGTTTGAGCACACGCTCGGCGAGCTTGCGGCCGTCCATTTCGGGCATCCTCACGTCGGAGATCAGCAGGTGTACGGTTTCGCTCTCGCAGATTCGGAGCGCTTCGGCCGGCTGCGGCGTCACCAAGACTCTGACGTGGCGCGGCTTGAGCATAGTCTCCAGCAACCGCAGGATCTGGGGATCGTCGTCGACTACCAAAACGGTTCGCGTGCCGTTGTCCATTTCGATGCCAGGGGCCGTCGAGCGGCGCCGCTAGTCGTAGAAGTTTCTTTCCCAGGCGTGGCGTTTGAGAACTTCCAGAGTATCCTTGGGCAGCGGACCCTGGGCCGATAGCGCGGCGTTCGATTCCGCGTGGCGCACCGTCCGCATGCCGGGAATCACCGACGTAACCGCGGGGTGGGACAGGCAGAATCGCAGCGCGGTCCCCGGCAGGTCCGCGCCATCGCTCAAGTCCCGGCGAAGGGCCGCGATGCGTTCCGCGACCTGGCGCTTGCGATCGCCGCCGAAATAGGATTCGCGGAAATCGCCTGGCGGGAACTTGGTGTTCACGTCGATTTTCCCCGTGAGCGCGCCTTCATCGAGCGGCACGCGCGCGAGGACGCCGATGTCCTCCTTGAGGCACAGAGGAAAGAGGGCGCGCTCCGGCCCCTGATCGAAAATGTTGTAGATCACCTGCACGCTGTCAATGAGGCCGGTCCGGATGGCTTCGAGGCCCGAATCCGGATCGTGGTCGTTGAGCGATAGGCCAGCGGCGCGTATTTTGCCATCGCGCTTGAGGTCTTCGAAAGCCCGGCGCCACTCGTCCCGGCCAATCCAGTCGGGGTTCCAGACGTGCAATTGCAAAAGGTCGACGGAATCCAGCTTGAGGTTTCGCAGGCTTTTTTCGGCGCACCGGATAATGTAGTCGTACGGAAACACGGACTCGATGCCGATGCCCGCGCGGGCGGGCCACAACAGATTCTTTGGCGGCACTTTGGTCGCTACGTAGATCTTAAGGCCCGCATCGCGGACCACTTGCCCTACCAGTTGTTCGCTATGGCCATTTCCGTAAGCCAGGGCCGTATCGATGAAATTCAAGCCCAATTCGATGGCGCGCCGCAGCGCCGCGAGCGACTCGTCGTCGGTCGCGCCGAGCCACTCGGCGCCGCCGATGCCCCAGGAGCCATAGCCGATTTCGGAAACCTGGAAGTTCGTTCTGCCTAGTTTGCGATAGTTCATTGTCTGCCAATCCTAGAGACGGCCGGCGGCGGAACCCCCCCGGCGGTCACCGCCCGATTGCGAGGGTCACGCCTGGCGGCGTCGAGACGCCCCCTACCTGCACTGCCACCGCCGCATTCCCGGGCGGGAGTCCGCTGGGAATCTGCGCGGCGATCCGCATCACTCCGGCCACCACGCCCGGTACACCGCCGTAGGATACCACTTGGGCGGGCTGCCCGCCGATGGTGGCCGTCACCGGCAGCACCGGCGCCGGAGGAGTGGTGGTGGTCGAACCCAAGAGTCCGTCGATTCCGGCGGGCCTCGTCTGACCTTCGCCAGTCTCGAAAAACGTGACGGTGCTCCCGATGGCCGCCGCGTTCCCGGGACCATTCAGGGTCCCGTCCTGGTTGAACGCAACCAACGGTCCATGGCCGGAGCTATCCAGCGTAAAGAGCGCCGGCGCGGTGGGCGCCAGTGAAACCGACACAGGCGCGGTGGTCTGGCCTTGGTACTGGACCACAACCTGCACAGTTTGCCCAGTTACCTCATAGGGAACCACGGCCGCCACCTGGGTGCTCCAGGCATAGACGATGGGCCCCGGAATTCCGTTGAACAGGACGCTGACCCCGGCCAGGCTGTCGCTCACTAGACCATACATATCGAGCTGCATCTGGGCCAGTTGGGAGGGCCCCAGGCCGGAGCCATAGACGGTGACCACCTCGCCCGGCGAGATTGGCCCGGGAAGATTACTGGCGCTATTGGTTACGGCTCCAATGGAGAGCGTGACGGCTTGCGGCGCCAGCATGCGGATGGCGTTGTTCCCGGAGTCCGCTATGTAGAGGGCGCCGGAGGCGCTCACCGCAATCGCGGCGGGCCCGCTGAGCTGGGCGCCCGTCGCGACGCCGCCATCGCCTGAAAACCCCCGGATGCCATTGCCGGCGATGGTGACGATTACCCCATCCGCGTACACTTTCCGGACGCGCGTGCTTCCATCTGTGATGTATAGGTTGCCGGCCGAGTCCAGGGCGACGCCGGTTGGGTTGGTCAATTGCGCGGCGGTAGCCAGCCCGAGGTCGCCCGCGAATCCCGATGCGCCCGTGCCGACCGCCGTGGAGATGTTGCCGGTAGCGGCGGTAACCAGGCGCACGACGTTGTTGACGGCATCGGCGATGTAGATATCGCCCGACGCATCGACGGCCACCGCCTTGGGTCCGCTCAATTCCGCGTTCACGGCCGGCGAACCGTCGCCGGTATACCCTCCGATGCCGTCGCCCGCCACCGTGGAGATCGTGCCGCCGCTCACGGAGACCTTGCGCACGCGTTCGCCGCTGAACTCGGTGATATACAGATTACCCGCCGTATCCAGAGTCAAGCCGAATGGCGCGTTCAGCTCCGCGCTGGCGGCCGGCCCTCCATCTCCCGAAGACCCCGCCGTGCCGTTTCCGGCGAAAGTGGAGATCGCGCCGGCCGATGTCACCTTGCGCACGCGGTTGTTAGCGCTATCGGCGATATACACGTTGGCGGCCGAATCCACCGCCACGCCCTCCGGCGCGCTCAGTTGCGCGGCGGTTCCCACGCCGCCATCGCCGCCGAACCCCGCCGAACCATTGCCGGCGATAGTCGAGATCGTGCCATTCGGGGCAATCTTGCGCACCACGTTGTTGTCCGAATCCGCAAAGTAGACGCTCCCGTCCACGCCCGCGGCGACCCCTTGCGGAAAGTTCATCAGCGCTTCGTTGGCCGGCCCGCCATCGCCCGAAGAGCTGAACAAACCGTCGCCGGCGGCGGTCTTGATGGTCGGGTTCACGCTGGTGGCGGAGGGGATCTCCCGGACTCTTGAGTTGAGGGAATCCGCGATATACAGGTTGCCGGCCAAATCCACCGTCACGCCCGTGGCCATGTTCAACACCGAGGCCGAGGCGGGTCCGCCATCCCCACCGTAGCCGTTCGGCCGGTTGCCGGCGATGGAGTTGATGCACGTACCTGTCGCGGGGCACAACGTAGTGCCGGACACCGAGACACTGACCAGGCGGACGCGGGCGCCCGCCGGATCGGGCTCCGCTTCATAGATGTTGCCGTGCGAATCCACCGCCACGCTGAACGGATTGACCAGTCCCGCCTGGATCGCCAGGCCGCCGTCGCCGTAATAGGGTGTGGTCGCGGTGGCCGGAGGATAGGGATTGCCCACCACGTAATTGATGCTTCCGCCGACGAAAACCTCGCGGATCAAGTTGTTGCCTGTATCGGCGATGAAGATGTCGCCCGACGAATCCAGCGCCACATCCTCGGGAGCGCGCAACTCCGCAAGGTTGGCTTGGGAGTTGATGGGGTATGGGGGAGCTACGCCTGGGTACCCGGGGTTGCCGGGGTACCCCACATCGCCGCTGTAACCGGCATAGGAGTCGCCGGCGATGGTGGTAATGATGCCCGCCGCGAGTCCGCTCGTGGTCACCTCACAGATGCGGTTGTGGTTGGTATCCGCGATGTAAACGTTGCCGAATGTATCCACCGCAACGCCCGAGGGCAAGTGCAGGTTGGCCTGCGTGGCCGGCCCGCCGTCACCGTAGATACCGGTTGGAAGGCTGGTCGGCTGGGCCGGAAGCGCGTCCCCGGTCTGGCCATTCCCGGCGAACGTGTTGATGACGCCGGCGGACGAGACCACGCGCACTCGATTGTTCAGCGAGTCGGCGATGTAGAGATTGCCATTGGAATCTATTGCCAAGCCCCGGGGCGAGTTCAATTGGGCCTTTACGGCCGGCCCGCCATCGCCGGAAAAACCCGCGTGCGTGGTTCCCGCCACCAACGCTAGCGTGCCGTCCGCCGCCTTCACCTTGAAGACGGCGTTCAGACTGCTGAAATAGAAGTTGCCAGCGCTGTCCGTGGTCACGCGCGCCGGTTGCCCAATGGAAAGGCCCACTGCCGGAACGGACTCCCCGGCCAGCGGCGTGGCGCCCGCGATGGTGGAAATTACGTACTGCTGCGCCATTCCCGCCGAGCAGGTTGCCAGCAGCAGCAATCCGCTTCGGTAGAGCCTTCCAACCGCCTGTAACATGTAGATAATTCCAATCCCTAGAAAGTGGATTCCCGCAAGCCAAACTCCGGCTTATCGAACGGCTCACCGGACGCTTTCGTAATAGCGTAAAAATACGGGGTTTAAGCAGCTATGATACCACTCGAAAGGCCAGCGGCCTGGTCAGCGCCGCCCCGGCCGGCGGCGGCGCAAGTAACACCCTTGTTTTCAATCGGCGTGCGCGGTGTCCGGGCGGCGGCGTGCGTCTTTGTTGGGCCGAGATAAGCAATCATGGCGGCGCCGGCTGGTCCGGGAAGTGTTGCTCGGCGCATCCAGTTGTGGTCTTCCGGCCCGATGTTGCAACCGAGTCGCCGGATAGTCACAGGCCGAACATGGCGTGGTACTTTTGCGGCAGTCGCGTGCGTTCCATCCGGTGGTTAACGAAAACATGGCGCGTGTGTCCGGTAGCCAGGATTTGGCCGGATTCCGCCAGGCGCATTTCATATGCGAAGACGGCGATGCGGGCGTTGGCCTGGTCCACCCAGGTCTTGACGATCACTTCGTCGTCGAAGCGGGCCGGCGCGCGGTAGCGGCAATAGGATTCGGCTACCGCCAGGAAGACGCCGTCCTGGTCTTCCATGTCGCGGTAGTTGAAGCCCAGGGACTTGCAAAGCTCCACGCGGCCCACTTCCATCCAAACCAGGTAGTTGGCGTAGTAGACCACGCCCATGCAGTCGGTCTCGGCGTAACGCACGCGCAAACGGGTCTCGGCGAAGGGTTTCATGGGTAGAAGTATTGTAGCCCGGCGCAACGGGGGGGCGCCGGATACCGTCTGATAGACTGAGTGTTACCTTTCCAGCATGCGTGCGCGAGTGTTGTTTTTCGGCGTTTTGAAGGACTTGGTGGGGCGGCCCTCGGAAGAGGCTGAGTTTCCCGCCGGGACCACCCTGGGCGATGTGCTGGAAGGCTACGCGGCGCGGTTTCCGCGCTTGCGGGAGATGATCGGGAGCATCGCCGCCGCTCGGAACCGGCAGTTTGCCGACCTCTCGGCAAAGGTGGAGGAGGGTGACGAAGTGGCTTTTTTGCCGCCGGTGAGCGGGGGAACCGATGCCGCGCCGCCGGAGATATGCGATGGTGGGCACTACTTCGCGCTCACCCGCCGGGCGATCGACCCCCGCGCCGTTGCGTCACGACTGATCGCAGGCTCGGAGGGCGCGGTGGTGACCTTCGAAGGCACGGTCCGGAACAACACTAAGGGCCGCCGCACACGCTTCTTGGAATACGAGGGCTACGAGCCGATGGCGCTCCAGACCATGGCGCGGATTGGGCGGGAAATCGCCGTAGCGCGCGAGATATGCCGCATCGCGATGGTGCACCGCCTGGGCCGCCTGCTGGTGGGCGAAACCAGCGTGGCGGTAGTGGTCACGGCGCCGCACCGGCGGCCGGCATTCGAGGCCGCGCTCGAAGCCATCGACCGGCTTAAGAAGGTGGTTCCCATCTGGAAGAAGGAGTACTTCGAGGATGGCGAGGTGTGGGTGGCTGGAGAGGCCGATGCCCGTTGAAGCCGGGGGCCGGGGGCCGGGGGCCAGGGACCAGGGCTGTGTTTGCAACCCGGCGAAGCCGGCATTGCCGGACTTCGGATTTGCGCGGCGTCCCCCTTCCCCGGCCCCCGGCCCCCGGCCCCCGGCCCCCGCTTTTCTGGCCCTCGCGCTCTGCCTGGCGGCGATCTCCGCCATGGCGCAGCCGCCGGCGGTATTCCACGCGAATGTAAATCTGGTGCATGTGGTGGCGACAGTGAGAAACCAGGCGGGCAGCCTGGTAGGGGCGCTCCAGAAAGAAGATTTCGAAGTCTACGACAACGGCGCGCGCCAGGATCTCGCGGTATTCGAGCGGCAGACGGATCAGCCGGTTTCGATCGTCCTGATGATCGATACCAGCGGGTCCGCCGGTAAGGATCTGAAGTACGAAACCGATTCGGCCAGCCGGTTTCTGCGCGCGCTGTTCTCGGAAGGCAGCGGCCGGGACGCGGTGGCCCTCTACGGCGTCAATGCGGACGTGACGCAACTCCGCGACTTTACCCACGACTATATGTCGCTGGAATCGCGGTTCCGGTATTTGGCTCCGGAGGGAGCGACGGCGCTCTACGACGCGATCCTCCTGGGTTCGCGGTCCCTCGAAAGGCGCGAAGGCCGCAAAGTCATTATCATCGTAACCGACGGCGACGACACTTACTCCAAGACGACTTCCCACCAGGCGCTCGAAGCCGCCCAACTGGCCGACGCCACGATCTATCCGGTGGTGGTCGTGCCTATCGCCAACGACGCCGGCCGCAACATCGGCGGCGAGCACGTCCTGACCTTCATGGCGGAGGGGACGGGCGGCCGCACGTTCCTGCCGACGCTGGGGGCGGAACTCGATAAGGCGTTCTCCGAGATCGTCACGGAGTTGCGCACGCAGTATATGCTGGGCTTTTACCCCCACGGCGCGCCGCCTGGCAAGGATCGTTTCCATAGGCTCGAAGTGCGCGTGAAGAGTCCCCAATTGCGGGTATCGGCGCGCAACGGCTATTATGGGGAAGCGGAGGCTGCAACCGGTTCGCCGGAAGCCCCTGCGTCGGTGACTTCCGAAACAACCAGGAAGGCTCCCGACAAAACCAAGAAGCAGTAGGAGAGGTCATACGTTACAACAGCCTGGAAAGTCCGGGAGGGCGCCGGAACAAACATTCGAAGAGGCCAAGTACCTGAAGCGCCTCATTGAGAGCGCCACACCCGTGCGCGTGAAACTGCTGGGCGGAGAAGAAGTGACCGGGATCATCGAGTACTACGACCAGTCGTTTATTCGCCTGACGCGTAAGGGCGAGCCGAACCTGTTCGTATTCAAGCACGATATCCAATACCTCCGGGAAGACAGCTAGCGGTGGCCGGTTATCTGGAAACCGCCGTGGAAATCGCCCGCGAGTCAGGCGCCTTGCTGGCGACCTACTTCGAGCGGCGCGTGGGGTTCGAACTTAAGAGCGAGTTCGACCTGGTGACGGAAGCGGACCGAGCTTCCGAGAAGCTGGTGGTGGAGCGCCTGCGGACGCATTTCCCCTCGCATGCCATCGTCGCGGAGGAAGGCGGCGGCCACGAAAGCGCCTCCGAATATCGCTGGTACGTGGACCCGCTCGACGGCACCACCAATTTTGCGCACGGGTTCCCCATGTTCAACGTCACGCTGGCCTTGCAGCGAGCCGGCGAGGCGGTAGCCGGCGTGGTGTACGACCCGATCCGGCAAGAGATGTTTTCAGCCGAACGCGGGTCGGGAGCGTACCTGAACGGCAAGCGCATTCACGTTTCCAGCACTAAGAACCTGGGCGAGAGCCTGTCATCCACGGGCTTTCCAAGCCGGAAGCGCGGCCACGACATCAATATCCACTTCTATTACCAGGTGGCCATGGCTTCGCACGGAGTGCGGCGCACGGGTTCGGCGGCCATCGACCTGGCGTACGTGGCGTCCGCGCGGCTGGATTTTTTCTGGGAATTCGGTCTGATGCCGTGGGATATGGCCGCGGGCGTGCTCCTGGTACAGGAAGCCGGCGGCCGCGTCTCCGACATGCACGGCGCGCCGCACGACATCAATTCGTCGCCGCACGTGCTGGCCGATAACGGCGCGCTGCACGAGCCCGCGCTGGCGTTCCTGTCCGAGGTCTTCCAAGGCAGCTACCGCGTTCCGATGCCGGATATGAAGTAGGAGGCGAGCAAATTGCTTAGGCGCTATGGTCATGTCTCGGAAATCCGTTTACCGTTGTGGGGCAGACGCCCTCGTCTGCGCCGGACCCCCGGTCCGGCTGCCGATCTGAAGAATAAGGCCGACGAGGGCGTCGGCTGCGGTCCAGTGGACCGCCCCACGCTGGCCATCGGTCAACGGACTTTAGAGGCGCCACGCTATGGCACGATCATGCTGGCGCTGGCGAGCCTGTTTCCCCTTGTCAACTCCTTTGCGGCCGACACCAAGTTCGTGAAAGCGGTTTCCGACCATTTCGAGCTTTATACCACCGACAACCAAGCCGCGGCCAAGGCGGCTCTCACGCACTTCGAGACGGTGCGCAGGTATCTTCTGAGAGCCATCAACGCCGAAGATCCATTTGCGGCGCCCGTGCGGATAGTCGGTTTCAAATCCCCCGGAGAATATGGGCCCTATATCCCGCGAAATGGCGATTTGAGCAGCAAGGCCTTCTCCATAGCCGACCCCGAGCGCGTCACCATCGTGATGTCCAGCCTCAAGCCCGAAACCTACCAGTATGGCGTACACGAATACGTTTCCCTGGTGTTCGCCAGGGTAGCCCCGAAGATGCCGTACTGGCTTAGGTTGGGGTTTTCCGAGCTTTACAGCACCCTGCATACGACTAACGGGCAGTTGATGCTCGGCTCCGAGCCGGCCAGGGAATTCCGCAGCGCGGTCTCGGCGGACTTCAACATGGAAGTCATGTTCTCGCTGAAAGGGGGAGTAAGCCGGAACAAGGCAGCGGCGGATTTCTACGCGGAGACCTCCCAAACCGGCGTTGCCAACTCGAAGACCGGCGCCGCCATGGCAAACCTCGCGTCCACCCAGGGGGTAGACTACCCCGTCATCCTCTGGCAGTTGACGCACATGCTGATGTTCAAGAAGGAGTACAGTCCGAAGTTCGGGGCGTTTGTCGGGGCCGTTTCCGGCGGCGAAGATACGGTCGCGGCGGTGCTGCGCGTATTTGGCCAATCGCTGGCGGGTCTGCAACAGGACCTCACGCTCTACATCAAGATGCCCGCGCACGCCGTGGTGGGCCTCAATTTCCAGTTGGACAAGCCCGTAGCGCCGCGAATGAGTCAGTTGTCCGCGGGCGATTCGGCCTTCATCCTGGAAGATCTTAAAGCCGCGAAATAGACCCGGCAACGAGGGAGCAACGGAATGAGCGCCCACAAGCCGACTTCCCGTTCCTAATCCGGCCAGACTTCTGTGAACGCCGAAATGCCAAGGAAACGGGCCTCTCCGAAGGCAAAATTCGATGACGTTTTTGGCCAGGCACGTAGGCCGAAGAAAATGTTCCGGGCTGGCCTGTACGCCCGCGTGTCCACCAACGATCAGCAGACGCTGCCCATGCAGAATCGCGTGCTGCGGGAGTATGCCGCGCGGCGCGGCTGGACGATCGCCTTGCAAGTCCGCGAGGTGAACCCCGGGGCGGCGAAGCAGAAGCGCGCGAAGGACTTCTGGTGGCAGCCTGCCACCGGGAAATCGATGTAGTGCTGGTGTGGCGTCTGGATCGCTGGGGTCGCTCGGTAACAGACCTTTTGGCGACCCTTCAGGAACTGGACCATCTCGGAGTGGGATTCGTTTCTTTGACTGAGGCGCTGGACCTGACCACGCCGGCCGGACGGGCCATGGCCGGCCTGCTGGCGATCTTCGCCGAGTTCGAAAGAGAAATCCTGCGGGAACGGACCAAGGCGGGCTTGGCCCATGCCCGTGAGAACGGGAAACGGCTGGGCCGGCCCGCGAGCGCGGCCGCACACGCCGCCAAGGTCCGGAAACTCTATCGGGCGGGCCTCAGCAAGTCAGAAATCGCCCGCCGTCTGCGGATCGACCGGAAATCGCTGCGCCGCATTCTGGCAACTGATTCCTCCCAGGAATAGCCCCGAGCACCTTCGCGAAGCCATCGGCCACCGTGGTTCACGTATCGCTCACCGAACGCCGTTTTGGGTCCATTCCACGAGTCGGCGACTACACGCTCATACGGTCTCGGATCTCCAGACCCAGGCGCGTCGCTACTGATTGATCGGGTTTAATGCGGCTTGTGACGCCGGCAGCAAGCGGACGAACCTCGCACCAGCTGACGTTGTTAGCCGGCATCGCGCTGTTTCTCGTCCGTCCCGCACAGCTCAGGAGCGATGCGGCGCAATATACCCAGTGTCGGTCCGCGAAGCTCCACGGCGATACGCTTGAGGTGGTCGGCTGAACCAGTCTCGACCGCCCTCAACGCTTCATAGATTGGCCTCCACGCGTCCTTCCACTCCTTCTTGTCAAGCAGGTCGATGAAGTCGCGCACCCGATCGGCCTTCACGGCCGCAGCCAGGACGGTCTCGACAGCGCTTTGGCCGTTTGTGAGCAACTGAATTGGATCACCGACAAGCGCATCCTCAAATGCAACCGATGCCCGCGGGAAGTCCGCCAACTGGGCAAGAGCGACGGATCTGTAAAGCCTCACAAACGGATTGCTCGTGTCCCGTTCCTCGACGAGATCGCAGATGCCAAGCAGGGGCTTGCCAAAGGGAGGATAGTTCCTTGCCATTGAAAGCAGCTCGTCCCAGAACCCCACCGTGCGTGCGGTCTCGACCGGGAACTCGCTTGCATCCGACTTTGCAATCCCACGCTTGGCCGAAACGGCAATCGCCGTTGAAAGTGGTTCCCGGTCGAGCTGACTAGCTCGCTCCAAGTACTCTGAGCCGCTGCCCGGGTCGCCAGCCTCGCAGTAGAGCAATACCCCAAGGTTGCGCATAATTTTGGCATCGTTGGGCCGAAGTCGGACCGCGTTTCGCAGGGCGGTTTCTGCTTCTCGCGGTTTTCGTGCCTTACACGCGAGAAAGAACCCAAGGCTGGCCCAATCGGATGCGCTCTCGGGATCGGCTTCCACGGCTGCGCGGTACGCGGCCTCCGCCTCCGCAGCCCGTTCCGGAGTTTCGGCAAGAAGGCTTCCGAGATGTATCCAATGCGCGCCCTCCTTGGGTTCGAGCGCGATCGCTTTACGGAAAGCAGCTTCGGCTTCAGTTACTCGCTCAGCTGCCTGAGCAAGCAGACTGCCCAGGCGATGCCAGCACCATCCGCGCCCAGGGTCGAGGTCGATCTCTTTCCGGAGAGCCTCCTCTGCCTCTGTAGCACGCCCCGGCAGTCCCGAAAGGAACCTCCCTAGATCTCCCCAGAATCCAACGCGGTCGGGTTCAAGCTCGATCGCTTTACGGAACGCGGTTTCGGCCTCCGTTGCCCTTCCCGGCCTCTCAGCGAGGAGGATCGCAAGGCTGTTCCAATACTCAGCCCGGCCCGGGTTGAGCTCGATGGCCTTACGGAACGTAGCTTCCGCTTCCGTTATCCCCTCTGCGTTCCTAGCCACCAGGCGAGCTAAGCTATACCAGCAATCTGCACACTCGGCGTTCAATTCGTTTGCACGTCGGAAAGCTGTTTCGGCCTCTGCGGCCCGTGCCGGCACTCGTGCGAGGAGTATTCCGAGTTGGTGCCAGAGGTAATGCTCCCTAGGATCAAGCTCGATCGCCTTGCGGTACGCAGCCTCTGCATCGGCGGGCCGCGCCGGCGCTTTAGCGAGAAGATCTCCGAGTAATCCCCAGTGCCCACCCCATTCAGGGTCGAGCTCGATGGCTTTGCGGTATGCGGCTTCCGCTTCCGCCCCGCGCTCTGGCGTCTTCGATAGGAGTTTTCCGAGGCCCTGCCAAGACCGATCCCCCTTAGGATCAAGCTCAATCGCCTCGCGGTACGCAGCTTCCGCATCCGCGGGCCGCCCCGGTGCTTGAGCGAGAATATCTCCGAGGGATCCCCAGTTCCCAGCCCATTTAGGATCGAGCCCGATGGCTTTGCGATATGCGGCCTCCGCTTCCGCCCACCGCTCTGGCGCCTTCGACAGGAGCCTTCCGAGGCCCTGCCAGGACCCATCCCACTTGGGATTAAGCTCGATGGCTTTGCGGTATGCGGCCTCTGCGTCCGCCGCTCGCTCCGGCGTCTTCGATAGCAGTCTCCCGAGACCCTGCCAGGACCCATCCGCCTCGGGATCAAGCTCGATGGCTTTGCGGTATGCGAACTCCGATTCCTCACCACGGTCAGTTGCCTGAGCGAGAACATCGCCCAGACCAAGCCAGTAACGCGCTACGGACGGCTCCAGTTCGAGTGCTTTGCGAATGGACGATTCCGCCTCATCGCTCCGGCCAGCGAGCCGCGCCAGCCTGCTAAGGCCAGCCCACGGTCCCGCGAGGCTCGAATCGCGTCGTATTGCCTCGCGGATGGCGGCTTCGGCTTCCGCCGCTCTGTCCGGATTCCGTCCCAGAAGATTGCCGAGTTTGACCCAGTGTGCAGCACTCCCCGGCTCGCGTTCTATTAGTGCCCGAACTTCCTCCTCGGTATTGACGTCATCCTTCTTTTGGGCCGGCTTGGAACGCCGTTCCGGCGGGCGCTCCATCAAACTCAGATACGGTCTCCAGATTGGCTCCGTATCGAGGCACGTACGCCTGAGATATTCCTCGACCCGTTCACGGTTAGCGCCGGAAGCGATGACGTACGCGAAGGCGGTCTCTGCTTCCTCCGGATTCTCCCTCCATGTCGGCCGGTATCGCTCAATTTGATCCCAGGCGATCTTCTCCAACTCCTCGTTGTCGAAGAACACACGGAGAAACTCAACGAACCACCGGAGCTTGGCCCGCACGCGCCGGCTCGCTCTCATGAGGTACCAAATATTGAAGAACCGCTCGGCAACCTGATACAAGGCTTTCCTGCTGTCGCCAGGATCTGCTTTCTCCAGAATTCCTTGGCGTACAAGCCGCGTGAGCTGCGTCGATACCGCTGCTGTCTCGATACCGCTCTCCGACGCGACCTCCATGGCGGTGACAGGGTCCCAATGGAGCGCGACTGCGTCAAAGACCTGTTGGGCCTGTGGCGATAGTTCGTCGACTCGGCCCTTGTATGTTGGCGTGACCTGGTCCAGCAACCGCTCCAGGTACTCACGCGCCCCGCCTTGCAGGCCATCGAGCACGAGGTGGAAGAGTAGGACGGTGGTGCGCGGATTACCACCGGTCAATTGGACCAGGGTACGCAGGCGGGCCGCATCGGCGTCCAGCCACTCATTCACGCGGCGTCTCGCCGTGCCCTTTTCGCCCTCCTCTTGCTCAACAACCGCGCTCAATCTTAGAAGCAGGCTTCGGACTTCGTCGGCGCTGAGTGGCGAAAGAACCTGGACCTGGAAGAATTCGAAAAAGGCACGTTCGTGGTCATATATGGCGTCGCTCGCCTGCGTAGTGGCGCCGAAGAAGGTCAGGTCTTTCCTGGAGGACAGCAATTCCCGGAGGCGCCATTGCTGTTGTTTGTCGATCATGTCAAACAACCGGTCCGCGTTGTCCACCAGCAACAGAAAATCCCGATGAACCTCGCGACCGAACCCAGCGAGGAACTGCGGTACCTGTTCTTCAACGTCACCCGGTTGCTTCTTGCTAAGGGTGTCAGCATACGCTTCTATCCGGTTTACTGCCTGGATGTCCCCGAGACGCTCCATGGCGTCAGCCACAGCGTCCACCGTATTCAGAAGAAAGCGGCCTAGGTGGTTCACGTTGTACTGCTCTTCCGGGAACACGAGCACCAGATAGCGGCGGCTTAGTTCCGAATCGTCTTCGACGCCGTAGCGCACGCGCTGCAAAAGAGTTGTTTTCCCCATCCCACGGCTACCGATAATCAGCACCTGTGGAGGCTGTTCCTGGCCGAGCAGAGCCATCAGATGCTCGTAGTTAGATTGCCTGACGTGAAACTGAGCTATGGCTTCCTCTTTGCTAAGAGACTGGGGATTGTAGACCGGCACTCCGCCGAACGGAAAGGGCCTTTGATCAATCACGGCTGCACCTCCTTCCAGTAGCGCCGCAAGAGCGCCGAGCGAAACCGCACTGCACTCACTTCGCGAACGAGGTAGCCGTCGCTCACAAGCAGATCGAGCAGCTCGCCCAACATCTCAGAACGCTGCCGGCTATCGGCGATTTCCCTGCTAAGGCGGAGGTCGATGGTGGCGATAGCTACTCCGGTTGCTTCATGGCACGCCATAGCGAGCAGCATCTCGCAGTACTGCGCCATCCGGTCGTCGAGCATCTTGCTCAGGCGCTCGTCCCAGTGATCGAAGTGCGTCCTTCCGTGCTGCATGAGCCGCTCGACAGCGGTTTCGACCAGCTCGGGCGAGGGTGGACTCTGCCTTTCGGCAACTACAAGCCGCAACTGCTCGAAGACAAGGTTCAAGTAGAATGGGATTGGCCATTCGACGGCGGCCATGATGGCATCGATGGTCTGGGCGCTCATCGCCCATTCACAATACTGCCCCCGGGCCATCAGGTAAGACCGGGCCGTCTCGGGCGTAAATGCGCCGAGTTCTACGGGTTGGAGGTCGTGTATTGTGCCCGATAGTTTCAGCCTCCGGGCGACCGTGTCGAGGCCGACGGATCCGGCGAAAAACCAGCGCGGCGGGTACTGCTCCCTCAGGCGCTTGAGCCACAGCAGAAGGCGTTCAGCCCGACCGCCTCCTGGGTCCTGCTTGACGATGCTGCCCACCAGCAGGGGAAGCTCGTCAACGAGGAGGAGAGTCTCCGAGTCACCAGTTTCCAAAATGGCCTCTAAGTCATCTGCCGGTCGCCGCCAGTCAAAGTTCTTGCCTTTCAGCTCAAGCAGACCGGTCTTGACGACCACTTCAAGGTCCTTGGGAAGACGCTCACGAAAAGCGAGGCCCCACCCGCCGGATGACCAGGGTGCACGCTGGAAGCTATGGACGAGCCGTTTGATGAAGTCGAGTTCGTCCTCGGCATCAGGGATCGAAAGGTATACCGACCTATAACCCCTGTGCCCCGCCTCCTCATTCATTCGATTCAAAAGGGAGCTCTTGCCCACGCGCCGGGGTGCTAATAATAGTAAATTACTTGTTCTCAATAACTCCCAGGCATCAGCAATGATCGACCGTCGATCATAGAATGCGGAGCCTTCAGCCAAGCGGCCCATTGCTCCGGGCGTACCGTCCGTGTTCATATCACTACTGTAGCACAACATTTTTGTTTCACAACAAAAATGTTGTATTTTAGGACTGACCGACGAATGCACTGGTCTCCCAAAGGCGTAAGGTTAACGCATATTGCCCGAAAAGCCTGCCCGAAAAGCCCGCCCCAAAACCCCCAGTCACCAAATCTTTTATAATCTTTTATGCCCGTAACCTCCTGAAACTAAATCCTCTCCCCCCAATTTCCAGCCCCGGCCCTGCATGTCCCCGTTCTACCCTGGAGTCGGGTATATCATAATGTCATCCATTTGAAGAATCGAGTCCTCCCGCGCCAACGGCGCACGCTCCCACGACCCTGCCACGGAGTCCGGTAAATACATCTCTTCCCAAAACGCGCGCCGCCACGCCTTGCTCGCCCGCATCGTACTCCTCAA
>OBLW0100001608.1_pt1 | contig 18891 bp, 16 predicted proteins | sample 1520161 | NCBI WGS metagenome assembly OBLW01 (sample SAMEA3539309, study PRJEB22396) | soil metagenome | biome: tundra; feature: field; material: soil | place: USA | collected 2010-05 | depth 0.15 m | reverse complement strand
ATGCGCTCCATAATTCGTCACGTCACGGTTCAACATGTCAACCTCAGCAGCTAAGAGGCGTAATTTGCCGCTCGATTTAAGCTGCTCCATTGACGCCGTAGTAACACGATTCTCAAAAAACCATACGCAGAACAACAAAGAAACAAGTCCTGTCAGGGCCAGAAACTTGTAAAGGTTGTCCGTAGGCAACGTAGGCATTTCCATGCTCATAAAATTAGTGCGCCGATAACCGACGCCGATAGGGCCAATTTAATCGCGTCAAAATTCATAATCGCTTCAACCTCTATTAAATGGCCTATCGCATCAATTACAATTTCACACCAAAATTACAGGGCCAATCAGCCCCGCTCACCGTTCCAAAAAGATGCCAAGCGGGGCGATTGCCACAAACACGGCAACGGCTCCGTAGTCCCCACCGCTGACGGGCTGGCGTCCCCCGATGAACCACGCGACCACAATGAGCACGGACACGACGCCCGCGAGAATGGCGAATTGCTTTTGGCTCCTGCTCATTCGCCTTTCAGATCAGAATTTGGGGGAATGTGCAGGAGAGAGGTTGACAAGTTTCCATGAGGGCTTTAGGCTTGGGCGTTACCCAGCTAATAGGGTATGCATGGGCCTCGAAAAGAGGCCCAAAGGCTTTAGAAATCAAGTAAGCAGGGCCGTGTCAGGTCGGGACATTGAGTTGAAATCAGTTCCAACTGCCGTGCGGCAAACAAACGTAGCCCTGCCGTTTGTTGCGCACGAGAAAGCAGATGGCATATGTATGATTTTCAACGGAAAGTTACGCGGGCGAGCTTCCAAGTCTCGCTAGACCCAAGGCAGCAATTCTGGTGGGGCTTTTTTGGCGGGTGCATGGTCTTGGCATTCAGGGCGTGGAATTACGCCAACCGCTTGACGCCTGAGGCCCCTTGGCCAAACCCCTGTTTTCGGACGTGTCTTCTGGGTGTCTTGTGGTTTGTGCTCCCGTTTGTATCTGGCGCTACGAGTCGCGTTTTTGACCCCCAGAGCCGCTTGCACGCTGCAATTGAGGGAGCCATTGCCCCCACCTTGTTTTGGCTAATCGCCCAGCATTTCCCGCTTTAGTGAAAGGCCCGCACTAAAATAAATGCACCTTTTTGTAATGGCCAGAAAGTGCGCAAGGGCCAATGTTTACAAGGGCTTTATTCGCTTGTGCCACATACAAAGAACGGCAGCACCACCTTTTTGCCGACGACGTCCGCCAGCTTCCAGGTCTTGCCATCCTGGTCCTGCCCCTGGATCAGCGGCGCCGTGTCGCCGACCTTGGGGACCGGCCCCGCGCCAGCCGTAAAGGGCGAAAGGACCGCCAGCCAGGCGGCAGCCAGCACCAACAACGTGACGAGCGAGTATATCTTCATAAACATCCTTCTATGGTAATTCTGGTGGGACCATCGCCGACACAGGCGGCATTGGCAAGTGGGTGAACGCTGTAGGGCCCTCGCACCGCAGCGACGTGATGAACACAACGTGGCCAAGCCGCAGCCGGAACAAATGAACCGCGGATTACGCGGATTACGCGGATTGCTCGGGTATTCTTCTTTATCCGCGTTATCCGCGAAATCCGCGGTTAAAATCCTCGTGGCTTGCGATTTGCTCGCAGTCTCCAAACAAGTTCGACCATTGCGGTGCGGAGAAAAACAGGCGGTTGGTCAAACGGGCGCGATTACCTGGCGGGTGAAGACCATCCCTTTCCCAGCCACTGATGAATATGTCCGGCCATGATTCTGTCTTTTTCCATTTGGTTGCGGTTTGGCCGCTCTGCGTTCTTTGCGCTCTTTGTGGTTGGTCAATTGCTGCTTTAAGCGATGGTGTCATCCGCGCAGCTTAATCTTCTGCAACCGCTCGACGAAATCCGCGAAGCCTTCCGCCTGGGTCTTGAGCCGCTGGAACAATTCGGGATCTTTCAGGCGGCCTGCGTCATCGAGCAGATCATTGATCTTTGGCAGGAAGACGCGCTCGGGAAACAGGTAGGCATTCCGATAGCCGAAAATGGCCTGCAGTTGCTCGACTGGCCGGAGCGCGCCCCAAATCCCGGCCCCCAGGCCCGTGAAGCAGACGGGCCGTTTCTCAAAGCTCTCCGGGAACTTGAGCATGTCTATGAAGTATTTCATTACGCCCGGGACACTGCCGTTATACTCGGGCGTAACCACGTGCAGCCCCGCCGACTTCAGGATGGCGTCGGAGAACGGCAGAAACGACATCGGCTTCTGCGCATACGAGGTCGGGGAGAAGATCTCGGGCGGGAGTTGGGCGAGGTCGAGGACGTGCAGCGGCACTTTGAGGGCGGCGTAGATTTCTTCCACGTGCCGGGCGACCTTCCGCGTATTGCTGCCCGGGCGGTTGGTGCCAACGATAAGGGTGATCATGCGGGAACCATCGCCGTCAGGGCCTGGTTTGGCAAGTTTGTGATGCCCGAGGGAGTGCGGTGCGGCCGGATACTTCGCGATCCGTCCAATTGAACGCCAAGCCGTAGCGCAGACCTCCGAGTCTGCCGTATCGCCGACTTCCAAGTTGGCAGGCGGTCCCCCGCTTCGTAAGGCTAGCAGGTTTGGAAACCTGCGATACGGCAGACTCGGAGGTCTGCGCTACAGGCATGGGGGTGAGGTATGCGGCTTATCGCTTCGTCGGCGGTTCTGGCGCTTTCGGCGCTGCCGGCTGTTCCGGTTTGGGAGGCTACCCGGTTGGCCGACGCCGCATCTTGTTCTGGAAAAAGAGCCGCCAGACCATGATCAAGGCTTCCTGGATGATGTGGCCCGACATCTTGGAATGGCCGTGAACCCGCTCCGTGAAGACGATCGGGACCTCCACAATCCTCATGCCCTGCCGCCAGAGCCGGTGGGTCATCTCGATCTGGAAGCTGTAACCGTCGGATCGGATTTCCTCGAGTTTGATGGCCTGAAGCGCCCGTCGGCTGAAGCACTTGTAGCCGCCGGTGGGGTCGGTGATCGGCATGCCGGTGATCCATCGCACATAGGTCGCCGCGGCCTTGCTGAGCATCAGGCGGCGCAGCGGCCAGTTGACGATGCGGATGCCATTCAAATACCGCGACCCCAGCACCAGGTCGGCATTTTTGGCCGCTTCGAGAAACATGGGGATGTCGTCCGGGTTATGCGAGAAGTCGCCATCCAGCTCGAACACAAACTCGTAGCCGTGCTCCATCGCCCACTTGAATCCCGCAAGGTAAGCCCGTCCCAGTCCGCTCTTTTCCGTGCGGTGCAGAACGTGGATGGAGGGATATTTCGCCGCCAGTTCGTCGCCGAGCTTGCCGGTGCCATCGGGCGAATTGTCATCCACCACCAGCATATCCACGGGCACAGGCAGGGCGAGAAGGCGTTGCGCGAGCGGGGGAAGGTTTTCCCGCTCGTTGTAGGTCGGCACAACGACAAGGGTCTTGTTCATTTAATTAATGCCCGAGGACACATAAGCGACCTTCGGCCCAAAGACAAGCGGGATTTCGCGGCATTTCGCGATGAGCACTCCCGCGGGCAGTGTGGTGCGGCCCTTTCTCCCTTCCCCTGCCGGTAAATCAATCCTCAAAGGCACGCTGCGACTGTGCCGGAGGTCCCGCAGTGCTTGATGATTTTTGCAGTCGTCCGGCATGTGGGGTTGGAGTTCGACCCGTTCCCCCTCACCCCAGCCCTCTCCCTTGGGGAGAGGGAGCATCCTCGTCAGTCGGTCGGCGAAACAGAGCTCGTTGGTGCTTGCGAGACGCGCGGGTGGCGGTTCCCTCTCCCTGAGGGAGAGGGTAAGGGTGAGGGGGAAGGTGACGTCCGGACCACGCACGGTATGCGCATTGGGGTTGACGTCCGGTCATCGCTTCCGGCCGGTAAGGCGTTCAGCAACTTGCCTTCTCATGGATGGCGCTCATCCATAGATCGCCGACACCCCACGGCGGCCCGGGTCTTCGCCGGCAACAGAGGTTTCAGCGGGCACTCGGCGCAGCGCGGCAGGCGCGTGCGGCAGAAGTCCTTGCCGACCATGACCAGTTGCGCATGGAAGTCCTGCCAGTAATCCAGCCGCTCGGTGCGAGGCCTCTCATCCAGCGCCTCTTCGCATAAGCGCTGCAAGTGCTCATAGCCGGCGTCCGCGCCGCTCCAGCCGTGCCGCTGGAAAATGCGCTGCGTATAGGCGTCAATCACGAACCGGTGGTGGCCGCCCGCGTAAAGCAACATGCTGTCCGCCGTCTCGGGTCCGACGCCGTTGATGGCCAGCAGCCGTTCGCGCACGACGGCAGTCTCCCCGGCAAACAGCCGCTCCAGGTTCCCGCCGAATTCCTCGACCAGCACCCGCAGGAACGAGCGCAGCCGCCGGGCTTTCACGTTGAAGTAGCCCGCCGAACGAATGAGCGCCGCGAGTTCAGCTTCGCTCAGGGCAAAAAGCTTCCCTGGCTCCAGCACGCGGGCGGCGTTGAGGTTGGCGATGGCGCGCTCGACATTGCTCCAACTGGTATTCTGGGTGAGAATCGCCCCGACGCACACCTCGAAGGGTGTCTCGCCCGGCCACCAATGCAGGTGCCCGAAATGCGCCAGCATCAAGCGGTAGGCGCGGCGCAATGCCTTGGCGCGTCTGTGAGTCCGCCGATTAGAGGTCGTTGCCATGCTCAAGCATTAGCAGTTCCGCCCGACTTCGCCAACCGGTGAGCCCGAAATCCCTGGCTGCGGGGCGCGTCTTGACACTGCCACCGATGGCTTCTCCCGCTCCCCGCCAGCGGGGAGAAGGTTGGGGAGAGGGGCACAAACACGATGGCCGTCCCTATAATACGGAGCGCTTTGGTGTGCGGAGAGCGGGAGGCCCCGTGGGTGGGCGGGCAGCAGAGATTGGAGGAAGAAAGGGAAAAACCACCAAGTTCCTTCGAAGATCCTTCGAACAACCATCGAAGAACCATCGAAGATACATCGTAACATCACGCTCACCTCACGCTTGCATCACGCGAGCAGCAAGCTGAGTGTTGGCTGGCAGTGCCGGGGCTGGAGGGGTGGGGCACGGCAGACGGGAGGAAGCGAACTCGAAGGTCCCGGCCTGGTGGTTCAGTAGGGCACAGCCCCGCATTGCAGGCACAGACTTTCCGGATAAACCCGAATTCCGGGCGCGAGGCTCTCCTTCACTGGGCTTTTCTCCTTGCATGGACGGCGCAGGGGCGGAAAGCTGGCGTTGATGAACTTCTTGCGCTCTCGCATTGTCTGGGTGCTGCTCGTTGCATTGTTCGCCGGCCCGCTGCTGGCCGCCGATCAACCGTTCTGGAAAGCAGGCACCGCCAGAGCCGACATCACGCCCACGCAACCGCTTTGGATGGCTGGCTTCGGTTCCCGCACCAATCCGGCGTCCGGTAAAGAGATGAGTCTGTGGATCAAGGTGCTCGCCCTCGAAGACGCGCATGGCCATCGGGCCATCATCCTGACCAGCGACCTCCTGGGCTTCCCGCAGTCCATCTACCAGCACACGTGCGCGTCGCTCAAGCAGAAGTTCGCACTCGACCCAGACCAGATCATCCTCTCGGCGTCGCACACCCACTGCGGACCGGTCCTGCGTGGCGCTCTCTACGACGTTTATCCCCTCGATGACGCCCAAATTGTCCTGATCGAGAAATACTCGACCGAGCTCGAAGCCAGGATCGTCGAGACCGTCGGCAAGGCCCTGGCCGACCTGGCGCCAGCGCGATTGGCCGCCGGCCAAAGCAACACCGGCTTCGCAGTCAACCGCCGCAACAACCCGGAGCCCTCCGTCCCCAAACTTATCGAGGCGGGCGCGCTCAAAGGTCCGGTGGACCACTCCGTCCCTGTGCTCGCCGTCTGCCTGCCCGACGGCAAGCTCAAGGCGGTGCTCTTCGGCTACGCCTGCCACAATACCGTGATGGACTTCTACAAGTGGTGCGGTGACTACGCCGGATTCGCCCAGATCGCCCTCGAAAAGAGTCACCCGGATGCCAATGCGATGTTCTTCATAGGCTGCGGCGGCGACCAAAACCCGCTGCCGCGCCGCCAGCTCGAACTGGCCGAGCGTTACGGCAACATGCTCGCCGCCGCCGTCGAGGAAGCCCTGCTCGCGCCGCCGCGGACTCTTTCCCCCGAGTTTAGGACCACGATGGAGATGGTGACGCTCCACCTTGGCCCTGCTCCCACCGAAGCCGAATTGGAGAAGCTCAAGACTGACAAGGCCCCCATGACGCAACGTTGGGCGACGCGCCTGCTGGCGGACTTGAAGGCGGGCAAACCGTTCATCCGCACTTACCCCTTGCCAGTGCAGGCGTGGCAATTCGGCGGCCAGCAACTCCTGATCACGCTCGGCGGCGAGCCCGTCGTGGATTACGCTCTTAAGTTCAAACAGGAGTTCGGCCCCCAAACCTGGGTCGCCGGCTATTGCAACGACGTCATGACCTACATCCCGTCCCTGCGCGTGCTTAAAGAAGACATGCCGCCGCTGGCCCAGCCGCGCTGGGGCTACGAAGGCGCTCACGCCCTGATGGTGTATGGGTTGCCCGCCTCCCGCTGGGCTGACGACGTGGAGGACCTGGTCAACGCTAGCGCCCGGCGCATGGTGGGTCGCCTTCAAGCTGCGGCCAACTAGAACCAACCGAATTCAAGCGCGCTGGCTCTCGAACTCCTGAACCACTTCCTTCAGCATGGCCGGGATGGGGATATGCTGTGGGCAAAGTTCCTCGCACTGGCCGCATTCCTCGCAGTGGGACGCTCGCTGTTCCTCCTTGAGGATGTGGAAGTAGAAGAACTTGGCAGCCCCTCGGTCCCGGTAAATAGATAGGTTGTTCAGTTGCAGGAAGTTGGCCGGAATAGCAACCCCGTGAGGGCAGGGGAGGCAGTAGCCGCAACTGGTGCAGTTCACGCGGGTCCGAGCCTGATAGATTGCCTTGGCTTCCTGGATCAGCGCCAGTTCCTCGGTGGTAAGGGAATTAGCTAATCCCTGGTTCGCGAGCCTCACGTTTTCCTCCATCTGCCCCAGCGAGCTCATACCGCTCAGAACCATACTCACCTCCGGCCGGTTCCAGACAAACCGTAGCGCCCATTCCGCCGGTGTCCGTTTGACCCGCGCCTTTTCCCAAACCGCCTGCACCTCCTCCGGAAGCCTCGCCGCCAAACCTCCACCTCGCAATGGCTCCATGATGACGACCCCGAGCCCTTTGCTGGCCGCGTATTCCAGCCCCGCGCGGCCCGCCTGGTAATCTTCATCCATGAAGTTGTATTGAATCTGACAGAACGACCAATCGTAAGCGTCCACGATCGGCTTGAAGGCAGGCGCTTCATCGTGAAAGGAAAAGCCCGCATGCTTGATACGCCCATCGGCGAGCGCGGCGTCGAGGAACTCCGTGACCCCAAGCTGGCTGACCTTCTTCCACATCTCCCCCGACAAGCCGTGCACGAGGTAGAAGTCGATATGATCGGTCTGCAGGCGCTCAAGCTGTTGATCCAGGAAGCGGTCCATGTCCGCCCTGCTCTCGACATACCAAGTGGGGAGCTTGGTCGCCAGATGAATGTTCCGCCGCTCCCGCTTCAACGCCTGGCCCAGGAACACCTCGCTCATGCCCGACTGGAAGGGCACCTCCGAATGATAAATGAACGCCGTGTCGAAGTAATTGACCCCGTTCTGGACGGCATAATCCACCATCGCCTGGGCCTTCTCTTCGTCGATCAGGTGGGTCTTGCCGCCGATGATCGGCAGGCGCATACAGCCAAAGCCCAGGATCGAGAGCTTCTGGCCAGTCTTTCCGGCTTTTCTATAGAGCATACAACGATGCCGAGCATATCCCCCGGCCCGGATACTTCAACCGCGAAAATGCCTCCGTGCTTGCCGTGGCCCCGCACCCTCATAGAATTGCTTCTGTGATTGAATCCGACACCCAACGCCACTTCGCCCGCGCGGCCTCACCGAGTGAGGTCCTGTCCGATCTGCCTCGCTGGTTTCATTGGTGCTTCTTCACCCTCAGCCTGCTCATCCCCATCTCAGTCGCGCTGGCCCAGCCTCGGTCCCTCTTGCCTCCAAGGGTGCCGAAGGGCGCCGCGGTTTATCGTGACCTCCCTTATGTGACCAACGGGCACGCACGCCAGAAGCTTGACCTGTATCTGCCCAAAGAGGGCAAGAACCTGCCGCTGATCATCAATATCCATGGCGGAGCTTGGCAAGCCGGCAGCAAAGAAATGGGAGTGCCTCTGGACTATCTTTCCCGGGGTTATGCTGTGGCCTCAATCAACTACCGCCTGAGCCAGCACGCCATCTTCCCCGCCCAGATCGAGGACTGCAAGGCCGCCATCCGCTGGCTGCGCGCCAACGCCGCCAAATACAGTCTGGACCCGAACCATTTTGCCGCCTGGGGCGGCTCAGCCGGCGGGCACCTGGCCGCCATGCTGGGAACAACGGGCGACACGAAAGAGTTCGACGTCGGCGAGAACCTGGATATTTCGAGCCGCGTGCAAGGGGTGGTCGATTACTTCGGCCCCACGGACTTCCTGCAGATGGACGCCCACCGCCTGCCTGAGGGACAAGTGCATGACACTGCGGCCTCCCCGGAGTCGCTGTTGATCGGTGGCCCGCTGCAGGAGAACAAGGAGAAGGTAGCCAAAGCCAACCCCATCACCTACGTAACAAAGAACACCCCTCCCTTCCTCATCTGTCACGGCGACTCCGATCCCCTCGTGCCCCATCATCAGAGCGAATTGCTCGAAGCAGCGCTCAAGAAGGTGGGTGTGCCGGTGACGTTCTACACTGTCAAAGGCGCTGGCCACGGCGGGTTCAACGACCCGAAGGTGCCGGAGCTGACGCGGGAGTTCCTTGCGAAATACCTCATCCCGGGGAAGGAGCAGACGAAGAAGGTGGCCTACATCCCGCCGCCCCGGCCGGTGAAGACCACCATTCTCGTCGGCGCGCACAATTGCCCGCTCTGGGTTGCTGATGAGCCACAAATGTGGGATCAGGTCGTGCAGCATCCGGAACGCACGCCGACCCTGGGGTTCTACGACCAGGCCAATCCGGAGGTCGCCGATTGGGAAACCAAGTGGGCGCTCGAGCATGGCGTCAACTTCTTCGTCTATTGCTGGTATCGCGCCGGCAAGACCAATGCCGTGGAGACCAAATACAGCTCCGCCATCGACGCCCTGTTGAAGTCCCGATTCGCCAGCCAGTTCAAGTTCACCATCATGTGGGAGAACCAGCCGCGCGGCGGCGCATGGGGAGCGTCGGGCGTCTCCGGCGAGAAGGACTTGCTCGAAACGCTGGCGCCGTTCTGGATGACCAACTACTTCCGCCAGCCCAGCTACCTGAAGATCGACAACAAACCGCTGCTGTTCGTCTATGACGCTCACAAACTCGCCAAGGACCTCGGCGGCGTGACAAACGTCCCCCGCGCCTTCGAGCAAATGCGCGCAGCCTGCCGCCGCGCTGGTTTTGCCGGTCTCTACCTCCTGTCGGAATACCGCGGCCTCGACCCGAACGAACTGAGGTTCAGAAAGGACATGGGCTTCGACTACACCTTCGCTTACATCTGGCCCATCACCAACCCACAGCAAGCCATCCCCATGCAACTCGATTTCATTCGGAAGACGCGCGACCTGAACATCCTGCCGGAGGTAGTCACCGTCTCGCAGGGGTGGACGGGGTGGCGCAACGAAGGGCCGCTCTACCGGATTCCTCCCGGCGACTTCGAGGGCCTGTTGCGCCAGGCCAAAGACATCCTCGCCACCATGCCGCAGGAGGGGTTGAGCAGCAAACTGCTCCTCCTCGACAATTGGAACGAGTGGAGCGAAGGCCACTACCTCGCTCCCCACCGCCAATACGGCTTCGGCTACCTGGACGCCGTCCGGAGGGTGTTCTCCAAAGCCCCCGAGGAGCACATGGATATGATCCCCGAGGACATTGGCTTCGGACCTTACGATACCGCCTACAAAGCTCGCCAGAAGCAGTAAGCCTGGAAAGACGGTCTTTCGAACGTGAACTGAGGACGGTGATTAGTGAGCGGCAGAGGCTCGGGTCAGGGCTTGAACAAGCGATAAAACTTCGTGGGCACGGTAGCCGAGACGACGACAGGGTTCGTTGCGCCGCTCGGCGAATTCGTTCAATTGGCGGGCGAGAGTGACCACGTCTCCTGCAACACAATGCCCGGCGTGTTTGCGGACCACGAGATCGTGGCGTGCCCGGTCGTGGCTGGAACAATCGTGAGTGTCGGCGCACCCGTGACTTGAATCGCTGTTGGCAACGCCCAGAAACCGCCGGTGACGGAATACTGGCCGCTGGTCAGCGGCCCGCCCGCGTCCGGTTGACCGATGGTGCCGCTGACAGAATACACGCCGCCGGTGCTCGTGCCGCCGCCACCGGAGACTTTATACCAGTCAATCGAGTAGCTTTGGGCGTGGAGGGCAAACGGCGCAAACACTAGCGCCAGCCAGAGCAGGACAGGCTTACCGTCTGTCATTTTTATGATAGGTTTTCGTTGGGTGTTGGCGGTTGAATTCATAAATGTTTCCTTTGGATTCAATGCACTGTGTAACCGCCGCCGGTGAAGCTGATGGGCAGGAACTGGCCGTTGCCGATGTATTGCAGTTCCATGGCGCTGTTGGGAGAAAGCACCAGCGAGCCGCCACCTCCCACAGTCGTCGCGGTTTGGGCGGTCCAAATGGTCTTACTGCCAGCAATAGTGCCCTGCCAATTACCGGTCTCCACAGCCACTATTTTCAGGCCATCGGCGGATAACGCAACCCCTCCAAATATATTAGTAGGACCGCCAGTTTGCGCGGTCCAAGTCAAACCCGAATCGTGGGAGAGGTAGATAGGATTTTGTCCGTTACCCGGGCCTTACGCATCCAATAGAATCGTCCATCCGCCGATGCGGCCATGCGGTGATATCCAAGGGATGCAGTGCCCGGGAGTGGCCGAGCATTCCATGTCCCTCCAGAATTAATCGAGACGTAAATTCCGCCAGCTCCTGTGGTTAGAATGGTCGTTGCATCCGCTGACAACGCGACGGCCGTAGGACTGATCGTCGGCGAGGGCGTCCAGGTCACCCCGGAATCGCTAGAGAGATAACAATTTGCGCGGCCGTTTGACACCGCCGCCAATTTCGTGCCATCGGTGGAGGAAGCAACACAGGTCCAACCGCCGTTTGTTGGTGCGCCGGTTTGAAAGGTCCAAGTCAGGCCGGAATTGGTTGAGGTATAAAAGCCCACGCCACCCGCTTGACTGGTGTTGTAGAATGGCGAACCTTCCGCAGCAATCAGCTTGGTTCCGTCCGCTGAGGAAGCGACCGAAGACCATTCGTGACTCACCCCCGTCAAGGCGTTGGTCTGGAGGGTCCAGGTGACCCCAGAATTGGTGGAGGTGTAAATTCCATCAAAAACAGTCGTGGCCACCAGCTTGGCACCGTCGGCCGAACAAGCCACACTGGACCAGTCCTCAACTGGTGATCCGGCCAGCACCGTCCAAGTCACCCCAGAATCGGTGGAGGTGTAAAACTGGCCTGTGATTCCGGGGCCTGATGCTGCGGCAAACAACTGGGTGGCGTCGCTGGAGGAGGCGATGCAACTCCAGCCATTGGGGTTGGCGATGCGCGGCGTCCAGTTTAAGTTCAGACCGCTGGAAAAACCAGTGAGGATGGACTGGCCAAGGTTCTGAGCGAACTGCCAGCCATTGGTGCCCGCGCCGGTAATTTTCACGATGTCGCCAACATTCACATTGGTCGGCAGCGTGACGGTAACCAAGGCGTTGTTGGTGAGCAAATAAGCAGTGTTGGGAGCGGCTTGCACACTCGGACCGGCAACGACCTGGCTGGCAAATGCACCGGGCACATTGGCCAGACCCGCGCCGTTGCCGTTGAAGGTGCCGGTCAGGTTCACGCCACTTTCATTGTTCGTGATCACGGCGGGGGGCAATTGCGCCAGCGTAACCGGCCCGCTGATGTTCGTCGCGGCCACGGCATTGGCGCTGGCGGCCGTGACAGCGGCCAGGGCCGAGCCCGCGTTGGCGGCGTAAATCGCATACGGCTCGGGGGTGATTTGCTGGCGCTGGTTGAGCGGGATGAAACTGGAGATGCCGTTGGTGCGCACACCAATCTGCAGCCAGCGATCCGGTCCGGTGAAAATGTTCGTGCCAAAATCCAGCGCCACGGCGAACAGGCCGTTGCTGACGGCGATGGCGGCATTGGTGAGCAGGTTGCCGATTTGACTTCCGTTTGTGTTCGCGTCGTAAATCGTAAATTGCAAATCATAAAGGCCATTGGCCGGTCCGCCGGTGCCGTTGAGCCGGCCCTGATAGGTGAAGGCCGTGCCTTGGGACCAGGCCGGAAGGCAGCCGGTGGCGCTCAACAGGACAAAAGTGACGACGACGAACCGGCGGATTTTGGTATTCATGCGATTCAGCAATTGAGGATTGAACATTGGTTGGTAAAAGGTTTGGGTTGGCGGTTAATGGACCGAAATTACTCCTTGAGCGTTGACCCGCACGAACTGGCTGTTACCGATGTATTCCACGGTCACGGCGCTGTCTTGCAATCCGCTCAAATAACCACTGCTGCCGACGGTCGTGGCGGGCAGCGGATAAGCGCCAGAATTACCCAAGACGGATTGCCCACCATTTTGCAGGAGTTCCCAACCGCCGGCCCCCGTGTCGGTGACGCGCACAATGTCGCCGACGTGGAGCGCCGAAGTTGGTGGCAATGTCACCATTGTCAGGCTGGCATTAGTAAGCAGGTAGCCGGTGTTGGGCACGGCTTTGACGTTGTCGGCGGAAACGAACCAAGGCACCGCCCCGGGCACGTTGGTGATTCCACCGCCGTTGCCAGTGAACACGCCGGCCAGGGTCAAGCGGCTCTGGCTGTTCGTGACCACCGCGCCAGGCAATTGCGTCAGGCGAAACACGCCGTTGAGGTTGGTGCCGGCCACGGCCTTGGCACCGGCCGCCGTCGTGGCGAACGCTGCCAGGCCGGCAGCGGGCGCAAAAAGGGCGGACGGAGCGGGCGTGACAGGCTGGCGCGGGTTGAGCGTGGTGAAGCCGCCACCATTTTTCTGCACGCTGATTTCCAGCCAGCGCGGATTGCCGTCAAAGACATTGCCAAAATCCAACGGCAAGGTGAACAGGCCGTGGCTGACCGTAACGCTGACGATTCCAAGATTGCCAAGTTGATTGCCATTGGTTGGCGCGTCGTACAAATAAAACACCATTCCGTAAGTCTTCCCGCTGGCCGCACTGGCACCGTCATTCAACCGGCCTTGATAGGTGAACGCCGTTCCCTGCGCGCAGGCGATTGCGAATTGAACGTTGAGGGTGGCGAGCACCAGCAAGGCCAGCGCGGTGAATAGATGGTGCCGCTTGGTTTTCATAATTTGGTTTGGCCGGATTTAGATTTTACCTGAATTCAGGTTTCAAGTGGACTACTGCTTCAAGCGGAAGAACAGATTCCCCTTGGGCGGAGCATTGGTCACGCTGTTGTTTACGACTCGGCCGGCATAATTGCCCCAGGTGCCGGGGGGCGAGATTGTTATTCGTCTGCAGCGTCCAGCCTGTGACCGAGGGTGACCACGAAACAATGGCTTGGTTGCCGGAGTAAGTGATGGTCAACAATGGTGCGCCGAGCGTTTGCACGGCATAGAGCGACCAGAAGCCGCCGGTGAGGAAGAAGTTGCCGCCAGTCATCGGCCCGCCCGCGTCGTGCTGGCCGATGGTGCCGCTCACGGAATAGACTCCGCCGGTGCTCGTGCCGCCTCCGCCGTCGATGGTGTACCAGTCAATGCTATAACTTTGGGCGGACGCACCTCCAAGCAACGCAAACGTCGCGGCCAGTCCAATAAATATTTTGTTCATCAAGTCCATAGTTACTCCTGTGCTTTGTTGGTGATTTTGCGAACGGTTTTCTGCAACTCCGCGACCGCCTGCCGCAGTTCCTGAATTTCCGATTCCTTGTTCTTCAAGGCAGCTTCCTGCTCCGAGAGTTTCTGGTTCAAGCCCTGAATCGCCGCCAGCGCCACGCCGCCTTCGTCAATGGGCGCGATGTGCTTGTCATCAGTGCCGACGTTGAAGATGCTATAAAAATCCTGCGCCATGGGGCCGATGTGGCGGGTGGAAGCATCCACCTTGTAACTCCATTCTGAAACCGGCAGTTGCGCAACCTTGTCCAAAATCTGCGCTGGTGTAACGGTCGTGAAATTCTGTTTTACATTGCGGTCGCTGTTGTTGTTGAACGTGCCGTTGATGGTGACACCGGAGGGGCTCCAAACCAGCGCCCCGTAGTCGGAGGTTCCATTGCGGGTGCCCAGGACGCCGCCACCATGGCCCCACAAAGCGGGACCATCCACCTGATAAAAGCCGTTGCCAAAATTGGTGATGCCGCCTCCCGCATAGGCTAAGCCGTGATTATGGTCAGCAACGCCCTCATCGCCGCCCCGCAAATAAATGGCGTGGGCATTGAGGTAAGTGTTGTTGTTGATCATGAAGGAACCTTCCAAAATCTGCGACGTGTTGATCCCCAGGTTGCCATTGAACACATTGGAGCCGGCAAAAGTCTGATTGCCGTTGAGCAGCGCGACATTGGTGGAAAGCCGGGCGTCGGGAATCGTCCCGCTGGTGATGACGGAGGCATTCAGGTTGGTCAGGGCGGATCCGTTGTCGTTGACTGGCGGGACCAAAGGCTGCCACATGCCGTTGCCAATGTATTGGAACTGTGCCGTCTCTCCGGCCACACCCGCAAAGGGGAGGAGCGTGGTCATGGAGGTATAAATCCCTCCGGAACTCACCGCGGCCGCCACCCGACTGCCGTCTGCGGACATGGCTACGGCGGACCAATTGGTGGATGGCGCGCTGTTTTGCACCGTCCAGTTGGTTCCGGAATCGGCCGAAGTATAAATCCGGCCGACATTTCCCGCTGCCACCACGTGGCTGCCGTCCGCGGACATGGCAACGCACGCCCAATAGGTTGCAGGCGCGTCGCTCTGCGCCCAGTGATTTCCGAAATCGCTCGAAGTGTAAATTCCACCATTATTTTCCGTTGCCACCAAATGGCTGCCATCCGCAGACGACGCGACGTATCCCCAACCGGTGGAGGTGTTTTGCCCCGTCCAGTTCAGTCCGAAATTGGTCGAAACGTAAATACCGATTCCTGCGGCCACCAGATGACTGCCATCTGTGGACGAGGCGACGGAATACCAATAGTTCGCCAGCGCGCTGCTATCCGTCCAGTTGGTTCCGAAATTGGTGGAAAGGTAAACGCCGTGGCCATCCGCCACCACCACCAAGTGGCTGCCGTCCGCGGACGAGCCCACCGAAGACCAGGAATACGCTGGCGCGTTCGTTTGCGGCATCCAGGCAACTCCGAAATTGGGCGAGGTGTAAATTCCGCCGTTGTCAATCACGGCCACCACATGGCTGCCATCCGCAGAGGCCGTTACGGAAGACCATGTTTTGGACGGCGCATTGGTTTGCTGCGTCCAATTCGCGGCGAAGTTGGTCGATGTGTAAATTCCGCCGCCGTAATCCACCGCCACCAGATGGCTGCCGTCCGCAGAGGAGGCGATGGAAGACCAGGCATACGCCGGCGCATTGGTTTGCTGCGTCCAATTCGCGGCGAAGTTGGTCGATGTGTAAATTCCGCCGCCGTAATCCACCGCCACCAGATGGCTGCCGTCCGCAGAGGAGGCGATGGAAGACCAGGCATACGCCGGCGCATTGGTTTGCTTTGTCCAGACAACACCCGCCGGTATGACTTCCCCGGCAATCGTCTGGCCCGGCCCGGCGGCCACCTGCCAGCCATTGCCTCCCACCCCGGTGACCGTGGCGATATCGCCCACCTTGGGGGAAGCAGGCAGGGTCAGGGTTGTCTGCAAATTGTTCGTCAGCAAGTAATCCTGATTGGCGGTGGCCGTCTGGTTGGTTCCAGAAACGGTCTGCCACGATGCCGGGACATTGGTCAATCCGCTGCCATTGCCGCTGAACGTGCCGCTGACATTCACCCCGCTCGCGCCATTGGTCAGCACGCTGGAAGGCAATTGAGCCGTCGGAATGGTGCCGCTTAATTGGCTGACGGGTAGAGAACCAATCAACTGCGCCGTGGGCAGTGTGCCGGACAGATTACTGGCGGTATTGGCGAAAATTGCATAGGGCATGGGCATGAGCGGCTGGCGGGGCGAAAGGATGGTGAAACCGCCGCCGTTCTTCTGCGCGCTGATTTCCAACCAGCGGTCAGGCCCGGTGAAAATGCCTGGGCCGAAGTCCAGCGTGACGGTGAACAGGCCGTTGCTCACGGCGGTCGTGGCATTGGTCAACGGCCCGCCCGCGACGCTGCCGACGGAGAGGGCGTCGTAAATCGTAAATCGTAAATCGTAAGTTCCATTGGCGGCGCTGCCGTTGTCGTTCAACCGGCCTTGATAGGTGAAGGCCGTGCCTTGGGCCTGCGTGGAGAGTGGAGCGTGGAGGGAGGCGAACAACAGCACCAACGCGATGCGCCGCAGGACCACGAATAGGTTTTGTTTTTTCATAAACAATTAAGGTTTGAATGGAAGGTCGAAAATGCCGCAATGAAAACAGCGGGACTTGTTCCGCCATGCTCTCACGAGCACAGCCACGAACGGGCGATTGGTAGGGCGCGTCACTCCGTGCGCGCCGACGTTCGACCAACCCAAAAGCGGCGCGCGCGGAGCGACGCGCCCTACCTCGCCCGACGGTTCTGGTCGTCTCGTTTTCATCGCTCTGCTCATGGCTGACCTGAGGACAGGACCACCCGGAAACCGAAGCTGGAGATGTTGCCGTTCGGGTTTGCGGCGGTGCGCCAAGCCGACCGGCAATTCGCCACTGGAGAGGCCCAACTGCCGCTGCGGAGCACGCGGATCTCGCCCGAACTCGGCCCTTGAGGATCAGTCACACTCCCGCCGGGGTAAGTGCCATACCAATCCTGACACCACTCCAACACATTCCCGTGCATATCCATCAGCCCCCACGGATTGGCCAGCTTCTGCTCCACCGGATGAGTCGTGCTGAAGCTGTTGTTCGCATCCCACGCATAGTTGCCCAAGGCTGCGTAGCTCAAGTCATCGCCGTAACCGAAGCGCGTCGTCCTTGGGCCAGCCCGGCAGGCATACTCCCATTCCGCCTTCGTGGGCAGGCGATAACCCCAGCCCGCCGGCAGCCGGCCCGCCGCCCGTTCGCTAATCGTCAGCACCTGGCAGTAATTGTTGGCGTTGTCCCAATTGACTTGCTCCACCGGCCGATTCAGGTCGCCGGCGAAAGCGCTCGGATTGGAACCAATCACCGTCAGGTATTCGCCTTGCGTCACTTCGTGGACGCCCATCCAGAACCCCTTGGTGAGGGTAACGACCATCTGCGGCCCCTCATTTGCTGCCCGCCCCGGCTCGTCTGGCCGACTGCCCATGATGAAGGTGCCCGGCTGGATCCAGACCATGCCCAGGACCGGGATGACGTTGGCGGGCGATCCGGCGGCGGTGGCGATGAAGCTGTCGGCGGTGACCGTGCCATTGACTTGGAGCGCCGTGGCCGGAGTGGCGGTGCCGATGCCGACGTTACCGTTGGTGTCAATCATCATGCGTTCGGTTTGGACGGTAAAAAACTTGATCGGATGACTGCTCCAGGTCGCGATGGAGAACTGGTTGGCCGTCCCGGAAAATCCGGTGCCGTCCGCGCCGATCAAGACCCGGAGGTTATTGGTCGCCGAATCGTTCAGTTCGATGAAAGCTGCCTGCCCGGCGGAGTTCGCGCGGATTTTGACCGCGCTCCGGTCACCATGCACATCCAGCATGGCCGAGGGACTCGTCGTGCCGATACCGACGTTGCCATTGGTGATAACTTGATTGCCGCTGAACGTGTTCCCGCCGCTGCGCAAGGCCACGTTTGTGGAGGGCGTCAATCCCGAGCCATCGCCCGTGAAAGTCGGCGCGGCGACGTTCCCGTTAAAGACTGAGCCGCCCTCGGCGAAGAACTTGATCTTGCGCGAGCTGACGTTGGTTCCCGCGCCGACGATGTCGAGCGAATCGGCGGTGAAAGTCTGGTAGCCGATCTTGCCGGCGTTGGATTCCTTCGTCACACCCGCGCCGAACTCGAGGGTGTTGTTGCCAGCGATGCGCACTGAGTTGCTGAATGTGTTGACGCCGGTAAAGGTCTGGCTGGCGTTGAGCCGGGCGATGTTGGTCGAGAGGCTCGCGTCGGGAAGTTTGCCGGCGGACAGCAACGGGATATTGCCCGATAGTTGCGAATCGGAAACCGCGCCGCTGAAATTCGCCGCACGCACCGCGTAGGGCGTGGCGGAGAGTGGCTGGCGCGGCGTGAGCACCTGGTAAACGCCCGGGGCGCCGTTGGTGCGCACGCCGATGTCCAGCCAACGATCTGCGCCCGTGAACACGCCCGCGCCGAAGTCCAGCGTGACGGTGAACAGGCCGTTGCTCACGGCGGTCGTGGCATTGGTCAACGGCCCGCCCGCCACGCTGCCGACGGCGAGGTCGTCGTAAATCGTGAATCGCAAATCGTAAATCCCATTGGCGGCGCTGCCGTTGTCGTTCAACCGGCCTTGGTAGGGAACGCCGTGCCTTGGGCGAAAAGAGTTGAGAGTTGAGGGACGAGGGTGGAGAAGAATGCCAGCGTCAACGCTGCATACAATTTGTTTTTCATAGTTCAGTTGGCCGGCGATGAAGCACATCGAGCAGGCTGGCGGACGCGTAACCACGTCGCTGTGTCCGCCAAAAACGAACAATTCGAAGACAACCAATAACGTTCGAGCCTGCCGAGAGTAAGGCGCAAGCAAAGCTTCAACGCACCCCCAGTATCAGCCCCGAACGCTTTCGGGGGCGGTGGATGTCCACGGAGCCAGCATCGCGGTGGCCCGCCTAGCAGCAGTTTACAAGTTAAGGAGGCGGCCTTTTTGGAATCCAACGCCCGCCG
>OBLW0100001607.1_pt1 | contig 18908 bp, 17 predicted proteins | sample 1520161 | NCBI WGS metagenome assembly OBLW01 (sample SAMEA3539309, study PRJEB22396) | soil metagenome | biome: tundra; feature: field; material: soil | place: USA | collected 2010-05 | depth 0.15 m | reverse complement strand
TTGCCACCACCAACTTTACTCCGGGTGCGGGAGCCGACATTGTCATGGAATCAATTACACTCATTGTCAGGATGCCGAGAGCGACGAGGTACGGCGGGAACGTTGTGATCACTTGGTTGCAGACCAGAGAGTGCGGATCTTACAGGAGACGACGTTCAGACAGGGATAGGTTCGTTCGATTCGCCAGCTGCCCTCAAGAAACTCGACTCGCGGACTCTTCAGACACCAGCAGAACGGCCCTTACCGCTCGCAGCCGCCGCCCCCAACTCCACCAGCGACGGCACCGACTCCGGTTCCGTCACCTTCCGCTCCGGCAACTGATCTCCACTCTTGAACGCCTCCACCAACATCTCAATCGCCAGATCCGTATTCGGACGAATATAGATCGTCGCCGCCAGCGTCCCGTTGCGCACCCATGTCTGCCCGGTCTTCGGCATCCCATCGCACCCGGTGATCGGAATCTTCATCCACCGCGCCCGTTCCCCTTCCGGAATCTCGCTGAACGCCTTTCTCGCTCCCATCGCCATGCTGTCATCCTGTGCTCCAACCAGGTCCACATGACTCTCCTGAGACGTCCGCAACCGCAACCACGAACTCACCGTCTTATGCGCGCTCTCTTCGGTCCAGTTTGCCCGCATCATCTTGACTTGAATGTTCGCCGGCTTGGTCAGGTTCATCCCCGTCGTTCGTTCCTTTGCCGCGGAGCTATTGGCCGGGCCCTCGATATACAGAATCGATCCCCCATTCGGCAGCAACGCCGCAAATTGCTTTCCCTGAATCCTGCCCACCTCTTCATGATCGGAACTGATGGCAAACACGGGTACCTTATAAGTGCGACGCAGTTCCAGAATGTAGTCCACTTCATGATTGAGCACGACCCACCCAATGCCCGCCGCCGCGGCTGCCCGCGCCACCTGCGGAAACGCCGTGCCACCCGCGGGTTCAAACATGATCGCATCCGGACGCGCTACCGAAGAATCCTGCACGTAGTGCAGTAATTGCTGGCTCTGCGCCAGAGCATCGTTGTTCGCGTGAATGATCTTCACGTCCACGCCCAGACGCCGCGCGGCTTTCTCCGCCGCCGCAGCCTGCTCCTGCTGATAGTCGTTATCGTTGTTCGTGAGCGAAACCAGAAAGGTAAGACGTTTCATGACATGAGTCCTTTAACAGCGGATGATAACCCCTCCGTCCCGATAACCAATGTGACCAGGGTAACTATGCGAACACACGCGCTCACTCGGACAATGTTGCAACAGATTTGGGAGGAAAGGAGAGGAGGGAACTGATGAAGCTATGTACCGGCCACGGCGCTCTTCGCCACTTCGCCAAGAAAAGATTTCAAATTCGTGTCCAGCGTCTCCCGATTGGCATCGGAAAGGTCCACGAAGCGGAAGGGCTGCATCCACCCCTGCGTCGCCCACATGGGAAACAGCATCTGCGCTTTACCGCGAATCGTCGTCGCGCGCAGGTGAAAAATCAACTCGACTTCCAGCTTCTCATCCAGCGGTTTTTCCAGATGAATCACTCCGCCCGACGTCGATAGCTGATGGAACGCCGCCCTTACCGACCGCCGGTTCGGCAACCGCACCAGCACCAGCACCGACCCGCGCAGCTTCACGCGAAATGGCCGGTCCGTCAACTTGCTTTCCTTGGCTAACCGCGCCGTCGATTCGATCGGTTCAGACATAGGCTTTCCCCAGAGTATGGCAGCGCTCGTACCCTTGAAGAAGTTACGAAAGTCGTGTCAAGCAGTAATTCTCTCATCATCATTTTTATCATCGCCGGATTCACAAAAACAAAGTTGCCTCCTCCTTCCACGACGGTTCGGTAAATGCCATATCGGGCGTTGTCCACCATAGACCGAACTCGGCTTCCGTTCAGAGTTTGCTCGAGAGACTGCGATGACACATGAGGAAAAAACTGAACGTAGGCTATGTGCCGTCAGATCGTAGGCACCACTGTTTACAAACGCTATCGAGGTCCGGCGGCCCGGCATGGGTAGTGCGGTCGGACCGGGTGCCGTGGTCAGGTTGCCGTTTGTGCTCGTTCCTCGCCAAAGATGCACGACGGAACCCAAATCTTCTGCGTCCCATCCTCTCCCTCGCCACATCGATACAACGAGTTGCGCGTCCCTGGCGCAAGGGGCCACCTAAATGCACCCATTGAAGCAGCGGGAGGCATCCTTCTCCCTCTTTCAGGTTCTCTGAACTAAGTCAGCGCATCTGAGCCATCTTTCTTAGCAACCCCAACCCTAGGAGGTTGTCTATGTATGCACGTAATGTTTCTATCCATCTGAAATCCAATATGCTCTCCGATTACACGCGAGCATTTGAAAAAGACGTCCTTCCTTTGCTTCGTAAACAGCATGGCTTTAAGGACGAAATCACCTTCGCTGGTCCGGGCGGAGTTGATGTGACCGCAATCAGTCTGTGGGAAAATAAGGCCGATGCCGAGACTTACAACACGAAGGCTTATCCGGACGTGTTGAAGACGCTGGCACGATTTATCGAGGGGACGCCGAAGGTTCACAACTTTGACGTTGTCAATTCGACCTTCCACAAGATTGTCGCTCCCGAACTCGTAACCGCCTAAGAACTGTGAGGCTCTTCGCCCGAGAGGGCGTTTAAACCGCCTTCTCGGACGACTAGAGCCCCCATGATTGCCATGAACTCGGGTGCCTCGGCAACCTGAACTTGCGGATTGTCGAGCGCTGCTCGATCTGCGTTTGCTACTTCCCCCCTTTTGATGGTTTAGGCCTGCGGGCGACAACGATGCGCTGCGTAGGCCTCAACGATTGCAAGGGTTTTATCTTGCCTGAAACTCAAATGATTGGAGCCATACATGGAAAGTAAAATGATGAAAAGTCAATACGATTTAAGTTCTGCGGTCACGTTTCTGTTGGTTGGCCTCGGTCTCGGGTCGGTTTTGACAATCTTGTTCGGTCCGAGCACGGAACCGGGGCGTCGATCAGAGCGGATCACTAGTTGGGAACGAGGAGAAGCCAGGGAGCGATTGGCGCCACCGGCTGCGCAGGTGCGGACGTGACGACAATGTGTGGGGCGTCTTCGACAAGGCAGACTCAACAGCCACTTCGAGGGTTGAGCGATCACGAAAGCTCGAAAGGAGGGGCACCCATGTCTCCCGCCATGGTTACATATGACTGGAGACAACTGTCAGAAGCGGCTCGCCAAGAGCGCGATCCGAAGATGTTTGTCTTCCTCCTCAAGCAGCTATACGATGTGATGAATGAAGGCGAGAAAGAACACAGCGTCAGTCGCAAGGCTAAGCGCCGCTTGGCCAAAGCGGCACGCCCCTTCCCAGAAATACCCTGCGCACTTTGCAGTAAGCCCTTAGATTTGCAGACCGATCTGTGCGCTGATGAAAACGGCAAGGCCGTTCACGAAGACTGCTACGTCAGCCCCCATCAGAAGGCAAGCTAGACGCCCTTTCGATACTTGTCCGTCCGGCGGCATTTCTTCTCTATTGCAAATGCAGGTTGTCAACGCTGGATGTGGATACCACTTTGTTCCGCAGGGTTTTCGTCATTGCCTGTGGCGCGGAGTTGATCTCCCGAGTGGATTGTTGAGATCAAGTGGGACGGATTTCGGTTCTAAGGACGAGGTAAACTAGCGTCTATGCGCAAGCGCCTAATCACGCCGATTCTTCAAGATGCTCCGCCACACAACGGAGGCTGGCTGGACCTCGACGGTGCGGCCGTGGTCGAGATCACATCGGAAGATAAGGATTATCCGGTGGAGTCTGCGTTGGTCGCAGGAGAAACCCGGGGCTGGCGTGCCACCGATCCTGGCAGTCAGACGGTCCGGCTAGTCTTCGACAAACCGCAAAGACTCACACGCATTGCGCTGGTCTTCGAAGAAAAGGAGACAGCGCGTACCCAAGAGTTTGTCTTGCGATGGTCTCCGGATGGCGGACGCTCGTTCCGAGAAATTGTGCGCCAGCAGTGGAATTTCAGTCCCCCTGGCTCAATACGGGAGGTCGAGGACTATCGGGTTGAACTGGCGGATGTCACGGTTCTTGAATTGGTCATTGTGCCGGACATCAATCGAGGAACGGCTCGCGCCTCACTAAGAAGTCTGCGCCTCGTTTGACTCGGCGGATTAGCTCGAAGGTCACTCCGAGTAGCCGTCGCCATTATCATCATCATCTTCTTTGCTGTCGTCTTCATCCTGTTCGTCTTCTTCCTCCTCTGGCTCTTCCCTAAAGAGAATATCTGCGGCTGCCGGGCCATCTCCGGTTTCCGTGTCGAGCCATTCTGGATCTATTCGGTACATAACCATACCTAACCAATGGTACGCCTCGCCGGCGCACAGGGAGGAACTGTTCGAGCAGCAGGAGGGGTTCCCCCTCTTAACACCCCGCGATGTCAGCGACGATCGCGATATTGGCAAATCTAAACCAAGTCCTTGGCAATTGCATTGCTCAGAGTGACTGTGTCTTCGGAGTTCAAACTCCAAATATGGTCTCCTTCCGTGGCCACGTGCATCACTCTTACATTCCCCTTACCCTGAAGTGCTATTAGAAGATCACTCCTGTTTAGCAGGGGTAAGGCGCTAACCTCTTTGTTGCAAGTATTGCAGTGAGCGAGAAACGGAGTGTTCACTTTAAACTTCGTCATCTTGTGCCTCTCCTTATCGACCGGCCGTCATGCAATCGGGAATAGAAAGGCCCTCAGTTCCCGCTGAGAGCCCTTAGCTATCCGCCCCGTATTAAACTATTTTGGATGCAATTGCTGCACAAATCCTGAGGTCGGCGCTGCAGCCGCTAGAAGATTTGTTCGAGCGGGCGCATGGAGTATCGAAGTGTGTGCTTGGGACGATTCTGTTCGCACAAGTCTGTTCACGTCGAGAGTGAGATTCACTCATGCTTCGCTGCGTGCGCGAAACACCCCGCCGTTGAGTCCCACTCTAGTCTCGAAGCTCCCTCAAGAATGGTCACTTTTGCACAGGCTGCTTTATGAACTCTTGGCTGAGCGCCGAGATGTAAGCCCGTGAGAACACACGGGCGCTCCTCAATCCGCTGCGTGTCTATGGCCTCAGCCATGGCTGAGAAGAATCGCTGCCGCTTACAAACGGGCTCGCTTCGACGCTACTTTGTTGCACCTGACGTTGGAGTCACAATTCCCCAACTCCTATTCGACGGCAGTCACAGACTTCACCGAAATGGCATCGCCGGTGGCCGTGCCCGTAACTTTGGCCTGCCCCCAAGCCAGCTTGTTAAGTTTGTCCAACGTGGCTTGATCCGAGGTGTCAAGGGTATAGACCTTGTCCCCGACGACCAAAGCGTACTTGGCGCCTTTCTGCACGCAGGCCCGAACACAGTCTGCCGGGGCGATCCCTCCCTCCGTGTGCTTAGGCCCGCACATAGCATCGCTGACCTTTCCGGTATAGGTCTGGGTGCTGCCCGCAGCCATGCTTGGCACGACAGCCAATCCTGTGCTCAGCACCGCCGTCGCCATCCAAACTTGCAACATCCGCAAACGAGACATAAATTCTCCTCCTGCTTTACGCTTTTGGTATTGGATGCGTCTCCATATAAATAGGCAGTTCTTTATAAACACGGAGTTCTTTTTTGATCTTGAAACGCTCAGCATATTGAAGCCGATCTGCCGAAACAATGGTGATATTTTCAATCCCGCCCGCCACCAGGATGACAAGGCCCTAGCAGTTTGCTGAAAAACTCACGATTCGTATCAGGGTATCGCTTCAGCGATACCGTAAAGGCTTCAGAATCAGTCTCGGCTTCAGCCGCTGCGCGCTTGCTGGAGCCACGAAATGAGTTTTTCAGCAAACTGCTAGAGAACCGGGTTGCGCATCATCGACGTATTGGCTGAGGCAGAATCCCCGACTTCAAGAAGAAGCAATTCATCCCATCGCAGGGTTCAAGTCCGGTGATCCTCAACAAGTTTGCGCTGGAAGGAATGGCAGCCTGAGCCAGTTCCGATGTTCGGCGGACGACGCCAGTTGCCGCAGTCTGGATTGTGAGCAATTGTGAGCAGAATCGGCAGGCCCCGCAGCTATATACAGGATGGGTATCAGAGTCACTGCACTTCTTTATGGACACACTCTCCCCGCTGATCTTGCTGCACGGAAACGGATACAAGGCTCTAGCCGCAACAAATGGAAGCGATGATTCGCGGCCAGTTACGGCGGAATCTCAGGGCAAGGCGGTGCGCGTCGGAGAAGGTGACCTCGATGGCATTCCAGCAGGGGCTCTCCACCCCAATCGGGATCGAACTTCATAAGGTCCCGAGTCTGCCAAACGTCGAACACTACAACTACAGCAGACCTAGGCGATTTACTCGGCGCACGATATTGGGACAGTCCTCACGGCCCTTTTCAGGTCCGTCTTTTTGGCCCCGCAGACCCACAATCATGAATTGTTCCAGAGTGTACAAAACTGACCACAATTCAAGGCTCAAATCAGACATACTCGTAAGCAGTGCTTCCAATTTTGGCCGGGGTTGCCGGCGACGGAGGTTCTGCACCCATGACCGCGAAACTCGCCACAGTTGACGACCAGATTTTGGCTCGTGTCGAAGAATTTGGTGCCGTCCGCGATGGAAGCATCTTCCCCCCCAGCGCCAGCGGCAAATCGCAGGTTGGCGGCTTGCAATTTGGGTCCGGATACCTCTCACCTCATTTCGTCACTGACCCCGAACGCATGGAAGTTATTTTCGAGAACGCATACATTCTCATCCACGAAACGAAACTCAGTTCTAAAAACGATCTGCTTCCGCTCCTTGAGCAGATCACGAAGAGTGGCAAACCCCTGCTCATAATCGCAGAGCATGTTGGGGACGAGGTGCTGGCTGCTCTCGTCGTGAACAAGCTGCGTGGTCCGCTGCAAGTTGCTGCCGTCAGTGCGCCCGGCTTCGGGGATCAGCGCAGAAGTATTTTGCAGGACATTGCCCTCTTCACCGGTGGCAATGCCATCACCAAAGGTCTCTACATTCAACTGAAGGACATAAAGATTTCCGACCTCGGTCAGGCCAAGAAGGTCGTTGTCGGCAAGAACAACACGGTTATCGAGGGCAAGGTTATGCTCGACCAGCCTTGGTTTGAGCCTAAGGCGGGCATTCACTCAAATGGTCACACTCCGCCTGTGCACTCCTCTGGAACTGGAACGACTCCTCTCACAATCTGCTTTCCCCGCGACGGTCGATAACGTCTGCAAGATAGAGAGAAGAGTTCTCTTGCCCCCACGTTTCCGCCTCGTCCATAAATTGGAATCCTGTCCGTGCTAAGAACAATCGGGCTCGACTCCGATTCCGCCCAACTCCCATAGAACAAGCAGGTCAACAACTTAGCTGGAACCTGAAACTGGTCGCCCAAATGCAACTCCTGCCGTAGTCGGGATACCCTTGCCCGCCCTTCCCTTCTGACGAAATTATGTCCAAACCGTATCCTTTGCTTCGGGCATTTCGTTGCGCAGCCATCGCGCTGGTCGCTGCCGCAATACTTGAGGGATTTAGGCAGATTGCCGTTCCCGGTCTTTCCTCTTGGCAGTCGCATCTTGTGGCAATCTTGGCCTGCGCCGCCATTGTCTTCCTTCTGACCTCAGTACGATTCCCCATCGAACGAAGTGAGCCGCGGCAATTCTCTGAACCTGACCAGCAGTTACACCACATCAGTGGGCGCAGGCGAGCGCAAGCTGCGATGGCAGAAAGCGAAAGGCGTTATCGCTCGCTGTTTGAAAACATGTTGGAGGGGTTCGCATACTGCGAGATGCTTTTTGACGACCGTGGCCGTCCCATCGATTTTGTCTATCTCGATGTCAACCGTGCATTTGGAAAGTTGACCAGCTTGGCAAACGTGGTGGGAAAAAGATTTTCCGAGGTCATCCCGGGGGGCAAAGACGCGCACCCAGAATTGTTTGAGAGATACGGACGAGTGGTACTGACCGGTGAGCCCGAAAGTTTTGAAATCGAAATTAAAGCCCTGGGGATGTGGTTTTCCATCTCCGCCCATGGAGCTGGAAAGGGATGCTTTGTCGCTACTTTTGACAACATCACCGAACGTAAACGGATTGAGCAAGCGCTTCGGCAAGCCGAAGAAAAGTACCGCGCCATCTTCCAGGGTGCTGTCGTCGGTATGTTTCGGAGCACGCCCGGCGGGCGGTACATCGACGTGAATCCGGCGATGGCCCATATGCTGGGCTACGACTCTCCTCAAGAATTGGTAGCGAGTATCACCGATATTTCCCAACAGGTTTATGTCGATCCCGAGAGCCGGGAAGAGTTGACGCGCCTGCTGAGAGAGCAGGGAATGGTCAAGAACTTTGAATGCGCGGTCCACCGCAAGGACGGCAGCCAGATGTGGTTCTCCGCCAATGTGCGAGCCGTGTCTGAAGATGGCGTACTGGTGGGATATGAGGGAACGAATGAGGACATCACCGCCCGCAAGGTCGCAGAGGAACGAATTCAATTCCTAGCCTACTATGATGCTCTGACCGGACTTCCCAATCGGACTCTTCTTCAAGATCGCTTGGGCAAGGCACTCGCTGGTGCTCGTCGGCAAAAGTGCAAGATCGCGCTTCTATTCCTCGATCTCGACAGCTTTAAAATCATCAACGACTCGCTGGGGCACTCCGTCGGCGATCTTCTCCTGCAAGAAGTGGCGGAACGACTTAAGAAATGGGGGCGTGAACAGGATACCGTCGCCCGTCTGGGTGGTGACGAATTCCTGATCACATTGACTCAAGTCAAGGACCTGGCCGACGTGGCGGTTGCCGCCGAGCGACTCATGGATGCTATGACCGCTGGATTCGTCGTCCAAGGTCACTCCCTCAATGTCAGTTGCAGTATCGGGGTCAGCATCTTCCCCGAACACGGTACGGACTGCGAAACCTTGATCAAGAATGCCGATGCCGCTATGTATGGCGCCAAAGAGTGCGGACGCAATAACTTCCGGTTCTTCGCCGAGGATATGAACGCCCAGGCTGTCGAGCGCTTGAGCCTGGAGAACAGCTTGCGATTGGCGCTCGGCAAGAAAGAACTCTTTCTCGTGTATCAGCCGCAACTGCACGTGGCCACAGGCAAGGTCACCGGACTGGAGGCGCTCCTTCGTTGGCAACATCCGGACTTGGGTCTTGTGCCACCCGACAAGTTCATACGCATTGCTGAGAACAGCGGACTGATCGTACCCATTGGCGAATGGGTGTTGCGGACGGCCTGCCGTCAGGCGAGGAAGTGGCAAGACGATGGCCTCCCCGCCGTTTCAGTAGCAGTCAATGTATCAGCGGTCCAGTTTCGCCAACAGGGCTTCTGCGAACTCATCCGAAGTGTGCTTCACGAGACGGGCCTCGCCGCGCAATGTCTTGAACTGGAACTGACGGAAAGCGTACTCCTGGCCAACGCAGATGTGACGCTCTCAGTCCTTCGGGAATTAAAGTCTATGGGGCTGACGCTGGCGATTGACGACTTTGGAACTGGTTATTCCAACTTCACCTCCTTGAGACAGTTTGGGGTTAGCAAGCTCAAAATCGACCGCTCGTTTATCAGCGACGTTGCCACGAATCCGGATGACTCAGCGATCACAGCCGCAATCATCAGCATGGCAAAGAGTCTGCGGCTCAAAGTGATTGCCGAAGGCGTCGAAAACGAAGCTCAAATGTCGTTCCTGCGGACCCACCAGTGCGACGAGATTCAAGGCTATTACTTCAGCAAGCCTTTGGCGGTCGACGACGTTGCCGACAAACTGCGAGGCGGGATCGCTGGCGTAGTGGAGATTTTGCCCTTACAGTAGGCTAAATCTGCTCGCTTCTTCTGGGAATTCCAGTGCCGCCCAGAAAGCAATGACTCATCTTGCACAAAACAAAGGAATGGTACGGCCCGTGCTCTAGTCTACACGGAACGGTGCTTGCTAGAAGCAACGCCGGGAGGAAGTCATGCTGAATGTAACCGTTGCAAACATCGGTGAATTAGCTGTCGTGGGGTGCGAGGGCAGAATTGTACAGAGAGAATCCGCTTATAAGTTGCGCCAAGCCGTGACTTCGCAAACCGACGCCAGGATTGTTGTCCTTGAACTCTCGGAGGTGCGGGCCATCGGAGGCGGCGGTCTTGGTATGCTCGTGTTTTTGCAACGATGGGCGCGGGAACACAACATCCGTTTCCTACTGTTCCATCCTTCCAAGTCAGTCCTGAGCAAACTAAAACGCGCTCGTTCGCTCGCAGAGTTCTACATTTCTTCGAGCGCAGAAATGAGTGCCCTTCTGGCGTATGCCAACAGCCGATATGCGCTAGCGGCTTGAGGCGGTAAAGCCTTCAGAATTTGGTCTGCCGATCCCGAGTTCATGCTCTCAGCAGCAAGCATCCTCTACTTGCGCCCGGGATGGGCTTCGGCGCCTTCGGAAAACAGATTGTAGGGCCAGACTTTCTTGTTCACCATCAGCTTTGGGGCGCTAGCCGGTTCACGCTCTGCTGGGCTTGGCGCAGGATCGCTCTGTGCCGCTTCTTTCCAGTCCGCCGGAGCATCTGCGATCCCCCAAACATTCCCGTGCGTATACAGCGAAGCTCCAATCAGAAAATACTCGCCGTCGTTGCCCAGCGGCAAACAGTTTGCCACCGTCGCGGTCACGCTGCCTCCACCGGGGAGATTACTCAGCATGATCGGCGTCCCGATCTGCAGCGCCTCGGAACTCCGGAACCCGCATCCCTGCGCGCTCACGATCAACACCATGCACTTGTCCCCAAACGGCCGCTTCCGGTCCAGGCTGATCACGCTGACCGGAATCTCCAAACGCAGTCGCGTGCTCCGTCGCGTCGCTTTGGATGTCAGAACTTCCATCGTCGTTCCTTCAAGTATTGTGACAGACTCTCATCCCCACTCGATGGTGACCGAAGTAACTCGCTGCCCGAAACCACCGCGCATGCACCGTCCCAGAAGACATTGTGATCGGCACGAACGGGAAGGGCACGACTTCCGAGATTCCGGAAGATCAACAACTGGAAAGAGCCACAAGCGCGGGCACTTCCGTGGAAGAGCGGCCCTTTGAGGGCCGCGTAAGCAGTGAGAATGAGCGCGGGCTTTAGCCCCTGAGGGCCCTCACCGCCCGGCATTGCGCCGTGCCTGCTTAACCCCCGCTCGAATCCCCTTCTCCACGACTCGCGCATACCCTGCCCCATCCATCGCGGACATCGTCGCCGCCGCAATCCCTCCCGGCGTCACCGCTTCGCGCAAAAGCTCTTCCAGCTTCTGTCCGCTTTCACGCCAATATAGGATCCCGTCACTCAGCGCATGAGCCGCAGCAGTCAAAGCAGTCTCGCGATCGAGACCTGCCTCTCGCCCCGCTTTTGCCAAGGTCGCCAGCACATGATACCCGTGGCTGGGAGAATACACCGCGGTGAACGTATCCAACTGACTCTCACGAATCTCGAGCACCGCTCCCACGCGCTCAAAGAGCTGGTGCACGCGCTTGCGATCACGCGTCGTAACGCCGCGGTCAAAGCTCAGCGCCGTCAATCCGTGCCCCACGCGGCACACCGGACTCGGCATCGCCCGCACCCACCGCGCATTCCCTCCGAGCCAATCGCGCAACTTGCTCAGAGGAATTCCCGCCGCCAGGCTGACGCACAATTTCGGCGGCCGAACCCCACAAGCCGCAACCTCACAAAGAATCTCCATCACCGATGCCGGACGCACCGCCACAATCAGCATCTCCGCCCCTAGCAGCGCAGACTTCAAGTCGCGCGCCACCTTCACGCGTGCTTCCCGACGCAACGCGCGCAGCTTCCCGGGATTGCGGTCATGGACAACGATCTCCCGCGAATCTCCCGCCAGCCGCAACCCCGCGACCAGCGCGCTGGTAATCCGTCCGCCGCCCAGAAACACAGTAGCCTTCATTCAATCTCACGCCCAGCAGTAGCAACGCACGATCCGTATCAGGCTATGCCTTCAGGCATAGCGTAAGCGCAATCCAACATGACTCTCGGCTTCAGCCGCTGAACTGCTCTCACCGGCTCGCCAGCCCGCCCGCCGTCTCTCCCCCATCCATCGTGAACACGTGCCCCGTCGCAAACGCCGCATCGTCCGACGCGAGATACGCAAACAGCCCCGCAATCTCCTCCGGCGTCGCATGCCGCCGCAGCGGAATCTTCTGGTTCACTTCCTCCAGCATCGCGTCGGAATATTCCGCGCGCTGCATCGGCGTCAGCACATATCCCGGAGCCACCGCGCACACCCGCACCTTCGGCGCCAGCTCCAGCGCCATCGACCGCGTCAGCTCGATCACTCCCGCCTTGGTGGCGTTGTAGTCCGCGTAATACGGATAGCCCATCACCCCATTGGTCGACGCCGTCTGCAGAATCACTCCGCTGCCGTTCTCCCACATGTGCCGCGCCGCCGTCTGCGCCACATAGAACACGCCCGTAAGATTCACCGCAATCACGCGCTCCCACTCTTCCGGAGTGATGTCGAGAAACTTGTGCCGGATGCTGATGCCCGCGTTGTTGATGAGCACATCGACGCCGTCCATCAGCCGGATCGCCTCGGCAAACGCCGCCTCCACCTGCATCAGGTCGGTGACGTCGGCGATGATGGCCTCAGAAACGCCGGCCGCGCCGAGTCCCGCCAGTTCATGCTTGACGCGCCCGCAAGCCGCAGCGTCGCGATCGAGCACGCACACCCGCGCTCCCTCTTCCAGAAACCGAGCCGCGGTCGCCGCGCCAATCCCGCTCGCGCCGCCCGTGATCAGGACGCGCTTGTCTTTCAGTCCTCGCATAGAGTTCCCTCGCATAAACTCTATTATCCGGAACGATTTTTGTCATTCCGGGAGCGGAACCATGCGGGGACAGCCCCAAGCCTGCCCTGAGCGAAGTCGAAGGGGCTGTCCGGCAGCCCAGGTGTATCGGGCCGCGGGGCTTCGATTTGTCATTTTGATTTGTCATCCTGAGCGAAGTTTTCGTCCGCGATGAGCGGACGAAAACGCAGTCGAAGGATCCCTGCACCCTTCAACCGCGCCCAGCCGCCTCAGGGAGTTCTCCCACGGATTGCACCTGTTTCTTCTTTCGCCCCGCTGGGGCTGGTCAGTTTCCACTTCGCTTCCCACCGCTTGCGCGGTGGGCTGCACTCTTTCGCTCCTTCGGAGCTTCCGGGGCGTTCACGGTTGCTGGCGGCTTGCGGGCGGTCACTGCGGCTGGCGGAGTTAATCTAGGCTTCGGTGCAACTGCGCTGCGGCCCCGGTACTTCTGGGGCGGCTGTCCCCACATGAGCAGGGGTGGCTGTTGCCGCGGTGGCGGGGAGCTGATGGGCTGCGATTACGCGGGCAGCTTCGGCGCGGTGCAAAACCCCAAGCAGGCACTTTGACTCTGATTGCTATCGCGCTCTTTTTCCACAGCCCTCGCCAATAAATATTTCATTCCTGTGACGCACAACCTTTACTGAGAAAACTCCACAAGGCAAATTGGGAGCATGCTCAACGCAACCACTCCCCCGCGAGATCCGGACGCCGACCTCCGGAAGCCGGCAGCCGAAAGCCGGAAGCCCAAAACGGCACAGCCCTCCACCACAGCCGCCCGCATTAAGTCCTTTGTTCGCAAGAATTTACTTGCAAGTCCTGAGTTTCCAAGATTATACGCGGACGTCGTCATCTCCTCCGCCCCTAACTCCCCTGAAGCCAAGATCTTAGCTCGCAACTACAAAAAAATTGTCGACCGCGTCAACGCTCGCATAACCAACGCTCGAATCCATAACGAGAGGACCAACACCAACATGGCAACCTGCAAATCCTGCACTCATATCAAAGTCACCGGAGTCCCCTGTGGCTCCCCCGCTCTCCGCGGAGAGGAATTCTGCTACTTCCACCAGCGCATGCTCCGCGGCATCAAGGTCGCGAGCTCCCGGGTCTCCTACGCCGCCCTTCTCGAGGACGAAGAGTCCATCCAGGCCTCCCTCATGGAAATCGTCAACGCCCTGCTGCGCGGCACCATCGAACTCAAGCGCGCCGAGTTAATCCTCCGCGCCCTCAACACCGCCGTCCGCAACATCCGCCGCGCCAAGTTCGGCCAGGACACCAACAAGATGGTCCGCGAAGTCCCCACCGTCCCCGACCCCGGTTTCGAAGATGCCGACCGCGCCGAAGCCGCCCGCCAAGCCGAGCGCGCCGAAATCGCCCGCGTAATCGCAGCCCATCAGCGTCCCACAAATGCGTCCCCGGCCCAGGCGGCAACCGCTCACGTAGCGACGGACGCATTCGTCCGTCCAGCCGCCACCCCAGCTCATGTGGGGACTGCCGCCCCCGGCTGTCCAGGCGGCCCAGAAGTACCGGGCCGCAGCGCAGTTCCACCCAAGCCGGCATCAACCCCGCCAGCCGCAGTCACCAACCGCAAGCCGCCAGCAACGGTGAAATCCCCGGAAGCTCCAAAGGAGCGAAAGACCGCAGCCCACCGCGCAAGCCGTGGGAAGTGAAGTGGAAACTGAGTCAGCCCTCGCGCGGCGAAACGAGAAACAGGCCCGATCCGGTGGGAGAACTCCCTGAAGCGGCGGGGCGCGGTTGAAGGGTGCAGGGATCCTTCGACTGCGTTTTCGTCCGCTCATCGCGGACGAAAACTTCGCTCAGGATGACAGGGCAAAATCAGAAGCCCGCGGCCCGACAAACCCGGACCGCCCGGACGGGTCAGAGACCGTCCCCACACGGACAGAAGGAGGCGAAGGGTCTTCAATGACTCAATCGCTCGATCGCTCGATCCGCTAGATGGGTTTGCCGCGGAAGAAGTAGACCAGTTCGATGATGAGGATGACGACGACCATCAGTTCGAGGACGAAGGCGCGGCTTTGGTTGAACTGGTCGACCATGAAACGGTAGAGGTCTTCGGCGGTTTGGAGCTTTTCTTTGACCAGGTCTTTGTAGTCGGGGACTCCGACTTTTTGGGCGCAGAGTTTGTAGAGGCGCGCGGAGAACATGTCGCTGAGGAACTTGATGGCGTTGTCGGCGCGCTCGGTGAGTTCGTTGACGTCGAGCAGGACGGTGTGCAGTTTGGAGGCGGCGCGGGCGGTGCGCCAGCGTCCCCAGAGCCCGGTCCCGCCCGCGTCGAGGAAGTCGTAGACGTTCTCCAGCTCTTTCGTCAGAAGTTCGTCGTAATGGCGGAACTCGAGCAGCTGCGAGTTGGCGTACTGCAGGAGCTGGATGGCGGTCTCGGCGCCGGCGTCGGTGTCGTAGATGAAGGCGGCGTTCCATCCGATGACGGCGAGGTCGTTGGGATAGTAGGAAATCCGGGACTGGAGAATTTCCTGGCGTTCGCCGTCGGCGAGCATGGACATTTCGCCGCGGACGACCTGGGCGATTTGATCTCCCTGGGCGGCGAGCAGGGCGTTGGCGGAGGGAGCGCCCTCGATATCGCGCACGTAAAAGATGAAGTAGTCCTCTTGCAGCCACTCTCCGGCGTAGGGTTTGACCAGGGCGGGGGCGGCGTGTTCGAGCTTCTGCCGCACCACGCGGGTGGCGAGCGCTTCGAAGTTGGTGTCGGAGGTCCAGCGGCAGGAAAGCTTGACCAGCGTGTCCCAACTGCCGGAAAACGGGAGCTCAAAGACCAGGCTGACGACGCCGTAGTCGTAATACCTGATCTGGCCCTCGAGGCGCTCGCCGCTTTCGAGGATCAGGGGATCGAGGCTCTCCTCGACCGGAGGACGCTGGTAGCGGACGTATCCGGGAGCCTGATGCTTGAAGTTGGCCTCGGCCGTGCGCGCGCCGAAAATCTTGCGGAGCTCGTCGAGCTTGATCTCTTCGCAGACGTCGAACTGGATCAGGACCAGGACCGAGCCGCGGAGAGCGGCGGGAGTCGCGGTCGTACTCGACGACGGGGTCGGGCGGTCGAGGGCGCCGGTGGCCAGGGTCGAAAGGCCGGTTCCGAGTTCGGTTGTGATTTCGCGGTCCATGCGGCAGTACTCGGTACTCAGTGCTCGGTATTAGGGTCTATTGTCCCAGAAACGTGCAGGTTGGGCTAGGTCGGGTTCCCAGGGGTTGGATCGGAAGGCATCTACCACGAAGGACACTAAGGACCACGAAGGAAACACGATTTGTCCTTCGTGAACCTTCGTGTCGTTTGTGGTTGACGCTTTGGCGGGGGGAGTTCGCGAAGAAAAGCTTGGTTTGCGGCTATGGACGGCGGGCGAATCGCCAGAGGAGCAGGGCGCCGGCGGCAAGGGCTCCCAGGCCGAGTCCGGCGCGCTGCATGGAGGAGCGGACTTCGGCGTCGCGCTGGCGGACTCGGGCTGATTCCGGGTAGGGGTCGTTGGCCTCGTGCGATGGGTCGAGCGCCATTTGCAGGACTTCGGCCAGGTGCAGGGCGTGACGGCCGGTGCCCTGGGCGATCTGCTCGCGGCAGCTGAAGCCGTCGGCGATGATGAGCCAGTCGGGCGGCGCTTTGCGGACGGCGGGGAGAAGTTCGAGCTCGCCGATGGCCTGGGAGATGTCGTACTTATCTTTATCCCGCTCGAAGCCGAAGGAGCCCGCCATACCGCAGCATCCGGGAGCCGGAGACTGGAAGTCGATGCCGATGCGGTGCAGCAGCGACTCTTCGGCGGTCATCTTCATGATCGACTTGTGATGGCAGTGTCCGTGGAGCAGGGCTTTGCGGTTGAGCTGGGGCAGCGGGGTGTTGTGGTTGGGGTCTAGTTTCTGTTCGAGGAATTCGCTGAGCAGGAAGGTTTGTTTGCTCAGGGCTTGGGCGCGCTGGTCGTGAGGGAACAGGTTGAGGAGTTCGTCGCGGAAGACAGCGACGCAGCTGGGCTCGAGTCCGACGACGGGGATTCCGGCTTCGATCTCGGGGGCGAGTTCGTCGAGGATATTGAGCAGCAAGGCCTCGGCGCGGTCGAGCATGCCGAAGTCGTAGAGCGGGCGTCCGCAGCAGAGGTTGGCTTGCGGGAGGATGACGTGGTATCCGGCGGCTTCGAGGACTTCGACGGCGGCGCGGGCGGTGGCGGGGTGGAAGTAGTTGTTGAAGGTGTCGGGCCAGAGGAGAACGGCAGGGGCTAAAGCCCTGTCTTCTTTTTCGGCGTTGTACGGCACGGCTGAAGCCGTGCCCTGATACGAACCTTCCCGGGCTGAAGCCGAGTTCATTTCGTGGGTGCGGTGGAACCATTGCTTGAATGTTTCGGGGGCGAAGGCGGGGATGGTGCGCTGGTGCGGGATTCCGGCGACTGCTTTCGCGATGTCACGCAGGAAAGGAAGCTGCGTCGTTAGATTCACCAGACCCGGGGCGTTCGACGCGAGGCGCGCCCAGAGATCGATGTTGCCGAAAGCATAGGCGCTGCGCGGGCGGACGCGGCCTTCGTAGTAGTGAGAGAGGAATTCGGCTTTGTAGGTGGCGACGTCGACGCCGACGGGACAGTCACTCTTGCATCCCTTGCAGGCGAGGCAAAGATCGAGCGACTGCTTGACTTCTTCGCTGCGCCAGCCATCGCGAATGATCCCATCTTCTCGGACTGGGCCCTGGGTCATCTCCCAGAGAAGGTGGGCGCGGCCGCGGGTGGAGTGTTCTTCGTCGTGGGTGGCGCGGTAGCTGGGACACATCACGCCGCCTTCTTCGCGGCGGCACTTGCCGACTCCCACGCAGCGCAGAGTAGCGGCCGCGAGGCTGCCATGATCGGCGGGAAACTGGAAACGGGTTTCGGGCTCCCAGGGAGCGTAGTTGGGACCGAGGCGGAGATCGGCGTCGAGCTTGTAGGGCGTCTTCTCAGGCAAACCAATGAGCTTGCCGGGATTCATCTTCCAGTCGGGATCCCATGCGGATTTGAATTTGCGGAAGGCCTGCATCAATTCGGGGCCGAACATTTTGGGGAGGAGTTCGGCGCGGGCTTGTCCGTCGCCGTGTTCGCCGGAGAGCGAGCCGCCGTAGCTGACTACGAGGTCGGCGGCCTCTTCCACGAACTTGCGGAACTTGGCGATTCCCTCTTTCGATTGCAAGTCGAAGTTGAGGCGCGTGTGCACGCAGGCGTGGCCGAAGTGTCCGTAGAGCGAACCTTTGTAGTTGAACGCGGCCATCATTTTTCGAAGGTCGCGAAGATAGCCGCCGAGTTTTTCGGGAGCGACGGCGGCGTCTTCCCAGCCTTCCCAGTTCAGCGGCTCGCCGGGCACGTGCGAAGTGGCGCCGAGACTGGCTTCGCGAATCTCCCAAATGCGCTTGGCCTGCTGGCCGGAGTAGAGGCGCGTGTTGGGCGGTGTGGTGCTGTGGTTAAGTGCTTCGACGAGGGCGCGAGCCTGAGATTCGGCTTCGGACAACGTCTGGCCACCGAATTCGACCATGAGCCATCCGCCGCCTTCGGGAAGCAGTGCGAGGCCTTCGGGATTGATGCCTTTCGTGCGGGTGTAGTAGACGAGGAGGTCGTCGAAGCCCTCGAGGCCGATGGGCGTGTGCGCCATGATTTCCGGGACCTGGTCGGCGCACCGATAGATGTCGGGATAAGCAACTACGAGCAGGGCGCGCTGCGGTGGACTCTCGACTAGACGGCAGGTTGCTTCAAGGACGGTCGCGCAGGTTCCTTCGGAGCCGACAAGGGCGCGGGCGATGTGGAAGCCATTTTCCGGAAGCAGGTAGTTCAGGTTGTAGCCGGAGACGCGGCGCGGGATGTTGGGGAATTTCTGGCGGATCAGATCGGCGTAGTCATCGGCGATTTGGGCGAGGGTATTGCGGATTTGACTGGCACGGTCCGATTTGCCGCGGCCCGATACTTCGGGGGCGGCTGTCCCCACATGAACTGGTCCTTCTTCCGAGGTGCGCGGGCGAGACGCCCCCGCTACAGCCGGCGGGACGCCGGCGCTACGAATGAAATTCTGGCCGACGGTTAGGCGCGTGCCGTCGTAGGTGACGACTTCCAGTTCTTCGATGTTGTCGTCGGTCTTGCCGGCCATTACGGAGTGGACGCCGCAGGAGTTGTTGCCGATCATGCCGCCGA
>OBLW0100001605.1_pt1 | contig 18919 bp, 16 predicted proteins | sample 1520161 | NCBI WGS metagenome assembly OBLW01 (sample SAMEA3539309, study PRJEB22396) | soil metagenome | biome: tundra; feature: field; material: soil | place: USA | collected 2010-05 | depth 0.15 m | reverse complement strand
CGAGGAAGCGGGCGCCCAGGTTGGAGGTCATGATGATGATGGTGTTCTTGAAATCGACCTGGTTGCCGAGACCGTCGGTCAACTGGCCGTCTTCGAACACCTGCAACAGGATGTTGTAAATATCCGGGTGCGCCTTCTCGATCTCATCGAGCAGGATGATGGAGTACGGATTGCGCTTCACGCGCTCGGTGAGCTGGCCGCCTTCTTCATAACCGACGTATCCGGGCGGCGAGCCGATGAGCTTCGAAACCGAGTGCTTCTCCATATACTCGGACATGTCGAAACGCACCAGAGTCTTTTCGCTGCCGAACAGGAACGCGGCGAGCGCGCGCGCCACTTCGGTCTTGCCGACGCCGGTGGGACCGAGGAACAGGAACGAGCCGGCCGGCCGGCCGCTGGCTTTCAAACCGGCGCGCGAGCGGCGGATGGCGCGGGCCAGCGCGGAGATGGCTCTTTCCTGGCTGATGATGCGCTTGTGCAGCTCCTCCTCGATGCGCAGCAGCTTGGCGATTTCTTCCTCCTTGATGGAGGTCATGGGGACGCCGGTCCAGCGCGCCACCACGTCTTCGATATCGTCCTTGGTGACGCAGCCGGTGGAGGAATCGTCGAGATTGTATTTCTCGCGGAGCTGCCGCATATTCTCGCGCTCCTTGCGTTCCTCGTCGGAATAGAAGCGCGCCTTCTCGAATTCGTGATTGGCGATGGCGTTCTCCATGCGATGGACGATGAACTTGATGCGCTTCTGGATGTCGGCCAGCTCGGCGGGGAGAGTGGTCTGGCGCAGCTTGACGCGGGCGCCGGCTTCGTCGATCAGGTCGATCGCTTTGTCGGGCAGGTAGCGGTCGGGGATGTAGCGGCTGGAGGTGTAGACCGCCGTTTCGATGGCGTCGTCGGTATAGGCCACGGCGTGAAATTTTTCGTAGCGGTCCTTGATGCCGAACAGAATTTTGACGGCGTCGGTTTCGGTCGGCGGGGGAACCTTGACCGCCTGGAAGCGCCGCTCGAGCGAGCGATCCTTTTCGATGGACTTGCGGAACTCGGCCGGCGTGGTGGCGCCGATGCACTGAATTTCGCCACGAGAGAGAGCCGGCTTGAGAATATTGGCCGCGTCCAGCGAGCCTTCGGCCGAGCCCGCGCCCACCAGGGTGTGCAGCTCATCGATGAAGATGATGGCGTTCTGATTCTCCATCAACTCCTTCATGATGGTTTTGAGGCGCTCCTCGAACTGGCCGCGGTACTTGGTGCCGGCGACGATGAGGGAAAGATCGAGCGCCAGGATCCGTTTGTCGGCCAGGAAGGAGGGGACGTCGCCTTCGGCGATGCGCTGCGCCAGCCCTTCCACGATGGCCGTTTTGCCGACGCCGGGTTCGCCGATCAGCACCGGATTATTCTTGGTGCGGCGGCAGAGGATCTGCACCACGCGCTCCAGTTCATAATCGCGGCCGATCAGCGGATCGAGCGTGTTGTCCATGGCGGCCTGCGTGAGGTCGCGGCTGAATTCCGACAGCAGCGAGCTTTCCTTGGGCCGGGTGGGAGCTTTTTCGCTCTGCGAGCGCTGCAACTCTTCGCGGATGGTGGTGAGGCGCAGGCCGCGCTCGTGCAGGATTTCGGCGGCGAAGCACTTTTCCTCGCGCAACAGGCCGAGCAGCAGGTGCTCGGTGCCGATGTGCTTGTGGTTGAGGCGCTCGGCTTCCTCGGCGCCGTAGGCGAGCACCCGCTTGCATTCGTGGCTGAGCGGCAGATCGACGGAGGTGGAAACCTTTTCCCGTGGCGCGGTATGCCCTTCAATCTGCTTGCGGATCGACTCCACCGCGGCGTGCGAGCGCAGAAAGCGGTTCGCCAGCGCCTTGTCCTCGCGTAGCAGGCCCAGCAGCAGATGTTCCGTCTCGATATAAGGACTGCCAAACTGGCTGGCCTCATAGCGGGCGAAGAAGATCACCCGTCTTGCCTTCTCCGTGTATCGCTCAAACATAGGATTTGCGAAGCCCCCCTTATTTAAAGATAACCCGACCCGGCTTCCGGTTGCGGCCGAATGACGCTATCTGGTACTAGACCGCCTTTATCGAGCGTGACGATCCGGTCGCAGCGCCGTGCAAAGGCCTGATTGTGCGTAACCAGAACCGAAGTCAACCGGTGCGAACGGTGCAGGCCGGCCAGCAGGTCAAAGATCATTTCGCCGGTCCGGAAGTCCAGATTGCCGGTAGGCTCATCGGCCAGCAGGACAGAGGGTCTGGCGACCAAGGCCCGGGCCAGCACCACCCGCTGCTGCTCTCCCCCCGATAATTCGCCCGCCCGATGCGATGCCCGTGCGTGAAGCCCGACTTCATCCAACCTCGCCTCGGATTCCGCGGCGGCGGCCAAATGCGCCACCCCCCGGATCAGCAACGGCATCATCACGTTTTCCAGCGCCGTGAACTCAGGCAGGAGATAGTGAATTTGCCAGACGAAACCAATCTCACGGTTGCGAAAATCCGCGCGATCCGCCTCCGTGAGCCCTGAAATCTCCCTCTCTCCATAGTGTATCGTACCCTCCGAAGGACCGTCCAGACCGCCGAGCAAGTGCAGCAGGGTGGACTTCCCCGCCCCGGATTCGCCGACCAAGGCGAGCATTTCGCCGCGTTCCACATCGAGGTCGAGGCCTTCGAAAACCACCAGGGCGGCTTCGCCGGAACGGTATCGCTTAGCCAGGTTGCGCGCGCGAATGTACGGCTCGCTCATTCACCCGTAGAGTAGCTCACTTCACGGCGCACGGCCCGCCGCGCTCCGGTCCAGAAATACAAATTTGCGGCGAAGAGAATTTGCGCCATAATCGAATCAAGCCGCGGTGCGAGGACAGGGAAGAGGCGCGGCGAACCTCGATGCCAACAGTGCCCCAGTTTTGCGTATCCGGCCGCCTGGCTTGGCCGGTCTGTTGCGGCGTGCTGCTGGCTGCCGCGGCGCCGCTGGCGGCGCAGGAACCGATGTCCGGCGAGACGCCGGGCGCCATGGTCCGCCTGTTCGCCAGCGATGGCGCGGTGTTGGAATCGCAGGAAGCGCGCAAGGACCTGCCGTGCACGGTTACTCCCAGCAAGCCCGCGCTCGGCTTCGACCTGAAATTCCATGCGGGATACGAAGTCGGCGTTCCGCTCAAAGAACTGGCCGGCGATGGCAACCAGCTCACCATGGTCTTTCGCGTGATTCCCGAAGGCCATGACGACGATCCGGTCTATTTCGCCCAACACCTCCTGGTGCCGCCGCTCGACGATACCGATCGCGGGCCCGCATTTCTTCTGGGCGCCTTCGACGTCGGCGAAGGCAAGTACCACATCGATTGGCTGATGCGCGATCGCGCCGAACGCGTCTGTTCCTTCCATTGGGACGCCGAGGCTGCGCTGCCCCCGCGCGACAGGCAAATCGCCCTCGATATCGCAGCCGGCGCCGTGCGGCAGTTCGACACCGAAACCTTCAAGCCCGAACCGCCAGTCGAGCGGAACCACGGCGATCAACCCCTCAAGGTGAAGGTGATCGTCAATTTCGCGCCGCAGGACGCCGCCGCGGCTACCCTCCAGCCGATGGAAACCAGCGCGTTGCTTTCCATCCTGCGCGGCATCGCCCGCGAACCGCGCATCGTCAAGTTTTCCCTGGTCGCGTTCAACCTGCAAGAACAGAAGGTGATCTGCCGCCAACAGGAGGCGGCGCAGATCGATTTTCCGGCGCTGGGCAACGCCCTGCACGCGCTCAACCTGGGCACCACCGATCTCAAACGGCTGGCGCAGAAGCACCCCGGCTCGGAGTTCCTGGCGGCCCTGATCGCGGCTGAAGTCAGCCAGACGAAGGACAGTCCGGACGCGATCATTTTCGCCGGCCCCAAGCTGGGCGTGGAAGACTCGATTCTTCCCGACGCGCTGAAACAGCTCGCCGACGTGAAGTTCCCCGTCTTCTACCTGAACTACAATCTGAATCCGGCCGCCAACCCGTGGCGCGACGCCATCGGAAACGCGGTTAAATACTTGAAGGGTATGGAATTCACCATCAGCCGGCCGCGTGACTTGTTCTTCGCATGGAACGAGATCATGGGCCGCATCGGGAAGGGCAAATCGGGCGCTACGGTTGCGGGTAACGCACCCTCTCAATAGGACGTCAAACGCATTAGTCCATGCGAATCGCCGCCATCGCGCTCGTTGCTTGCCTGCCTTGCCTGGGGCAGCAATTGGGGCTCATGGAGAACCTGGCCCCGAACCTTCCGACTCCGCAGTTGGTCGTGCAGAAGATGCTCGAAGCCGGTCACGTTAAGGCAGGCGAAACCGTCTACGACCTGGGCAGCGGCGACGGGCGGATTCTGATCGCCGCGGTGCAACAGTTCGGCGCGCGCGGAGTAGGCATCGAGATCCTGCGGGACATGTGCGAGAAATCGCGCCAGCGCATCAAGGAACTCGGGCTGGAAGACAGAATTACGATTGTGGAAGGCAGCGCACTCCACGCCGATCTGCGGCCAGCCGACGTGGTCACGATGTGCCTGCTCACCGCCTCCAACGAGCGGCTGCGCCCCATCCTCGAAAAGGCCCTCAAGCCGGGAAGCCGCGTCGTCAGCAGCGAGTTTCCCGTCAAAGGCTGGCGTCCCTTCGCCGTCGCCCACGTTCGCGAAGGCTCCATGGAACACATCATCTACGTGTATAGCATGGGGAAAACGAAGTAGGGGTGGCGCAAGCACTCGTGCGTGCCGCGTCGGCACTCCTGCCGACGCTGGGGCGCCTCGCGAGGAAGACACGTCGAGATGAGTCTCGACGCGGCACGCAAGAGTGCGTGCGCTACAGCTCTTCGAAGCACCCCCGGCCGGCGACGCATTCCTCTTCGCCGACGGCCTGGCCGTCCGGGCCCAGGCATTTGAAAGTGTGCTGGCACCAGAAGGCGCGGTCGTCGGAGTGCTGAACGGTGGGGTCCTCCCACACGGCCTGTACGAACATGCCCTTCCAGCGCAGCTTCTCGCAGCGCGTGCCAATCACGGATAAGGATTCCACTTTCAGGCCCTCACTTTCGCCGCCGCCAGCAGCGCCCGCTTGACCGCGGTTTTGGCCAGCGTCACTTTGTAGGTATTGTGGCTGAGCGGCTGCGCGCCTTCGACAGCCGCTTTGCCGGCAGCTTCGGCGGTTTCGACGGTGATGGTCTTGCCCGCCAGCCATTCGCCCGCCGCCGTGGCTTCCCACGGCGTGGGCGCCACGTGGCCGAGCACAATCCGCGCCGAACCCACCACTGGGCCCTTCATTTTGATTGCCACCGAAGCGGCGGCCAGCGGCCAATCGAGCGCTTCCTTCTGCCGCACTTCATAGGTCGCCGAATGCGTCGCCGCGGCGGGCACCAGGATTTCGGTGAGAATCTCATCCGGCCGCAAGGCGATTTCGCGCGTGCTTTCATCCTGCGGCGTCACAAAGAATTCAATCGCCGGAATTACGCGCGCGCCTTTGGCGGAAAGCAGCCTCACCTTTGCCTCCAGCGCGATCAGCGCCGGGCCCAGGCTGGACGCGCTTACGAAGTACGCCGGGCCGCCGCCGAAGATGGCATGATACTGGTTTTCGCCGCCCGTCACCAGCGACTTGCCTTCCTTCATCGCCAGCAGCCCGAATCCCTGCCGGTAATACCAGCAGCGCGGGCGCTGGCACAGGTCGCCGCCCGCGGTGCCCATGTGGCGGATCTGCGGGCTGGGGATGCCAGCCGCCGCATCGGCCAGCGCCGGGTACCCGGCGCGCACTTCCGCGTTTCTGGCCAGCTCATCCATGGTCACGGTGGCGCCGATGCGCAGGCCCGCCGCGGTGCGGACTATCCCGCCCAGCTCATGGATCGACTTGATGTTCACCACCCGCTTGGGCGTGTGCAGCGAGTCTTTCATCAGGCTGATCAGGTCGGTGCCGCCGGCCAGCACGTCGGCCTCGCCCCAGGAAGCCGCCAGCAGCGCGGTGGCTTCCTTGAGGCTCGCTGGATTCGAGTATTCGAAGGCTTGCATTACGCGTTCCTCCCTTCCAGCGCGTCGAGCACGTGATCCGGCGTCATCGGGATGTGCGGCACCCGCACGCCGATCGCATTGGCGACCGCATTGCCCACCGCCGCGCAGATCGCAATTGCCGGCGGCTCGCCCAATCCGATCACGCCGCGCTTGTCGTTCTCCGGCCGGATATCCATGTACACTTTGATCTCGCCGATATCGCCGATGCCGGCCAGCTTGTAGAACTCCATATCGGCGTTCAGCATGGCGCCGGTCGCGGCGTCCATGAAGCGGCGCTCGAACAGGGCCGTCGAGATGCCCATAATGACGGCGCCGTAAACCTGGCTCTCCGCCAGGCGCGGATTGATGATCAGGCCGCAATCCTGCACGGCCACGTAGCGGTTGATCTTGACGATTCCGGTTTCGATATCCACCGAAACGTCGGCCACCTGCACGCCGCCCGTGCCGGAGGAGATCAGCTCGCGGCTGGGATTGCGTTGATCGTTGATGCCGGTCTCCGCGATCTTTCCGGCGGCGCCGATCTTCTTGCAGGCCGCGGTCCAGGTCAGGCTCTTCGAGGGGCTACCCTTCACGCGGATCTGGCCGTTCGCCGCCTCCAGTTGATCGGCGGTGGCCCCCAGCGCCGGCGCGGCTGCGTCGAACAGCTTGGCCAGCGCATTCACGGCCGCCTTGCGCGTGGAAGCGGAGACTCCGCCGACAGTGGTGGAACCGCCCGATGCGTTGTCGGGCGGCAGATCGTTCGAGCCGATCGTCAGCTTGATTGCCGCCATCGGCAGCCCCAGCGTTTCCGCGGCTACCTGGGTGATGATGGTGCGCGTTCCGGTGCCCAGGTCCTGGGTGCCGATATCCACCTGGACCGAGCCGTCGGCGTGCAGCGTCACATTGCATTGGCTGGTATGGCCGCCTCCACCCCAGGCGCTGAACCCCAGACCCAGCCCCCGCTTCACCGGCCCCGCGCTTTGGCCGCGTGGCTTCCAGAGCTTCTTCCATTCGGACAGTTCCGCCGCTTTATCGAACTGATAGCCGTAAAGATCCTGGCGGACTTTGGGCGCGTACTGCAGGTTGAGCTTGAAAACCTCCAGCGGATCCAGGCCGGCTTTGGCAGCGAAATCCTCGACCGCGCTGCACGTCAGATACGCAGCCTGCTGGTTGTTCGGCGCGCGCCACGCGCGGAACGGGCCGGTGTTGGTCGAAATCGCCGTGTGCACCAGCCGCTTATTGGGGATCGGGTGATTGGAATCGTCGAGGATATACGGCAGCGGAGGCGAACCGCCGCCAGTGAAGCCTCCCGTGGCCCAGGAGTGCGACTCCCACGCCGTGATGGTGCCGTCCTTGCCGCCACCGATTTTGATATCGGCGTAAGCCGACGGGCGATTGCCGGCGATGCGCTGCTCGGTGGCGCGGTCGAGGAACAGCCTGACCGGCCGCCCGCCCGATTTCTGCGAAAGCCGCGCGCACACCTCGCCCCACGAATCGGGCGAAAACTTCGACCCGAAACCGCCGCCGATATAGTCCATCTTCACCTTGACGTTGGCGGCCGGAACCTTCAGGTTTTGCCCGAGCTGCCCGGCATAATGGGTGACGTCTTGCGTGGAAGGCCACGCCCAGACGCTGTCGCCCTGCCACTGAATGGTCTGGCCGTGCGGCTCCAGACAGCAGTGCGTGATCACCGGGATGCCGTAATGGCCCTCGGAAACCACCGCGGCTTGCTCGAACGCCGCGGCCGGGTCGCCTTTGAGAATCTCGCCGGCGGCTTTGGCGCGCGCTCCTGCCTGCGCCACGTCCTCTTCCTTCACCAGATGCGGCAGCACTTCGTAGACCACCTTGATGGCGCCCACCGCATCGCGCGCAATCTCTTCGGTCACGGCGGCCACCGCGGCCACTTCGGTGCCCTGCCATTGAATTTCGGTTCCCGCCGGAGATACCACGTGCACCGCCGTCACGCCTTGCATCTTCTCCGCCGCGCTCGAGTCCACGCTGGTGACGCGTGCATGCGCGTGCGGGCATGTGAGGTAGACGCCAAAAAGCAGGTCCTTCGGATTCAGGTCGGACGAATAACGCGCGCGGCCGCTGGCTTTGGCCGGGCCATCCAGCCGCTTCGGCGACTGGCCGATCACCTTGCGCGCCTCCATCGGAGGCCAGCTATAGTCCGGCGTGTTAGCCATTCTTGCCTCCTTGCGTCTTCAGGGTGCGCGCCGCTTCGAGCACCGCCTGGCGCACGCCCATATACGTTCCGCAGCGGCACAGATTGCCGCCCAGTCCGTGTTCGACTTCTTCGAGATTGGGATTGGGGTGCTCGGCCAGGAATCCTTTGGCCGCCATCACGAACCCCGGTGTGCAGTAGCCGCACTGCTGGGCGTCGTTATTCCAGAACGCCGCCGAGACCGGGTGCAGCTTGCCGGGTTCGGCGATGCCCTCGATGGTTTCGATCGCCTTGCCTTGCGCGTCAATCGCGAGCACGCTGCATGAGTAGACGCTCTTTCCATTCATCAGAACCGTGCAGGCGCCGCAGGTGCCGCGGTCGCAGACGCGCTTGGCGCCGGTAAGGTCCAGCCGGTTGCGCAGCGCATCGAGCAGGGTGACGCGCGGTTCCACCGTCAGGTTCACCGGCTTGCCATTGATGTTGAGCGTGATAGGCACCGGGCCGGGCCCGGCGCTGGCGGCAGTTGCCGGCGCGGCTTCCGCCGCGTTCTCGAGCAGGCCGGTTCCCAGCGCACCGCCGCCAATTCCCACGCCGCGGATGAACCCACGCCGCGAAAAGGCGGACTTGGGCTTCCGAGGGCTATCTGGCTCTTTCTTGGAGCTCACCTGAGACACCTTCCTTTCGTCATGTGGTGGAACCGTTTTCCAACGTGCCGGATGTGTCCGTCAATATACCAAATCCGCCGGGCCGTGGAGCAGCCGAATGGTGATGGATCGCACGTGCGTCACGCGAAGAGCGCTTCGAATTGCAACACAGGTGTGTTACACTAAGAGCATGCCCTCCGTGACATCCAGTTTTCGCATGAACAAGGAGCTGCAGCGGGAATTGTCGGACGCGGCGGAGCGGACCGGCAGGGGGAAGAACGCGATTATCATCGAGGCGCTAGTGACGTACCTGCATGCTATGGAACGGCAGTCCCTTGCCGAGGAGGCGCGCCGTCAATCGGAGCTTGTCTCCAGGAACGAGCATGACGCCGGCTGGTACGGCCTGGCGGACACGTCGGGATGGAAATGAAGCGCGGCGATGTGGTCATTTGCGCGGCGCCGGGAGACTACGGCAAGCCGAGGCCGGCTGTCGTCGTGCAATCCGACCTCTTCAACGCCACCCACTCAAGCGTAGCGGTGTGCCTGATTACGAGCCATCTGGAGGACGCGCCTCTGTTTCGCATTCCCGTGCCCGCCGGGAAAACAACCGGTCTGAAACGGGAGTCGCAGGTGATGGTTGACAAAGTCATTGCGATCCCGAGGAACAAGATCACGGGACGCGCCGGGGCGCTTCCCGCGAACGCACTCAAGGAGGTCGACCATGCGCTACGTCTGTGGCTGGAGTTGGCCTGATCGAATCGTGAGCGGCCACGCGGATCTTTTCGGAAATGAGCTCATGTATCCCGATGAACCCGTGGCCATCGATGGTCCAAACGGCATCACCTTGTCCGGAACGGCGACCCGACCGGCATCGCCCGGGGCTGCCTGTCCCAAAGTGGCTCTCTACCGCGCCTTCACCGACAGGAACTCGCGCACGTTTTCGCTCAGCAGTTGCGGAAAGGTCTTGTCGAGGTAAGAGCGGATCGAGACATAGCACTCGTCGCACTTGTTGTCACGGGTGAATTCTTCCACCATTCGCGCGCGATCCTCGAGCTTATACTTGCCGAACTGCATCGAGCACGGTTGCAGTGCGCCATCCGCCGTCACCACCAGGAAGCGCAGGCCGGCCTTGCAGCCTGGCGCGCTGGCGTGTTCGAAATAGCGGCGCGTAGCGGCCAGCGTGCTCGGCGCGTTGACGATCCAGTTGGTCCCGTCGCGGCGCTGCTCCACGCGGTCGAACCCGCGGTTCAGCATATCGAGTTGTTCGGGCGAATTTAAGAGGTAGTCGCGGCAGCCGGTGCGCCGCGCCGAGTAGGCGCTGTAGCAGAGGTTGACGCCCCAGGCGCGGGCGGTGTCGGCGATCGCATTGATCTCGCCTACGTTTTCGCTGGTGATGCAGGAATTGAGGACGATGTCGTCATGGCCCAGCGCGGCCAGCTTCGGAATCAGACCTTCCAAATGCGCGTAAAGGCCGGGATGGACGCGAAAGTCGTCATGGCGATCGTCGGGAAAATCCAGGCTCACCGAAAACTGGTCGATGCCCGCCTCGCGCAGTTCCAGATAGCGTTGCTCGGTCATCAGCGACCAGTTGGAGACCAGAATTGTGTACGGCAGGCCATTGCCGCTCTGGATGTTGCGCACAATTTCGGTGAGGTCCGGCCGCATTAGCGGTTCGCCGCCCGAAACCTGCACCACGCATGGCCGCAACGCCTCCATGTAGCGGGGAAAATCGGAGGGCCGCAGGTTGCGCGATTCGTCGCGCGGGCCGCCATGGTCGCAATGCTTGCAGAAGCACGTGCAGGCGTCGGTCACCTCGAAAGACACCACCAGCGGACGGTCGCTCACCCAGTTGCGCGTGCCGCGGCCGATGATCCGCAGCGATTCCGTGAGTGGCACCTTGCGCATAGTAACGTCAGTCGTCGCGCCCGCCGCGCGAAACTCGCGCCCCACGCGATCCGCGGCAGGTTTTTGAGGACTGATGCCATTGTAATCGAATTCATCGTGGTAGGACGGACGATCGGTTTTGGCCGTCTGTCAAGGCGTCGTGCCCTGGCGAAGCGCGACAGACCACAAAAGGCGATGGTCTATCCTACCTGACCGGTCCGCGCTGCGGCGCCCAGCCCATTCTCCCAGTAAAAAACCTGCCTTGCCAGCGTCTAATATGGGATATGGTCGGCTGTTCGCTTGCCACTCGTGATGTCCCAAAATCGGACAGCGCCCAAGTTTTCCGAACCGCCGCGGCTGGTGCTTCGTATCATCCAGGGAAGCACTTGCAGCGGAAAATATGATGGCGGCGTAATTGCCGCAACTTAAGCCTAACGAGGTCTCGATTCTGACTATGCTTCGCGTTCAGCCGATCATCGCTCTCCTCCTTTGCGCCTTCGTAGCGCTGCCCGGATTTGGGCAAACGCAGTCGTTCGCCCAGGATCCCAGCCATGGAATGATGGCCGGGGTGACCCGGCCTTTCCGCGCCCACCCGGTGAGCGCACTATCTTTCGCCGATTCTCCCCGCATCGACAAACTGATGCGCGCCGGCTCCATCTACCTGTCGCTGCGCGATGCCATCGCGCTGGCGCTCGAAAACAATCTGGATCTCGAATCGAGCCGCTATCAGCCCAAGTTGGCGCTGTCGGATTTGCAGCGCGCCAGCGCCGGTCAGTTGCTGCGCAATTTCTCCACCAACGTCACGCAGGCCCCCACATCGGCCTCGCTCGGCGTCCTGTCCGGAGCCTCGCAGGTCAATTCCGCCGGCGGCACCACTACCAGCAGCAACGCGAACAGCGGCGTCCTCAGCGGTTTGAGCGTGCAGTTGGCCGGTTCCACCATTCCCAATACGGACCCGTACTTCTATATTGCCGGCGGATTTTACCATACCACTTCCATCGAGACTTCCACCGAGTTCACCGGTACCGACTTCTTTGTGCAGCAGTTCAAGAACCTGGTTTATGGCGTGCAACAAGGCTATTGGACCGGCACCACGGTGTCGCTCGGTTTGAGCAGCGTCTACGGCTCCAGTCAGAACGCCCTCACCGCTCTCTACAATCCCATCGACTCCGCCACAGCTTCCTTGTCGATTACCCAGAACCTGCTCAATGGATTCGGCCTGGCGGTGAACAAGCGGTCCCTCCACAAGGCGCAAAACAACCTCAAGGCCGGCGATCTTACCGTCAAGAACCAGGCCATCACCACCGTGGCCGGCGTAGTCAATCTCTACTGGCACTTGGTGACTTACAACGATGAGCTGAAGGTAAGCCAGCAGACCCTCCAACTCGACACCCAGCTTTACGAGGACAACAAAAAGCGCGCCGATCTGGGCGCCATCGCTCCCATCGACATCATCCAGGCCGAGGCAGATATGAAGGCCGCCCAACAGGACGTGGTGCAGCGCGAAAGCCAGGTCCTGCAACAGGAGATGATTCTCAAGAACTACATCACGCGCAGTGGCCTGGATACTCCGGTCATCGCCATGGCGCGCATCATCCCCACCGATCACATCGAAGTTCCGCCGCAGGAGGCGGTGATTCCGTGGCAGGACCTGGTCGCCGAGGCCATTGCCCACCGGCCCGAAATCGAGCAGAACCAAATCGCGCTCGAAAACTCCCGCCTGGACCTGCTGGGCACCAAGAACAACCTGCTGCCGACGCTCTCGGTTTCGGCAACCTTGGCCAATAACGGCCAGGCCGGCAGCGTGAACAGCGCCGTCCAGGTGCCGATATTGAACGGCACCCAGCAGATTATCGGGTACCGGCCGCTGGCCGCCAGCGACCTCAATTCGTCCCTGCTGGGCGGCTACGGAACCGCGCTCAGCCAGGTCTTCGATCGCAAGTTCCCGAATTACAACATTGCGTTCACCTTGACGGTCCCCATCCGCAATCGTTCCGCCCAAGCCGACCAGATCACCGCCGAGCTCAGCTACCGGCAATCGGAGATTCAGGACCGCCAGCTTCACAACAGCATCAAGCTGGCTGTGATGAACAATTGGACCGCATTGCGAAACGCCCGCGCCGCTTACGAAACGAGCGCCGTCTCGCGCAAGCTTGCCGACGAGACGCTGGCCGGCACGCGCCGCAAGTACGATCTCGGCACCTCGACTATTCTCGATGTGATGATCGCTCAGCGGGACGATACCACCCGCCGGCTCTCGGAAGTCGACGCCCTTTCTCAGCTTCAGGACGCCCGCACCAGTATGGACCAGTCGCTGGGGAAAATTTTGGACGATTACGAGGTGACTATCGACCAGGCGATGACCGGCCAGGTGGGACGCGAGCCCGACCTGACGGTGGTAACGCCGAAACCGTAGCTGGTGGCATAGCTGATGGCATAGCTGGTAAATTGGGGCTTGGCCAAAATCTACCCTCTCCAAGCCCTGCGGTATACCGCGGAAGCCGGCCCGCTCGCCAACCTGGTGACGCAGCCGTATGACAAGATTTCGCCCGCCATGCAGGCGCGCTATCTGTCGCTCAGCCCCTATAACCTGGTGCGCCTCATTCTCGGCGAGCGCAAGCCCGAAGACAACCAAGCCGGCAACGTCTACACCCGCGCCGCGGCCTATTTGAACGACTGGATCGCACGCGGCGTGCTGGCGCGCGACGCCGCGCCGGCCATCTTCCCTTACTTCCAGGATTTCACCGTTCCCGATACCGGCGAGCGGCTGACGCGCAAGGGCTTCATCGCGCTCGGCGCGGTGGAGGATTACTCCGCCGGCATCGTGCACCGCCATGAACAGACCCTGGCCGGTCCCAAAAAGGATCGCCTGGAGCTGTTGCGCCACACGCACGCCCACTGCGGCCAGATTTTCATGCTTTATCCCGACCGTGCCGGCGAGATCGATGCGCTGATCGAGGAGGCCGCCCAGGCTGCCCCTCTTGCCGAAGTCACCGACGAGTACGGCGTCGGACATCGCATGTGGCGCGTCGCCGGCGCGGCCCGCATTCAGGAATCGATGGCCGATAAGAAGCTGCTCATCGCCGACGGCCATCACCGCTACGAAACCGCGCTCGCCTTTCGCAACGAGAATCCGCAACTCGCCGGCGCCGACCGCGTGATGATGACCTTCGTCAACATGTACTCGCCGGGGCTGAAGATCCTGGCCACCCACCGGCTGGTGAGCGGTATCGATGCCGGCCAACTGCCCGACGGCTTCCTGGGCCGCGCCGCCGCCGATTTCCGCGTGGTGGAGATCGGCTCGCTCGACGAGTTGCAGCGCGCCTGGGCGCGGCCGGCCGGCCCAACCGTGATCGGCGCGGCCATTGGCACCCGCCTGTTCCTGCTCCAATCGCTCCACCCGGCCGGCGAGCTCGACGTGCGCGTGCTGCACGAGCGCCTGCTCGCCCAAGCGCTCTCGATCGGCGAAGAGGCCGTCCGCGATGAAAAGCACCTGCGCTACATCCGCGGTCTAGATGCGGCCATCGGCGAAGCCCGCAGCGGCGCCGCGCAGATCGCATTCCTGCTTCGCCCCACTTCCATAGAGCAGGTCGCCGATACCAGTTTTTCGGGCGGCGTGATGCCGCAGAAATCCACCGACTTCTACCCCAAGCTGCTCTCCGGCATGACCATCTACCGGATCGACAAGTAAGGATGCCGCGGAGTGGCTGTAATAAGTGCGCGCTAATGGCAGAATAGTAGCAGGGGCATCGTCTGTGTTTGGAATGGACCGCAGCAAGACACAAGGCAAGGAAGTACCGTCGGCGGACGCGCAACCGGCGGACGTGATCGTCAGCCCGGATGCACGCCGCGCCGAGCGTGTGCCGCCGGGGCAATCGCGGACCGAGAAGTGGCCGGTGCTCGATGCGAGCGGTCCGCCGGCGATCGATTTGAAAAGCTGGCGGCTGCGCCTGGGCGGCCTGGTGGCCCAACCCGCCGAGTGGAATTGGGACGATTTCCTGAAGCTGCCGCGGGTCAAAGTGTTCGCCGACTTTCACTGCGTCACGCGCTGGTCGCGCCTCGGCAACCTGTGGGAAGGCGTCTCGACCCGCGAGCTGATCGCCCGCGCTGGCGGCGCCCGGCCGGAGGCGCACTTCGTGGTGGCTTACGGCTATGACCGCGGCTGGACCACCAACCTGCCGATAGAGCACTTCCTGGCCGAAGATTCGCTGGTCGCCATTCTGCACGATGGCGAGCCGATCACGCTCGAACACGGCGGCCCGGCGCGCCTGGTGGTGCCCGAACTGTACGCCTGGAAGAGCGCCAAGTGGCTTGCCGGCATCGAGCTGGTGGAAAAAGATCGCCCCGGCTTCTGGGAAGCCAACGGCTACCATATGCGCGGCGACCCGTGGACGGAAGAGCGCTTCGGGTTGTAGGGGAGAAGACAGAAGACAGAAGACGGAAGTCAGAAGTCGGAAGACAGAAGTCAGGAGCCAGAAGTCAGAATGGTGGCAGCCTGGCATTGGCGGCGGACCAGAACAAAATTCTCGTGTATCGGCGTTATAGGCTTCCGACTTCTGTCTTCTGACTTCTGACTTCCCGCCTCCGGCTTCTGACTTCTGTCTTCTGACTCCCGACTTCACGTTACAATGACGAACAGCGATGGCCCCCTCCGCAAATCCGTCTTTTCTGCGCGCCATGCTGGCGGAGCGGCTGGCGCTTGTGCTCGACGACGTCGAGCGGGCGGCGGGAGAAGTCGGGAAGCAGGCGCGCCAGGAATGCGCGAATCTGCTCAACCAGGCGGTGCGGCGGCTGTGGCAGGCTGGCGATCCGGCGGCGCTGGCGGACACGCTGGCGGACGCGGCGGCGCAGTTTGCGCGCGGCGCGGCGGTGCTGTCGATCGAAGACGGGATGGCGAAACTGGAAAACGTTCGCCCGAGCAGCGATGCCTGGCGGGCGGCGGGCAACTTGACGGCGCTCGATGCGGCTCCGGCGCTGACGGCGGCCATCGAAAGCCGTGAGCCGGTGATCGCGGCGGCGGCGGAGAGTGAAGTTGGCGCAACGCTGGCCGCCCTGGCGGCAGCCGCGGGAGACGACCGGGTAGCGGTTTTTCCGCTGACGAATCACGACGGAGTGGCGGGGCTGGTCTGCGCGTGGGGGACGGTGGAAGCCGCGGCGGTAGAGCTTCTGGCGCAGGTGGCGGGCGAGGAATGGGAACGCCTGTCTCGCGCCGCAGCCGAAGCTGCGGAAGCAGCCGCAGCAACCGAAGCAGCCGCAGCAGCCGAAGCCGCAGCGGCAGCCGAAGCCGCAGCAGCCGAAGCCGAGCTGGTGACCATCGCACCGGCGGAGAGAAGCTGGGACAGCCTGCCCGCCGAGGAACAGCGGACGCACCTACGGGCGCAGCGGTTCGCCCGTGTGCGGGTAGCTCAGTGGCGGCTGCGCGAAGGCGCGGCGGTTCGCTCGGGCCGCGTTCGTCGAGATCTCTACGGCGAACTGGAGACGCAGATCGAAGAGGCGCGGAAAGGTTTTCGCGACGAGTTTTTCGACCAGTGCCCCGGCATGGTCGATTACCTTCACCTGGAGATGGTGCACACGCTCGCCAATGACGATGCGGAACTGCTTGGCAAAGATTACCCTGGTCCTCTGCTGTAGCGTGGCTGGGCGGGCGGCGGCCGGCCCCGCCACCGCGGCGGGCCGCGCGAAAGCAGCCAGTAGGACGGCAACCACCCTGGCGGGACTGGCGCGCGCATACCGCGCGGACCCAACGCCGGACCGCCGCGCGGCGGTGGAACAGTGGGCGGCGTTGCATCCGCAGGATGCGCCACTGACGCAACTGGCGCTGGGCGTGACGGCCTACGAGCAAAAGGACTACCTGGCGGCGGCGGCCAGCCTGCGCAAGGCGCGTCCCAAGCTGGCGCGCATCGCGGACTACGTGGCCTACTACCTGGGCGCGGCGCGCGTGGAAGCCGGCGACTTCGATGGAGTGACGCGCGACCTGGAGCCAACGCACCGGCAGCCGGCATCGCCCGTGGCGGGGCGGGCGTGGGTGATCGAAGCGCGCGCGCGGCAGACGGCGGATGCGGCGGGCGCGGTGAAACTGCTGCGCGATCACTACGCCGAATTGCCGCAGCCGGAGGGCGGCCTCGCGCTCGCGGATTGCTACGTGGCGGCGGGCGCCCCGGCCAGCGCCGCCGATTTCCTGGAGCGGGCCAACGCGCAGTTTGTCACCGGCGAGGCCGCCAGCCGGGCCGCGGATGCATTGAGCAGCCTCCAGGAGCGGATGGGTGCGGCGTTCCCGCAACCGCTTCCGCAGCAGCTCTTGCATCGCGCCGACCGCCTGCTCCAAACGCGGCAATACGAAGAGGCCCGCACCGCTTACCAATCCGCGGCCGAGCGGTTGAACGGGAGCGAACGCGAGCAGGCGCTGGTGCGGGCAGCCGCGGCGGAACTGCTGGATGGGCACGCGGGCCCGGCTTGCGACAACCTGACCGGCATGCAACTGAACGCCGGCGAGGCCGACGCGGAGCGCATTTATTATTTGGCGGAGTGCGCCCATCGCGCGGGCGACGAAACGCAGCCGAGCGCGGAGCTGGACCGGCTGGCAGGGCAATATCCGAAATCGAGCTGGCGGCTGAAGGCGCTGCTGGCAGCCGCCAGCCGGAGCTGGGTCGAGAACCAGCCACAGCGCTACCTGCCGCTCTACCAAGCGGCTTACCAGAACTTTCCCGACGACCCGCAGGCCGCCCACTGGCACTTTCGGGTCGCTTTCCGCGCCTATTTCGAACGCCGTGAGGATGCCGAGAATCTGCTGCGGGAGCAGTTGCGCAACTATCCCGGCAGCGGCTCGGCTGCGGCTGCGCTGTATTTTCTGGGAAGGCTGGCGGAAGAGCGGAACGATTTTGGCGCGGCGCGTTTGTACTTCGAGCGTGTGATGACGGCCATGGAAGGCTACTATTACGCGGAGCTGGCGCGCGAGCGGCTGCGCCAGCCGGAGGTAAGGAACGCGAGTGGCTCGGCCAAGGTGGCCGAATTCCTGGCTGGCGTGAGATTGCCCAAAGGCGAGGCCGTGCCCACGCGGACAACGGCAGCGACTGAGTTGCGCATCGGCCGGTCGCGTATCCTGCGCAGCGCCGGCCTGACGGACCTGGCCGACGAAGAGCTGCGATTCGGGGCACGCATAGACGGGCAACCGGCGCTGCTGGCCATGGAAGGGGCGGCCGCGGCCGAGGCGCCGTACCAAGGCATGCGCATGATGAAGGCCCTGGCGCCCGATTATTTGAACCTGCGGCTGACCGAAGCGCCGCGCCGTTTCTGGGAGCTGCTGTTTCCGCTGCCCTATCGCGCCGAGCTGACGGCCGATGCGCGGCGGCTCGGGCTGGATCCGTTTCTGGTGGCCGGCCTGGTGCGGCAGGAATCGGAGTTCAATCCGGGGGCGGTCTCGCACGCCCACGCTTACGGCCTGACCCAGGTGCTGCCGGGCACGGGACGCCAGTTCGCGCGCAGGGCCGGGGTGGGGCGCGTGACGGCGCGCGTACTCGTACAGCCGGCGGCGAACTTGAAAATCGGCACGGCGATTTTGCGCTCCACGCTGGACCAGAACGGCGGCAACCTGGAGCAGACGCTGGCCTCGTACAACGCCGGACCCAACCGCGTGGCCGAATGGCTGACGTGGGACAACTACCGCGAGCCAGCCGAGTTCGTGGAATCGATCCCTTACGCGGAAACGCGGGAATACGTGCAGGCCGTGCTGCGCAACGCGGAGATGTATCGAAGGCTGTACCGGTAGGCATGGGGACAGACCTCTCTGTCCCAAGGCGCCGCTCTTGCGCCGCGTGGACAGAGCGGTCTGTCCCCTCGGCAGTCCCCTCGCAGTCCAACGTCCTGGGCAATCCCGGTCGCGGCCGGAGATTCCGGCCAGACTGCAACGCTTCCGAAGGCAGGTCGGGGACCTGCCCCACCGCTTCTGCGAGGCAATCCAGCCCATTCTCGCGGGGCCTTGGGGCAGAGAAGTCCCCTGACACGTTCGAAAGAACGGGATGCGGTAAAATGTGAATGTGGCGGTCGATAACGGGAGCGAGACGATCAAATCTGCCGCGGCGGCCTCGGTTGGCGCCGGTGTTGGCGGCGCTGGCGGCGCAACCGCCGGAGTTCTGGAGCTCGCCGCTCAGGGGAGCGTGACCGCCCTATCCGCGGGCTTGGCGATCGGGCTTGGAGCCCTGGCCGGCGGGGCCTTGAGTTTTCTGGGGTTCAAGCTTTACCGCCATCTCACGAAGCCGAAGAGCTGAACCGGAA
>OBLW0100001603.1_pt1 | contig 18949 bp, 20 predicted proteins | sample 1520161 | NCBI WGS metagenome assembly OBLW01 (sample SAMEA3539309, study PRJEB22396) | soil metagenome | biome: tundra; feature: field; material: soil | place: USA | collected 2010-05 | depth 0.15 m | reverse complement strand
CTCTTTCCCTACACGACGCTCTTCCGATCTATTCGTCGAGGAAGGTCTTCACTTCCTGCGGCTTGGGCAACTGGTTGGGAACGGCGGCGGCTGGGGTGGCAGTGCGGTCGTCTTCGAGGATCGAGTTGCAGACCGCTACGCACTCGTCACAGATGTATGCCCGCGGATAGTCGCTGGGCGACGAGATCAGTTTCGCGACTGCGTCCTGCGACTTATGGCAGAACGAGCAGCGCAACATCTCCTCCGAACCCGATCTGGTTTTCACTCGGCCTTACTCCTTTTCTGCTGGCCTAGCTACTGCTGGCTCCTGCTGCTGTTTCACCAATTGCGGCGATAAAAGCTTGAACCACCAAGGTCACTAAGGTTCACGAAGGAGAACCTCACTGCAATCGCCGATCATATCCTCTATCGGGTCTTATAGATGATATCGTCAATGATTCCGTATTCCTTAGCCTGCTGCGAATTCATGATGAAGTCGCGCTCTACGTCTTTCTCAACTTTGTCTAATTTTTGGCCGCTGTGCTTGGCCATTAACTGGTTCGTGATCTCGCGCATGCGGAGAATTTCGCGGGCGTGAATGTCGATATCGGTGGCCTGCCCGGAGAGGCCTCCCATGGACGGCTGATGGATTAGGATGCGCGAATTGGGCAGCGCCAGACGTTTCTTGGCTTGGCCAGCCGTTAGGAGCAGAGCGGCCATGGATGCGGCTTGTCCGATACAGATCGTGGTGACGTCGTTCTTTACGTATTGCATGGTGTCGTAAATGGCCATGCCGGCGGTGATCGAACCGCCCGGCGAGTTGATGTAAAGCTGGATGTCTTTTTCCGGATCTTCCTGCGCCAGGAACAACATTTGCGCGATGACGAGGTTGGCGATGTTGTCGTCAATTGGCGTTCCAATAAAGATGATGTTGTCGCGGAGCAGGCGGGAATAAATGTCGTATGCGCGTTCGCCGCGGCCCGTCGACTCGATCACCATCGGTACCAGCATCATGTGTGGATCTTTTTGGCTCACGTTCTCCCTTTCACACTCCGGCCCTGTAGTCGTATTGGCGGCTCAGGGGAGGATCGAAATGGCCCGCGTGGTTATTTATCACGCGGACTGACGATACAGAAAATCGAGGGTCTTCTCGTTGCGGATTCTTGTTCGTATCCTATCGAGGCCCCCATCCCGTGTCAAACGAGCGCGTACTGCTTCCGAAGTCTGTTTTGATTGTTTGGCCAGCGCTTCCAGTTCGTGATTGAGTTCGTCGTCGCTGACCTGCACGTTTTCTTCCTCGGCTACTCTTTCGAGCAGCAGAGCAGCCTTTACATCCTGAATCGCCTGGTCGCGCTGACCGGCGCGCAAGCGGTTCAAATCCATTTTCTTCATCTGCTCGGCGGTGAGGCCCTGGGCCGCGAGGGCGCGCAGGCCGCGTTCGAGGCGGATGTCGATCTGTTGGTCGATCAGAGAATCGGGAACTTCAAACTCGTTCTGGTGAATCAAGTCGGCCACGAGTTTGTCTTTGGCGGCGTGTTCGGCTTCGTGCTTGCGATCGGCTTCCATCTGCTCGCGGATCGCCTTGCGTACGTCGTCCATGGTCTGGAAGGGGCCGAGTTGCTTGGCAAACTCGTCGTTCAGTTCGGGCACGCTCTTTTGCTTGATGGACTGGACCTTGACGGTGTAGGTAAAAGTCTTGCCCGCGAGGCGTTTGTCCTGCGTGTCTTCGGGATAGTTCACATCGAAGGTGCGCTCGTCGCCGGGGTTCGTGCCGCGCAGGTGCTCGGTGAATTCGGGCATGGTGTTGGGGCCGGCGATTTCGACCAGGACTTCATCCATGTGGACGGGTTGGCCGTCTTCCTGTTTGCCCTCGTCCTTGCTGGCTTTCGGATGGCCGTCGAGCCCTACTTGCGCGAAGTTCCCATCGGCGAGGGAGCGGCCTTCGATTGGATTGAAGCTGGCATGACGCTCGCGCACTTCGTTCACCGCGAGTGCGACGTCGGCGTCGGTGACCTCGATCTCGGGTCGATTGGCGCGCAGCTCCTTGTAGCCTTGCACCTTGATTTCTGGCAGAACCTCGAAGGCGGCCTTGAAGCGCAAGGGCTCGCCATCGTGAAGGTGCAGGTCGGTGACTCGGGGCTGCGACACAGGATGCAGGTTGAGCCGGTCGGCTTCCTGACGGAAGAAGCGGGGGATCAAGGCCTCCACCATGTCGGTCTTGATTTCTTCGGAGAAGCGCTGGCGAATGATGGAGGCCGGGACGTGGCCGCGGCGGAAGCCGGGAATGCGCGCCACCTTCTGATATTTCTGGATCAGAGATTCGGTTTGCCGATTGACGTCCTCGACGGGAATCTCGACCGCGATCTCGCGCTTGGTGGCGCTGGCTGGCGCAGTACTTTCCGGGGTCGCGCTTTCTTTCGCATCTTTCGCTTCAGCAGGGCTCACGGTTACCTTTCCGGCGTCGCGGCAGTAGAGAGCCAATTGAAATCCGCTCTACTACATCGCGTCGTGCCGTGACTTGAGTGTAAAGAGTATGGAAGAGCAACGTCAAACGGCGGAGGGTGGTTTTGGAGCCACCAAAGTAACGAGGCACGAGGGTGCCACATGGCATCGAGCGTCGGCGTTGCATCCAGGGGAATGTTGCCTTACCCTAGAGCGATGGAAGTGCATTTCAGTCCCGACGAGGAAGCGAAGCTTTCGCAAATCGCTTCGAGCGAAGGCACCGACGCCGCGCGATTGGTCAAAGAAGCCGCCTTGCGTCTTCTGCAAGAGGATGCTCGCTTTCGCTCTGCTGTCCGTGAAGGAGTGGCTCAGGCTGATCGCGGTGAGCTTATCGATGAGTCGGAGATGGACGCTCGCCTAGAGCAGATGCTCCGTTCGTAATGCGCATCAGCTGGACACCGGCCGCCGCCGCTGACCTTCAGCACATCAGCGATTATCTTAAGGATCACCATCCGCATTACCGTCAGCCGACGTTGCGTAAGCTCTACGAGACGATCCGTTCCTTGAAAGAGTGGCCATTGCGCGGCCGCATTGGGCGTGAGGATGAAACTCGAGAGCTTCTATTTCCTCCCATGCCTTACATTGCGGTGTACCGGGTCCATCAGCAAAGCGTCGAGGTTTTGCGAATCTACCACACCTCGCAAGATCGATCCTAGCTCATGAACCTGAGCGGGCAACATACAATAACGAGCAAATGTCCCTTCCTGCGTGGCTGAAGATTCTTAACGTCGAAGTCATCGCTTGCACCCGCTGTCCGCGGCTGGTGGTGTATCGGGAGCAGATTGCGCGGGAGAAACGGCGCGCTTACCGCGACCACGAATATTGGGGAAAGCCTGTGCCGGGCTTCGGCGATCCTCAGGCTCGGGTTCTGGTGCTGGGTCTTGCGCCTGGGGCGCACGGTTCCAATCGCACCGGACGGCCGTTCACTGGGGATGCGTCGGGCAAATTCATGTATCCGGTGCTCTACGAAACCGGGTTTGCCAATCAGCCGACGGCGACCGATCGGGAGGATGGGCTCGTGCTGACCGATCTTTATATTACGGCTGCAGCGCGATGTGCTCCGCCGGACAATAAGCCTCTGCCGATGGAACTGGCCAACTGTGCTTCGTATCTCGAACGCGAGATTGAGGGGTTGAAGAAGCTGCGCGTGCTTGTCGCGCTCGGAAGGATTGGATTCGAGGCTTACCTCAATTACTTGATTCGCCGGAAGGTAATTGCCAGCAAACGCGAATATGAGTTTCGGCATGGGGCCGAATATGCGATGCCGGACGGGCGCGTTCTGCTCGCGTCGTATCATCCGTCGAACCAGAACACGCAGACGGGCAAGTTGACGCGGGAGATGTTTATGGGGATTTTTCGGGAAGCGCGGAGGTTGGCCGAAAGATCGGAGTGAAGCGGGCTTTACGATTTAGCAGGACCCAGGTTAGCGCCCACAAAACGGGCGCGAACCTGGGGCACATCAGCGGGCGCGAACCTGGGGGGCACACTCGTCATTTTAGTTTTGTTACGGTCGCCGTCAACACGAACTGGCGCTTGGAATTCGGGTCGTCCACGATGCCGATGGTGGTGGGTTTGCCGAGTGTGGCTACCGTGCTCGCGCTGATGTGCAGCTGGCGCAGAAGCGGCATGGTGGTCCGGCTTTCCTGTTCGGGGTTGGCGAAGTTGCTGAGGTCGGCGCGCACTTCGAGTTGGAGGGAATCTCCGCGCTCGACCATCCGCGACCAGATGTTGGTGCCGACGTCGATGTAGGTCATGTTTCCTTCTTTGCCCTCGACGGGAACCTTCGTCCCAATTTTTATCTCATTCGAGGTGGTGAAGCCGGGCACCAGGTTCATCGAGTAATGCCGGGTGTTAACGGTCTTCCCGTTCTCGGTTTCATCGAGGGCAAAGTCGATGCGGAAGGCGGACGCCGGTTTTTGCGAATCGTCCGAACCTGTTTTCGTGGTGGTTGTCGTTTCTTGTGCCCGGGCTGTCGCCACACTCGGCCACAACGCCATCCCCAGAGCCGCTAGCCAAACTAGTTTTTTTATCGACATTTTTAATTCTCCTTGTGATTTTTATTGCTGCTGTTCCTGATGGTTGAAGTCGGCGTTGCTGGGCCAGGGTGCGGCCATTTCGAGTTCGGTTTGCTGCCGTAAATCGGTTTGTGCGCGGGCGATCAGGGCTGCCCTTTGCGGGAATTGCTCTACGTAGCGGGCGAGTAACTTTTCCTGGTCGCTCAGCGGCGTGGGAGCAGGGAACTGGTCTAACCTTGGCGTTGCGGACTGGTGTTTGGGGCCGCCGCTTCTCCGCGCCTGGACGGGGCAGAGCCCCGTCACCACACAATCTTGGGCTGAAGTCGGAGTATGGATTTTTGGAGAAACGACGGGACCGGTACCACTCCCGGCGTCAACTCTGGCCGTAGTGCTCGCCTTGTTCGGATTGCGAGTATTAGCAGAGTAACCGAGCCAGGCAACGAGTGCGATCACGGCGGCTGCCGCCAAACTCCCCGCCGACGCCCACCACCAGCGCTTCCGTTCTGCCAACCGCCGGCGCTCCGCTTGCAGGTTGGCGAGGATACGGCCTTCCAGTCCCGCTCGCGGTTCTGCTTTGGAGTATTGGCCGAGCGCCGACTCCAGCCATGTTTCGACGTTATTCTTATGATCAATCGGATCCATATTCATTTCCTTGGCCCCGTGAGTTTCAAAAGCCGTTCCCGCAGAATCTCTCGCGCGCGAAACGACCGCGAGCGTACGGCGGCCTCGCTGATCCCTAGCATGATTGCGACCTCGCGGGGCGCGATCTCCTCCAGGGTCGAGAGCACCAATGCATCGCGCAACGCCTCGGGCAATGCAGAAATCAACCGCTCTAATGCCGCGCTGCGTTCCTGCTCCAGCAGAATCCGTTCGGCTCCGAGGCCGGGTGCAACCAATGTTTCGCCCGCTTCCTCGCTACCTGCGGAGGCCTTTGCCATACTTTTGCGTCGCTCAACCGCGACCCGCCAGGCGATTCTTGCCAGCTGCTTTTTGATCTTCAATGGCAGCCAACTTGTTTCCGTAGCGGAGCACGCGCAGGAAGACTTCCTGGGTCGCATCCTCCGCGTCGGCGGGATTGCGCAAAACGGAGTAGGCGATGCGGTAGACGAGGCGGGAGTGTTCGCGGACCGCTGTTTCCAGCGGATCCTGTTGTTCTTGCTCCACTTCTATAGCCTCGCCCGCCACTGCGGATTCTGCAATCACGCTTGCTCCTATTCATGAAGAACGATAGCTGGGGGAATTCGTTCGCAATAATTTTGAGTGGGGGACAATCCACGAGACCCTGAACCACGAAGGCCACGAAGGTACACGAAGGAAAGCGGGGAGAGAAGGCAAATACACGGCTGCGGCCCAACTCCCGGTCAAGAAGATCGGCGGGTGGGCCGATGAAAAGGAGGGGCGGATTCCGCTGGGAAATAGACACCTCTGGGCCGGCATGGGGGAACCGTCTCTGCGGGATGGGCCGCCCTTAATTTCAGAGGTCAGAGGTCAGAGGTCAGATTGCAGAGGTTGAAGATCGAATTGCAGAGGTTAGAGGTCAGATTGAAGAGGTGAAGAGCGATCTTACGATTCCGAGAATCCCATGAACACGGGCTCGGTTTGCAGTTGAATCCCCCAGGCCTCTTGTACTTTCTGTTGGATTTCGTTTTTCAATCGGAGCAGGTCGGCGGCGGTGGCGCCGCCTCGGTTGATTAGGGCTAAGGCATGTTTAGTGGAGATTCCGACCGTTCCAGCCGCATATCCTTTAGAAAAGCCGGAGTGCTCCACCAGCCAGGCTGCGGAAACTTTATGCTGCGCTTCGAGAGCGGGATAGCTGGGAATTTCGAGTTCTTTTAGTGCGGCGCGGGCGGCTACGTCTTCGAACTGCGCCGGGCTGAGCACGGGATTTTTGAAAAACGATCCGGCGCTGCGGCAATCCTCGTCTCCCGAGACAATGAGCATTCCTTTCTTACGACGGATTTCGCGCACTGCTTCGCGCACGTTGGCTAATGAGGGCGGTTTCTTTTCGCCGGGTTTTTCCGCGAAGTACTTTTGCAAATCCGCGTACTTCAGATTTGGAGAGCCCCCGCGCTTCAACCGGTAATTGACGCGCAGGATGATGTAGCGCCCGCGTTCGGTGGTGTTGAAGATGCTGCTGCGATAACGGAATCCGCAAGCCGGATTGGGCAAGACCACGATCCGATCTTCCTTAAGATCGAGCGCGCGAACCGATTCGATGCATTCGCCGACCTCCTGGCCGTAGGCGCCTACGTTCTGCACGGGAGTGCCTCCGACGCTGCCGGGAATGCCGCTGAGGCATTCGACCCCGGCGCAATTTTGGGTCACGGCCTGGGCGACAAAGTCATCCCAATTGACTCCGGCGCCGACGCTAAACAGGACGGCTTTCGCATTGGTATCGGCTGTGGTTGGAGTCGTAATGCCGCCGAGGGCGATTCTGAGGACGAGTCCGGGCCAGCCGGAATCGGCGACTACGAGGTTGCTTCCGCCTCCCAGCACAAAAAGCGGGAGATTACGGTCGCGCGCGAATTCTATCGCATCGCGAACCTCATCTTCTCTTTTCACTTCCGCGAAGTAGCGCGCCGGGCCGCCCATCTGCAGGGTGGTCAGCGAGGCGAGCGGGACGTTCTCTTGAATTTGTAATTTGTGATTTGTAATTTGCAATTTCAAACCTTGAGTTCGATTTTCAACACACTCTCACAGATTCTGCATCTTCACAGGGCCTGATAAGCTCTATAGTAGGTTGATATTTGCAATGTGATTGTAATTGGTAGCGGCGGGTCCGAGTTTCGAATTGCCAATCACAAATTACCAATTGCAAGTCCAGGAGAGTCCATGTATCCCGAAATAATGGTGGTTCCGATGCGTGAGGAGTTGACGCGGCTGGGTATCGAGGAGTTGCGCAGCGCGGGCGACGTTGATCGAGTGCTGACGGGTTACCCGGGGCCGACCATGGTGGTGGTCAATTCGATTTGCGGATGCGCCGCGGGCCGCATGCGTCCCGCGGTACGTTTGGCGTTGCAACACCCAACCATTCCGAACAATATCGTCAGCGTGTTCGCGGGGCAGGACTTGGAAGCGACCGAAAGGGCGCGTTCTTATTTCACTGGATATCCTCCCTCGTCGCCCTCGATCGCGATTTTGCGCGACCGCCAGCTGGTGTACTTGATGCAGCGCCATCAGATCGAAACTCGCGACGCGGCGGCCATTGCGGCCGATTTGAAAGCGGCGTTCGATCAGCATTGCGCGCTGAGTCCGGCGTAGCGGGTGGGCGCGCCTTCCTGCAAATCGTCACATTCAGAAGTAAGCTGCATCACAGCGCCGACCTTCTGCTTGGTGGATGATGGGCTCAGGGCGATCAACCGAGGTGTCGGATGGGGACGGTAATACATCCTGCGGCGACGGCAAATCATGATCGGGACGATGGGCTGAGCGAGGAGCAGAAGCTGATTCTGCAGAGCGCGGTAGCCAAGATTGTTGCGTATGGCGAACGGGTGGGCGTCAGCGCACAGCAGATGGCAGAGTTGTTAAGGTCGGGCTGGACGGTGCGTGAGTTGCTGGACTATTTGGCCGCGCGTACGGGCGAAGTGGCTTGAATTTTGCGGAAGCGCTCGTAATGTGAAGGTGCCAGACATGGCATGGGTGCGTTCGGGATTCGGTCTAAACCCTCCCCAGCCGCCGGCACTGAGGTGTTTGCGTGAGAACTCAGTCCTCCCTCCGGGACTCGAATCATTATTTCCCACTTTCCCCAGCGCTGAAGCGCCGGGCTATTATCGTTCGCCCCACCGGGGCGGGTTTTTCGGACGTTGCGTACCCACTGCACTACCTCAAAATTAGTTCTCACGCAGCTGGTGCGGACCTCCAATACGGCGGATGCGGTTCACCCGGTGTTGCCGAGGGGCTCGCGATTGAGTACTCTCTAGCGATGCCATTTCGACAAGAAATCAGTTGCTCTCCATCAGCAGCCGATTCGAAGTCCAACCGCGCCTGCCTGCGATCATTATTGCGGGGAATGGTTTTTTGCGGAGCGATTGCCTTGGCCATAGCCGGTGCGGTGTTGGCGCAGGATGCGCCCCAGCAGGAGCCCAAGCCGGTTCCATCGCCGGCGGCTCGTCCTGCCGCCGACCAGCCTCCGGCTGCTCCATCATCCGGGCCGGTGGCCTTGTACAACTTTCTGGAGAAAAAGTCATTTGTCTTTCCCGATATCGCCTTGAGTTCGGAACGGCTTTCAACCGGGCAAAAATTCCAACTGTTCGTCGATAACAGCATCTCGCTGGACACCGTGGCTTATGCGGCGATGGGTTCGGCGATCGGCCAGGCCGATGATTCGCCCACGGGCTTCGGAGAAGGGTGGGAGGCTTATGGCAAGCGCTTCGGAACTTCCATGGCGCGGCAGGCATCCGCCGAATTTTTTGGGACATTCATCATCGCGTCGGCACTGCATGAAGATCCGCGTTTCTACGCGGAGGTCAATCCAACTTTCTCGCACGCGGTGAAGTACTCGGTGCAAAATGTATTCGTGATGAGAAACGACGATGGCCGCAACGTGGTCGCTTGGTCCCGGCTGGCCGGACCGCTCCTGGCTGAGGGGTTGGCGAATGTCTACTGGCCCGATCGGAACCGCTCCGCCGGCGACACGCTGTTTCGTTATGGCATCGACTTAGCGGCCAAGACGGGTGGAAACATGCTCCGCGAGTATTGGCCCGTGTTGTATTCAAAGATGCGGCACTCGCAACCGGTCCCGGCACATAACTGAACCTCCGGGAAAAACCCACCGTTCGCTTTCCGAGTGTGCATCCAAGTGAGAGACGGCCACCGTTGGAGAGAATCAGAATCAAAGACCACGTGGGTCTGCGGCGCTTTATAAAAACCAGGGAGATCGAGATTGAGTTATCGGATACTTTTGCTGCTTATGGTTTGCGGTCTGGCCGGATCGGCTTTGGGGCAAGGCGGGCAAGCGAGTTTTAGCCGGTTTAACTTTAATGCCGGGGGCGGGATCGGTATTGGCCGCGGCGATGTCGCTAGTTTTGTCGGCAACGCTCCGGGAGCCATCTTCGGAGTTGGCTATAATGTCAGCCGCCTGTTCGGCTTCAACGCCGAGTACATGTACAACGACCTCAAGTTCCGAGACAGTGTGATTGTGCAGCAGAGCCTGCCGGGCCAAAGTGGGCACATGCAATCCATCAGTCTGAATGGGATTGTTAACGTGCCCAAGCATTTCGGCAAGTTAGGGGCGTATGGAATCTTCGGTGTCGGCTTTTATGACCGAACGGTATCCGTCAACCCCCCGCAGCCGCTGCAAAATGGGGCGAACGAACCGGCGTGGAGGTGGTGGGACCTGCAGCGCGATATTTTCGGCAATCCCCTCCCCGGACAGACGCTTTCTTCGAAATCGAAGGTTGCGGGAGGATTCAACTACGGCGGAGGAGTCACCTACCAGACGAAGTATCTGGGACGGGCCAAGCTATTTGTCGAGTTGCGCTACCACCGCGCGTATCAGAGCGACGGAGAGACGATTGTGATGCCGGTGACGCTGGGATTGCGATGGTAGGAATCGCTTTAATCAGACGGAATAGTGAGTGGTCGCGGCGGAGTCTCCAACGCGGCGGCACGGGCGGAGTAGGGGTCCTTCGACTCCGCGGTGACTTCACTTCGTGAAGTCACCGCTCCGCTCAGGATGACAGAACCATTAGGGCATCTTGGCAGTCGAGTCCGGAGTCAGTTTTAGGCCGGTTAGGTTGCCCCTTCGGCGAGCTCTCAGGGGGAAGCGCAGGTTGTAGCGCCGGCATCTTGCCGCCAGTTTGCGTTAGGCCTCTAGGGGCTCTTCCCCGCCCCTGACGCGGCGGGCGCGACTCCCGCCGGAGAGCCGCCGAGACGGCGGCGCTACGGTAAAGCAAAGTGAGCCACGTCACTTTTCCTGACAACAAATTCCTGTAGCCTAGTCAGTCTTCGAATTTGCAGTTATGAAGGAGCATTCATGAAACTGCTTGTCATCGGTTCAGGCATGATGGGTTCAGCGGCCGCGTACGATATGGCCAGACAGGATGCGGTCGACTCCGTCACGCTGGCCGACAACGATCGCCAGCGCGCCAACGAAGTTGCCGCCCGCGTCAACCGCATTGCGGGAAACAAGAAGGTTCACGCCATCGCGCTCGACGCCTCGAAGGAAAAAGAAGCGGCGCGGTTGATGAAGGGCCACGATGGGGCGCTCTCTGCTGTTCCTTACCGCTTGAACTTCGGCTTGGCGAAAGCCGCCATCAGTGCCGGATGCCATTTCGCCGATCTGGGCGGCAACAACACGATCGTCCGTGAGGAACTTGCGCTCGCCAAAGCGGCCGAGAAGAAGGAAGTGGGCATCGCTCCCGATTGCGGCCTGTCGCCCGGCATGGCGTCGATTCTTGGAGGAGAGTTGGTCCGCCGCCTCAACGGCCGCGCCGATGCGCTCAAGCTTTACGTCGGAGGCCTTCCCGAAAGACCGATGCCTCCGTTTCATTATCAACTCGTGTTTTCTGTCGAAGGGCTGATCAACGAATACGTCGAACCGGCGCGCATTTTGCGCAAGGGTAAGCTGACGACCATCGAATCGCTCACCGAGCCCGAGGAATTTCACATGGACGGTTTCGCACCGCTCGTGGCTTTTCAAACTTCGGGCGGCACTTCAACCTTGCCCGAAACTTTCGCCGGGAAAGTTGGCGAGTGCTTCGAGAAGACGCTGCGCTATCCGGGACACTACGATCTGCTCTGCGAATTGAAGGCGCTTGGCCTGTTTTCCAACGAAAAGATGCGAGTCGGCAACGTGGATGTTGCTCCGCGTGCGCTGCTGTCGAAAATATTCGAGGGAAAATTCGCGGGCAAAGGGCCCGACGTGTGCATTATGCGCCTCGAAGCCCACGAGTCGATCAAGAGTCCGGGAGTCCGTGGCCTGCTCGGCGGAAGAATTAAGGGACGGGTCGCAACCTTCACCATGGTGGACCATTACGATCCGACAAGCGACATGAGCGCCATGATGCGCACCACCGCCTTTCCCGCGTCCATCGTTTTGCAGATGATGTGCATGGGCACGATCAGCAAGCGGGGAGCCGTGCTGCAGGAACGCGACGTCCCTGCCGAAGCGTTTCTGAAGGAAATCGAGCGCCGGGGAATCAAGATCGAGTACCGGATGCAGTAACTAGTCTATTTTGGGTGGCGCAGCGGTTCACCGCTGCGAACGCCGCAAACAACATTAGGTACGGCCCTAGAGGCTGCGTAAAAAGTCGACCTCTTGTCCCTCAGCCCCTAAAGGGGCATTGGATTCTATGGGTTTTGCGATATCGCTAAAGCGATATCCTGATACGACCCGGCTTTTTTCAGCAGCCCCCTAGCCGCGCCGCGGGCAAGGAGAATACTGCTCTCCAAGCATTCTTCGCCTTTCAAATGCCCTGCAAGAGTTAGCGCAACTTCAGGCCGTCCTCTTCTTGCCCTCGTCTTCTTCGCTCAGTCCCTCCTCGATCAATCCCGCGCCGGTGAGGTCAACCTCGAGAGAGAGTCCGCTGAGGTCGGCGCTGCTCACGATCCGGCGCAGCGCCCCCGAAATACGCTCAAACGCCTCGCTGCGAATGCGTTGCTGCTTTTCTACATCGGCGATATGCGAAGCCAGGGTCAATTGGGTGATGGCATTGCGAATGTGGTGATTTAAGAAGGTGAATTCCTGTGCTTGTCGAATCGAGTTTTTGCGACGTTGTTCAAGAACGAGCATGACCAACAGGCTGACGATCACCACCTGCCCAATGCCTCCGGCAGCGGCTGCGATGTGCCACGGAACCTGGAGATAGCGCGATAAAGCAAACAGCACGATCCCCACGGAGGCAATGGTTACACCAACCAGCGCAGCTACAGTCAGGGAGCTAGAGAAAGAAGCCGGAGAAAATCGAAACAGCGAAGGGTCGTAGATACGTGCACGTTCATCCTGAAGGGGCTTCATGACGAACCTCCCGCCACAGAACGTACTATGCACCCATGCTACACCTTGACGAGTCAGCCGGGTTGAAGTTTCAGGGACGTGGCCAATGAGTAACTGGTGAATCCTGGGTGCGAAGTCCGATTAGGTTAATTAGGTTTTTGGTTCAGAGTGAAATCTTGGCCGTGCACTGGATCGCTAATTGGCGGTTTTTGATTCGCGAGTCGAACACTACCGACCCTCCCATGCCGGAAAATGAACGCCAAGTATTCCCACAACTCCTTACTTACTCTCCGCACGCTTACGTTCAAACCCAGAATTCTTCAGTGAAATCGCAACGTCCCGATCGAGGAAGAACAACGGGTCTAGATGCAGCCGGAACTGTGGTGGCACAACAGTCACTTTCAAAGGCAGCTCTCGGAAATGTGACGACGCAAGAAAGCCGCCCAGACGTCCAGCGGCTTTCTTGTTAACTAAATTGATTGAGCGCGCGTCGTCTTACTTCCAAATAAAGCCGTGATAGACACCGCTCGCATCAATGACGTATCCCGCAATTGCTCCTTTCCGGTTGTTGCTCATGGGGAAGGTACCTTGATTTGCACCCGCGCCAGCGCCGGGAGCGTTGAGGACGGTGATAGCTCCCCCCGAGCCCCGTACGAAGCCATGACTCGCCCCGTTCGCGTCGATGTAGTATCCGGTCAGCGCGCCATGGCGGTTGTTGCTCTGCGGAAGAGTGCCCTGGCCTTTCCCTGTGCCCGCACGGTCAACGTCAAACGTCGTGATCAGGCCATCCGCATTGCGGACGAAGCCATGATTCAAGCCGTTCCCGTCAATGTAGGGTCCTGTGACCTGGCCCCATTTGTTGACGCTGAAAGATTCGGTCCCCTGGTTCGCTCCAGTGCCTGCGCCGAGAACGTCGATGGATTTGATGAGGCCCTCCGGCGTACGCAGAAAGCCATGCATCGCGTTGTTCGCGTCGATGTAGACCCCCGTGATCGTCCCGATGGAATTCATGGCGGAGAAGAACATCGGTTGTGTGCCCTGGCCCCGGCCCGTGCCCGCACCCGGCGCGTCAAAGCTGACGAAGTTGCCGCCTGAGTCGCGCACGAACCCGTGATATACGTCGCCCTTGTCGACGTAGTATCCGGCGATCATGCCCGCGTTATTGATGTCGCCGGGCCACGTCCCTTGACCCAATCGTCTGCCTGCTCCCGGAGGATCGAAGGTTGTGATCGTCCCGTCGACGTCACGCACGAAGCCGTGACAGACCTGACGGCCATCGGCGAACCAGCCTGCGACCATTCCTTTCTCATTTAAGGCATAGGCCCAGGTGCTCTTCGAGCCAGCCGGATCGAACTTGACCACTTTGCCGTTTGGCCGGCGCAGGAAGGCATGATAGACTCCGCCGGCGTCGATGTATTGTCCTACGACTGCACCCAGCGGGTTGACGCCGATTGCCCACGTGCCTTGGAGAGGCCCGGGACCCGAGCCGGGTACGTTGAACGTCGTGAATTTCTGGCCATGCGCTTGTATTGTGGTCGCCAGCACCATGAACAAGGTAATGGCAATCAACACTAGAGATTTCAATCTCCAATCGGTTTTTGAAGTGACTTGCATAAGTGTCCTCCTTTTCACGCTTAACCTGGTTTAGTTAGCGAAGTATTGTCCGGCACGCGTGTCGTGTCAGGCGACACCCGCAATCAATAAGGAAAAAGGGGCCCATCGCCTCGGGGGGTGTTGCGTCTCATCTGGCGGGGACTGCTCTTCGGAGAGGCGATACTCGCGTTCATTGAATGCGTAAGGAGGCAGTTTTGTCAGTGAGAAACGTCACATATCGATGTTTAACCAAGCGCATACCACGGGGCACCCTCACCACTAACTAAATACAGTTGCTGAAATAAATGCATTGGCCCTGAATTTCCCTTCATTTGTGATTTACGCCCTTGACGGATCGCCGCTTCTAGCTATACTCAAGCGTCAACTCCAGTTACCGGATTTTGGCTCGAGGGGGCGCAAATTCCGGAGGAGGCGGTATTGCTGTCGCCACGGAGCGCCACTGGTCCCCCCAGCAGTTGGTAGTTCCCGCCTGCGATCCCTTTTTTCGGCATGTCTATTGAACGCCGATTTATTTTAGGAGAAGTCCTTTATGACTACGTTCCGCTTCGCTAAGTGGCTATTCATTGTTCTGACGGTGTGCTTTGCCGTGGCTCCGATAGCGAGCGCCGGGGTCGGGTTCCAGCCCGTCTCGCCCGAGGAACTCAAGATGACCAGCGAACCGCAAGCGCCCGGAGCGCACGCCGTTATTTTGTACCGGCAGGTCGATCGCGACGACAATATCAAAACTCCGCACGAAGACATTTACTTTCGAATCAAGGTTCTCAGTGAAGAGGGCCGTAAGTATGCCAACGTGGAGATTCCTTTTTCGAAAGGAAGCGAAGAAATCGTAAGCATTCACGCCCGTACGATCCGGCCCGATGGCTCGATTGCGGACCTCGGCAGCAAGCCTTTCGACAAGGAGTTGGTTTCGGGGAAGACGCGCGGGCGGGAAATGACGTATCTCGCCAAGACTTTTACCCTGAATGACGTGCAGGTCGGGAGCATCATCGAGTATTACTACACTAAGGACTTTTACGAACAGGGAGGCCGGGGCTTAGGAATTTTATACTTTAACCTCTATGGCTCGGAGTGGATTCTAAGTAACGAGCTATTTACAAAAAAGGCGCGATTCTCGCTGAAGCCATACTTGGGAGAAGTGGCCGAAGGGGTATATCGAGCCCGATTTTCCATTCGGTGGGTGGATTCACTGCCAGCTGGCGCCGTCCAGCCTCAGGCCGGCCCCGACAACATCGTTCGCCTGGAAGTGAATAACATTCCGCCCTTTCAGAAAGAAGACTTCATGCCTCCAGTGAACGAACTCACCTACCGAGTGAATTTCGTTTACGAAGCGGCCGCCAACCCAAGAGACCAGGCAAGTTACTGGAAAGATTTCGGAAAACAGAAGAACGCTCAACTGGAAGGCTTTGTCGGCAGACGCGGCGCCATGGAGCAAGCGGTGTCGCAAATTGTTTCGCCGAACGATGCGCCCGAGGTCAAACTGCGAAAGCTTTATGACCGGGTGCAGCAATTCCGTAACACTTCTTTCGAGCCGCAGAAGACTGAGCAGGAACAGAAACGTGCGAACGAAAAGTCGAATGAAAGCGTAAACGCCGAGGATGTTTGGAAGCGAGGATACGGGAACCGTGTTGAGCTGACATGGCTATTTCTCGGACTGGCGCGCGCGGCAGGTTTTGAAGCCTATGGCTGTTGGGTCTCGGATCGCAGAATTAGTTTTTTCTCTCCCATCACGATGGAGGGCAGGAAATTAGATGCCAATGTTGTGCTGGTGAAATTGAATGGAAAGGAACTCTACTTTGATCCCGGCGGTGCCTTCAGCCCCTTCGGCCTGTTGAGTTGGTCGGAGACCAGCGTCCAGGGACTTCTATTGGATAAGGATGGAGGCACATGGATTCGAACTTCGCTGCCCAAAGCTTCGGAGTCGCGCATCGAACGCACGGGCAAGTTAAAGCTCTCCGAAACGGGCGACCTGGAAGGGAAGCTTACCGTAACCTACGTCGGGCTCGAAGCTATGTACCGCCGGCAGGAAGAACGAAACGCGGACGGCGTAGCGCGCAAGAAGTTTCTTGAGGATCATGTCGCGTCCCAAACGGGAGCCGCTTCGCAGGCCGAATTAACCAACCAGCCGGACTGGGCCAGCTCGGAGACGCCGCTGGTGGCGGAATTCAACTTGAAGATTCCCGGTTGGGCCGCGAACGCCGGCAAGCGCACGGTGATTCCCGCTGCCATCTTTACCGCCGCCGAGAAGGGGATGTTCGAGCACAGCACTCGCGTCAATCCGGTTTATTTTGAGTATCCCTATCAGAAACTGGATGACGTGACTGTCGAACTTCCGGCGGGCTGGCAAGTGAGCAGCCTGCCCCCGACACAGGATCAGGATGTAAAAGCGGCTGCCTATGGCGTGAAAGTCGAGGCGAGTCCGGGAACGTTGCGACTAACCCGGAAGCTGTCGATCGACATAATGACGTTGAAAGTCGACGTTTACCCGGCCTTGCGCGCGTTCTTCCAGGCAGTAAGGAACGGCGATGCGGAGCAGGTGGTTTTGCAGCCAGGAGAAGTCCATGCCAGCAACTGAGCGCGCGCATTAGGCTCACTGAAAAACTTTGATTCGTATCAGGGCATCGTTTAGCGATGCCGCGGGTTGGTTCAAAAAAAAATCCCTATAGGGGCTGCGCATCTCGGGGAGGTCCGATGACAACGTTCCCGTGGAATAGGTGGCTGGTGGCCGGGCTGACCGTCTGCGCGTTAGGAGCGCCGCTGGCCGGCGCGGGAATTGGCTTCCAGCCGGTTCCGCCCGACGAACTCAAAATGACGAGCGAACCGCTCGCTCCGGGAGCGCCCGCCATCATCCTCTACCGGCAGGTCGATCGGGATGACAATCTGCGCACCGGCCATGAGGACAATTACTATCGGGTCAAGATACTAACCGAAGAAGGGCGCAAGTATGCCGACGTCGAGATTCCATTCTTGAAAGAGTTTGAAGACATCGTGAACATTCACGCTCGAACCATCCGGCCGGATGGTTCGATCTCGGACTTCGGCGGCAAAGTGTTTGACAAGTATCTGGTCAAGGGAAAATACCGGGGCCGGCAGCTTAAGTATCTGGCCAAGACGTTTACGCTGACCGATGTCGGGGTTGGGAGCATCCTGGAGTATTACTACACTCGGGATTTTCGTGAGCATTGGCTCTTTAACTCGGAATGGATACTGGGCGAAGATCTCTTCACCGCGAAAGGGCGATATTCGCTCAAACCTTACCTGGGCGGGAACTATGCCTATGAGAGCCGTTACACCCTGCGTTGGAATTGGAATGCCCTGCCCCCCGGCACGGCTCGCCCCGTGGAGGGCCCCGACCACATCATAAGAATGGAGGCGGCGAACATCCCGGCGTTTCAGGTCGAAGATTTCATGCCGCCGGAATACGAAATGAAGTCGCGCGTGAACTTTATTTACGACTCGGCTTCTCTCAAACTGGACGAAGCGGGCTACTGGAAAGATTTTGGCAAGAGGAGAAACGCGCTCCTGGAAAGCTTTGTCGGAAAACGAAAGGCGATGGAGCAGGCGGTAGCGCAGATTGTTTCCCCGGCGGATTCGCCCGAGGTGAAGCTGCGCAAGATCTACGATCGGGTGCAACAACTCAGAAACACTTCCTATGAGGTGGAAAAAACCGAACAGGAACAAAAGCGGACCAAGGAAAAAACGGAGGACAAGAGCAACGTCGAGGACATTTGGAAGCGAGGCTATGCGAGTGGCTGGCAGTTGACCTGGCTCTTCCTCGGTTTGGCGCGGGCGGCGGGCTTTGAAGCGTATGGATGCGATGTTTCGGACCGAAGAAATTACTTTTTTTCTCCGGGCACCATGCAGAGCGATAAGTTGGATACGAACGTGGTTCTGGTTAAGTTGAATGGCCAGGATGTCTATCTCGATCCGGGCGGCGCCTTCACACTGTTCGGTCTGTTGACCTGGTCGGAAACCGGCGTCGGGGGGCTGCGCCTGGATAAAGATGGCGGAAGCTGGATCAAGACCACGCTTCCGCAAGCCTCGGAGTCGCGGATTGAGCGCACGGGAAAGTTGAAGCTCACCGACACCGGCGATCTGGAAGGTACCATCAGCGTTTCCTACATCGGCCTGGAATCGATGGAGCCCCGCCTGGAAGAGCGCAACGCGGACGAGGTGACGCGCAAGAAATATATCGAGGATGATGTGGCCGCGCAAATCGCCGCGGGATCGGAACTCGAGCTCACCAATCAACCCGACTGGACTCATTCCGAAACCCCTTTGAGGGCGGAGTTCAAGCTGAGGATTCCCGGTTGGGCTTCGAATGCGGGCCGGCGGGCGGTGATCCCCGCGGCCATCTTTACCTCTTCCGAAAGGGGCGTGTTCGAACACGCCAACCGGGTGCATCCCATCTATTTCGAGTATCCGTTCCAGAAAATCGACGACGTGACGATCGAGCTTCCCGCGGGTTGGCAAGTGAACAGCATACCGGCAAAGCAGGATGTCGATGCGAAATCGGCGGTTTATAGTTTGCATGTCGAGCAGAGCACGGGAGCCTTGCGGTTGACCCGGAAACTAACGATTGACATGTTGATGTTGGACTCGAAGTATTACGCGGCGTTACGCAAATTCTTTCAGGTCGTAAGAACCGGAGATGCGGAGCAGGTTGTGCTGCAGCCAGGAGAAATCCATGCCAGTAACTAAGACGGGTTCAGCGAATACACGAGCGACTAGGTTGCAAGGGCCGGGAAATCCCGGGCAAGAGAGAGCAGCGGTAAAAATCCAGGAGGGACGACTTACAACCGGCCGACACGCGCTGCTTTACGTTTTTTGCCTCAGCGCATGGATTCTGGCGAGCGTTGCGCGAGCCGCGGCCGGAAGCGAGGCTCCGCAGTGGATGCACGCCCTC
>OBLW0100001601.1_pt1 | contig 18972 bp, 14 predicted proteins | sample 1520161 | NCBI WGS metagenome assembly OBLW01 (sample SAMEA3539309, study PRJEB22396) | soil metagenome | biome: tundra; feature: field; material: soil | place: USA | collected 2010-05 | depth 0.15 m | reverse complement strand
TTGAAGAGAAATTGACCTCCAAGGATCAGCAGCCAAATCCAGAGCGCAATACGCAGCGGGCGGCGCGGAATGCGGCTGCTGAGCAGGGTTCCACCAATGGCCCCAGCCAGTCCGCCGGCAATGAGTTGAAGGAGCAACGGCTGGCTGAGTGGAAGCGAGAACCAATGTGCACCGCCGCCAATAAGCGAGACGATGAAGCCAAACAAGATATCGGTTCCGACCACCTGCGCGGGCATTAGCGGGGTAAGGCTGAGTAGCGCGGCGCTGCCCAAAGCGCCGGCCCCTGCGGAAGAGAAACCGACCTCGGCGCCTACCGGGAGCATCAACCACGGCAAGAGGAAACTGCGATCTTTAGCGCCTGAATTCTTCTTCATGGGGCGGAAGGAAAACAGGATCTGCCAAGCCGCCGTTGTTACAAGTATTCCACCAAGCAATGCATTCAAGAGGTTCTGCGAACCGGCGGTGACCAGGTGCTTCAAGAGCAAGGAGCCGACCAGGACGCCGGGGACTCCGCCCACGAGCATGAGCCCGAGCGTTGGCCACGCAACATTGCGGCGAAGAATCTGCGCGGGCGCCAGCATGAACTTGACGACGGCCGAGAAGGTGAGGCCGATTCCAACTGCGATGGGCGCCGGCACATTCAAGAACAGGATGAGAACGGGCACAGTAATGGTGCCCGCGCCTACCCCGGTAAGTGCGATAAACAATGCGATAACGAATCCAATCAGGTATGGCATCCCGCTCCTCGAATCTTATGCGGCCCGGTTATCGAGCGGGCGCCACTTCAATATGAATTCCGCACTCAACCTTGCGACCGCCCCAACGACCTGAGCGCGGGTCATCGGGATTCAAGGGAAGCGAGGTACAGGGTTCACATCCGATGGAAGAGTAGCCGCGCTCATAGAGCGGCAGCAGTGGGATCGAGAGTTGCTCGCAGGCATACCAAACGTCTTTCGTGGTCCAGGCCGCAAGGGGAGCAAGTTTGAGTACCTGCTTCCCGCCGGGAAGAGTGAAGATTGCTGATTCCTCAAGCAGCGCGCGGCTCTTTGCCTGCTCACGCCGCAAGCCCGTGAGCCAGACTCGATAACCGGCGATCGCTTTGAACAGCGGCTCAACCTTTCGCAGCTTGCAGCACTGGTCTGGCGCGGACTGATAGAGAAGGCCAAACTCGGCCTCCTGCTCTGCCACGGTTTTTGCGGGCAACAAGTTGATCAAATTGAGTTGCCATTCGCCGGCGATGCGATCGCGATAGTCATAAGTCTCTGGGAAGTGATAGCCCGTATCGAGAAAGAGAATGGGGATCTTAGCATCGAACTCAATGGCCAGTTTGGTGAGCAGAACGTCTTCGGCTTGAAAGCTGCAAGTCAGGCAGACATCCCGGTTGCAGTTGATTTCGCGGGCGAGGATGGCGCGGACCTCGTCCAATTTGGCACTTACCTGCGCGTGAATCTCGACGGTTGTCATTACAAGCCCGCCCTCTCTACATCGTGAAGAATGCTTGCGTCATGCAACACCTGGTGTACGGCGGCGATGGCAGCAGCCCGATTGCTGACATCGAAAGTTTCCTGCCGGTCTCCAACGCGTATCGTCAGTTGATCGCCTTCGTTAACGGTAATTACCAAGGCAAGCACGCCGGATCGAACGTGCAGATTGGTGAGGGTTTCGAGAAGGCCGGTGTGAAACCGGAAGAGTTCATCGCCGGTGTTAATGCGTTGGGTGATGACTCCTGCTTCAAATAACGATCGCTCGATTGCATCAACGGCTTTTGGGGGGCCGCTCAGCTCCAGGGAGCCGCCTTGATGGCCCCAGCGGGCGCTTCTTTCTACGGAGGTAACTGGGCCTTCTACGGTGGTATAAGAATCCTCTCCGTCCGAAATATCGACGCTGGCCGATCGAATCATTCCGGCCGCCACGGTAGCATTGGTTTCGGTATCTACAAGGACGAAGGCACCGGTGCTTCGATTGTCCGCGTAGGCATCCACAGCGATCGGTCGCAACAGTTGCAGGGTCACTATGCCGATGCTGTTCATTTCCAGGCTGCCGGCGGGTTCATGCTTCAACGTCGCTATGTCATTGCGGTGTTCGATTGCTGAAACGAAAGCCGGCACGGTTTGGCTGGTGTGCTTCAACAGATATCGCCGATTGCGTTCGAGTGGACGCTGATCCATCCAGACAAGCGCGGCACGAATATGCCTGGCGACAATGGCCTGGGCATGAGATGAAACGATGAGGTCGCCGCGGCTGATGTCGAGTTCACGGTCCAATACAAGTGTTACTGAGAGCGGGGCATGAGCCTCGGCAAGATCTCCGTCAAAGGAAACGATACGCGCAACCTCAGCAGTTCTTCCGGAAGGCAGCGCAGTGATCTTGTGGCCAGGGCGAATGGTTCCTGATGCAATCTGCCCGGCAAAGCCGCGAAAGGTGTGATCGGGCCGCAGGACGCGCTGCACTGGGAACCGGAACGGCGATGTGCGCGTGTCCTGCGAAGAAGGCAATGACTCGAGCAACTCAAGCAGCGATGGCCCTTTGTACCAGGGCATGGCATCTGAGCGATGAACGATGTTATCTCCGGCCAGGGCGCTGACGGGAACGAAAGTAGACTCGACGGGGCTGCCTGTGTCTGCCGCAATCTGATCCAGAACAACCTTGAAGTCGCGTTCAATGGCGCGAAAGCGAGCCTCATCGTAGTCAATGAGGTCCATCTTGTTGACTGCGACCAGCACGTGTCGCACGCGCAGCAACGATGCAATATAGGCATGACGCCGCGATTGAATTAGCACTCCCTTTGCGGCATCTATGAGCACAACGGCGGCATCCGCCGTGGAGGCTCCAGTGGCCATATTGCGCGTGTATTGCTCATGGCCGGGGGTGTCGGCAATGATGAACTTGCGCCGGGGCGTAGCGAAGTAGCGGTAGGCCACGTCGATGGTTATGCCTTGTTCCCGTTCGGCGCGAAGACCGTCGGTGAGCAATGCGAAATCGATTTGTCCTGGAGCGGTGGTGCCTTTGCCCTCGATGGAGCGCACCTGGTCTTCGTAGACAGAGTGGGTGTCGTAAAGCAAGCGGCCGATGAGCGTGGATTTTCCATCGTCCACGCTGCCAGCGGTGGAGAAGCGGAATAAATCCTTCTCGCGCTCTTCGGCCAGAAACTCATCGATGGAAAACGTGCGATCCATAACGGTCGGCATCAGAAGTAGCCCTCCCGCTTCTTGATCTCCATCGACCCTTCCTGGTCGTGATCGATGGCGCGGTTGGCGCGCTCGGAAGAGCGGAAGGAGATCAACTCCGCGATGATGGCGGGAATCGTGTCGGCGTCGGAACGAATTGCTCCGGTGCAGGGGCTGCATCCCAGGGAACGCAATCGCGATTTGACCAGTTGCGGAACTTCACCCAGGCGCGCGACAAAAGCCTGCTCGATGGGAAGGAGCGCGTCGCCGCGAACATACATAGGGCGCTCTTTGGCAAAGTAGAGATCCACGACGGGAATGTTCTCCTGGTGGATGTATTGCCACACATCCATCTCCGTCCAATTGGAAAGTGGGAAAACGCGAATACTCTCGCCGGGGTGAATGCGGGCGTTGTAAAGATTCCACAATTCTGGGCGTTGATTTTTGGGGTCCCACTGCCCCGCATTGTCGCGGAAAGAGTAAATGCGCTCCTTGGCGCGGGACTTCTCCTCGTCGCGTCTCGCACCGCCAAATGCCGCGTCAAAGTTGTAGTACCTGAGCGCATCGAGCAGCGCCTGCGTTTTCAGCAGTCCGCAGCAGCGCTTGGTATCGAGCGCGATTGGGTTCGTTCCCGCGGCAATCGCGGTTTCATTGCGCCACACCAGCAACTGAGCGCCGACGGACCGCGCCATTTCGTCGCGGAAGGTGAGCATCTCGGCGAACTTGAAGCCGGTGTCCACATGCAGCAATGGAAACGGAATGGGGGCCGGGTAAAAGGCTTTCTGCGCCAGTCGCAGCATGACGGACGAATCCTTGCCGATCGAGTAGAGCATGACGGGCCTTTCGAACTCCGAGGCCACTTCGCGCAGAATGTGGATGCTCTCGGCTTCGAGAATGCGTAGATGGGACAGGCGCGGCGAAGCATTTTGGGGCAGAGAGAGGGCGGGATCGCGCGGAGCAGAAGCGGAAGCAGCAAGATCGATGACCGGCATGCATGACCTCGTTCAGTGTGGGAATCGCTGAAGGCCAATGCTGCTGATTTCCGCACACCGGCTATTCAGGTCGGGTGCGTCGTCTGATGAATTGCGAGGGGAAAATCAGAGACTAGTTATTACACCCGTCGAAGATGTTCGACAGGCAACAACAGAGGCGGCTTAGGGAGGCGCTCGTCATGTCTAGCGTCATAGTAGCAAGATCGCGGAAAAAGCACAAATCTGCCTGGCGGCGGGGATTTTCCGGGCTCAACGCCGCTCCGGCCTCGAATTCCTTATGCAAGCAAGCGGATGAGACGTTCCCTGCATTCAAGCATGGATCGCCCTGTGTGGTAGGAAACCTTCCACGGGTTACCAATGTTCGGATCGATCGGCTTGCCTTGGCGATCCAATAGAGTACGCCATTCACCCACGCCTTTTATAATCATATGATCCTGGACAAATTGCCAGATCTTGCCAAATGCCTCCAGGTAGCGTGGCTCGCGAAACAGTTCGTACCCATCCAGGAAAGCAACGAGCGATTCGCTGTGCTGCCAGAACTCCTTCTCCAAAACGATTGCCTCGCCTGTGGCGCGCAACCCGTCGCGGAAAATGCCACCGAATTCCCAATCGACACCGTGCTTGGCGGCATGGTCCAACAGGCGCTTATAAATGGGTTTGTCTGAATCTGCCTCGCCGTGTGCCGTCTTCAAAGCCAGGTGCATCAAGTATTCGAGTTCGACGTTATGACCGTAGGATGTTGTATCAACGGGGTCGGCAGGCTTTTCACCGAGGCGTTCTCCGTTCCAAGTACGCTTGATGGGAATAGCCGGCAGCGAATGAAAAGCGAGATCGAATTGGTTCAATCCGCAACCGGTGGACTTATCGATCATCTTTTCGCGAATCAGCTCAACCACCTGCAATAGCTTGCGCCGATGCAGGTCATCCCCACTTGCGGCGTAGAGCGTCGTGAACGATTCCATAAGGTGCATATGGGTATCGAGGCCCTTGCGATCACCTCCGGCAAATCCGCCGCTTTCGGGACTCCAATCGCGATTCACATTTTCGATGTAACCGCCGTTCAGGGTGTCGGCAGCGTACTTCTGCAACAAATCGAAGGTTCGAGAGGCGTACTCCAGTCCTCGCTTGTCACCGGTTGCCAGGTAGTATTCGCTCAGGGCATAAATGCAAAAGCTTTCGCCATAGACAATCTTCGCGGGGTCTAACTCCGACCCGTCCCGTTTCACTTTCCAATAGAAGCCGCCATATTTCTCATCCCAGAAGTTCTTGATGAGAAAATCCACTCCCTGGCTGGCCATATCAGTGGTTTTGGGCAATTGCGGGAAGCGGCGCCTCAGTGTGGAAAACCACCAGATCAATCGACATTGAGTATTGACATATTTTTCGGGGACAGGGAGGGCTTTGCCTTGTTCGTCGAAATTCGTCATAAAGCCGCCGTATTGGGTGTCAAGGGCTCTCTGGAACCAGAAGGGGATAATTCCGTTGTTAAGGTGGTCCTCCACGGTGGTCAAGTGTTTTCGCAAAGTCACATGGGTGGATTCGGCTGTATCTGCTGCCAGACCCTTTGCGGCAGCGACACTGAGTGACATTCTACCTAGAGCAAGCAAGCCTGTTGTCTTGAGAAACTCGCGTCGTTCGATCTGCTTCATAGTTACTCTTGCTCCATGAACCGTGAGATTGGATGTGCGCTGATGTGCCCAATTATACGGCAGAAATGCCTGCTATAGGCTATCCAATCGAGCCGAGCCTATCCTTGACATGGTCATATTCTGCGCGATACGATTCGTCCACAACGAGGTCTTCGATGCCTGAAAAGAGCACGTTACGCCTGACTGCCGGCCAGGTGACTGAATATCGGAAAGAGGGTTTCATTGTCTATGACGATCCGGTCTTTCCGCAGAAGAAGTTTGACGCGCTAAAGGCCCATTTTGACGAAGAGTTTGCGGCATTGCCCCCGGACGTGCGTCCGGAATCAATGGATGTGCCCCACTTCGCGGACGTGAAACTGTTTGATTGGCTCTTTAGCGATGAAGTGCTGGATCTGGTCGAGCCTATCATCGGCCCGGATATAGCATTGTTCTCCAGTCACTTTATTTGCAAGCCAAAGGGAAATGGCAAGCGCGTGCCATGGCACGAAGACAGCTTTTACTGGAATAGCATGATTGCCCCGATGCAGGTAGTTACGGTGTGGCTGGCGATTGACGCCAGCACCCAAGAGAATGGGGCAATGTTGGTAATTCCCCGCTCGTTGGATGGAAACAGCGAACATGAGGAGGTTGACCCCAACAAGAATGTGTTGCCCTGGGAAGTGAGGCGGCGGCCGGTCGACGACGGAAAAGCAGTGACGGTCGAGTTACAGCCGAATCACGCAAGCTTGCACGATGGACGCCTGTTGCACGGTAGCCCACCTAACACCAGCAATCTGCGTCGCTGCGGTTATACGATGCGGTATATGCCCACCACAGTGAAGATGAGCGAACCTACTTACGCGGTGCACAATATCTATCTCGCCAGGGGCAAGGACCACGCAGGAAATCGATACGGTGATCCTACAAAGAGCTATGAAGAGTTAGCCAAGTATCGCCGGCGCGTAGAGAATGGGCATTAGTCAGGGAGATTTTTCGATAGGGGTGACTTCGACTCCGGATCGCTTGAACTGAAATCGGAGGATCCACACACTGGGGACGGCTTGACCACTAACCTGAGCGGGATTGAACCTCCACTGCCGCGCGGCTTGCCGAGCAAGGTTTGCGAAGTATTTGCTTGGTCCGGGAATATCGAACACCGCATCCGAGACATTGCCGCTGCTGTCGACCGTGACGCGGATTATCACATAGAAACTGCCGTGAATTGTTTCACTCGCAAATCGAGGGACGTCGGGTAGAACCCGTTGAACGATTGCACTGTTTGGCGAGGGACCTTTGGATGTTCGTCTGGCCGGTTGCGGATTTTTGGACGGGGCGACGGCGACTGCCGGGGTTCTTCGGCTGGGGACGTTGGCCGAGTTAAATGAGTTCGGGACAGAAGAATTGCGATTACCGCAAACAGGACCAGTGCAGCGGCAACAAATGAAGTAAGGCCGAGTTTGGCTGGCGCATTTCGGGCGGTTGTTTTTACCGGTGCCGGAAGAGGCCGCGAAGTTTTGAGGAAAGCTTCCACATCGCCCAGGGTACATCGCGTTGCGGGCTCGGGGCGGAGACACCCTTGCGCGATTGCGGCGAAAGGTTGCGGAACGGATTCCGGTACGACCGGTTCTCTGCTTACTGACCTGTCCCAAACCGGTGGATGTTGGGTCAAGGCTTCAACCAATGTGACGCCGAGCGACCAGAGGTCTGCTGCCGGAGAGATCGCGCCAGTTGCAGTCTCTGGCGCGCGATAAATTCTTAACGCAGGAAAGTGCTTCCTATGGTCGCCCTCGGCATGAATGGTGTCGGCTGAAAGCTTGATCTGATCGTCGATGACCATAATGTTCGAAGGCTTGAGGTGACCGTGCACGAAGCCTTTCCCATGAAGAAAAGAGAGCGCATCGATAACCGGTTTGAGCATTTCTCTGGCTTCGGTGGGGGTAAGTGGCCGCTCTGGAATAATCTCCGAGAGAACTTCCTCGGCATATTCTGTAACTACATAAAGCAATTCGACTGCGTCGATCCGACAATGCCCGGTATGAAAGAGGCGCATCAGGCGGGGGTGAGACAGTGACATGGTCGCTGCCCAACCAGCGACGTAAGTTTCCGCGTCCGCAGAATCCGCGGCAATGAGTTTGATGGCGGCTTTGTGCGAGGGATGACCCTGCAGTTCCGTGAGAAAAACGTCACCGGATTCAGAACCACCCAGCCATTGCAGGAGGGGAAATCTCCCGTCAATGACTCGCCCTACCCAATCCTCGCGAATTGCCACAGTGTCCATTGCCTAAAACCATTTTATCCGAGTAAATCGAACCAGGGTATGCCATCTATTTTTTGAGGCGGATGCATTGCTACTTTCAGACGAGAGAACAGGTGCAAGAATCTGCTGCCCCCGCGCCGTGGCGGGAACGCCTGATGCCTTTCTGACGTACCTTCTGTGGATTGGATTAATATTCGTTCGATCGGAGCGTCATCTATATGGACAGGCTAGAAGGTGAATCGGTGGCAGTGGGCAGTGCAACGATGCCGTTAGCAGAAAGCAGTGAGAGCCTCTCTCGATTATTCGGAGAGCATCACAGGCGAATTCTCACCGCGGCATATCGAATCACGGGTAGCATGGCCGATGCGGAGGACGTGACACAGGCTGTGTTCCTGCGCCTCGCTAAGGTCAGCGCGCCGCCCGTCTTGAATGCTGGAAGCTATCTTTACCGAGCCGCCATCAACGGGGCGCTCGACTTGCTTCGAAGGCGGAAGGTTGCCGCGACGGAACCTTTGGATGGCGCTCAAAACCTAACGTCATCAGGACCGGGCAGTTCGCCAGAGGCCGAAGCTTCAAGCCGCGAATTGGGCGAATGGCTCAGGCAGGCTATTGGCGAACTGTCGCCGCGGGCGGCTGAAATGTTCACGTTGCGATACCTGGAGGAGTTAGGGAATCGCGAGATCGCGGGATTGATGGGGACTTCTCAGGCCGTTGTTGCTGTGACGCTCCATCAGGCGCGATCCAGACTGAAGAAACAACTCAGAGAATTTGAACGGGGGAACCGATGAAAGAGCATGACGAGACACTGTTAAGGACCGCTATCCAGGCGCTACAGACCGCTGAACCCGATCAAGGGCAGATCGCCAATTCCGCCAAGCGAGTGGCTGGGCGACTTGGTATCGCGATAGAAGACGACCTTCTAGATCGTCCGATGAATGATGCCATCGAGAATTGCGATGATATACGGCAGCTACTGGGATCCTATCGAGCCGGAACTCTCTCCGGGGCGCGTTCGCTCTTGGTCGAGGCTCACTTGCGAGAGTGCGGCGCCTGTCTGAGCCGGTCGCGCAGCGGAGCAGCGGTGGATTGGTCAGTTCCGAAGCCGCGCGGTACCTTTGACTGGCATCCCCGAGTATTTGCCTGGGCGCTTGCTCCCACGTTGGCGCTTTTGGTCTGCGCATTTTTCATTTACAAGGCGTACTGGGAGATTCCACCTGGGGTGCGCGCACAGGTGCAATCGATCGATGGGTCAGCCTATCGCATCTCCAATGCGGGAGATCGTCAACTGTTGCCCGGCGACGAACTTAGGGAAGCGGATCATCTCAGAACTTCCGCCGGAAGCCACGCGGTTATTCGCCTGTCGGATGGATCGACGGTTGAACTCAACGAGCGGACCGTTGTCGGAATGGGTGCGAGAGGGCATAATATGACCGTCTCGCTAGACAATGGAGCAGTTATTGTTCAAGCCTCCAAGCGTAACTCCGGCCACTTATACGTAAAGACGCCCGATTGCCGGGTTGCTGTTACGGGTACAGTGTTTTCAGTTGAATCAGGAATCAAGGGATCTCGGGTCGCAGTGTTACAAGGGACAGTGCATGTGGCGCATTCCGGAGTGGATTCGCTGCTGCACGCCGGCGATCAGATAACAACCAGCGAGAACCTGAGCCCCGCGCCATTTGAAGAGCAAATCTCATGGAGCCATGATCGCGACAAATACTTGCCTTTGTTAGCGGCGTTTGCCACGCTCGAGCATCGGATTGGGCAAATACCGTTCCCGCAGCCGAGATACACCAGTGACTTGCTGGAACGAGTTCCCGCCGACACCTTGCTGTACGTCAGTATTCCGAACCTTGGTGACTTCTTGGCCGAAGCAAATACTATCTTCCACGATCAGTTGAAGCAGAGTCCGGCGCTTCAACAGTGGTGGAGCCGCGGCGAGCAGCGGAAGACAGAGGAGTTGGATGCGCTGGTGGATAAGCTCCACGACATGAGCCGCTATCTGGGTAATGAAATTGTTATTGTCGGGGTAAGCCAAAGCGATAACCCTGGCTTCGCTATCGTTGCCGATGTGGAGAAGAGCGGACTGGATGATCTGTTAAGAACACAGTTCTCCGCCTCAACTTCGACCCATGGTCTCGTCGTGCTTGACGAGCGTTCTTTGGCTGCCGCAGTTGACACTGCGCAGTCGGGTGGCTATGCGCTCATCAGGCCGCGGGAGGTGGTCTTCTCAAACAGTCTCACGACGCTGAAGCGGTTGAATGTCCAGTTAAATGCGGGCAGCAGCGGTTTCGCAACAGGAGAATTTGGCAAGCAGATCACCGCCGCCTATGGCCGTGGTGCTGGAGTGATTCTGGCAGCGGACCTCCATGAAATGTTGATCGAAAAAGCCAATGTAATTCACGCAAAACGCAATGGTGCCGAGGCTCTGGCGAATAGCGGGATGGATGGCGTTCGCTACCTGATAGCCGAGCATCGCGAAACCAATGGATTTCCCGAGAATCACTTGAATCTGCAATTCTCCGGAACGAGGCAGCGCGTCGCGTCATGGCTTGCAGCTCCTGCGCCGATTGGATCGCTTGACTTTGTGACACCGAACGCGGCGGTTGCAGTCTCACTTCTTTCAAAGGACCCGAAGGCCATCGCCGATGACATTATGGCCATGGCAGATGAAGATGGCAGCGCCAAGGGTAAGGAACTGAGCGAGGTTGAAGCGAAGCTGCAGATTAGTGTTCGCGACGATCTGGCGGCAAATTTCGGCGGGGACTTCCTGGTGTCGCTTGACGGACCGGTGCTGCCGACGCCTTCGTGGAAGGCAGTCATCGAAGTCCACGACTCTCAGCGGCTGGAACAGACCCTGGAGCGATTAACCCAGGCGATTCGCGAACAAGTTCACGGTCGAAACGCGCACACGATTGTAATCGAACAGAGCGACATAGGCGCCCAGCGATTCTATTCCGTGCGCGATGTCACTTCCGGCACCACTCTTGCGCAGTACACGTTCGCGGATGGTTTCATGATTGTGGCGCCCACGCGCGCTCTGCTGATCGAGGCTCTGCATACCCACGCAAGTGGCGATTCTCTTTCCCATTCGGCAGCGTTCAAGGCCCTGCTGCCCAAGGACGAGAATGAGAATTACTCTGCCATCGCGTATCAGAATCTGAGCCCGGTATTAGCACCACTGCTTTCTCAATTCAGTGGATCGACGGCTGACGCGCTGCGAAAGCTAGCGGCGGATTCCAGACCCACGGCGATTTGCGCCTGGGGGAAGGACAGCCGCATCGAAGTCGCGAGTGACAGTCGTCTTTTTGGATTTGATTTCCTGACGTTGGGAACTTTAATCAATTCCGGGAACAAGTCCGCTAACCAAAGCGTAAAAGAGTGACATGGGCATTATCGAACTCAACGGATTGGAGGTGCGGCTTGGCGGCCGCACCGTCCTCAACGGTCTTACCGGCGAGTTGCAGGGCAACGCGATTGGCTTGCTCGGCCCCAATGGCGCCGGTAAATCCACACTGATCAACACGCTGCTTGGTTTTCACCAAGCCATTAGGGGTTCGGCCCGGGTGTTTGGACTTGACACACACCGCGACCGGGCTCGAATCCGCCAGGGAATCGGTTACATGCCGGAAAACGATTCTTTCATCGGTAACATGAGCGGAGTGCGATTTGTCCGTTACATGGCCGAGTTGGCGGGTTTGCCTCCGGGTGAGGCACTTGAGCGCGCGCACGAAGCTCTCTTCTATGTTGGGCTGGGTGAGGTTCGTTACCGCAAGGTGAACTCCTACTCACTCGGCATGAAGCAGCTTGTGAAGCTGGCCCAGGCATTGGCGCACGGTCCGAAGCTGCTCATTTTGGACGAGCCAACCAACGGTCTCGATCCCATGGCGCGCCAGCGCATGATCCAGGTCATCAAGGACATTCGCAAAGAGGGAAGCATCCGTCTGCTCATCTCCTCGCACCTGCTGCGAGACATTGATGAAACCTGCGATGAGGTCCTAATTTTGAAGAATGGTCGCATTGCAGCCCTTTGTAACATCGAAGCAGAGCGCCGGTCCAATCGTAACTTCATGGAACTTGAAACAGTTGGTGCGACAGAGAAATTCTCCGTCAGCATCCGCGGACTTGGCTGCGAGTGCGCATGCTTTCCTGGAGGCCGGATCAAACTCGTGATGCCTGACCACGTTGAAGCGCGCGATTTGTATGTCATTGCATCCGAACAGGGAGTTCAGATCCGTCGCATGAACCAACGGCGCGACTCCCTTGAGGATATCTTCCTTAGGGCGATGGACAGCGAAATGGAGCGGCCAACCTATGTCAGTCTATAAGCACGACTACCGCGCCTATACCGGCAAAGTCACACCATTGTGGGCACGAGTCCTTGTGCTTGCGCGTTATGGATGGATGGATGCATGGTCATCGAAGATTACAGTGGGTCTGTTCACTTTCTCACTGTTGCCCTTGATCGTATTCATGATCGGAATTTATCTTGCCAACAATCCGATCGCCAGAGCACTGATAATGAAAGGCGGACAGGAAGGACTCGCGATCAATGCCAGATATTTCATGATCGTTCTTCAGTTTCAATCTTGGGCTGCGCTGGCATTGACGTCATGGGTTGCGCCTCGACTTATCACCTTCGATCTGGCTGATGATGCCTTGCCGATTCTGCTAAGTCATCCTATCTCGCGATTCGGTTATGTGTTCGGCAAGTTCATCGCGCTTTTCGCGTCTCTCTCGCTGGTGACCTGGGTTCCGTGTTTGCTGCTTTTTGCATATCAAGGATATTCTTCAACGCAGCCATGGGCGGCCGGAAACCTCCGCATTGCCGCGGGCCTCGTGGTGGGAGCGGTTATCTGGATTACTTTTCTATCCATTCTCGGTCTGGCTCTTTCATCATGGGTGAAATGGAGAGTGCTGGCTACCGGCATTATCTTTGCGGCCGTGTTTGTGCCTTCGGGCGTGGGTGGAATAGTAAGTGCGATACTACACACAAAGTGGGGCTCATTGCTCAACTTGCCAGTCATGATGTCGTTGCTGTGGCAGCGGTTGCTTGGCGCACCGGACTTCTTCTGGACTGAAGCGACCCTGCCGACTTCAGCGATTGTAGCGATGCTTGTTTTGGCTTGCGCCATCTTCGCGGCCATGTTGAACGCCCGCATACGTGCCAGAGAGGTGGTCCGAGGATGAACGACAGGATCATTTTCGATGATGTATCGAAGTTCTACGGCGAAGTGCTCGGCGTAAATCGAATCTCACTCTCCATTCCGCCTGGAATCACGACGCTGGTTGGCCCCAACGGATCAGGGAAAACCACACTGATGAACCTGATGACAGGCCTGGTGCAACCATCGAGCGGGCATATTTCGGTACTGGGCCTCTCTCCCGGCAATGCGACAGAATTTTTCAGTAAGGTTGGCTATTGTTCTCAATTCGATTCTTTCCCGCGTGGAATAACCGGGTTCGACTTTCTGATGGATAGCCTGATGCTGCATGGGATGGACGAGGTTGTAGCCTTCGGGCTGGCCGCGGAAGCCCTGGAACGCGTGCAACTAGGTCAAGCAGCGGGACGAAGAATCGCAGGCTATAGCAAAGGCATGCGTCAGAAGATTCGCCTGGCACAGGCGATTGCACACCATCCGAGGGTGCTGGTGCTCGATGAGCCGCTGAACGGCTTGGACCCCATGGCACGCGCCGACTCGCTTGCCCTCTTTGAGGAGCTCGGTCGGCAGGGAATGCACCTGTTGATCTCCAGTCACATTCTGGACGAAGTAGACAGAATCTCCGATCGTGTCGTCTTGATTACCGGGGGCTACCTGATCGCGGAGGGGAATATTCACCAGGTCCGTCAGGAAGTCCGCGACAAACCAATGCAGGTTCTTATTCGTTGTGATCATCCGGAGTTGCTGGCTGCAAGGATGTTTGAGGTTAATCATTGCGTCGAAGCAAGATTGCATGCGGATGGAAGAGGGGTCTTCCTGAGAACTGGCGATATTGACCAATTCTATTCTCTGTTGAACGGGATCGCGATGGAAGGCCTTGTCAAGATCGAGACAGTTGCCCCAGCGGATGACGATGCCAATGCAATTTACCAATATCTGATCGGATCGGACGGGAGTGCCTCGTGATGCTAGAAAAGGCGGCGATGGTTAGAAGTTATCTGGTCCGGCAGCCATGGGGTCTGTGGTGGATGCAGGGCTGGCGTCTCACCCGCATTGAAGTGAGAAGGAACCTCTTCTCATGGAAAGCGAGCTGGATCTACTTTCTGGCGTTCATTCCAACATTTATCATCTTCATTCATCTAGTGGTCGAGACGCACCCGTCTATTGCGATGGCCGACGATACGAACATATTGGCCGGCATTGTCCAGTTCTACTACATACGGCTGGGAGTATTCTTCGGATGCCTGGGAATATTTTCGCGGTTAATCCGGGGAGAGATGATCGAGCGCAGCCTGCACTACTACCTTCTTTCTCCGGTGAGGAGGGAGGTTCTGCTGCTGGCAAAATTTGCGGCCGGCTCTTTCAGTGCCTTGCTTTTGTTTGGCAGCGCAATCATCGCGGACTTCGCTCTGATGTATGCCGGCTACGGTGCAGCAGGGCGCGACTTTATCTTCAACGGACCTGGCCTTGGGCAGTTGCAGGCGTACCTTTCCATCGTGATTCTTGCGTGCCTGGGCTATGGGGCGGTCTTTCTTTTATTGAGCATGATCTTTAGAAATCCAACCCCAGCCGCGATGCTGGTACTGGGCTGGGAGGCGATCAACCCTGTCTTGCCCTCTTTGCTTCAAAAAATAAGCGTGGCATCGTATCTCCGCCATTTGATGCCGGTCAATGTCCCTGGTGAAGGCATCTTTGCGCTTCTCACGGTCCAGACCGAGCCGGTCTCCGGCTGGGCTGCGGCGCTTGGCTTGCTCCTTTTGATAGGAGCGGTACTGTCTTATTCCTGTTACAGGATTCGCACGCTCGAGATTCGATACACTACCGAGTAACCTGAGGTTCCTGCTAGTAATCGGTCGCGCACACGCTTCGATTTGAAGCGACCGGCGGATCCGCCCATTTGGAAGCCGATTCAAACGCCGCAAATGTCACTAAGATGTCATCAGGTTGTTACTCCCGCAACCGGGTCTCGGCAATTCCGCAAAAATGGTGCACAATTGTCTTCAGTTGGAGATAATTGGACACTTCCGAATCCAGAAAGCAGAGTTTGTTAATGGGCACGATACTGGTCATCGAAGACGATGCGCGCATCCTCAAGGCATTGCAGCGGCTGTTTACGTCAGAAGGATACGAAATCCGTAGCGCCACCAACGGTAGGGAGGGGTTGGAGCTTGCAAGCGCCTCAACGCCTGATGCAGTGGTGCTTGACCTAATGCTTCCGGAGGTGTCGGGTCGCGAGGTTTGCCGATGCTTAAAGCAGAGCTTTCCAGATATGCCGGTCGTGATTCTTAGCGCGATTTCGGAGGTGGCCGACAAGGTTCTTCTGCTGGAATTGGGAGCCGACGACTATGTTACAAAGCCGTTCAGTCCGCGGGAACTGCTTGCGCGGGTGCAGGCGGCGATCCGGCGTACGAAGCGGTCGCGTCTCCGGCCGAACATCACGTTCGGCGATGTTCAGGTGGATTTTGCACGGATGCGGGCGACCAAGAATGGCAGGCAGGTGGTGCTGACCGCACACGAATTCAAGCTGCTTCGTTTTTTCCTTGAGAATCCAGAGCGAGTGCTTAGTCGGGAGGAGTTGCTGATTGAGGTGTGGGGATATAACTCTTACCCAACCACCCGAACCGTAGACAATCAGATCTTGAAGCTGCGGCAGAAACTCGAAGAGAATCCGGCGAACCCGGTGCATTTTTGCACGGTCCATGGCGCCGGCTACCGCTTTGTGCAGATGCAACAGGAATGAGCCGGGAATCGAACGGAGGCAAGGCGTCTGTGACGATGCGCATGCGAACAACGCTTCTGCTCTGCATGGTCACTATCTCATTTGGGGTGACGGCCCTTAGCCTGGTTATTGTTCACAGCATTCTCCAGAAGCAGATTCGCCGCGACATTTCCGCCGATCTCGAGCGCTCAATACTTACATTCCGCAATATTGAGACGCAACGACAGCAGATGCTGCGGCGAGAGGTATCTCTGCTTGCCGCGCTGCCAGTGCTCAAATCGCTGATGACCACTTTCGATGAGCGCACCATCCGCGATGGAGCGACACAATTCTATCGGCTCAGCGGAGGCGATCTTTTCGTTCTCGCAGACCAAAACGGCAATCCTGTGGCAGTGTTCCAGGGTGGCGCATCGTGGAGCGGACCGGACGTTGCGCTTTCGATTGCACCATCGTGGTTTGCCGCACAGCCGCCGCATTATCTTGTGCTGCGCGGGAGCCTTTACGAAGTTGCGTCTCAGCCACTTTACTTCGGACCGGCAGTTACGGGAACGCGATTGGGTTATGTTCTTTTGGGATATGCTGTCAATCGCCAGTTGGCAGAGGAGGTGAGTCAGGCTGCCTCCGCCGATGTGATCTTCTATGCCGATCGGACGCTGGTTGCTACAACTCTTGACGCGCGTCACCAGGCGGAGAGCACGGGATGGAAAGAGGCGCTGCTTTCCAATAACCCGAGCGGAGGAGATACATGGTTTGGCCGCGAACATTTCGTGCACGCCTCCGCTTTGCTTTCGAGCCCCTCAGATCCTGTAGTTGAACTGGTGGCCTTGAAGTCCTACGATCAGGCGAGCCAGTATCTCACGCGGTTGAACCTTGTGCTGCTGGTGCTAGGCGCCTCGCTCCTGGTGCTGAGCGGAGCACTGGCGGTTTATCTTTCCACCACCATCACACGCCCGCTGGACAAACTGGTTGCTGGAGCGCGCGCGCTTGGCGCCGGCAACTTCGACTATCAACTGCAGAGCAAGGGGGCCAGAGAGATTCGAGAGCTGGGCGAGGCATTCGACCTGATGCGACGACGCCTCCGCAGCGCTCAAGAAGAACTTCTCGCCGCCGAACGGCTGGCAACGATTGGAAGAATGGCGAGTTCAATTTCCCACGATCTGCGGCATTATCTCTCTGCCGTGTATGCCAATGCGGAGTTTCTGGGCGAGGATTCTATCCGGCCGGGAGAGCGGCTGGAATTGTTGGCGGAAATTCGCCAAGGCGTGCGCGGCATGACAGACCTCATCGAATCCCTGCTTCTCTTCAGCCGTACCGGCGAATCGCTGCAGCTTTCTTATGAATCCCTGCCATTCCTTGCCGAGCGATCGTTAGCGATGGTTCGTGCACATCCGGATGCACAAGATGTGCAATTCAGCTTGATCCAAATGCCACAGATTGAAGCATGGATCGACACACTCAAGATTGAGCGCGCGATCTACAATCTACTTCTAAATGCCTGCCAGGCGGCACGGCACGGGGCGGGCGCCGCGCAAATCCGCATTTCTCTCACGGAAGATAGTGACTGGATCAGCTTTTGCATCGTCGATAATGGCCCTGGGGTGTCTGAGTCAGTTCGGGTAACGCTTTTTCAGCCATTCGTGAGCGTCGGCAAACAGAGCGGCATAGGTTTGGGACTGACGCTGGCGCACAAGATTGCCCAGGAACACGGCGGCGGTGTGACGCTGGAAGAGTCGCGGGCTGGCCACACTGTCTTCCGGCTTTCACTATCCAAATCGAGGTTAAGAGAGTTTGCAGGAATCTCTCGCCCCGCGGAAGCACCCTTTGCATCAGGTTGAAGTTGATTTGAACCGGCATCCGCCCCCGACAGAGGACAGCATGATCATTCGGAATCCGGCACTACTGCATAGCATCGCGATTTCAATGCTGGCAACCTTCGCCTTCACCGCAGTTTCGCGAGCGCAAACGACGGCGAACCCTCCGGAGGCTTCTGCGCCTCTCAGCAAGTTGAACAAGGCAGCGGAACTTGAGGACCATCTGGATCAACTTACCGACAAGCTGGAGAGTATGCGGCAACAACTGAAAGAGTCGCAAAGCGAGATGGCTGAACTGCGCGCGGAACTCAATTCATTGCGGGCGAAACTAGCTGAGAAGAATCCGAGCGAAGAGGCAGCAGTTGCCGCAGCCACCCTTCGTGGTAGCGTCGAGCAGCTTCGGGAACAGACCGATATTCTTCAGGCCGAAGTGAAGCAACACGATGAAACCAAGGTGGAAAGTGGGACAAAGTACCCGGTGCGCATCTCTGGAACGTTGCTGTTCACTTCACTGGTGAACGGCGGCAATCCGGACAATATTGACCTCCCAACGGTAGCGCTGCCGGGTGAGGCAAATGCGGCGTCGGGGAGTCAAAGCGCGACGGTCCGCCAGACGGTCCTTAGCGTAACTGGGTCGGGCCCTCATCTATGGGGCGCAAAAGCCTCCGCCGATCTAAGCATCGATTTCTTTGGTGGACTGCCATACACCGATTACAAGACCGCCGCAGGTTCCGTGCGCTTCCGCACTGGTCGTGCCGGCCTTGAGTGGCCTGACCGCTCAATTGATTTCGCGTTCGATCGGCCGCTGATCTCGCCATGGCAACCAACCTCATGGCTCAGCGTGGGTGAGCCGGCTCTGGCATGGTCAGGAAACCTGTGGACGTGGATACCGCAAATTCGGTTCAAGGAAAATCGAATTCTTCCCCACCGACTGTTAAATGCAGAGTTCGGACTGATGGACCCGGCGGCGCCCGGCCCTCCTGCGACGAATGGACAACGACAGCCGGATGCATCGGAGCGGAGTCGTCAGCCGGGATTCGAGGCGCGAGTTGGTACCACACTGTCATGGCGTGAGCATCCGATCAATTTGGGAACCGGCGGGTACTACAGCCGTCAGTCGTACACCTATGGCCGCCACGTCGACGCGTGGGCGGCAACTGCAGATTGGAATGTATTCCTTCCCGGTGCAGTCGAGCTATCCGGGGTGATTTATCGCGGTCGCGCTATCGGAGGTCTTGG